>Ga0224557_1002086_pt1 | contig 17762 bp, 11 predicted proteins | sample 714S31014metaG_FD_180677 | JGI IMG/M metagenome (GOLD analysis project Ga0224557, IMG submission 180677) | Peat soil microbial communities from Stordalen Mire, Sweden - 717 S3 10-14 | ecosystem: Environmental > Terrestrial > Soil > Wetlands > Peat | place: Sweden: Norrbotten County, Stordalen...
ACGATGGCACATCCTTCTCTCGCTCGAGTTCGACCGGCGCCGACCACTTGCCGCCGACACGCCGCGAGCCCCAGATCGCCACGTCCGGCGCGCCTTCCTTTGTCCCTCCAAACCACGCGGCCATTAGATCGCCGCTCTTCAGCGCGACGATGGTGGAGGCATGACATTCCGGAAATGGCGTGGACCCCGGCTCGAAGATAAACGTACCGCTGGGCCTGATTTGGTTGCTCTGCGCCAAGAGAAGCGATGCCACAAACAGGGCTGCACATGACAGGTTGAGGATAAGTCTCATCTGGTCCCTTCCGGATATGGTTGCCGTAATTCAGGTCGCGGCAAAGGTTGACAACGTAACGATCTCGCCAGGCTGGACAACGATCTCGGCCGGCACGGACGCGGAGGTCTCGTTCTCTGAATACTGATTGGTTCGTTCGATCTCGGTCCAGCGCTCGCCCGTCCACTGCACATCCAGCTTTTGCGGTTCGGTGGAGCGGTTCACCACGATCAAGGTTGCCTTCCCCCCGTCGGCAAAGGCGGAGGTTAGCAGATCTGGATTTGAGCTCGCGGAATCGACACGCTTCATGCCCTTCACGACGTGGCGGCTGAACGCTCCGAGCGCGCGCAACTCGAAGCTCGACGCGACCGGGACTTGACCGCGGGTACGGTCCGGCACGAGCAGGGAACGCGAGCCGCCGAAGGTGGGTTGCTCGATGTCCAGCAGCAGCCAGCAGTACATCAGGGCGGTCGCGTCGAGCTCGGTCAGGTTCTTCTGGTAGAGCTGCGCTATGTTGAAGGCTATGCGGTACGAGGGCTCCTGGTAGTGCGGGTCGTTGACGCAGATCTCGGTGGCGAGGAACGGCTTGCCTGCACTAGTGGCGTTCATGGCGCGTAGGCGATCGTCGTACATGTCGGGATTGGCGATGAACTCCTGGTAGTCGTATTCGTGCGCCGCGGTGTAGTCGATGGCGGCCCAGCCTGCGGCATCCTTGGCGAGCGCATGCGCCCGCTCGATGCCGAGATACATGTAACTCGCGTCGGCCATGTGAATCTTCACCGACTGGAATCCGGCTTTGTCCAGTTCGCGGCGCAAGGTCAGCGCCATCGCGGTAAAGACCTCCGTTGGCTGGTCGACCTCGTTCTCGATGCCGACGATGGCGGGTAGCGCCCCGGTGCGCTCCTTCGCCAGCCTGCAGTAGCTGACGACGATGCGCGCATACTCATCCGGGTTGGCAATGTTCCGTGGGCGCGCCGGACCCGACGTGGTGGCTCCGCCCGCGTTTGCGGTGGGCTGTGTTGCCCACTTCGGCAGCGCCCACATCTCGTAGATCACCTCGCCGCCGAGCGCCAGCGCGTGACGGCTGTAGTCGAAGCTCGAAACTTCGCTGTTGGGGAAGTTGTCGCCGTAGTAGTGCGGCGTCGCGTCGCTTATATCTTCAATGTTGGAGAGGTCGGGCTTCAACTGCGTGCCCATTGGATACTCGCGGTCGAGCAGCAGGTTGTAGCGGCGCATCAGCTCCCAGTACTGCTTCTTGCCGGCGTCGCTCAACTGCGCGTATGCGGGGATGCTCGGGCTGCCGCCGAAGCCGATCATGGTCTGGTAGGTCTTTGCCGGGTTCACTACGATTGAGGCCTGCGTGGGTACGGTGGCCAAAAGAGCGCCGGATACGACGAAATGTTCAGTCCTCGGGCCTGAGAACATGAGTTGATGACGAGTCACGTCGAAGAGACAGGCTTGGCGCAGGATCGCGCGATCATTGAGCAGTACCTGCACCGAAAGATGCGAGTCGACGACAACCGTGAGCGTGCGAACATGGCCTGTGTACTGCTGCTCGTCGTCGCGCACGATCTTTTCGGGCCAGTTTTCCTGGCCGGAGTAGAGCCCGGTCGAATCGTAGTAGCGTTGCGTGATGCGAATCTTCGACGAGGTCAACTCGACGGTGAAGCCGGCATGCGGTCCGGTGAAGATCCACGAGAGCTTGGTGCGCGCGGGCACTTCATCGGAAAGCACGAGTGTGCGGCGAAAGAGCGCGGGAAGCTGCTCGTGAAAGTAGGCGCGCGCGATCTCGTCCGGGCGGCTCCAGCCTGGCCCGGTGGGGTCGTTGGAGGCGAAGGAGAAGTCTTGCGCCGAGGCCTGTGTGACCGCTGGTGGCGCAGGGAGTTCGATCGCCTGTTGTGCACGCAGACAGCAGGGGAGGAGCGAAACACAGATGGCGAGCCATATAGCGCCGCACACGGAAGACATCCGAGCTGAAAACATGAGTTGATCCTTGTGAGCCGCGCGGATGGAAGTCCGGGGTTCCTACAGAAGCCTATTACGCCGCGGCAACTTCTGAGAAGCGCGTTGCGTCGAGGCGAGTGGAACGCGCCCGCGGTCGTCGTGGAAAGTGGGCGTTGCGCAATGCTACCATCCGCTGGTTGGGCCTTCGCCGAACTGGAGCTGAAAGCATGCCGCAGGATTCTATCTCTCGTCGAAACTTTATGCTCGGCCTTGGCGCTAGTGGCCTGCTTGCGCCCGCGAGCAGCGCAGCGATGGCGCAGGAGGCTGGTGCACTACAGACCGCGGCGACCGCGGGGGAGACTGAGGTCCAAATCGCCGACCGCGCACGGCGGCTCGCGTGGTGGCGCGAAGCTAAGTTCGGCATGTTCATCCACTGGGGCCTCTACAGCGTGATTGGCCACCAGGAGTGGGTGATGGAATCCGAGGGCATTCCCATTCCGCAATATGAAATTCTGGCGAAGCACTTCACGCCGAAACCCGGCGCCGCGCGCGAGTGGGCTCGCCTCGCCAGACGCGCCGGACAGAAGTACATGGTACTGACCACGAAGCACCATGAAGGCTTCTGCCTGTGGGATACCAGGCTCACCGATTACTGCGCCGCGAAGCAAGGCCCGCAGCGCGACTTGGTGCGCGAGTTTGTCGAAGCGGCTCGCGCGGAGGGTCTGCGCGTCGGCTTTTACTACTCACTGATGGATTGGCACCATCCTGATGGCATCCGCTGCGAGACCGACCCTGAAGCCCGCACGAGATTCGTCGCCTACACCCACGGCCTCATCCGCGAACTGATGACGAACTACGGCAAGATCGACATACTCTGGTACGACGTGGACAAGCCGCTGACCGCGGAGCAGTGGGAGTCGGAGCGGATGAACAAGATGGTCTTCGAACTTCAGCCGGACATCATCGTGAACAACCGCAACGGCCTGCCAGGCGACTTCTCCACGCCGGAGCACAAGATCGAGGCGGCAGCGCGGGCGTGGGAGACCTGCGACACCATGAACCTCGGCTGGGGTTACCAGAAAAACGATACCGAATGGAAGACGCCGAAACGCATCGTCAATGACCTGACGACATGCGCGCAGCAAGGCGGCAACTATCTGCTCAACATCGGCCCCATGGCGGACGGGTCGGTGCCGGAAGAATCGGTACGTGTCCTCGAACGGGTAGGCGCGTGGCTCGATGTCAATGGCAAGGCGATCTACGGCACCGATGGCGGCGCTTCAGTGAGCTTCGGCAACTACGACAACTTCACGCGCAGGGGCAACACGCTTTACGTCCATGTGTACTTCTGGCCCGCGGCAATGCCTGCTGCGCAATGGCTTAGTTTCTATCAGCCTCAATCGGTGGTTGCCGTCGGTGGTGTTCAGGCGAAGATCCTTTCCGCCCGAATCCTGAAGACGGGTCAGCCCCTCCAGTTCACTCAGAACAATATCTCACTGCGTCTGACCGGCCTGCCCGCCACTCCACCCGACGATCCAGTGACCGTGCTTGCCGTTGAGTGCGACGCACCGCCCGTTGTCGACCACCACTCCATCCGGCCGGAATGGCAGCGATTCAAGGTGGGCGTAACCAGCTAGCGCTATTTACCGTTGATAGTTACGCCGGGCCCCCGCCAAACCGCCTCCCCGGCGGCTGGCGTCACAACAACGTTCTCCTGCGCAATCTGCGCGTTCTGGATGACCATGCCTGTCGCCGCGGTGATATTTACATTCTTAAGAACTAGGTTCTTGATCGGACTTTCAGGCAAACCCATAATGACCGCCGCGCGTTTCGTTCCAGTCGCAGTTACATTTTCGATGATTATGTCGTGGAACCGCGGGGTGTGCTCCGTCACTGGCTGGCCCGGATCGTCTTTCACCATGCCGGTGTAGTAGTTCGTGATCTCGATCGGCGTCTCGACCCCTTCCATCTTGATGTCGCGGTAGGTGAAGTTGCCAATGTCATTGCCGCGTCCGCGCGCCGACTTGATGCGAATGCCCTGTCGGGTTCCGGTAAACGTCACTCGCTCGACCAACAAATTGCGCACGCCGCCTGCGGTCTCGCTGCCGATCGACAGCCCGTGCCCTGCACGAAACGTGCAGTCCCGGATCACAATATCGGTGCTGGGAACGTCGGGATCGCCGCGCTCAACCAGGCCCGATTTGATTGCCACGTTATCGTCGCCGGTGTCGATCGTCGTGTGCTCAATCAATACATGGCTGGTCGAGAAAGGATCGATGCCGTCGGTGTTGGGCGCGCCCACGCCCGGGTTGAGGATGGTCACATTTCGCACCGTCAGGCCGTCGCACAAAAACGTCGCGATGTTGTATTCAGGCGAGTTCTGGATGGTCACCCCTTCGATCAAAATCTGCTTCGACTTGGTCAGGTCGATCAGCAAGGGCCGCGGCGCTTCGGGGTCGCCTTTTTTTCTTGCCGCCTTCGCATCCCACCAGATCTTGCCATTCCCATCGATTGTGCCGGCTCCTGTAATCGCGATGTCGACGACGTTATCTGCATGTAAAAGCGAGACCTTGCGCCATGGCGCATCGGCCCTGATTGGGAAGTCATCCATATTGGGCGATGCCAGCAGCGTTGCCCCTTTGTCGATCGACAGGTGTACATGGCTCTTCAGAGTGAGCGGTCCGGAAAGGTAGATTCCCGGAGCAAGGTGCACCACGCCACCGTCTCCCCTCGCGCACAGGTCGATTGCGCGCTGAAGCGCAGTCGTATCTGTGGTTTGCCCATCGGCCTTGGCCCCTAACGAACGCGCATCGCATTCGGTTACCGCTCCGGCAAATGGACTCAGAATGGCAATGGAGATGACCAACTCAACGAGATGCGAAACATATCTGGGCCACGCGCAGATCCTCGACTTTGCCATGGGAACTTGCATTTTCAAAAGTGCTCGCTAACTTTCAATAATGTGCATATACTGTGCCCTCCTGGGAATAGAAGTCAATCCTCTTGGGCAAGGACTTTGGCCGCGTGCTGGTGAGGGACATCGAGGGAAACAAAGTCGAGAGGTCGAGTCCGCGTTGGCGGCATGTCTCTTGCTGCTTGCTTGTCCTGATGGGAGCGCACGTGCTCGGCAGCCGGAGCGACTTTGTCCAATGGAACGCAGACGCAGGCCTGTACGCCTGGCCTGGATACAGTGGCATCAGTCCCGCTATGCGGACCTTTCGGGTCGCAGCGGTAAGCCTCCCTTTCTCGGTCGGATCAGGCGTGATCCTCGAAAACGAGAAGCCAGTACAAACCGCCGCAAGTGAAGGTGGCACTCGCTCGACCGTAAAATTGAGCCAGGCCGGTGACTACACCTTCGCAGTGAAGGGAGGGTCCAGCCAATGAAGCCAGTTCATCATCTCAAACTGCTCATGCTCTTTATGGCGGCGGTCCTGATCGTCGGCTCTGCCCCGATGCATGCGCAGGTCGCCACCACGAGCCAGATCAATCTCTGGCGCCAGCAGATCCGCCGAGCACTCTTCATTCCCGATCCTCTGCCTGACCCTTTACCGGAGTCTTACGGCACGATCACCGCTGCCCCCGGAGTCATCCTCGAGCACGTCTCCTATCGCACTGCCTACAACCTGCGAGTTCCCGCGGACGTCTACCGTCCGTCCAATCCCCCAAAAGGCAAGATGCCCGCCCTCGTTGTCGTAAACGGTCACGGCGCAGACAAATCGAGTTGGTACTCGTACTACACCGGCGTGCTCTACGCCCGCGCGGGTGCAGTGGTCGTCACTTACGACCCCATCGGCGAGGGCGAACGTAACGACGACCACAAGGACTTCACCGGCGAACACGACAAGCTGATCGCCGACCCGCCCTCCATGCCCCCGCGTCTGGGCGGCCTCATGGTCACGGACGTCATGCAGGCCGTCTCGTATCTCGCTCAGCGGCCGGACGTCGACCCCCATCGCATCGCCGTCCTGGGCTTCTCCATGGGTTCCTTCATCTCGTCGCTGGCGGGCGCGGCCGATCCGCGCATCCACGCCCTGCTGCTGGTCGGGGGCGGCGATCTGGACGGACCCGGAGGATACTGGGATTCAGGTCATGCAGTGATGTGCCAGGCCGCGCCGTATAAGGCGCTCAACTTTCTGGGTGACCGTCCTGCCGCACTCTTCACAATGAGTGCGCGCCGCGGTTCCACGTTCATCATTAACGGTACCAACGACACCGTCGTCGATATCCCGCATCATGGGCCCGACTTCTTCGAGGCTATGCGCCAGCGAGTGATCGCACTCAACGGCAGCGATCGCGGAGTGTTTACAACCTACTTTGATCCCGGCGCCAGTCACCGGCCTTCCTGGGTGACACACACTGCAGCGGAATGGCTCGGCAGCCAACTTCACTTCCCCAACTGGCCTCAGGACAAGATAGCTAGCCTCCCTGCGATCTCCATTCGCAACTGGGCGGCGTCTGTCGGTGCTCCGCTCAACGCGAGTTCTTCCCGCGAGGACCGCGACGCGGGCATCCAGGCGATTGCCGCCGATGTTCCGCTCATGACTACGGCACAGACGGACATCCTCAGCCGCCCCGCGTGGGAATTGGTGAATCAAGACTTTGTCTATGCGAGTTGGGTCGAGCGCGCAACCGCCGAAGCCCAGTCCGATCCCAGCAAATCTGGACTAGCCCACTAAACAAGAAAACAGACTCCAAACCTATGCAGCCAAACACACTCGAAACGCAGCTACAACCCGCTCCCCATCGCACCGCCGGCAGTGTCTTCATCCTCGCGGATGACCTCACCGGCGCATGCGACAGCGGCGCCGCGTTTCTTGCCACGGGCCGATCCGTCCGGGTAATGCTGGATGATCCGGACTCCGACCTGACTAGCTTGCTGGATGGGCGCACAGAGACTGTCCTCGCATTCGCGACCGAAATCCGCAACTTGACGCAGGATCAAGCAGCGGAACTTGTCGCTCGCACAACGATGCTTCTTCGGAGTGCGCCCAATGGCCACATCTTCTTCAACAAAGTAGACTCTGCCGCCCGTGGTCATCTCGCTGCGCAGACCATGGCTGCGCTGCATGCTTCGGGTGCCGCGCTTGCGTTGGTTGCACCCGCATTTCCTCAGGCAGGCCGCACCGTTCACGACGGCCTCCTCAACGTTCGCGACGCAGCCGCACAGAATACGAAAATCCCGCTGCGGGATCTATTTGCGGGCGTTGACGCGACGCAAATCGAAATCCTGCCCACAGGAACCATCCCTGCCTTAGAGCTGGGAATCGCACGAGCTTTAGCTCGGGGCGTGCGATTCTTGCTCTGCGATTCCCAGACGCAGACAGACCTGGAGCGACTCGCGACCGCTGCCTACGGGATACCGCAATCGATCCTCTGGACCGGATCGGCTGGGCTCGCCCGCGCATTGGCCACCGTTCTTTCCCTATCGCACCACAGCGAACTCATTCAACCCGTGCGTCGTGATGGACGAACGCTGCTCTTCGTCGGAACGGACCACGCTGTCACCGCACTGCAAGTCTCACATCTCGAGCAACAATTCGGAGTGAGCGACGGTGCGATCTGCCGAGTCAATTGGGATGGCCCGTCGCATCAGGACATCCGTGCCGCTTTCAATGCAGCGCCCACGGCCGCCCTGGTGCTTACCGGAGGCGACACTGCCTCCTTCGTCCTCCGCGAGCTCAACGCATCCAGCATTCTGCTTGCAGGCGAGCTTGCCCCCGGCATTCCCTGGGGCGTTATCCAGGGCGGCGATGCCGACGGCTGTATTGTCGTTACGAAATCCGGCGGGTTTGGCCGCCACGACACACTCGCAGATGCATTCGATTTCTGCCAACGGATCGGCGATCGGAGGGCATCTGCCTCTGCCTAGAATTGCAGTCACCATCGGAGACCCGGCCGGCGTCGGCGCTGAGATCGCGCTGAAGTCCTTCGCCGACTCCGATCTCCTTGCGCTCGCGGAGTGGATTCTCATCGGCGACCACGTCGCTCTCGACGCGGTGCAGCCTGGCTATCGCGCTCTGCTCGCGCCCCGCGTCCGCTTTATCTCGCCAGGCGCCCTGGACTCCACCAAGCCCATCCGTTTCGGCGAACTGTCCGCCGAATACGGACTCGCCGCGATCGAATATGTCCGCCTCGCTACGGAAATGTGCCTCGCCGGAGCCGCGGACGCGATGGTCACTGCGTCCCTCAACAAGGAAGCCGTCGCCCTGTCCGGCCGCGCCTTCTCCGGACACACCGAGTACATCACCGAACTCTGCGGCGCCACCGAATCGCGCATGTTGCTGGCCAGCGAGAAACTCGCCACCGTCCACGTCTCCACCCACGTCGCGCTCGAACAGGCCTGCCGCCTGGAGAAGGGCCGCATCGTTCGCACCATCCAACTCGGTGCCGATGCTATGCGCCTGATGCTTGGCCGCGCTCCGAAGATCGGCGTCTCCGGCCTCAACCCGCACGCCGGTGAGCACAATCTCTTCGGCCGGCAGGACTCCGAGATTATCGCTCCCGCTGTTGAAGAGGCGCGCCATCTCGGCTACGACTGCACCGGCCCGCACTCGCCCGACGCGATCTTCATCCGTGGCGTCCATGGTGAATTCGATCTCATCGTAGCGATGTACCACGACCAGGGACACATCCCGATGAAGCTCATCGACTTTGAGAAGACGGTCAACATCTCTCTCGGTATCCCCATCATCCGCACCTCGGTCGACCACGGCACCGCCTTCGATATCGCCGGTCAGGACCGCGCCGACTCCCGCAACATGCAGACCGCGATGCGCATGGCTGTAAAGATGGCCGCCGGCAGGCTGAGCACGACCGCACCCTTACAGGAGGTTCGCTGAGATGCGCACCTTCGACGTGATGGTGATCGTTGTTTACATGGCTGTGCTGGTCGGCGTCGGTGTGCGTCTGTCCCGCCGTCAGAACACAACCGACGAGTACTTTCTTGCAAAGCGCTCGGTTCCCGGATGGGCTATTGGTATGTCGCTTCTGGCGACTATCATCACCAGCGTCACCTTCATCGCTTATCCCGGGGCCTCCTACGCAGGCGACTGGTCGCTGCTGGTTCCGGGAATCATGTTCGTCCTGGTGATTGCCGGAATTGGCGTAGTCGTTGTGCCATTCTTCCGCCACGCCGTTGCCATGAGCGCATACGAATACTTCGGCAAGCGCTTTGGCCCAACGGTCCGAATGTATTCTTCCTTCGCCTTCGCCGTGGGCCACTTCTCCAAAATGAGCTTCGTCTTTTACCTGCTCGCACTCTCGGTCGGAGGCATTACGGGTTGGAGCCTCACGAGGATCATCGTGATCCTCGGTATCGTCACTATCTTCTACACTCTCATCGGCGGCCTCGAAACCGTCATCTGGACCGACGTCATTCAGGGCTTTGTTCTTTGGAGCGGAGTCGCGGTGTCGATTGGCCTGCTGCTCTTCTCGCCTCATGTCCATGCCGGCGATATGCTCCATCTCCTTGCGGTCAACCATAAGACGAGCCTCGGCGGCTTCAGCTTCAATCTGCACGCGCAGACCTTCTGGACGATGTCCCTCTACGGGTTGTTCTTCTATCTCCAGAAGTACACCGCGGACCAGACCGTGGTGCAGCGCTATCTTGCGGCAACCACGGATCGGGCCGCCCTTCGCGGCATCGGCATGGGCGCCGCTCTCTGTCTTCCAGTGTGGACGGCGTTCATGTTCATCGGCAGTCTGCTATGGGCCTTCTATCGCATCACCGGCGAGCATCTGCCCGCCTCTGTCACCAAGCCCGATCAGGTCTTTCCCCACTTCATGGTGACGCAAATGCCCCTGGGAGTGGCCGGCCTGTTTCTTGCGGCACTCTTCGGAGCGGCCATGTCCATGCTTGCTTCGGACCTCAACTGCCTCGGCGTAATTGTGGTCGAAGATTTCTATGGCCGGTTTGTGCCCGGAAGTACCGATGCGCAACGGCTCCGAATCGGCAAGCTGTCTGTTGCCGTTTGCGGAATTCTTGCCATCGCCGGCGCACTCCGCCTTTCGACGACGCAAGGCTCGGCTCTGGCGCTCTATTACTTACTGACTGCCATCGTCGCGGGAGGCCTCGCGGGTCTTTTTCTGCTTGCGTTCCTCATTTCGCGGGCGGGTCGCGGCGCAGCCATCCTGGCAATCGTCGTAAACCTCGTGTTCACCGCCTGGGCGACGCTGACCATGAATGGCGGCCAGACCTGGAACCTGCATCGCTGGAACTACCCGTGGCATGAGCTGACGATTGGCGCCGTCGGCAATACCCTGATGTTTCTTGTTGGTTGCCTTGCAAGTGTTGTGTTGCCGGCGGATCGTGTGGCTGGTCCTACCTTATGGGATTGGCTGGCAATAAGCCGGAGAGCGAAGCACGAAAAGATTTTAGGAGACTCAAATGAATCGATTGCTCAAAGCAGTTGAACAAAACGGCGGCCAAACCCTCCTTGGAGCGGCACTCTACTTCTACGATCCCATCTTTCTTGAGGTCGCGGCCCACCTTGGCTATCAGGCCATCTGGATCGAGATGGAGCACGCTCCGATTACCTTCGCTGAGGCCGCGGATCTATGCCGCATGGCAGCCGGGTCCGGAATGCTTACCATGATCCGCATTCCAGACTCGCGGCGGGAGAATATCCTGAAGGCTGCTGAGTGTGGCCCCGACATCATCGACGTCGCCATGGTCGACAGGCCGGCTCAGATGGACGAGATGCTCGAGTATGGGCGCTTCGCCCCCGCCGGTGGACGTGGCTATTTCAGCGTCTCTCGCGCGGTGCAATATGGCGTGCTCAACTCGGTCAACGAGACCCAGCAGAGCCTCAATCGCGAACTGTGCCTGATGGCGCAGATCGAAACTACTGAGGCGATGAAGAACCTCGACGAACTTGCAGCCGTTTCCGGCGTGGACCTGTTCGTCGGACCGGCCGACCTCGCGGCCAGCCTGGGCTATCCGGGCCAGACCTTGCACCCTTCTGTCCGCGATGCCGCCGCGCGTATCGTCAAGGCGGCAAGGGCCAACGGCAAGTGCGTCGCCTCCGCCTGCGGACCAAGCGACTTCAAGTTCTGGCTCGATCAGCGGATTGATCTTCTCTTCTGCACCAACGATATCGCCTGCCTTAAACGAGGCGCCAGTCTCGCACTCAACGAGGCAAGAGCACTTCTACCTCCGGCGCGCCAGGACGCAGAGTTGCGCAATGCGAGTGAAAAGGAACAAATCGACGACACCATCGGCGATACCGGGACATTGACTGCATAGTCGCCACATCAGGATGAGAGGGATGTATATGACCCACGTTCACGCATGGCCTCAAACGATCAAGATCCCTCTGATGGCTGCCTCCCTGGTTTGCGCCCTCACCGTGTCTGCCCAGACGCCCCGAAATCCTTCCGAACCTGCGGTGCTGAGGCCGGCTGACTATCATCACTACATCGATACGTTCCGCCAGCAGGAGCGCGAAGCCACCGGCAAGCTCTACGAGGGCGAAGGCGGCGAGGATTCCTGGACATGGATGCAACGCGAGATTCCGTGGTTCGATGCCTCCGACAAGCAATTTGAAGAGATGTATTACTTCCGCTGGTATGCCTGGAAGAAGCATCTGGTCAAGGCACCTCACGGCTACCTCATCACCGAGTGGTTGCCTAAGCCCGCGATGTCCGACTACGGCGGTCTGCCCGACGCCGCGCCCTTCCACATTGCCGAAGCCCGCTGGCTGCACGATCCTGCGATCGCGGAGGACGACGCGCATTACTGGCTCTCCCCCGGCGTCGACTCGCATAAGTACAGCGATGCCATGGCTGCAACCGTTCGCGACCTCACCCTCGTCAACGGCGACCGCGCTCTCGGTACAGCGCTGCTGCCCGCGATGAAGGCCAACTACAAGGCATGGGAGGATGCACAGCAGGATCCTAATGGCCTCTTCTGGTCGATCGACACCCGCGACGCCATGGAGAAGAGCATCAGCGGAGATGGCTATCGGCCTACCTTGAACAGTTACATGTACGCCGACGCGCGCGCCATCGCAGATATCGCTGCTTCCGCCGGCGACCGACAAGCGGTCGCCGAGTTCAACCACAAGGCCGATAACCTTCACGACCTCATCGAGACACGCCTCTGGAATCCGAAAGACCAGTTCTATGAGGTCGTCTCACCCGCGGCAGATTCCGGCATACGCAAACAGAAGAAGTTCATCGATCCCGGAACCAATCTGCAGTTCTCCGGAGTTCGCGAGCAGATCGGCTATATCCCCTGGATGTACGATATTCCGGCTGCTTCACATGCGGTGGCCTGGAAGCAACTCTTTGACCCTCAGGGCTTCGACGGCAAATATGGCGCCACCACCGCCGAGCGCCGCAGTCCGCGCTTCCGCTTCGCCAGTTCCGACCAATGCACCTGGAACGGCCCCGCGTGGCCCTTCGCTATGACCCAGACCCTCCTGGCCCTCGCCGAATATGAAGACACCTCCAGCACCTCCGTGATGTCGCACGTCGACTACCTGAAGCTCTTCTCGCGCTACATCCTCGCGCAGCACCAGACGCTCGCAAACGGCCACACCATCGACTGGATCGACGAAGACTATGACGCCGACACTGACGAGTGGATCGCCAAGAACATGCTCATCGCCAAGAACAATCAGATTGGCCGCGGAAATTACTACAACCACTCCGGCTTCGCCGATCCACTCATCACCGGGATCATCGGCTTGCGCCCTCGCGCGGACAATCGCATTGTTTTGCAACCGCTATTGCCCCCGGACCGGTGGAGCTACTTCGCTATCGATGCGCTGCCTTATCATCATCACCTGCTTACCGTCCTGTGGGATTCGACCGGCGCTCGCTATGGAAAAGGGAAGGGTATGACACTTCTGGTGGATGGCAAGCGGGCAGCGAACCGCAGAGATCTTGGCACACTCGAATACGAGCTGAAATAGCACGTAAGCGAGCGAAATAATTGCGTCACAAGGGAGAGAAGGATGCTCAGGGCACGCCTCACAGGGATAAGCGCACTGTGCTTCACGGTATTTGTCGCGATTGCGCAGAAGGATGGACGTCCCGCCGCGACCATGGGCGTCGCGCCTCCGCTCGCGATGGGCGGAGTGCCCGTGACCGTCAGTGTTCCCGCAGGCAGCTTCGTCATGGGTGCCGACGCGGTGACGCTGCCAGCCTCCGTGACCAAAGGCTTCGGCGTCATGTCGACTCGCCCCGAAGAGGGCGACTTCGACGAAGTCCCCGCGCATATTGTTCGCATCTCGCATGCCTTCAAAATGTCGGTCACAGAGATCAGTCCGGCCGAATTTCGACTTTTCGATCCGACCTATTTGCCCAGTGAAACCGCACCCGCCTACGCCGCAGGCATCAGTTGGCATCAGGCAACGGCCTACTGTGCCTGGCTCACGAAGAAAACCGGCAAGCCCTGGCGTCTGCCCACAGAGGCTGAGTGGGAATATTTCGCCCGCGCCGGTGGCAAGCAGATATTCGGCAATTCCGGCGATATGCCCAGGCCCGACACCGAAAACGCATTCGGCGTCGAAAACATGGGCGTTGGACGCCCCGAGTGGACCCTGGACTGGTACGCACCGTACCAACCCGGCGAGCAAACCGACCCCGTCGGCGCCGCTTCCGGATATACGAAAGTCGTGCGCGGCGGCGGGCTCGATTTCCGCAAGTCGGCGACCAAGACCACGCCAGACCTCAACGTGCCCGCGACCGCGCCTTACTTTGCCCGCGCTGCAAACCGCGCCAGCATGGCGCCCGCTTACGTGTCGAAGGACGGCAACATCGGCTTCCGTGTCGTCCAGGCCCCAATGCCGGCGACGAAACCGGGGCCGCCGCAAGCGTTCTTCTTCGAAACCGCCGTCAAGCAGCAGCCCATCGCCCCCGGCGCGCTCACTGCTGGACCCGACCCCACCAAGCCTTGGTACCACGTGCATGAGCTGTTCCCCAACCTCCAGGGCAAAGACATGCCGGCTGTCGGGTGGAAGCTTGGCCTTGCGCCAGGACTGGGCGTGAACTACCACAACTCTGCAATCCAGGTGCTGCCAAACGGCGACCTGCTCGCCGCCTACTACAACGCACCGGTCAGCGAGGACGATCCCGACCAGACCATCCTGATCATGCGCCGACGCGCCGGCACGGAGGACTGGGACATGCCTGAGCCGTTTCCCGTGTTCGCCGACGCTGCCCTCGCCGGACCGGTCATCTGGAACGACTCCGCGCATCCAGGCAAAATATGGATGTTCTGGGGATTTCCACGGCTGATTGGCGCGCCCCCGTTCTGCTTTGCCACATCGACCGACAACGGTGTCACTTGGTCGCAGGTGAAATTCCCATACTTCCCTCAGTCCATCGGCCGCTACGTCTCCCAGCCCATCGACAGCATCGTTCGAGCGAAGGACGGCACCATCTACCTCCCGACCGATTCCACCGGCAAAGACGACGACGGCAACGGATCGATTAGCGTAGTGTGGGCCACCAAAGACGAAGGCAAGACCTGGTACGACACCGGCGGCCGCACCGCGGGACGCCACACTACCATCGTCATCGCGAAGAACGGCGACCTGCTCGGCTTCGGCGGCAAGAACTCCGAGATCGACGGCCACATGCCGCTCGCGCGCAGTTCCGACGGCGGCAAGACCTGGAAGAAATCTGCGACGCCATTCGACGAACTGCTCAGCGGCGAGCGCCCCAGTGTTATCCGCCTCGCCAGCGGGCGGCTCTTCTTCGTCGCCGACTACAATCCGAAGCACGAAAAACATGTCCACACAGACGGCGCGTTCGTTGCGCTCTCCGACGACGATGGCGCGCACTGGACGATGAAGCGATTGCCGCCGGACATTCTCACCGTTGGTTACACCACCGCAACCCAGGGCCCGGACGGCATGATCCATGTCATCACTTCGAAGAACTCGCCGAACTATGAGATCGAACTCAACGAGGCGTGGGTGCTGGATAAAAACGCCTATGGCGATACCGACCAATGCTTCGGCGGCGCCAAACCCGCTGTCTGCCCGTTAGACCAACTCAGCGTCAGCCAGCAGATCGAGAATCCTCAGGGAAAGGCGATCGCGAATTGGTCGGTCACCGGCTACGACGGACGCCGCCTGCTCCAGGGCTCGAACCAGTTCTTCTATTCCGACGGCAAACTGATGTACTCGGCGGACTTCTATCTCGGCCACAAGACCGGCGAGGAGCGCTACCTGCGCGAGGACGGAACACCGATCTGGGTGAAGCATTACGCGGACGACGGCACGTGGACCTGGGACAACTTCGATGCCGCCGGCAAACGCATTGCCACTTCGCATTGGCGCGGCAAGACGCTCCTCAGCAGCAATGTCCCCAAGCCTCCTGCCCGCAAGAAATCGGCCGACGAAAAGCCGATTGCCCCGGACGCCGAATGAGACGCCTATTCTGTCTTCTACTCCTCGCTTTTGCCGCCCCGGCGCTCGCACAGCGGGGCGAACAACTAGCAACTGACAGCCAGCAACCAGCGACTGGCCCCCATCGTCTTTGCCTACTTCAAGGAGCCCGGCAACCAGGGCATCTACTTCGCGCTTAGCCGCGATGGCTACACCTTCACCCCGCTCAATGACGGCCAACCCTGGCTCAAGCCCGACAAGCCCGGCGAGATCATGCGCGATATCTTCATCACCCGCGACCCATCGGGCGAAGGCTTCCGCGTCGTGTGGACGTGGGCTTGGCGCGGCAGCACGCTCGGGACGGCTTCATCTCCCGATCTCATGACGTGGTCGCACCAGACCGAAGTCCCGATCATGAAGGATGTCCCCGCCGTCCGAAACGTCTGGGCGCCTGAGACCTACTGGGACTCGGGCGCGAAACAGTGGCTCCTCATCTGGTCCTTAGCCGTCGACGGCATGACTGACGGCAACCGTATCTGGGCCGCGCGCACCGCCGACTTCACCACCTACTCCAAGCCGACCATCTTCTACGATCCCGGCTTCGTTGTCATCGACGCAACCATGTTCCACCGTCACCTCGACGGAAAAGACGTCGTCGTCTTTGTGGTCAAAGATCAGTCCATCGACCCACTCCGCTATCAGATCCGCTGGACGTCAGGTCCTGGGGTCGAAGGTTCCTGGGGTCCGCTTTCCGGCCCGATCACGGAGAGCTGGTCTGAAGGTCCTTCGGTCATCCAGGTCGGTGCGAAGTGGATCGTTTACTACGACCACTATCGCGCGCCGCGCGCCCGCTACGAAGGCGTGCAAACCGCCGACTGGATCCACTGGACCTCTGTCAACGGGAAGATGCATTTTCCCGACTACGCTAAGCACGGCAGCTTCTTCCGTGTCACCGATGCCGAGGCCGAGCGCCTCCTCAGCCGCCACGACCCACCCGTCGCTGCGACCCCGCTGCCGCAGAATAGTCAGCAGCCTAATCCTCGAACAGCCAATCCAGGTTGGGTAATTCACCATTCGCATTGGTGGTGCTGAAGTTGACGTGCGGCGTCACATGCGCGCTCTCGGGAATAAATCCAACGACCACATAGGCCCCCTTGCCGAGATCAAGGTCGTTCGCACCTGCCGGCAGCGGCTTCGTCCACACGGTCACGGGCAGGCCCTTCGCTGTTGCGATCGCGTCCGGCAGCAGGATGTTCCACTGCTCGGTCGACGGCGACACGTTCATCGCCTTCCTGGAGGAGGACTTGAAGAATCCGACCAGGATTTGCGCCGGCTGGCTGAGGGTGAAGTGGATGGGCGTTTCCTGCTGCGCCGATACGCGTATTCCAGTCAGCCCGTCTAACTCCGGCACGACGCTGGCGATCGGCGTCGCCGCGTCGGTGCACAGCTTCTCGCCGGAATGCACCGTAAACGTCTCTCCCTCGCCCGGCGCAAGCGTGAACGCTACCTGCGGAAGTCGCGCGGGAGTTGCCTCCGCCTTTGCCGGCTGTGTGGAACCGAGTGACGTCAGTCTGCTCTGAAACCTGGCCAACTCGTTGCGATAAACCGGCAGCAGATCGCGCCAGTGGTTTGTCTCCGGTCCGCCGCGCACGGGAATCTGCCGCTGCGAGGTCTGCATCCCCGCCGCGTTGCGATACGTTGTTTCGGTGAGTTGCGTAAGCCTCGCGAAGTCGTCGACGCTGGCGGACAGCAGCGGCTCAGCTTTCCGCAGGTCGGCGGGATCGCGATCGTATCCGAACTGCATCACCAGGGTCGCAGCCTGCGTTTTGTGGTTGTAGTACGACATCAGCGCAGCAATCGCGCGCATATCGTTGACGATCCGCTCATACTCCGGGCGCGCGTTGGCGCTGATTCCGGGCGCGGCTGCCTCGGCTTCGGCGACAGCTTTGGCCGAACTCGCCGCCACTTCAGCAGCGACGCCCAGCGGAGTCTCGCCATGATGCGGCTTGTGGTTCATCTCATTTGCGACGTACTCGTTCAGCCGCTCGCCATCCGGCGCGTCTCCCGTCCAAAGCGTCTCTGCCGGATTGAAGCGCGCTGCGTCGATCAACTGCGGCATCGTCATTCCGAGCGACAGTACCTCGCGATTGCCCTCGGTGATGCCGATTCGCGGCAGCAGCTTCGGCGCGCAGATGCCGGATAGTTCG
>Ga0224557_1002087_pt1 | contig 17755 bp, 16 predicted proteins | sample 714S31014metaG_FD_180677 | JGI IMG/M metagenome (GOLD analysis project Ga0224557, IMG submission 180677) | Peat soil microbial communities from Stordalen Mire, Sweden - 717 S3 10-14 | ecosystem: Environmental > Terrestrial > Soil > Wetlands > Peat | place: Sweden: Norrbotten County, Stordalen...
GTAGTAAACGCCAGCAGCAGGCGGAGGCGTTCCCGGCGCGTTTGCCGGTCCATTTGCTGATCCAGGAGCCACGGTAGTCGTCACCGCCTGCCCTGCCTGTCCGGGAACCGGAGGCTGCACTATGGTCGTCGTGGTCGTCCCGTCCTTGGCCACCGAGATCACCTGCTGCGCCTGCCCGGTGGCCGCCGCCTGTTTCTTCGCCTGCTCAACCGCCTTCTCCTGCCTGGACGCGCAGCCCGCCAACAGCACTACAGCCAGCGCCAGCGCGCCATACGCCTTCAACCATCGCAAATGAACCGCCGAATAAGAATTCATTGTTCGCATCCCCTTTTTCCCGTTCCTTAGCTTGTGATGCCTTGCAACCGATACGTCTCAACCCGCACGCCGTCCTTCCGGCCTGAGCGAGCCGAAGACCAGAAATCTCTGTCGTTGTCCTGAACTGGTGCCGAGCCGCACCCAAGGCAAGGCCATCAATCCCGCAGCGCTTCACCTCAATCAGATGCACATCCCCCACCGAAAGCCGCCCACGAACGTCCCTGAAACGCAAAGGTTTACGATTGTTTCCATGAGCAACACCCCGCAATCTGCACCGCGTCCGCAGCTCGCCCACCTGACCGCCGCGCTCGACGACCTGCGCGCCCGCGGCACCTACTTCCACCTGCGCGTACTGGACGACCAGCAGGCTCCCGTCTGCCACTACGACGGCCGCCGCGTCATCAACCTCGCCAGCAACAACTACCTGGGCCTGTGCAACCACCCCAAACTCCGCGAGGCCGCCATCGCCGCCACGCAGAAGTACGGCGCAGGCTCCGGAGCCGTGCGCACCATCGCCGGCACCATGCGCATCCACATGGAGTTGGAAGCGAAGATCGCCGCCTTCAAGAACGTCGAGGCATGCGTGGTCTTCCAGTCTGGCTTTGCCGCCAACGCCGGCACCGTCTCCGCCATCCTCGGCAAGGACGACTTCATCCTCTCCGACGAACTCAACCACGCCTCGATCATCGACGGCGCGCGCCTGTCGCGGGCGAAGATCAAGGTCTTCCGCCACAAGGACGTCGCCCACGCCGAAGAGCTGCTGCGCGAGATCCAGCTCGAACCCGGCCACAAGCTGCTCATCACCGACGGCGTCTTCTCCATGGACGGCGACATCGGCCCCGTCGCCGCGTTAGCCGACCTGGCAGCCAAGTACGGCGCCATTATGATGGTCGACGATGCGCACGCCTCCGGTGTCCTCGGCCGCAACGGTCGCGGAAGCGTCGACCATTTCGGCTGCCACGGTAAGGTCGACGTCCAGGTGGGGACGCTGTCGAAGGCGATCGGCGCGCTGGGCGGCTACGTCTGCGGCAGCCGCGACCTCATCGACTACCTCTACCACCGCGCGCGACCGTTCCTGTTCTCCACCTCGCACCCGCCGTCGGTCGCGGCCACCTGCATCGCGGCGTTCGACATTCTGGAAACCGAGCCGGAAAGAATCGCCCGCCTGTGGGACAACACCCGCTACTTCAAAGCTCAGCTAGCCGCCGCCGGCTTCGACATCGGCGGCCGCACCACCCCCGCCAGCGAGACTCCCATCACCCCCATCATTATTGGCGACGCCCGCCGCACCATGGACTTCTCCCGCGCGCTGTTCGACGCCGGCGTCATGGCCACCGGCATCGCCTTCCCCACCGTGCCCGAAGGCAAAGCCCGCATCCGCACCATTATGACCAGCGAACACACCCGCGAGCAGATCGACCGCGCCCTCGAAATCATCACCACCACCGCAAAGCAAGGCGGTATCCTCTAAGGATGAGCAGCCAATTCCAAGACCTAATGAACGGCCTCGACGAAGTCGACGCATTTCTGGCGGGCGAGCGCACCGGCTACAAGGTGACCCTCCCTCAGAAGCCGAGGTTGAACCTATCCGGGAAAGCTGCGAGATGAATCCCCCGCGGTATGTACGGCGCACAATCGGCAATTCCTCTTAGAACGGCGCCCGCGCCGCGATCCTTCGCCAGGGGCGAAGGCTACCGTGGGAATCGTCTCTTCCGCACCTCACCGCGGCCGCAGCACCTCGAACCGGCTCACGGAATACCCCATCGCCGCTCCCACAAAGACGTCCGACGGGAAATGCGCCATCGTCGTGATTCGCGAGAGGCTAATCGCCGTCGCAAAGCTGTACATCACCCAAGGCACCCACCGATGCTTCTTGTACCGGGTGGACAAAACCGTCGCCACGCAGAACGCTCCCGCCGCGTGCCCTGACGGGAAGCTGCTGCCATTGCCCGACACGATCTGCGACTTGAAGAATGTGTGGTTGAAGCTCTGTCCCGCGGGAACATCGCTCGGCCGCTCCCGGCGAGTCACCAGCTTCGTCGCAAACTCCAGCACCTCGCTGTCCGCATAGGCTCGTGCCACCAGCAACGCCGTGGTCTTCTCGTACGAATCATGCCGCACCGTGCCCACCGCCATCAATCCCAACGGCACCGCGGCAATCTCCCCGATCGTGATCCACTGGTCGAACACGTCATTCAAATCGTCCAGGTTGCCCTGATGATTGCGAAAGTACGGCATCACATGCGAGTCCGATTCGATGAAACCCGCCGTGCCCGCGGCCATCACCAGCGTCGGAACCCAGCCATGCCCCTTCGCCAGCTGCATCGGCGACAGCCAGATGCCTTTCTGATCGTGCAGAACGTCCGGCACAAAGCTCCGCCAAGTCGTCTCTCTCTCCACCGGCGACCGATCCGCATCCTCCGCGGTTCCGGTCACAGGGGTCGGTGCGTCCGGCAAGGCACCAGAGCCGCTGTCAGCTTCACCGTTGTCGCTCGGGCGGATGTCGCTCGCGCGGAACGACTCGGCAGTCGCCGCCGGACTGTCCGGACGACTCACATCGACCGTCTGCGCCGGCGCACCGCGCGGTGCACACCACGCGCCCGCGCACAGGAAGAGACAAAGAAGTGAGGTACTCGAGAACCGACTCATCGATCTTGTTCGATGCCAGCCGCCCGATAAAGGAAATCCGGCAGCCCCAAATAACTGGAGAAAGCACTCGCCGGCCATCCCCCGGCGGAAGAAGATCGCGTGGCTAGAACGGCACTCGCGCGGTGAGGACGATGCTGTGGTTGAAGGCGTGGAAGTGCGTCAGCGCAATCTGCTCGCCGGCGCCGAAGGTCAGCCCCAGCCGTCCCGGCGTTCCATCCGGGTTGTGCGCCAGCGGTATGCGCCCGATTACGATCCCCGGCGTCGCAAACGTCGCAATCTTGCCGTCGTTCGTGCCGCCGGAGTAGAAGCTGGAGTTGAATTCCGCCTCCGGCCAGAAGAAGCGCGCCGCGCCGGTCTTCGCCAGCCGGTACTGCACCACGCTGTTCCAGGTGGTGGTGTGGCCCAGGCCCTTGGTGTTGGACATGGGCAACGATCCGCCGAGCGTCGAGGTAAGATCCAGATTCCCCCACCCCTTGCCTCCCCCAATGCTTGGCGTCACTAACGCACAGCAGCTGCCGTTGCCGTTCTTGCCGGTGGGCACGGTGGCCGCCAGGTAGGCCGTCAGAATGTAGTTGCCGTGCTCCTCGTTGCGCGAAAGAATGCGTAGCTTGCTGTTGAACGACACGTCGCCGAAGCCGTCTTTGGCTCCGGTATCGTGATCGAAGAACGGTGGCGCGTTGAACAGCAGCTCGATGCGGCGGAACGGAATGATCTCCAGCCCCTTGCTGTTGCCGAGGTTCCACGTGTCCTCGCGCTTCGCATTCGTCTGCCTCACAAAGTCGGTGCGAAACTCCTGCTCCAGCCGTGGCGTCACCGTCACCAGCGGCGTCACCCAGTGCGGCTGGGCACTCTGCGTGGCTGTCACGCGCGCCTGGTACCGGGCCATGAAGGATTTGGAGGCGGCAACGGTCTGTGCCGGGGCTGGCATCGCGCACAGCAGCAGCGCAACCACTGTGATGGGGAGGAAGAATCGCAGTCTTGTCATCGTTTTGATTCTAGACGCTTGTAATGTACGTTTTTATACGATTCTCACTTTGCCGCACGGGTCGGGCAAGAACCGTTTCGGTCCTGCGCATATACTCGTCTCCATCGTCTCGCGTCCAGATCGTCTCGCGTCCAGGAGGGCCCATGAAATCGTCCGACACGCTGTTGACCCCGCGCGAAGCTGCCGCCGCCGTCGGCGTCAGCTATCCCACCGTCAAGCACTGGATTCTGACCGGTAAGCTGAAGACCATTAAAACTCCCGGCGGCCATCACCGCATCCCGGGCGCCGCGCTCAAGCGCTACCTGCCGCCGATCCCAAAACCGCCCGGCGCTGCCTCGCGCGAGCGCTTTCGCAATGTGAGCGGACGCAACCAGCTGGTCGGCACTATCGTCGAGGTGAAGATCAGCGGCCTGCTCGCGAAGGTCGTGCTCGAAATCGGCCAGCCGCCGCGCGCGCAGCGCATCACCTCCATCATCACCGCCGACGCCGTCCGCGAGATGCAACTGCGCAAAGGCCAGACCGCAGCCGCGCTGATGAAGTCCACCGAAGTGATGATCACCCGGGTATAGTCAGGCCCGATAGACGACGCGCCCCGCGCATACCGTCGCGTGCACGCGGCCCAGCATCGGCGCGCCGTCGAATGGAGAATTCTTCGACTTCGACCGCGAATCCTTTACCGCAAAGTTCCACTCTTCGCCTGCGTCGAACACCACCACATCCGCATCGCTGCCCACCCGCAGATCGCCCCGCCCACGCAACCGAAGCACCTCCGCCGGCCGCGCACTCATCAGCTGTAGCACGTGGCTCAGCGTCATTCCATGCTCGCGATGGAGCACGCGCAACGCCAGCCCCAGCGCGGTCTCCAGGCCAGTAATGCCGTTCGGAGCGCGATCGAACTCGACCTCCTTTTCGTGCGATGCGTGCGGCGCGTGGTCGGTGGCAATGCAGTCCACGGTGCCGTCCAGCAGCGCGTCGACAAGCGCGCGGCGGTCCGCCTCCGCCCGCAGCGGAGGATTCATCTTCGCATTCGTGTCGTAGTCGCCGATCGCTTCATCGGTCAGCGTGAAGTGGTGTGGCGCCGCCTCGCAGGTCACGTACAGCCCCGCCTTCTTGGCCGCGCGGATCGCCCGCAGCGCCAGTGCCGTCGAGACGTGCTGCACGTGCAGATGCGGCCGCACGTGGTCCGCGCGTTCCATCTCGCGCAGCAGGCGCAGGTCCCGCTCCACGATGCGCGCCTCGGCCTCCGCGGGCATGCCGCGCAGTCCCAGCCGGAACGCCACGGGCCCCAAGTTCATGCTGCAACCGCTGGTTAGGCGCGTGTCCTCCGCATGCTGCGACACCGGCACGTCCAGCGCGGCTGCGGCCGTCAGCGCGGCCCGCATCACATCGTCCTCCAGCACCGGTTTGCCATCGTCCGTGAAGCCGACCGCACCCGCGCGCACCAGCGCGTCGAAGTCGGTAATCTCGCAGCCATTGCTGCCGAAGGTCGCTGCCGGCATGGCCAGCAGATGGATCAGCGGATGGCGCTCAGCCGCGAGCATCCAGCGCAGGCGTTCGACCGAATCGTTCACCGGCGTGGTGTTGGGCATGGCGACGACCGTGGTGAACCCGCCCGCGGCCGCTGCTGCCGTACCGGTGGCGATGGTCTCCTTGTGCGTCTGCCCCGGCTCGCGCAGATGCACGTGGATATCGATCAGCCCCGGCGCCACCACGCATCCCGCCGCGTCGATCTGTAACTCTTTAGGTAGCGAATCCGCCAGGCTGGCCAGCGCGCCCGGAGGTTCCACCGCCGCTACGCGGCCATCGCGCACCAGCACATCGCGCGGCGCGTCCACCCCCTGCGCCGGATCGACCACGTGCCCGTTCAGGATAAGAAGTTCACTCATAGCCCAGGTTTCAATCCGCCTTTGCCTCTGTCCTTCAAGAAAAATCGGTGCCCGTCGGTGTAAATCGGTGTTAAGCCTTTGCCCTTGCTTTTGCCTTTGCTCATGCCCGCTCCCCCAGCGCGCGCACCAGCACCGCGCGCCGCACCGCCAGGCCCTGCGCCACCTGCTCCTCGATCGCCGACTGCGGCCCGTCGGCCACCTCGCCGGTAATCTCCAGCCCGCGGATGATCGGTCCCGGATGCATCACTAGAGCGCGTGGCGCCAGTGCCACCAGCCGCGCCCCATGCAACTGGTACCGCTCCACATACTCGGCCAGGTCCAGCGCGGTGCCTTCCAGCCGCTCCTTCTGGATGCGCAGCATCATCACCACGGTTGCGCTGCGCAAGGCCACATCGAAATCGCGCTCAATCTCAATCGCCGGGCTGCCGCTTGCATTCGCGTCGAGGTACGCGTTCAGTCCCAGCGCTTCTTCGGGCAGCAGTTCCGGCGGCCCGCACAGCACCACGCGCGCGCCCAGCCGCGGCAGCAGCATCGCATTCGACCGCGCCACGCGGCTGTGGCGAATGTCGCCGGCAATCACCACGTTCACGCCGGCCAGCGTCTTCGCATCGATCGTCGCATCCGCGCCCAGCCCCAGCCGCAGCAACATCGTCCTCAAGTCCAGCAGCGCCTGCGACGGATGTTGATGCATGCCGTCGCCCGCATTCAGCACCGGCAGCCCGGTCACCCGCGCCAGCAGAAACGGCGCGCCCGACGCCGGATGGCGCAGGATAATCGCCTCCGCGCCCAGCGCGCGCAGCGTCAGTCCGGTGTCCTTCAGGCTCTCGCCCTTTTCGATGGAGGAGGATTTGTCGCTGACCAGCGTGGTGGTAACGCCCAGCGACTTGGCCGCCAGCTCGAACGACGTGCGCGTCCGCGTGCTCGACTCGTAGAACAGTAGCGCGACGGTGCGGTCCACCAGCACCCGCGCCCGCTCCGCGGCGGCCATCCGCTCCAGCCGCGTGGCGCTGGCCAGTATCTCCGCCACGTCCGCGACCGACAGATGTTCCACCGTCAGCAGCGAGCCGGGAGCATATGCTGATCCAGCCGCATTTGTCGTTGCGTACGGCCCTTTTGTCTCTGAGATAGGTCCGGACTTGTAGCCCAAGGCTTCAACCTTGGGTCTTGAGGACATTCCGGATCCGCGCGAGCTAGGGGCTTTAGCCTCGGGGATATGGGTTCCTTCGGGGGGCACTCTTTGCCTCAATCCACCAGCTCGACCAGCAGCACCTGCTCCTGCCCGTCGATTTCGTTCAGCTTCACTTCGATAATTTCACGGCGCGAGGTGGGCACGGTGCGCCCGGTAAAGGTCGCCTGGATGGGCAGCTCGCGATGGCCGCGATCGATCAGCACCAGCAGTTGCACGCTCTTCGGCCGGCCATGGTTGAACAGCGCATCCAGCGCCGCCCGCACCGTGCGCCCGGTATAGAGCACATCGTCCATCAGCACAATGTCGCGTCCGTTCACGTCGAACCCCAGCTCGCCCGGCACGACGATGGGCCTTGGGCCCGCCGTGGTCAGGTCGTCACGATAGAAGCTGATGTCGAGCACGCCCGTATCCACCGGCCGCTTCTCGATGCCCTCGATCATTCTGCCCAGCCGTTCGGCCAGCGGCACGCCGCGCCGCTTGATGCCGACCAGCCCGAGGTTCGCGGCGCCGTCGTTCTTCTCCACAACCTCATGCGCCAGCCGTACCAGCGTGCGCTCAATCTCCGACGCCGACATCAGCCGGCCCTTTTCGCGCAGCTTTAGCTTCGCAGGAGTCTCTGCAATGGTCGCTTTTGGGGTCTCGCTCATAACCTTCTTCGCAGCGTTCGTTCCGCCGTTGCTGATGATAACAGCACCGGCAGTGCATCGACGCAAATTAGCCGCCATCAGCGCGCACCGGCGCTCCGCGAGGCAAGCTGGATCCGCGGGTGCTGCCCCTAAGCCGCGGGACCACGCCGCATCCGCAGCAGCCCGGCGAACGCCCCACCCAGGGTGGACAGCAACAGCAGCAACGCGGAGACAATGGCAAACCCGGCCAGCATAATGCCGGCGCGAAACTCGGGCGACGCGATGAATCCCAGCATGTCTGCGGGAACCGGGGTCGAGGACTTCTGGATCGACTGCTGCACCTGCTCCTTGATCTGCGCGTCAAAGCTGCCCATGGAGTGCAGTGCAAAGCGCGCCACCAACCCCCAGCCGGCCATCGCCGCGCCCAGCCCCACCGCCAGGCAAATCCCCACCACCAGGCCAATGCGCGCGCCAATGCTCACATCCATCCACGCCGCCGGGCGCCGCTTCTGGTAGAGACCCATGGTGATCAGCGAGGCGCTCATCACCCACAGAAAGCTTACCGGCGACAGCATCTGCACGCGCATCGCCCCCAGGCTCAGCAGCGCGCCGATGGCTGCCACCGCCGCGGCGCAGCGGATCGCCGTCTTCCACTCCACCTGGCGCGGACTGGGAGGCGGAAGCATGCCGGTAGTTGCCGCGCCCTCGGCTCCGGGCGCTGCCTCGCCGCCCGTCTCAGCGGATTGGTTCTCCAGCGAGAGAAAGAGCTGCGGCGAGCCGCAGTGCGGGCAGAACGGAGATTCGCCGCTGCCTGCCGGCAGTTCCCCTCCGCACCGGTGACACGATTCCTGCATGTCTACGAAGCTACCCTACGCGATACGCCCGGGCAAGCATCGCCAGTCGCGTCCTACTGCCGCGTGTCGTCGTTCTCTTCGCCGGAAGACGACTTCCCGGGCACCTCCAGCGCCACCAGAGAGAACTTGGTGCCGCTGCCGTCAGGCTCAATCTCCACAATCCGCTGGCGCTGTTCGGAGCCGGTCTTCAGCTCCAGCGAGTGCTTGTCGGGATGGTCGTTCACCTGCACGTGGTTGCCCTCATGCGCGTCGCAGGTCAGCCCCTCGAAGGTGCGCACCGGTTTGCCCACGGCGCTGCCGTCGCGGCACGCAATCACGTCGCCGTAACGCTTCAGTGCGCCCCGGTAGAACGCCTCTACCTTGTCCGGCGAGTCGGGAGTCAGGTAGCTCGCCGCCTTCACCCCCAGGTGAAAGCTGCCGAAGTTCAAATCCACGTCGGCCGAGCCATCGTCCTTGTCCTTTTTCTTTTCCGGCTGCGCCCCCGGATACGCCGGCAGGCCAATGTCCGCCAGCACCGCCGCGTCGTTGGTCTTCACCTGCAAGCCGCCGAACGGGGTCTCGATCTTTACGTTGTCGCTATCGCCGTTCTTGTGCTCATCCACATGGCAGCCCGCCAGGGCCAGCAACCCCGCCCCGGTCAACAGTATCCCCAGCGCCGCGGCCACGCCGCGTGCCGGCGCCCAATTCCGTTTCGTCCGCATCGTCATCTGCCTTGCCTCCCGCAGAACCGGGAAATTCCCTCGGTATCCAACACCATACGCGCCCGGCGGGCGAATGGTTCCATCCGAACCGCCCATCGTGGCGGCAGCCTGCGCTTCCAATGCTACCCTTGACTCGTACCCATGAATCCCCAAGAATCGCAAAAACCGCACGCCACCCCCCTCGGCGCATCCCCCGCCGAATCCTCCGACCGCAATCTCCCCAAGGCCTACGACCCCTCCGCGATCGAGCAGCGCTGGGCCGACTACTGGGTCCGCGAGCGCCTCTTCGAAGTTGAGACCCCCACAAATCCGGGTGCCCCACGCTCGCGAAGCGATCGTGGGAATGGCGAGACCGCCTTCACCATGCTCCTGCCCCCGCCCAACGTCACCGGCTACCTCCACATGGGCCACATGTTCGAGCACGCCGAGTCGGACATCCTGGCGCGCTGGCAGCGCATGTGCGGCGCCACCTGCGTGTGGGTTCCGGGCACCGACCACGCCGGCATCGCCACCCAGATGCTGGTCGAGCGCCAGCTCAAAGTGGAAGGCACCGACCGCAAAACTCTCGGCCGCGAAGCCTTCACCGAGCGCGTATGGGCATGGAAGCGGCAGTACGGTTCCGCCATCACCGACCAGATGCGCCGCCTCGGCGCCTCGGTCGACTGGTCGCGCGAGTACTTCACCATGGACGACCGCCTATCCGTCGCCGTCAAGGAGGCCTTCGTCCGCCTCTACGAGCGGGGCCTCATCTACCGCGGCGCCTACATCGTCAACTGGGACCCCGTGCAGCAGACGGCCGTCTCCGACCTGGAGGTCACGCACCAGGACCGCGCCGGCAAGCTCTACCACATCCGTTATCCGTTCGCCGACGGCACCGGCTCGATCGTGGTCGCCACCACCCGCCCCGAGACCATGCTGGGCGATGTGGCCGTCGCGGTGAATCCGAACGACGAGCGCTACACCGAGTTCATCGGGAAGCTAGTCACACTCCCCCTCAGCGCCGCCGCCGGCCACGCTGACAGAGATATTCCCATCCTCGCCGACGACTGGGCCCAGCCTGAGTTCGGCACCGGCGCGGTCAAGGTCACCCCCGCGCACGATCCCAACGACTTCGCCATCGGCCAGCGCCACGCCCTGCCCACGCTCACCATCCTCGACGAGACCGCGCACGTTTTCCTCGTCGGCTCTCCGTATCACGGCCTCGACCGCTTCGAGGCCCGCGAGCGCATCGTCGCAGACCTCGAAGCCGCCGGCCTGCTGGTCGCCGTCAAGGATCACCAATTCGCCATTGCCCTCTCGCAGCGCACCGGCGCCGTCATTGAGCCGCGCCTCTCCATGCAGTGGTTCATCGCCGTCAACAAAATCCCAAAAAAGCTGGACGGAACCTCGGATTCCACAAAACCGGGTGCCCCACATCTCGGTTCTGAGATGTGGGGTCCGGATGACCCGCGCGGCAGAAGTATCGCCGCCAACGCCATCGCCGCCGTCGCCGACGGCCACATCCAGTTCGTCCCCGAGATGTACCGCAAAACCTACATGGAGTGGATGACCAACATCCACGACTGGTGCATCTCCCGCCAGCTCTGGTGGGGTCACCGCATCCCGGCGTGGCACTGCGCCGCCTGCCACGCCATCACCGTCTCGCGCACCACCCCCACCGCCTGCTCCACCTGCCACCGCACAGATATAGTCCAGTCCACCGACGTCCTCGACACCTGGTTCTCCTCCGGCCTGCTCCCCTTCACCGTCTTCGGCTGGCCCGGCGCCACCCACGTTGCGAACTCCGGTCCAACCAATAAAGATTGTCATCCTGAGCGAAGCGCGAAGCGCGAAGTCGAAGGACCTGCGGTTGTCTTTCAAGACCACCTCACCCCCGATCTCGCCGCCTTCTACCCCACCACCCAGCTTGTCACCGGCTTCGACATCCTCTTCTTCTGGGTCGCCCGCATGATCATGCTGGGCTGCCACTTCATGCTGGACGTGCCCATGCCGGATGGCAGCGCGCGCCCGCTCGCCGAAGCCGTCCCTTTCCGCAACGTCTACATCCACGCGCTCATCCGCGATGCCAACCGCGAGAAGATGTCCAAGACCAAGGGCAACGTCGTCGACCCCATCGAGATCATCACCAAATACGGCACCGACGCCGTGCGCTTCACCCTCGCCAGCATGGCCTCGCCCGGCACCGACATCGCCTTCTCCGAGGCCCGCACCGAAGGCTACCGCGCCTTCGCCAACAAAATCTGGAACGCCGCTCGCTTCCTCTTCATGAACCTCGACCGCGCCCGCGACGCCGGCATCGAAGTCCAATTACCAACAAACTCCGTCATCCTGAGCGCAGCGCGCAGCGCGGAGTCGAAGGACCCCGACGCATCCCGCCCCGCCACAACCTCCAACACCTTTTCCACCTCAAACTCTCCAACCACCCTCCCCACCACCGACGCCCTTGAGTCCCGCTGGATCCTCGCCCGCCTCTCTGAAACCGCTGCCGCCGCCAACGCCGCGCTTGCCGAATACCGCTTCGACGAGGCCGCCAACGCCATCTACCAGTTCTTCTGGGGCGACCTCTGCGACTGGTACCTGGAGATCGTCAAGCTCCGCCTCAACTTCGAAGTCGCCGGCGAAGCCATTCCAACCAGCGACACCGCTGAAGAGTCCCTCTCCGAAACCGCCGCCGCGCTCACCACGCTGGTCGCCGTCTTCGAGGCCTCCCTCCGCCTGCTCTCGCCTTTCATGCCCTTCCTCACCGAAGAGATCTGGCACGCCCTCTACGCCGGCGTCCCTCCCGCCAAATCCATCGCCCTCACCCGCTACCCGCAGGCCGTCGACTTCCCCTGCGACAGCGCCGCCATCGCCGAGATGCGGACCTTGCAGGAGCTCATTACCACCATCCGCGCGCTCCGCAAGGAGCTCGGCGTTCCCGAAAGAGAGTCCGCGCCCATCCGCATCCACGCCGGCGCCCCCGTGCTCGACCCGCTCGAATTCAGCCAGGACATCCTCGCCCGCCTCGCCCGCGTTGAAGCCATCCACGTCTCCGCCGATCCTCTCAACGGCGCCAACGCCCGCTCCACCGCCAACTTCGACGTGGCCGTACTCTACGAAAAACACGTCGACGTCGCCGCCGAGCGCGAGCGCCTCACCAAAGACCTCGCCAAGCACGAAAAGCAGATCACCGCCAACGAATCCCGCCTCACCGACGAGAAATTCACCGCGAAAGCCCCACCTCACATCGTCGAAGGCCTGCGCAAACAAACCGCCGAACTCATTACCCTCCGCGACAAAGCCCGCGCCGCCCTCGCCGCGCTGGGATAACATTCAATTTGCAATGAGAAAGCAATGGTTCGGAGACACGCGTGATTACGTGAAGTGGGGCTTCGTCTATTCCGAGGCTTCTCCAAACGCTTCTGTCTGCTACATAGCGATGGCCCGCCCAGACGAAATAAGAGGGACCGTTCATCCGAAAGTGAAAAGCTTCTTTGACACGTACAAAAACCTTGGCCTTGTGGGCGAGATGTTCAATGGGCGCTTCTTAGCGTTACTCAGTGATTACCGCAAGGCTGAGCGAATCGAGTATTTTGAACGAGCCGAGAGCCTTATTACACAAAGCCAGGCGAAGGGTACCTCGGCCATCTTCATCGATCCCGATACCGGAATCGAACCCCCGTCAGGAGGAGTCAGCAAGCACATCTGTATCGCCGATCTCAAGAGGTTGGCCGGACGATTGAGAAGCGGCGACAAATTGATCGTCTATCAACACGCTCCAATCATGCGCAAGAAATCGTGGATCGAAGACATTACTGATCGAATAGCCGAACAAGAATGGACAAGAGGGTTGAGAGTGATCCCCCATCACGACCCCGACTGTGCATCGGATGTCTGTTTCTTGAAGTTCGAACGAGATGTGGTTTCTACGCCGCCTTATACGGCCTGATCTGCCCCAACCCCGCAACCTCCGCCGTCCGCAAATCATATTCATTCTGCAGATTCATCCAGAACTGCGCCGGCAACCCGAAGAAAGCCCCCAGCCGCAGCGCCGTATCCGCCGAGATCGCGCGCTTCCCTTTCACAATGTCATACACACGGGGCAGCGGCACGCCCAACTCTTTCGCCAGCCGATACGCAGTCAACCCCATCGGCTCCATAAACTCGGTGAAGAGAATCTCGCCGGGATGAATCGCAAACCGCTTCGCCATACCGTCTCCTACCTGACTTAAGATACTGCATCCCCACTGCCCATCCGATTTTCATTCGACAACCCCGCCGCACTTCGATACCCTCTCAGCACTCGCATCCCTTCCCCCGCATCCCCGCTTCGGAGGATCACGACCATGGCGACCAAACACAAGACCCCCACCAAAACCGTAAAGAAGCCCACCGCCAAAGCTCCCACGAAGTCCCCCACCAAGCCGCCTAAACGCGCAGCCCCCACCAGCACCGTCTCCCAGCAACCCCCCACCGGCATCCCCGCCGGCACGCCCATCTTCGCCGACCCGCGCCCCACCGCCGACCCCACCAAGTACACCGTCCCCCACGCCTCCGACACCGCCGCCTACAACGAGATGGACGCGCTCATCAAGGCCTCCAAGTTCGTCCCGCTCCCATTCCCCGCCGTCCCCGGCGTCACCGAGCCCATCCTCACCCTCGCCGCCGCCCTCGGGGCAGCCGGCCCGGCGACGGAAGCCGCCATCCAGGCCGCCGGCCAGATCGTCTTCCACTGCGCCGGAGACACCGGAGCCACCACCGGCCCCAAGACCCAAAACGAGGTGGTCGACAAGCTCCTCGCCGACTTCACCGGCGAAGCCCCAGCCCAGGTCCCGCAGTTCTTCTTGAACCTCGGCGACATCGTCTACTCCTTCGGCGAGCACAAGTACTATTACGACCAGTTCTACGACGCCTACCGCGACTACCCGCGCCCCATCTTCGCCATCCCCGGCAACCACGACGGCATTGTCCTGCCGCCGCCCGCCGGCACCGGCGTCGCATCCGACTCGCTCGCCGCCTTCCTCGCCAACTTCTGCGCGCCCACCTTCGCGCACTCGCCCGACGCCGTTGGCCTCTCGCGCACCACCATGATCCAGCCCGGCGTCTACTTCACCCTCCAGGCCCCACTCGTCCGCGTCCTCGGCCTCTACTCCAACATGCTGGAAAACCCCGGCGTCATCTCCACCACGCCCAACCCCACCACCGGCAAGCCCACCTTCCCGCAGCTCTCCGACGTTCAGCTCGACTACCTCACCGCCGCGCTCACCCGCATCAAGCAGGAAAAATTCGCCGGCGCGGTCCTCATCGCGGTCCACCATCCGCCCTACTGCTACGGCCTGCACTCCGCCTCGCTTACCATGCTCAAGGAGATCGACGCCTGCTGCGCCGCCGTTGGTATCTGGCCCCACGCTGTCCTCTCCGGCCACTCGCACAACTACCAGCGCTACACCCGCGCGCTGCCGGTCGGAAACACCACCCGCCAGATCCCGTTCCTCGTCGTCGGCAACGGTGGCCACGGCCTCACCGCCATCAACAAGGGCCAGACCATCCGCACTCCGCAGCCCGCGCCCGCCTTCGCCCAGCCCGAAGCCAAAGACTCCGTCACCTTCGAGAGCTACGACGACAAGAACTACGGCTACGCCCGCATCCTCGTCACCCCCACCCAGCTCCGCATTGAGTACCACCCCGCCTCCGACGGCGCCACCACCAAAACCCCCGACGACGCCGTCACCGTCGCCCTCGCCACCGGCACCCTGACCACCTACACCCCGCCTGCGTAGCTCGTAGCTGCGTGAGCACCGCATCCACTTGTCGCTTGTCATTCTGACCCTGAGCGAAGTCGAAGGGGAAGAATCCCCGCATTTGTTCTTGGCCCTTAATCGGTTTCATCGGTGTCCATCGGTGTTAAGCTTCTCTCCCCGGCCCCAGCGTAGAATCCCTCCATGGACTGGAAATCCCGCCGCATCACCACCCTCCTCGAAGCCGCGCTTTTCGAGGACAAGGTCGCCAGCGACATCACCACGGCCCTCACCATCGATCCGGCCCTGCGCGCCACTGCCACCGTCGTCGCCAAGCAGCCCTGCGTGGTCGCCGGCATCGGCTGCATCTCCGCGCTCCTCACCCTCTACGGCAACCTCAAACCCTGCGGCCGCTTCGAGGTCGTCTCCCACCCGGAGATCTTCGACGGCGTGCGCGTTAGAAAAGGCCAGGCCATTGCCGTCATCCGCGCCAACGCGGCCAGCATCCTCTCCACCGAGCGCGTCATCCTCAACCTGATGCAGCGCATGAGCGGCATTGCCACGCTCACCAACGAGTACGTGCGCGCCGTCGCCCCCGCAAACTCCAAAGCCAAGTCCAAAACCAAAATCGCCACCAAAATTCTCGACACGCGCAAAACCATCCCCGGCCTGCGCACGCTGGATAAGTACGCCGTCTGCTGCGGCGGCGGGCTCAACCATCGGCTGGACCTGCAGGACGGCATCCTGATCAAGAACAACCACATCTCGCTGGGCGGCGGGCTGCCCGCGGTGCTGGCTCGCGCGCTCGCGCGTCGCCACCCGGGCCAGATCGTCCAGGTCGAAGTGCGCACCCCGGTCGAACTCGAACAGGCCATCGCCGGCGGCGCGGAGTCCATCCTGCTCGACAACATGACGCCCAAAGAGGTGGCCAAGGCGCTGAAGCTCATCCGCAAAGGCCTGCCCAAAGCCACCGTGGAAGCCTCCGGCAGCATGAGCCTGAAGAATGTCGCCGACTACGCCAAGACCGGCGTCGACTTCATCTCCGTCGGCGCGCTCACCCACTCCGCCACCGCCGTCGACCTCAGCATGCGCATCACCGCCGACCGGCTCTAGCGCCAGCCGCCGGCGCAAGTCTCCTCTTCGATACCGGCGTTATTCGAGCCCGCCGAGCACCTGCTCCAGACCGCCAAAGAACTTCTGCCAGCCGTAGTTTGCACAGCAGGCAGAGACGCAAGGTGCCGATTCTCAGAAACCTCCCAAGGCCCACCGAGCTCCTCCCCACCCCCCAAGCCGTCATTGCACCCGCCAGGCCATCATTCTGCACCCACGTGCAGAATCTCTGTAGTTGTCCCGTGGGCGTCCCACTCCCTGAACCGCAATTCTCGCGGCTCTTTCGCTTGACACGCCACGTATAATTGAAGAAGAGGGAAAAGCAGGAGCGCGGCGATATGCCTGGCTCTGGGCTCCCACCTTGACACCGCTAAGTCACGCGTTTAGAGGATCTTGCCCCCAAGTCCTTTGAGACGAAGATTTTGCGGGAAGTATATACTTTTGGGGATCTCTGCTTAGGCCTAAGTCCTCTGTTTAAGGTGCTTTACAAGTAAGTCCTTTGGAATGCTGATCTTGATGCTTAAGCCCTTATTCCAGAGGATCTTAGGGATTTAGGGGGGGTGGGGTGGCCATGTCGAGCCAGTCGGACCAGCCGAACGAGTTGCGCAGCTTCAACCTGCCCGAAGTCGACGCCGCCATTGCCGGGACTCAATTCGCCGGAGCGCTGCACTACCTCGCCACCACACCCTCCACCAACGATCTCGCCCACGCCGCAGCGCACGCGGGCGCGCGCCACGGCGTCTGGATCGCCGGCGAGCAGACCGCCGGCCGCGGTCGCGGAGGCCACAGCTGGCACTCTGCACCCGGCGCCATCGATGCGCCAGCCGGTCTCTATATGACCGCGCTCATCTCGCCGGACCTGCCCATGCAAAGTGCGCAGCACCTGTCGCTCAGCGCTGCCATCGCGGTGCAGTCCGCCATCGCCTCCGTCACCGGCTTCCGCATTCGCGAAGACATCGACATCCGCTGGCCCAACGACCTGATGTTCAACATGCCCAACAGGCTCAACGGCCGCGATGGAACCGCCCGCAAGCTCGGCGGCATCCTGATCGAGGCCGCAGCCCAGCCCGCGCCGGCCTCCGGCCCCACCCTGCTCCGCTACGCCATCGTCGGCATCGGCATCAACGTCAACCACACCGCCTTCCCGCCGGAGCTCGAGGCAATCGCCACCTCGCTCCGCCGCGAACTTTCTGGTCCCGCCCCGACATTGGGTGCCCCATCTCAGGCGCAGCCTGAGGTGGGGTTACACGCACCGATCCGCTGCGAGCCCCTCGCCGCCGCCATCCTCATCGCCCTCGACCGCGAGATCCGCCGCCTCTCAACTGGCAACTTGCAACTGACAACTGACAACTTGTCTCTCTATTCCTCATGGATCACCGGCAAGCGCGTCCGCGTCGAGGCCCGCGATCCCGCCCCCAACGATCCAGCCCCCGGCTATACTGGCGTCACCGCCGGACTCGACCCAAACGGCTTCCTGCTTGTAAACGGAGACGACGGCCAACTCCACACCGTCCTCTCCGGGGGCCTCCGCGAGCCAACTGACAACTGACCACTGAGAACTGACAACTTGCTTCTAGCCATCGACGTAGGCAACACAAACACGGTCCTCGCTCTCTACCGCCTCGCCACCGCTGGCGAGCCCGCGGCGCTGCTGGCCGACTGGCGCGTCACCACCCATCGCTCGCTTACCGTCGACGAAGTCGGCATCATCTTCCGCGACCTC
>Ga0224557_1002089_pt1 | contig 17740 bp, 14 predicted proteins | sample 714S31014metaG_FD_180677 | JGI IMG/M metagenome (GOLD analysis project Ga0224557, IMG submission 180677) | Peat soil microbial communities from Stordalen Mire, Sweden - 717 S3 10-14 | ecosystem: Environmental > Terrestrial > Soil > Wetlands > Peat | place: Sweden: Norrbotten County, Stordalen...
TTTGTTTGCATACCTCTGGGCCGGGCACACTGCAACCTATTGATTCGGCGTCCAATTTATTGGAACTTAACGTGCATGCTACCCCCGATAAGCCGCCGTTCCTTGACTATAGATTTGACCGTAGATTGTGGTGCGCGCCACTATCCCCCGCACTGTCTAGCCGGCTTCACGCCATCCGAGTGAAGAGAAAAAAGGAGCAGGGAAGATGAAGAGATTCTGCTGTTTTGTCGCCATCGCTGTCTGCCTGGGAATAACAGGCGTTGCCCACGCCTCCTCGTTCGCCGGCTTTGCCGCGAACATCTTGGATCCCCCAGGGGGCACGCTTGAGACAACGAACAGCTTCGCTGTGACCTTCGATCCATGTTCCGCGTTTACTGCCTACGTTGGTGGTCCCTATGATGGGCCTCCGGGGTTAGCGAGTACCGCTGTCTGTTTCGAAGCGGAAAATGCTACGGGAATTGTTAACCCGGCAGAGACTTGGACCAGTGTGACCATCACGATCGACGACCCCGGCGACTACCTTGGCTTGAACGATGCGACGTGCGGAACGTTGGACGGGCCGGGCCTCTTCTCTACGTCCAGCTGTACGGAGGTCGGTGACGTTTACACGCTTAGCTTTAGCGGCACCGCACAGATCTCTACAGGGCAATCCTTCTTTATTGCCGTCGCGGCACCGGGCGTCACTCAGAGCGATCTCCTGGCCGATTTCGATAATACGACAGATTCGGCCGTGGCCGGGGTAGTGCCGGAGCCCAATTCTGCGCTGCTTCTGGCGAGTGGAACGGGGATGTTCGGCTTGCTGCTTTACGCCGAGCGCCGGCGTCTGTTCGGCCAATTGCTGCGTTCTTGATCGCGTCGCTCGCAAGGGCGAGGTGAAAGCAAGGAGGGGTTCCGTGCGGAGGTGCACGGAACCCCTTTGTTGCGTTGGAACGGACTTATCTGGCACGATAAGGTTCCCGGACAACAGAGGACCGGCAACCGGGGTTCGCTCCGCGGCTAAGTCAAGTACCCTGTTGGCCTTCAGCAAGTGCTCCTGGGATCAGTTGGGATGAGTCCTATGCGTCGCTGTTTGCCTGTGCTGCTATTGGTTGCGGTGTGGATCGGCCTTGCGGCGGCCCAGAGCGCCGTGGCTGAGCAGGCCAGTGTGCCCCCGCCTTCCATCAGCCGGATCAAACTCGGGAGCTCGGACGCAGACCTGAACGGTCCCTGGAAATTCCATACCGGCGACAACATGGCATGGGCCCAACCTGATTTCGACGATTCGGGATGGGGATCGATGGACCTGACTCCGCCGAAGGGTTCGCGCGGGTACGCTCCAGGATGGACTTCGATGGGATATCCCGGGTACTCGGGGTATGCGTGGTATCGGCTGCGGGTTGATGTAGCGGGGACCGGAGAGCCTTTGGCGCTGCAGATGCCGCACGATGCGGATGATGCGTACCAGGTCTTCGTAAACGGCAAACTGATCGGGGAATTTGGCGCCTTCGGGAAAGGTCACGTCACCGCCTACAATTCCCAGCCGCGAGGGTTTCCACTGCCGAAGAGTATCCGCGGCGGCGTCATTACGATTGCGATTCGCATGTGGATGGACAGCGCGACGCGGTTTCTGAGCCCCGACGCCGGCGGGATGCACGAGCCTCCAGTGCTGGGCACCGCACAGGCGATCGCCAGCGAGGTGCAACTTGACTGGGACTACGAGGACCACCTGCTGGGCAGCGGATTCCTGGAGACTCTGATCCTCCTGCTGGCCCTGGTCGTGGCCCTCAGTTTGGTCTGGCTCGATCCCGGTGAGGAATCGTTCCGCTGGCTGGGGCTGGTCTCGCTCGCCATCCTGGCGGACAACGCAATAACGCTGACGGTCAACTACACCGCCATCATTGGCCAAACGCCGGCCGTCATCCTGGTCCAGGTCATTCTCGTCAACCTGTTCATCGGACTGTGGGTAATCTTCTGGGGCTATTGGTTCCGGATCGATCACATTTCGCGCCTCCATCGTGCGGTGTGGTCCCTGGTCTTGCTGTTGATGGCAGGCACGGCGATGCTGAGCCCCCCGCTGCACGGGCAGGTGGTGCCGACGCATTTCGGCCCTTCCATCCAGACAGCGCTGCTGACCGTGAAACTGGTCCTGGCGGTCGTGCTGTTCGTGGTGACTTACCTGGGAATCCGCAAGGACAAGGCAGAAGGCTGGATGGCGTTGCCGGCGGTGCTGCTGGCGGCGATCGCCAACTATCAGCGCGAGCTGCACATGATCCATGTGCAGACCAGATTCGCTGTTCTGGGCTACAGCATCAACCTGGGCACGGTTTCCACTTGCCTGTCACTGTTGCTGGTAACGGTAATGGTTTCCCGGCGGTTCCTGCATTCTGAGCGCAAGAAAGAGCAGTGGAAGCTGGAGATCGAGCAGGCCCGGAATGTGCAGCAGGTACTGATTCCCGAAGAACTGCCGGTGATCCCCGGACTCAGAATCCAAAGCGAGTACCGGCCCGCGCGCGAGGTCGGCGGAGACTTCTTTCAGATCATTCCCGGGCAGGCGGAGGGAAGCGTCTCGATTGTGCTGGGAGACGTAACCGGCAAGGGCGTCCAGGCGGGGATGCTGGTGGCCCTGATTGTCGGCGCCATCCGCACCGAAGTGCAGCATGGAGTCGCGCCCGAGCTGATCCTGCAAGGCGTGAACGATCAGATGTGCGAGCGGAAGCACGTAAGCGCCACCTGCGTGATGCTCGGCATCGATCCCGACGGCGTGGTGACGCTCGCCAATGCCGGCCACCTCGCTCCCTACCTGAACGGGAAGGAAATGGAGATGGAGGGAGCCCTGCCGCTGGGCGTTATCGGGGGGATGGACTTCCCCGTGATGAAGTTCCAGATGGAGCCGGGCGACCGGCTGGTGATGATGTCCGACGGCATCGCCGAGGCACAGAATGCGGCCGGCGCGCTGTTCGGATTCGAGCGGGTCCACGAGTTGATGAGCCGGCAGATTTCGGCGGCGGAACTGGCGACGGAAGCGCAGAACTTCGGACAGGAAGACGATATTCTGGTGCTAAGCATCCAGCGCATGGAAGAATCCGTTCGCAACGAACAACCGGAACCGGCGACCGCCGGCACCCCGTTCCCAGTGCCCAGTAAGGCTTAACACGGATCGACACGGATAGAAGCACGGATTGAGAGCAAATCAAGCGCAGGCTCTCCTTCGACTGTGGCGCTCACGATCAGGGTGGCGATCCCACATCTCAGAAGCGAGATGCTCACCCCAGCGAACAAGTTCGCTGGGGACCCCGAGATGTGGGGCACCCGGCATGCGCCTGTGACCTACCCAATCGGATGGCTATGTCATTCACTCGCGGCGCGCACGGCCTGGCGCAGAGTCCAGTAAGTCTGGATGTATTCGGCGTGATGTGTGGTGTTGGCGCTCTGCTTCAGCGCATCGAGCATGACAAGCTCGGCGACAAAGCGAGAAACCGGCGAGCCGGAAGACGGCAGGCGCATAGGATCGAAATTCGCAACACGCCATGCGGGGTTGGCAGCGAGCAGCAATGACGCCATTCGTTCGATCACAAATACTTTCGCAGGCAAGAAGCCATTGTCATACGCGACGTTCAAGTTGAGGCGGTCGTAGAGGGGACCGGCATTCTGTTCCGCCGCCAGAAAAATCAGCTCGCATTTCTGAAGCCAGGTCCGCCAGAAGCTCGGCTTTGCGGCGAAAAAGTTGCAGAAGATGCTCTGCCGCGAGTCCATCACCACGGTGTGCGGATCCATGCCGGGCGCGACCGCAGGCACCACACTTTCCCACGTCGGCCAAATGCCCGGGTGGTTCACTGCGGATTGCTCGAAGGTGTTGAGGTGAAATGCCCCTTGATCGAAAAAAGGGGAAAAGGAAACAACGTCGACGGGTGACGTCAGGCTGCCAATGAACGCATAGACCGCGGCCGAATCGAGCCCCGTCTTTGGCCCGAACCTCCACGAGAAGAACCCATACAGGGTGTTTTCATCGAGAACGTTTTCCAGCAGGAACTTCCGTATCGGAAAATACTCGCGCCAGTCCGGACGTTGGCCGACGTTATCGAGGGGAATGAACCCAGCGTCAAGGCTGTTCCTGGTGTCTTCCGAGTAGTAAATCTGGTAGATCCGTGCCGGGTTCATCTCGTGGAGGGTCCCATGCTGGCGCATTACTGCCAGCGATTCTCTCAGCTGACAGTTTATCGCTTGGCGGGTGGTCGATCCCACATCTCAGAAGCGAGATGTGGGGCACCCGGCTGGCCACTGCGGGTCGGGATTTATGGCCGTGCCCCACCCTGTCCCCAGAAAGCGGCGACAAGGATGGGGCACCCCCAGGTGTAAGCTGCGATCCAAATGATTCGGAACAAAAGGCTGGGCCACCCGCCAAGAGCCCGGGGCTAAAGCCCTTGATTCTGTCGCCCCTTCACCGCGGCCTAAAGGCCGCTGCTACTCCGCAAAGGCGGGCTGGGGTTGAAATCATGCGGAGAAGGCGGCGCAGGCGGTCTGCTCGTCGGGGTGGAGCTTGGTATAGCGGGTGATGCCGACCATGGTGAACACTTTCTGGAAGTGCGGTGTCAGGCCGAAGGTCTGGATGGTCTGCCCCTTCTTGCTGGCCGCAATCATCATCTGGATGACGAGGGCGATGCCGCTGGAGTTGAGGTACTCGACTTTGGAGAAGTCGATGAGGATTTTTTTGGCGGTGTCGGGAAGACCCTGGTATGTTCCCAGCACGGCGGCCTGCGACAGGCTGGTGATGTCGCCTATGAACCGCAGAACGGTGATAGGCTGGCCCGCGCCGCAGTCGATCTCTTCCATCTTCACTTGAGTTCCCTTATCCGGCATTGCTGCTCCTTTCGGGCGGTTGGCTTATTCCTCTGATTTGGGCAGGCGGATGACCATGCGGGCGTAACTGCCGGAGGATGGCGTGCTGACCCACTCTGCCTCATCGACGAGGGCCTCAATCAGAAACATGCCCATGCCCCGCGATTGCTGTTCTTCATTCATTTTCTTGTCGATGTCGGGGACCTCCACCGGGAACCTGGGGCCGGGGCCGGTGTCGAGCACTCTCACTTCCAGTGCGTCGGGAGTCATGGAGAGCGTGACGCCGACGACCAGCTTCTCGTCCAGTCGATTGCCGTGCTCGATTGCGTTGATGCAGGCCTCGGCTATGGCCGTCTTGAGATCTTCGATTCGATCTTCGGGAAAACCCATGATTCTGCCCACGCTGGCAGCGGTGTTCATGGCGATCTTCTCAAAGCCGAGCCGGGAGGGGAGACTCAACTCGATGCTGCTAAAGGCGTGTTTCATAATTGGCAGTTCCCCCCCGCGAGCGACCTGGAACCCGGCTTGTTGCCGGGTTCCACACGAGGCGGCTCCAGCAGTTTTGGATCTATGAAACACGCTTCAACCGTTTGTTCCATCGATCGCGGTCTCCGCCCGCGGATCCCTGGATAAGACCAGGGCAGTCATGTCGTCGGACTGGTCGTATCCAAGTGAGAATGTTGCCAGAGTCTCGAACAGCGCGTCCACTGTTGCCTGCGGATTGAGACCTTTGGATTGGGTGAAGAATTCCGCCAGCCGCGGTTCTCCGAACTCTTCCTCGCCGCGAAAGACTTCGGTCATGCCGTCCGTGTACACCAGCAAGCGGGTGCCTGGATCGAGCGGATGCTCGACGGCCTTGTAGCTGGAAAACGGCAGCAGACCGATGGGCGTTCCGGAGGCCTTAATCCTGGTCAGGTTGCCGGCGGCATCCATCAGGAACGCGGGGTTGTGGCCGGCATTCACTGCTTCGATGATGTTTCTGGAAGTATCCAGCCGGATCAGGAAAGCGGTTACGTAGCGATGCCGGGCCTCGGTGCCTTCACTGTAGTGAAGAAGATTCATGCGGGTCGCGATTTCAAGCAGCGGCAGATTGGAGTTGACCATGGCGCGAAACGCGGAGCGAAAAGACATGCCCACCAGAGCGGAAGCGAGGCCCTTGCCGGCGACGTCTCCCACCACGATAATGGTCTCGCCCGAAGGCCGGGCGACCAGATCGAGGTAGTCGCCGCCAACCTCGTAGCAAGTCACGGAGCGGGCAGCCAGTTCGTAGCCGGAGATCTGCGGCATCTCCTGTGGGACCAAGCTGCGCTGCACCATCCGGGCGGCGTCCAGATCGCTTTGGACGCGCTGCCACTGCACCGTCCGCTCGTGGAAGCGGGCGTTCTCAATGGCGACGGCAGCCTGCACGGCGAGCGATTCGAGAAAGTCGGTTTCGTCCAGATCCAGGGTGCGGCTGGAAGGAAAGATGACTACGAGGTCGGTAAAACGAGCGCCGCTCTTGTCGCAAAGGGGAAAACGAAGCCAGGATTCGCCGGAGGGATCTAAACCGGAGAGGCTGGGGCCACTGGGAGTCGAGTCGTCGCGCAGCAACTCTCGCAGATGAGGGGAGACGTCACCGTAGGTGTGTTCGAAGGCGGCAAAGAACGCACCGGTCAACTCAAGCTCGCGCACGACAATCTTGAGCGCGATATTCAGCACCTCGTCGAGCCGTATGGTCGAGTGAATCTGCCGGCTTGCTTCCAACAACGCCTGCAGCCGCGCGACCTGCTGCTGGGCGATGAGGGTTTCACTGAATTCCATTAGGGACTTGCCTCTTGTTCGTGGCCCACGAATGGAACAAGCATATGCAATGCAATAGTATAAGCGATTCCCCAGCCGGCCTCGCGGCAGCGCTGCTGAGAGTGCGCCGCTGGCCGCGCTGCTGGTATTCTTAGCTTCGCCTGGACACACCGATGCGAACCCTGTCTTCCGCTGTGCTGATCTCCGCCGCGCTCGTCTGGCTCGTCTGCGTCCATGCCCACGCCCATGGTCAGGACACGCGGCACGGGTTAGGCGCCCCGGTATTGCGGCCTGCGGACTATCGACCCTATGTCGACACCTTCCAGCAACAGGAACGCGAGGCGACCGGCAAACTTTACCAGGGCGAGGGCGGCGAGGACGCATGGGTGTGGATGCTTCAGGAAATACCCTGGTTCGAGGCTTCCGACAAGCAGTTTGAAGAGATGTATTACTTCCGCTGGTATGCGTGGAAGAAGCACCTGGTGCAAGCGCCCAGCGGAACCATCGTCACGGAATGGCTGCCAGTTTGCAATTCCGCCGAAGCTGAGTGCAGGCGCAGGCCGATTGGCGTATAAGAACTCATGCTCCCGGGTGTGGTGCGGAGGGCGTCCCGCCACACTCGTTGGCATGTGATTCCTACCTTTTGACCCAGGAGACTTTTATGCAGCGAAGAGAATTCCTCAAGGCGGCTGCTGTCGCTGGAGTGGCTGCGGCAGCAACTGCGAATTTGCGGGCCGAAGCGCAGGCGGTATCTAGGGGACCTATAGGAGCCATGGGATCTACGGGGTCAGACGCGCTGGCCTGGTCCACAGACATGGAGTATCGTCCGCTGGGCCGGACGGGCGAGACGGTTTCCGTCATCGGCCTGGGCGGCTATCACATTGGCGTTCAGCCCGATCCGGCGGATAGCGTGCGCCTGATCCGCACCGCCATCGACCGCGGCATCAGCTTCATGGACAACAGCTGGGACTATAACGACGGCGCCAGCGAGCAACGCATGGGCGACGCGCTGAAGGACGGCTATCGCAAGAAGGTGCTGCTGATGACCAAGATCGACGGCCGTAGCAAGGCGTCGTTCAACAGCCAGTTGGAGCAGTCTCTCACCCGTTTGCAGACCGACGTCATCGACCTGATGCAGTTCCACGAGATCATTCGCTTCGAAGATCCTGACCGCATCTTTGCCAGCGGCGGCGCGCTGGAGGGAGCGCTCGAAGCGAAGAAGGCCGGCAAGATCCGCTACATCGGCTTTACCGGCCACAAGGACCCGTTGATTCATCTGCGCACCTTTGATGTGGCCAAACAGCACGGCTTCCACTTCGACACGGTGCAGATGCCCATCAACGTGATGGACGCGCACTTCCGCTCGTTCGCCAGGCAGGTGATTCCGGTCGCGGAAGCGGAAGGAACCGCCGTGCTCGCCATGAAGATCTTCGGCGGGCGAAGTATTCTGCAGAGCAAGACAGCAACTGCAATGGAATGCCTGCAATACGCGCTGGCGCAGAAGGTTGCGGTAGTGATTACGGGCATGGATTCCATCCCGATCCTGGAACAGGCGTTTGCGGCGGTGAAGGCAGGGCCGTTGTCCGAGACGCAGATGGCGGCGGTGCTGGCCAAGACCCACGACGCGGCGATGACCGGCGTGTATGAGCCATTCAAGACCACGTCGCGAGTGGACGGTTCAGCGCGCAGACCGGATTGGCTCGGGTAGCGCGCTGACACAGAGGTTGGCCTGGTACGCTAGGGCCAACCGCCAGTGTGGGCGTATCGTGGTCGAAGAGGCCAGCACCAGCCATGGCAATGGTTCGCGACGAAGACGCCCTTGAATACCATGCATCCTACCCCCCGGGAAAGATTTCGGTCACCGCGACCAAGCCTTGCCTGACGCAACGGGACCTGAGCCTGGCGTACACGCCGGGCGTTGCTGCGCCATGCCTGGCGATCCACGCCGACCCGGACCTGGTTTACAAGTACACCGCCAAATCCAACCTGGTGGCCGTCATCTCCAACGGGACGGCGGTCCTGGGGCTGGGCAACATCGGGCCTGCCGCAGGCAAGCCGGTGATGGAAGGGAAAGGCGTACTGTTCAAGCGCTTCGCCGACATCGACGTGTTCGATCTGGAGCTGGACGCAAACGATCCGAAGGACGTGATCCGCGCCTGCCAGATGCTGGAGCCGACCTTTGGCGGCATCAACCTGGAGGACATCAAGGCGCCGGAGTGCTTCATCATCGAAGAAGAGCTGCGCCGGACGATGAAGATTCCGGTGTTCCACGACGACCAGCACGGCACCGCGATCATCTCCGGCGCGGGGCTGCTGAATGGGTTGGAGGTGGCGGGCAAGCAGATCGCCGATGCGAAGATCGTGGTGAACGGGGCGGGCGCCAGCGCCATCTCCTGCGCGGAACACTTCATCCTGCTGGGCGCGCAACGCGAAAACATCCTGATGTGCGATTCCAAGGGCGTTCTGTACGAGGGACGCACGGAGGGCATGAACCCTTACAAGCAGCGCTTCCTGCGCAAGACGCCGCTGCGGACGCTGGCCGAGGCGATGGTGAATGCCGATGTGTTTATCGGCCTTTCGACCGCGGATTGCGTGACCGCGGAGATGCTGAAGAGCATGGCGAAGACGCCGCTGGTGTTTGCGCTGGCGAATCCAAATCCCGAGATCGAGTATGAGGCGGCCACCGCGGCGCGGCCCGACGCGATTGTCGCTACCGGCAGGTCGGATTATCCCAACCAGGTGAACAATGTGCTGGGCTTTCCGGCGATCTTCCGCGGTGCGCTGGACGCGCGCGCCACCACCATCAACGAAGCCATGATGCTGGCGGCGACGCGTGCGCTGGCGGACCTGGCCAAGCAGGATGTGCCGGATTCGGTGTGCCGAATCTACGGGCTGTCCGGCTTGTACTTCGGCCCGCAGTACATTATTCCCAAGGCGTTCGATCCCCGCGTGGTGGTGCAGGAGGCGGTGGCGGTGGTGGCAGCGGCAATGGAATCGGGCGTGGCGCGCATCCAGCTCGATCTGGATGAATACCGGCAGAGTTTGGAGGACCGCCTGAACAGCGAGCCGAGCGTGATCAAGCTGCTGATCCGGAAGGCGCGCACCAGGCCGTGCCGCATCGTGTTTCCTGAGGGCGAGAATGAGACGGTCCTGCGCGCATGCCGTGCCCTGATCGACGAAGAAATCGCCAAGCCCGTGCTGCTGGGCCATGCCAGAACCATCCAGCAGCGCGCCGAGGAGCTTCGTCTGGATCTGGATGCGCTGGAGATCGTCGACCTGGACGATCCCACCGGACATGCGCAGTACGTGGACGAACTGATGCGGTTGCGGCAGCGCAAAGGCGTGACCCGGACCGAGGCCGAGGGACTGCTGACGAATGGAGACATCTTTGGCGCGCTGATGGTCCAGTTGAACCAGGCGGACGCGCTGCTGACCGGGATGACGGCGCACTATTCCGACGCCATCCGGTCACTGCTGCAGGTGATTCCGCTGAAGCCCGGTGTGGGCAAAGCTTCGGGCTTGTATCTGGCCACCACGCCGCGAGGCAAGCTCTATTTCCTGGCCGATTGCGCGGTAAATATCGAGCCGTCTGCCGAAGACCTGGCCGAGATCGCCATCTGTGCCGCGGACACCGCCCGGCGCTTCGACATCGAGCCGCGCGTCGCGCTGCTCTCTTACTCCAACTTCGGCAGCAGCCGCCATGCTTCGTCAGAGAGGGTGCGCGAAGCGGTCGAGATCATTCGCCAGCGGCGCCCGGGGCTGATGGTCGACGGCGAGATGCAGGCGGACACCGCCGTGCTGCCCAGGCGCATTGAAGAGACCTACCCATTCAGTTCGCTGCGCGGTGGGGCCAACGTGCTGATCTTCCCCAGCCTCGACGCCGGCAACATCGCCTACAAATTGCTGGAGTCAGCGAGCGGAGTGCAAATGATTGGACCGATTCTGATGGGACTTTCGCGTCCAGTCCACGTGCTTGCGCGAAGCGCCTCGGTCTCCGACGTGGTCAATCTTGCCGCAGTCGCGGCCATCGAGGCGCAGGGCAACTGACACGTCATAGACCCACGTAAGCGTCAGCCGACCGTGGGCAGGCCGGCCAGCGCCATGGCGATCTCCTCTTCGGGGTAATCGTAGTTCTGCAACTTGCCTGCCTGATAGTCGGCGTAGGATTGCATGTCGAAATGCCCGTGGCCGGAGAGGCTGAAGAGAATCGTCCGCGGCTTGCCTTCCTGTTTGGCTTGGAGCGCCTCCGCAATCGCTCCGGCGATGGCGTGGTTGGCTTCAGGCGCGGGAATAATGCCCTCGGCGCGGGCGAATTGGATGCCGGCGGCAAAGGCGTCCAACTGCTGCACGGTGGTGGCTTCAATCAGTCCCAGGTCCATCACGTGCGAGACCAGCGGGGCCATGCCGTGATAGCGCAGGCCGCCGGCGTGGATTCCCGGAGGCACGAACGTGCTGCCCAGCGTGTGCATCTTGACCAGCGGGGTGAGGTGTCCGGTGTCGCCGAAGTCGTAGGTGAACCGGCCCTTGGTGAGGCTGGGGCAGGCGGCGGGTTCGACCGCAACCACGCGCGCATTGCATTGGCCTTTGATCTTGCGGCCGAGGTAGGGCATCACCAGGCCGGCGAAGTTCGATCCGCCGCCGGTGCAGCCGAGGATCACGTCGGGCTCGTCGTCCGCCATGGCCATCTGCTCGATCGCCTCCTGCCCGATGACGGTCTGGTGCAGCAGCACGTGGTTCAATACGCTGCCCAGCGCGTACTTGGTGTTGGGGTCCTTGGCGGCCACTTCCACCGCCTCGGAGATGGCGATGCCCAGCGATCCGCTGGTGCCGGGGTGTTCCTGGAGAATGGCGCGGCCGATTTCGGTTTCGTTGCTGGGGCTGGCGGCGACCGTGGCGCCGTAAGCCTCCATCAGGGCGCGGCGGTAGGGCTTTTGATCGTAGCTGACGCGCACCATGTAAACCTTGCACTCCATGCCGAAGAATGCGCAGGCCATGGCCAGCGACGAACCCCACTGGCCCGCGCCGGTCTCCGTCGACAGGCGCTTGGTGCCCTCTTTTTTGTTGTAGTACGCTTGCGCGACGGCGGTGTTGGGCTTGTGCGAACCGGCCGGGCTGACGCCCTCGTACTTGTAGTAGATATGCGCGGGCGTATCCAGAGCCTGCTCCAGGCGGCGAGCGCGATAGAGCGGCGACGGGCGCCACTGCGCATAGATCTGCCGTACCTCTCCGGGAATCTCGATCTCGCGCTCGGTGCTGACTTCCTGCAGGATCAGGGCCAAGGGAAACAGCGGAGCCAGGTCGTCCGGCCCGATGGGCTTCATCGTGCCCGGGTGCAGCACCGGGGCCATAGGCTTGGGCAGGTCCGCGACGATGTTGTACCAGGCTTGCGGAATGCGACTCTGGGGCAGGTTGTATTGAATGGTTTCCATGCCGGCCATTCTACATTCGGCGACCGTCCGGGTGCGGTGACGCGAGACGGATGCGCGCCAGTATGCGGCCGGCGCGTAGTGGTTTTGACGAGCGACCCTTCCCTCGGGGACTAAAGAGGGTGATGAAGAATAGGTTCGCGGGCCAAAGAATGACCTCAGGGGCTAAAGCCCGGTTCATTCTGCGGCTCTTACGGCACGGATGAATCCGTGCCCTTAACGAAAAAGCGCTTTCTCAGCACCCTCTAAAGCCCTGTCAATTCACGGCAATTATCGGCGCGGAGACCCAGGACTAAAGTCCTGGGCTATCAGCCGCGCCCTTTCAAAGCAAGTGCAAACTGCACTATTGCCGACTGGCGCGCCCTAACGGTGATGGGCATCACTGAATCTGCGCGTTGGGCGGCGAATCATGGGTGCTGTTGCGTTCATCGTTGCTGCCCGTGCCAGGGCAAAGGCGCCTTGCACTCTGCGGTGAGCGGGCGGGGAGGCAAGTCCTTTGTTCCGGGCCATGCTCAAGAGACTTCGGTTGCCAGGCGTCCGCCTCTCCCTGTTGCGCCGGACATCGCAGATACTCTTCCTGGTCCTGTTTGCCTTTCTGCTTGTCAATACAGGGTTTCGCGGGGCGGTGGGCTCCGGGGCCGACATCCACATGCAGTGGCCGGTACGCCTGTTCTTCCTGCTCGATCCGCTGGTGGCGCTCTCCAACGCGCTGGCGACTCATGCGCTGTACCGCGGCATGTTGTGGTCGCTGCTGATTCTGCTTCCCGCGCTGTTCTTCGGGCGCTTCTTCTGCGGCTGGATCTGTCCCATGGGCACGCTGCACCACTTCTTCGGGAGCCTGAAGTCGGAGCAGAAGCGGGGCAAGCAGTGGATCGACTCGAATCGCTACAAGCCGTGGCAAAGAACCAAGTATTTCCTGCTGGCCGCGGTGCTGGCGGCGGCGCTGTGCGGCTGCGGCCTGGTGGGTTGGCTGGATCCCTTCAGCCTGCTGCTGCGGTCGCTGGGCCTGTCGATTCTGCCGGGAATCAATTACGCGGGCAACGCGGGCCTGAATGGCCTTAGTCACAGCAACAACGGCGGCCTGCATGCGCTTGGCCTGGTGTTTCATGCGGCGCTGTCGGCGGTGCTGCTGGACTTCAAGCAGCCGCACTTCCGCCAGGGCATCTACCTGGGGCTGATCTTTGCCGCTCTGCTTGCGGCGAATTTGCGAGTCACACGCTTCTGGTGCCGCGCGCTGTGTCCGCTGGGCGCATTGCTGGGCGCCGTATCGCGAGGATCGATTCTCGGCCTGCACAAGGACCCGGCAAGCTGCGACAACTGCAATCGCTGTCTGATGCATTGCCAGGGCGGAGACAATCCCATCGGCAGCGCGCCGTGGCACAAGGCGGAGTGCCACATGTGCATGAACTGCGTGGATGCGTGCCCGCAACACGCGCTCAAGTTCCAGTTCTTCCGCAACGAGCCGGAGATCGCGGGTCCGAACCTGCCGCGCCGCCGCGTGCTGACCGGCCTGGCCGCCGGGGTAGCCGCGGTTCCGCTGCTGCGCGCCACCACGGCGCTAGGAAAGAGCCGCAATGAACACCTGATCCGGCCGCCGGGCGCGCTGGAAGAGACGGACTTCCTCGCGCGCTGCATTCGCTGCGGCGAGTGCATGAAGGTGTGTCCGAACAATGCGCTGCAGCCCACGCTCTCTGAAGCCGGACTGGAGGGCATCTGGACGCCGGCGCTGACACCCCGGATTGGCTATTGCGAGCCGAGTTGCGTGCTTTGCTCCGAGGTCTGCCCAACCGGCGCGATCTGGAAGATCAGCTCGCGCGAAAAGGGATGGGTGGTCGGCGTGGGCGAGGGGAAACAGCAGCCGGTGCGCCTGGGAACAGCCTTTTACGATCGCGGCCGCTGCCTGCCCTGGGCCATGGCGACCGACTGCATCGTCTGCGAGGAGTGGTGCCCGGTTTCGCCCAAGGCGATCTATGTGCAGGAAGCGGAGGTTGTGGATGCAAACGGGAACAAGAAGACGCTGAAGCAGCCGCATGTCGATCCCAGCCGATGCGTGGGTTGCGGAGCGTGCGAGTACGCCTGCCCGCTGCAGGAGCATCCGGCGGTGTACGTAACCAGTATCGGCGAGAGCCGGTCGCCCAGCAGTCAGATTCTGCTGGGACGGAAATAGGAGAGCAGTCATGAAAACGATGAGAAATCGCGTAGGAGTCGCTGTTGCGTTGTTGTTAGGGGCCGGATTGCTGTTCGCCACAGGCTGCAAGAGAGCGGCAAGCGCGTTTCCGGCTTCGGGCACCATTACCGGTTGGGACAAGGTCGGAGATACGCGATCGTTCAGCGCGGATACTCTGTCGCAATACATCGACGGAGGGGCGGACCAGTATGTGGACGCCGGCGTCGGCACAACCTACACCTCGGACTACAAGTATCAAGGAACTATCGAAGCCGTCGTCGATGTGTACTCCATGAAGACTCCGGATGGCGCCAAGAAGATATTCGACGGCGATCCGGCTATTGGCAGCAAGACGGTAGAACTGGGCGATGCTGCGCGGCTGTATGCAAGCAGCGTGGTCTTCCGCAAAGGACGCAACCTGGTGCGGATTACGGCCTTCGAGCAAGGGGCCAATCAGGCAGACGCATTGATGGCCCTGGCGCACGGTGTCGACAGCAGACTGTAGGAAGGAACACAGCAGGCGCGGGGCAGCGCAGGAAACAAGGCAGGAGAGGCGCAGGATGAGCAATCGACGGGAGTTTCTGAAGGAGATGGTGGCCGGGGCCGCCGTCCTGGGGACCGGTGCGCAACTCGCATTTGGCCAGACACGTGAGGCGGGCAAAGCGAAGGTGGTGATTGTGCGCGATGCCAAGTTGCGCACGCCCGGACCCAAACCGGATGAGAAACGGGTTGCGGCCATGTTGGACCATGCGATGCAATCGTACTTTCAGGCGCAAAATCCGGTTGAGCCGTGGAAGCAACTGGTGCGCCCGGGCCAGGTTGTCAGCCTGAAACTGAACTGCCTCGGTCGCGCGTTGTCGCCGAATGTAGCCCTGGTGGCGGCCATCTGCGAACGATTGCAGCAGGCCGGCATCAAGGCCGGAGATATCACGGTATGGGACAGCCACTCCCGCGACCTGCAAGCGGCGGGTTTCAAACTCTCCACTGACCCCGGAAGCGTACGCTTCACCGGTTCGGACACAACCGGATTTGAAACCGCGGCGGTCAGCTATGGCGTGGTAACCACGCGCCTGGCGAAGATCGTCACTCAGAGCGACCTGGTTATCAATGTGCCGATCCTGAAGAGCCACAATCTATGCGGCGTGACCATGGCAATGAAGAACATGTACGGCGTGATCGACAATCCCAGCCAATTGCACGGCACGGCGTGCAATCCAAGCGTCGCCGATCTGAACATGATCCCCGAGATCCGGCAGAAGGTGCGCTTTGTGATTGGCGACATGCTGACCGCCCAGTATGAGGGCGGCCCAAGTTATCGTCCGGAATACACCTGGAATGAGAACGGCCTGATGATCGGCGAGGACCGGGTCGCCATCGACCATACCGCATGGCAGATTGTCGAACGCAAGCGGGCCGAGATGGGCTTGAATACCCTGGAAAAGGCAGGCACCCCGGCGTACTACATCGCGACCGCGGCGGATGCGCAACACCGCCTGGGAACGAACGATCCGGCCAAATTTACCCTGATCGAACACAGTATGGCGTGACGAGGCATCCAATGGCTTCCGGCAACCCGACACCTGAAGGCAGGTTGACTCGCCGCGAGGCGATGTTGCAGCTGCTGCGAGTAGCGGGCGCCGGGACCGCTACGGCGGCTGCGGCGATCTGGTTGTCGGAACACAGCACCCGGCCAGTGCCAGAGCTGGCTGCCAACGCCAAGCGGGATCACACCGTGCAGCCTGCCGCCGAGCTGCCCGAGATGGTTGTGGTGCAGTGCGCGGACGAGAGTGAAGACGCCCCGCGCGCCCTGGTCCGCCAGGCCTTCGCAGACCTGGGCGGAGTTGGGCGCTTCATCGCGCGCGACGACGTGGTGGTGGTGAAGCCGAATATAGCCTGGGACCGGACTCCCGAACAGGCAGCGAACACAAATCCGTACCTGGTTGCCGAGGTGGTGAAGCAGTGCTGGCAGGCGGGCGCCAAACGCGTCATCGTCACCGACGTCAGTTGCAATGAGGCGGAGCGTTGCTTCCGCCGCTCCGGCATTGAGGCTGCGGCGCGCAGCGAAGGCGCTGAGGTGATGCTTCCTGATCCCTCACGCTTTCGCGAAGTGGACCTGGGCGGCGTGGTATTGCAGAATTGGCAGGTGTTCGAGCCCTTTCTCGAGGCAGACAAGATCGTCAATCTGCCGATTGCCAAGCACCATGAACTGACCGGCGCCACGCTCGGCTTCAAGAACTGGTATGGAATTCTGGGCGGCCAGCGGAACCGGCTGCATCAGCAGATTCACCAGAGCCTGGTCGATCTGGCCGCGTTCATGCTGCCCACGCTGACCATGCTTGACTGCTATCGCGTGCTGCTGCGCAACGGCCCAACCGGCGGCAACCTGGAGGACGTCGCGCTGCACAAGACGCTGGTTGCGGGCACTGACCCGGTGGCGGTGGATGCCTATGTCGCGAAGGCCTACTGGAATCTCGACGCGGTCTCGCTGCCATACCTGAAACTGGCGGAGAAGCGCGGGCTGGGCCGGGCCGATTTCGAGAACGTCCTCACCAAGATCAGCCACCTGGATTAGGCAGCATCTGACGAATCGGATTGGTCGCAAAACACAGGCTAGGCGTCGCGACAAGAGGGCATGTCCCCGGGGCTAAAGCCCACATTTTCGGCGTCCTCTGATGCCCGGACTAAAGTCCGGGCCTATCTCAGAAGCAAGAACAACAGAAGTTCTCAGAAGCAAGAACAACAGCAGTTCTCAGAAGCAAAAACAACAGCGGTTCTCAGAAGCAAAAACAACAGCAGTGTTCCATCGAGATTGCAGCCGGACGCCCGAGAGCCGTTTCCACGTGCTGCTTTTTGATGATGCGACCACCAACATCGTAGGCAAAGCTTCGAGTCTGCGTTCCATCCGATCAGGGCATCTCAGTTTGAATTTTTGTGCAACAAGAATAAGAAAAGTGCTCCGCACAAACCGATACAGCCATTCGCTATGGAGAGCCAGATTGCTATTCGCTTCCTCTTCTGCCTTTGCTCGGATGAGAGATGAGCGAAAGCAGGTGGAGGAGTCTTTTGAAGTTTGAACCGACGCAGGATGAATGCTAGGTTGAAGAAGGCAAACGCGCCAAATAGGCAAAGACCTATCGAAACCCTGTAATCCATGCCGATCATATTCTCATCTCAGAAGCAAAAATAACAGCAGTTCTCAGAAGCAAAAACAACAGCGGTACCGATTCGTCAGACACTGCTGAGCGACAATCTGCGATTTGGAGTCCGCTTCAGCAGATGGGGGACACGGCGGCAGGGCTGTGCCGCGACTACGGGTAGTGGTGCAGTTTGGCAAGTGCGCCTTCCCTCGGGGGCTAAAGCCCTGTCAATTCGCGGCACGATCGGCGCGGCTGAAGCCGCGCCCTTTCAAAGCAAATGCAAACTGAGACACTACCCAGCTACGGCGTGCCGCGGCACGGGAACGCATTCGCGCTATACTTTGGGCGGTTTCTCCTTTTGGGGGCGCGTATGAAGGCGTCTTTTTCCACGTTACTTGCCATGCTGTGCATCCTCT
>Ga0224557_1002092_pt1 | contig 17710 bp, 16 predicted proteins | sample 714S31014metaG_FD_180677 | JGI IMG/M metagenome (GOLD analysis project Ga0224557, IMG submission 180677) | Peat soil microbial communities from Stordalen Mire, Sweden - 717 S3 10-14 | ecosystem: Environmental > Terrestrial > Soil > Wetlands > Peat | place: Sweden: Norrbotten County, Stordalen...
CGCCGGTCAATATGGCGGCCACGGCAAACTCCACCACGGTCGTGCTGACCTGGTCCGAAAACATCCCGCCCAACGGTCTGCCGATTCAGTATTACAACATCTTCCGGGGAACCTCGCCCACCGGCCTGACCCAACTGACCTCCCGGAATACGTCTCCGCTCGCCGATACCGCCGTTTCTCCGGGCGTCACTTACTACTACGCGATCGAAGCGGTTGACACCGGCCATGACGTGTCGTCCATGTCGGCTACGGCGCAGGTCGCGACGCCCGCGGTGCCCGCCGCGCCGGCCAATGTCTTCGCCACGGCAAACTCGTCCACTATAGTGACGGTAACCTGGTCCGAAAACGTCTCGCCCAACGGTCTGCCGATTCAGTATTACAATATCTTCCGGGGAGCTTCGCCCACTAGCTTGGCCCGGGGGGCTTCGCCATTCTACGACCTCGGGGTTTCTCCGGGCACTACTTACTACTACGCGATAGAAGCGATAGACACCGTCCAAGACGTCTCGCCCATGTCGCCTCCGGCGCAGGTCACTACTCCCTGAACGGCCGCGGGCCCCGTTGCCAAGGGTTAGTACGCGTGAACTGTGTGAAGTTTGACATCAATCTCCAAAGAGTCTAAAATCGTACGAAGACTTCCTTCTGCAAGGAGTTACGATGTCAAGATCTGCTCGCAACGGGGAGGGGGCCGCACTGGTCGTCGCAAGTCCCCCACATGTTTCTGGAAAAAGTCAGGCGGTCAGGCCCAAATGGCGCACTTTCCGCGTTTTAGCGGCCTTGTCGGCGCTCGTTTGTGCACCCGGCAGGGCGGACGTTCCGACGCCGCCAACGCCGTCAACGCCGCCTTTGGGTAGCTACTGCGCCGCCATCTATACCGAACTGGACGCCGACATAACGGCGTTTGAGACCGTACTGGCCATCCCTAACACCACCTGGACGCCGATACCGTTCCCCGCCGGCGGCTCCACGCTGTATGCCGCCAATCTGATGTGGGCCAATGGCAACACGGGTCCTTCGATATCCAGCCCTGGCTATTTGCAGGACACCATTCAGCCCTCATTGCAGGAGATGAAGGCGCTGGGTGTCCAGGCCATAGTGGTGCCCGTCCTGTTTCCCATTCTGTGTGACCCTAACCCCACCAGCGATTACGCTCTTGAGCACTGCGGGTCCTTTTATAGCAGCGAAGCTGCCTTCACGCCGTACTTGAACCTCTACACGGGGATCGCCCAGGCCGTCAGGGCCGCCGGTCTCAAACTCATTGTCGACAACGAGATCCTGTTTTCCAACGACACTGCCGCCGGTTGGACCAATATGAACGCGTTCTATGACCCGCTCACTTGGCCGGAATACATTGCGGCGCGCGCGGCAATGGCCGTCACTATCGAACGCTATATGCAGCCGGATTATCTGATGCTGGCGAACGAACCCGATACGGAAGCCTGGCAGACCGGCCAACAGAATTTGAACAACGCGACGGACGCCGCGCAAATGGTTCAGGCAGAGATCACCTCGGTGAAGAGCTACCTGGCGGCCAACTCGGTGTCCCCCACCCCCAAAATAGGCGCGGGATTTGGCTCCTGGTTTCAGATCGGGTCCGGTCAACTGGCGAGCTACATCGACGCCTACACTGCCCTGCCCTTGGACTACATCGATTTCCATATGCTTCCGGTCAACACGGTAGCGGGTGACAACTTTCTGCAGAACACCCTGACAATCGCCCAGGCGGCTGCGGCCGTCGGCAAACCAGTCGCCATCACCCAAGCCTGGCTGGAGGATGAAACAGCCTTGGAAGTGACCAATCTGAACATCGACGTGGTGCGCGCCCGGGGGCCATTCGACTTCTGGGCGCCTCTGAACGAGGAGTTCATGAAGATGGCCGAAGCTCTGGCGAACTACACCAACATGCTCTATCTCGGGCCGCAATTCCCGGTGTACTTGTTCGCCTACCAGCCATACGGCGGAACCATTGCCAATGGCGGGGCCGCCAACTGCACGTGTACCGCCGCGATTCCCGCAACCGCCACGACTCCCGAAATTCCCGCAACTTGCTCGGATTACCTGATCATGCAGAACGAGAATACGCTGGCGGGCGCGGCCGATCAGAACAGCGTGTACACGTGGGGCGCATTTACTTACAACAACCAGATTGTCACGACGCACGACGGCACTTCGCCAACTGCCCCGGCCAGCCTGGCCGGCACGGCCGGCTACACCACAGTCAGTCTTACATGGAGCCCCTCCACCGACAACGTCGGAGTAGCCGGTTATAACGTGCTTCGCTGCACTCCGTCGCCGTGTACGCCCGTCTGGATCGCCAACACGACTATGCCGGGTTACGGCGACTCCGCACTGACGGCTGGCGCGTCATACATCTACCAGGTCCAGGCATTCGATTTTGCCGGCAACGAGTCGCCGCTTTCGTCAGCAAAGACCTTGACGACGTACATCACATCGGCGAACGCGGCGACAAATCTGGTGGCTACCGCGGTTTCGCCCACGGAGATTTCGCTGAGCTGGTCTGCGCCCTCGAACGGAGGCACCAAGGGCAGTTATCAGGTTTATAGCGGGACCTCACTGGCGAATCTTCAGCCGATCCCTGGAGGGGTCAGGGCGTTCCCCACGACCACTTACAATGCTTTGTCCCTGGCCCCGGGAACGATTTATTACTTTGGCGTGGTAGCCAGCGAACAGGGTATTAGCGCGCAGATGTCCAACACCGCCTACGCCATCACGCTGCCGCTGCCGCCCCCGCCCAGCAGCGTGCTTGGGACGGCCACCGCCCCCACTAAGGTCGTTCTGACCTGGCAGGAGAACCTCCTGCCTGGTGGCTTACCGATCGGTAACTACGAGATCTTCCAGAGCACCACGCCCGGCGTTTATCCCACAACGCACGGCTCGTCGACGGCCGCAACCTACACCGCGACACCCCTGACACCCAATACGACCTATTACTTCGAGATCGTGGCGTCCGACACCAGCCACGACCTCTCGGCGCCGTCCAACCAGATATCGGTCACTACCCTGCCGATGCCGGCCGCGCCGACCAGCGTCGCAGCCTCGGCAAGCTCCTGCACCAAGGTTACCGTCACATGGACCGAGACCATCCCGACGCATGGCCTGCCGATTTCGACCTACAAGGTCTTCCGGGCGAGTTCGCCTGCCGGCCTCCCGAACGCCACACCGGTCGTGACCAAGGCGTCGCCATATAACGACACGACAGTTGTGGCGAACACCACTTACTACTACGCGGTGGAAGCGACCGACACCGGCCAAGACATCTCGCCCATGTCGGCCCCCGCCAAGGTCACTACGCCCGCGGAGCCTGCCGCGCCGACCAACGTCGTAGCCACGCCGAACTCCGCCGCGAAGATCACCGTAACCTGGTCGGAAACCGTCCCGCCCAATGGTCTGCCGATAACAACCGCGGGCAACGCCTACACGATCTACCGGGGACCGACGTCCACTAGCATGACGAAGCTGACCACCCGGGCGGCGTCTCCATTCATCGACACCGGGGGTTCTGCTAACAGCACTTACTTCTACGCGATAACGGCGACCGACACCGGCGGAGACACTTCGCCCCAGTCGACACCGGCGGCGCAGGCCACTACCTATGCGATGCCCGCCGCGCCGACCAATGTGGGGGCCACAGCTACGTCCAGCACGGCGATCACGGTAACCTGGTCGGAAACCATCCCGCCCAATGGTATGTCCATTTCAAACTACACCATCTACGGGGGACCGTCGGCCACGGGCCCATGGACCAACTTGGCCACCCGGACTACTCTTTCGTATAGCCAGACCGGACTTACTCCTGGCCAGACTTACTGGTACTACGTAACGGCTAACGACCTCGGCCACGACGTATCGCCCGCGTCGGCGACGGCAAACGCCACCACGCCGTAGCAACCGCTCCCTGACGGTCGCGGCTAGGTAACGTATCCTTATCGCCAGCGGAACAGCTTCAGCGCCACCGGAAAGCACACCGCCAGCCAGGCCGCCAGCACCAGCAGTTGCGGTGACACCTGCGCCAGGCCGGCCCCCTGCAGCATGTTCGCCCGCAGCGCGTCGATGGCCGCCGTCAGCGGCAGCGCTTTAATTACCGGCTGCAGCATGTCCGGAAACCGCTGCGCCGAAAAGAACACGCCGGAGACGATCCACATCGGCATCATCACCAGGTTCATCAGTCCGGACGCGGCCTCGATGGTCCGCGCGCGCGAAGCGATCAACAGTCCCAGCGCTCCGAACGAGAGCGAGGTGAGCACGCACAACAGCGCCAGATCCGCCAGCGAGCCGCGCATCGGTACCTTGAAGATGAAAATGCCGAAGCTTAGCAGGAAGCCCACCTCGATCACCAGCATCACCAGCCGCGACAGGAGGAACGACAGCAGATAGTAAGGCCGCGGCATGGGCGTGGCAATCAGCCGTTTCATCAGCTTTCTGCGCCGCGCATCCACGATCGCGAATCCCATCCCCCAGATGGCGCTGCCCATCAGGTTCATCCCCAACAAGCCGGGAATCAGGAAGTCGATGTAGCGGGAGCCCGGCTCGCGCATCAGACGATCGATGCCCGCCACGGGATCCACGCGGCCCGCGGCGCGCTCCACCGCGCGCTCGGCCAGCATGCGCGCGGCGCGCCCTTCGGGATTGGTGTTGTCGAAACCGTAAACCACCGCCTTGTCCGGCCCCGGCTCGGCCAACAGCGCCACCTTGCCCGTGCGCAGCGCCTGGCTGGCGGCCTTCGCGGACAACTCCTGCACGTCAAGCAGCTTCTCCTGCCGCAGCGCTCGCGCCAGCTCCGGCGTGACCGCGGCGATCCGGAGCACGTCCGCCGGCCGGTTGCGAAACGCCAGGCCCAGGCCCCCCGCCAGCAGGATCGGGAAGATGAAGACCCAGAAGAGAGCTTCCGGTTCGCGCAAGAACTCCCGGAAACGAGTCAGTGTCAACTGCACCAGCGCATGGTTCGCCAGCGAACTCTCGCGGGGCGCCGTTCCCGGAGGACGCCCCGCCATTTCTCCCGGCTGCATTTCGGGAATGGCAGTCATATTACTCATCGCGCAAATGCCGTCCCGTCAAGGTGACGAAGACGTCCTCCAAAGTGGCTGAATGCGTCCGTAGCTCGGTGAGCGGAACGCCTTGGCGTGCCAGTTCGTCCAGCAGCGCGGGCACCGCGCGATGCAGTTCGGTCACCTGCATTTGCACCGTCCCATTCTCCGCGCGCACATCGCGCACGCCCTCCATCCGCCGCAGCGCCTGAATCTCCAGCGCCTTTGCCGCGCCGCCAGCCGAAAACTCCACCATGTGCTCCACTCCCATCGAGATGATCAGTTCGCGCGGCGTGCCCAGCGCGATCACCTTGCCATGATCCATGATCGCCACGCGCTCGCAGAGCTGTTCCGCCTCGTCCATGTAGTGCGTGGTTAATAGAATGGTGCGGCCCTGCAGTTTGAATCTTTCGATCAGTTCCCAAAGCTGGCGGCGCGCCTGCGGATCGAGGCCCGTGGTGGGCTCGTCCAGAAACAGGAAGTCAGGATCGCCCACCAGCGCGCAAGCCAGCGCCAAGCGCTGCTTCTGTCCGCCGGAGAGGCCGCCCACCCGCGAGTTCCGCTTCTCTTCAAGCTGCACCAGCGCGATCACCTCGGCCGGCGCCGGGCCGTGGCGGAAAAAGCTGCGGAACAGCCGGATGGTCTCCAGCACTGTCACCTTGTCGGCAAGCTGCGTCTCCTGGAGCTGAATCCCCAGCCGCTGCCGCAGTTCCGCCGCGTGCGTATCCCAGCGCATCCCCAGCAACTCCACGTCGCCCGAATCGGGTTCGGTCAAGCCTTCGCAAATCTCGATGGTGGTGGTCTTGCCGGCGCCGTTTGGTCCCAACAGGCCGAAGCACTCGCCCGTGCGCACTTCGAGTTCGAGACCGTCAACCGCCACGACGTCTTTAAACGTCTTGCGCAGGTTGTGGACACGCAGGGCGGCCGTCGGTATGGGAGCGGGCATCTCCCTAGTATCGCTTCCAAGCGGCGTACGGTCAAACGCGCGGGAGAAACCGGAACTCTGCGCGCTCGGATAACCAAAGAGGACTGGAGTCCTCGACGGGCCGCCGTCGATAATCCAAGATAATAGACATGGGAAGCGTGCCGCGGGAAATCGACGCCACTCAGGTTGGAACGCGGCGCGCGTTTCCAACGCCATCCATCGGCTTATTTCTCGGCCTGCAAGTGCTCGATGTATTGACCACCATGATCGGCCTGCGCCTGGGCGCGAAGGAAGGCAGTACTTTCATCGGCCATTTACTGCAAACAGGACCGCTGAGCGCACTGATCGTTTCGAAAATCTTTGCAGCGGGACTGGCGGCCATCGCGGTGTTCCTCAATCGCAAGCGCATTCTAGTCTTCCTCAACGTCTGGTTCGGCGCGGTGGTAGCCTGGAATGTGATAGCAATCGTCGTGCAATACGCCGGCCGCTGACTTCTGTCTTCTGTCTTCTGCGTTAGTGCGTCCCGTACTTCAACTCACCCGCCTCAATCCGCACGCCGAGCCTATTCTCTTTCGGCGGCAGCGGGCAGGTCGCGTATGGCGTGAAAGCGCACGGCGGATTGTAAGCCTTGTTGAAGTCCAGCACCACTTCGCCGTCTTTTCCCAACTCCGTGTCGAGGAATCGGCCGCTGCCATAGGTCTCCTTGCCCGCGGTCAGGTCCCGAAAAATGAAGGACAGTTCGTTAGGCGCTTCCTGGACCGGCGTCAGCCGCAGCTTCTGGCCGTCTATCTCAAACTCCACGTATCCGGGGCTGGGAGTGTCTTCGACCTGGCCCAGAACGTTGAGAATCGGGATCTTCCTCGAATCCGGCACCAGACGCGTCCGAATGCGGTACTCCTCCCTCACAGGGAAATAATGCAGGCCAGTGAACTCCTTGCGCAGCCGGCTGTTGTTGTCTTTGAGCCGGATGCCGAATTTGCCGCCGCGTTGGATAACGAACATGGTCAAGCTGCCGAGGGTGACGGCGTCCGGCTTCCCGTTGGAATCCGGCTGCAGTTCGCGCGCTTCGAAACCCATGCTAAACACGACCTTGCCCTTGGACAGTCTGAACGCGCCGCCGTCGTCGAGCGCCGGGTCCGCGGGAAGCACGATGTCATTGGAAGCTGCGGAGCCGAAAGTGTTCATGCCTTCGTGCAGCCAGAACAGTCCGGTAACCGTCAGCCATCCGCCATCCGCGGTGAGCGCCGCCTCCCGCTGCCGCCGCCATTTCTCGATCTGCGCGCGGTAGGCGTCCGATGCCGGCCACAAAACACCGCACATCACGAAGAACACGGCCCATGATCGCATCACTCTCCCCCCTCGAGCGCCTGCTGAAGCAGCCCCGCGAACTCTTCGCTCTTGCGGTCCACGCGCGCCTTTAGTTGATTCAGATCCTGCTCCAGGTTGTGCAGCCGATCCGCCAGGTGCATACACGCCAGCACCGCGATGCGCGTCGAATCCGCATTCGGAGACTTGGCCGCGATCGAGAGCATCAGATCGTCCAGGTAACGCGCCAGTTCCTCCACTTCGCGCGGATCTCCGGCGGTGAGCAGCGTGTAAGACTGGCTCAGGATGGTGACGCGCACCGGGCGTTTTTCGGGTGTGCTGGCGGCCACGGCTTTAGCCGGCGCTGAGTTGGTCGATCTGCCCCAGCAGCTTCTCGATGCGGCTGCGCACCTGCTTGCGTTCGGCGTGCAGCGTCTTCAACTCATCGGAGAGCCGGGCGGTTTCCGCCCGCGCCGCGGCGGCCTCGTGCACGGCCGCGTCTTTCTCCTGCCGCAGCCGGACCACCAACTGCACCGCTTGTTGGATGCGCTGCTCGAGCGCCTGAAGCGAATCGGTTTCCAGTTCCAGGGGACTCATCAGACCGCCGGCTCCAGGGCCGCTTTGGCCTTCTCCACCAGCAAGGTGAAGTTCGCCGGGTCTTTGGCCGCCACTTCTGCCAGTACCTTGCGGTCCATATCCACGCCCGCCGCTTTCAGGCCGTGCATGAATTTGCTGTAGGAAATGCCTGCTTGCCGGCAGCCCGCGTTAATGCGCACGATCCACAGCGAACGGAATTCGCGCTTCTTGTTCTTGCGCCCGACGTAAGCGTATCTGAGGGCCTTCTCGACGGCTTCCTGCGCCGCCCGGTTCAGCTTGCTCTTCGTCAGGAAAAAGCCGGACGCGCGATCTAACGTTTTGCGGCGCGAATCCCGGCGATTGGTTCCTCGTTTAACTCTGGGCACGTTTTAGCTCCTTTTTGATAATCGTAGTTTGCGGTGGATCGGGCACGTGCCACGCGCTCCGTCCACACGCGCTTGTCTCCCTCAATACGGGATCATGCGCTTCAACACTGCCTGGTCGGCGGGATCCGCCAACACGGATTTGTGAAGCTTTCTTTTCCGCTTGCGCGACTTCGAGGTCAGAATATGCCGGGCGAAGGCGTGATTGCGCACCACCTTACCAGTCCCGGTCTTCTTGAACCGCTTGGACGCACCTTTGTGAGTCTTCAGCTTGGGCATAGATGTTCCTGGATCGTTGCGAACCTGAGTCTTTCAAATTATAGCAGGTGTGGGGGCTGTCGTGGGGAGGTCCCGCCGCACCGCCTCCGAAATAAAATGCGGGAGGATTCGCCGCGCCGCTATTCGTTAGCTTTCCGTGAAAAGTGGCAGAAGCTGGTTCTCGTGAGAAGCACTAGAGCTTCGAGCGAGAAAGCCCGGGTCCCGCCCGGGCCTTCACTTGGAGCAGAAAGGAGGATCTATGATCCTTTTGTTGGTGATCCGGCTTGCTTTTATCGGCCGGTTCACGGCGTTGATCGTTTGGACCCGTAAGGGCCAGCGGTAGACGCCGCGGCGGGATCGGTCTTGCACCCCGGTCCCGCTACCAGCATCATACCGCAGTTTGGCATCGATAAAAAGAGGAATCCGCGTCCGAAATAAATGGTGAGGATTCCGCCCGCCGCCCCACTAATCGCTGGCCTTCCGTGAAAAGTGATAGAAGCTGGTTCTCGTGAGCGGCACCAGAGCTGCAAGCGAGAAAGCCCGGGTCCGGCCCGGGCCTTCACTTGAAGCGGAAAGGAGGATCTACTAATGATTCTTATGTTGGTGATCCGGCTTGCTTTTATCGGCCGGTTCACGGCGTTGATCGTATGGACCCGTAAGGGCCAGCGGTAGACGCCGCGGCGGGATCGGTGCTGCAAACCGGTCCCGCTACCAGCATCATACCGCAGTTTGGCATCGATAACCTTAGGAAATCCGAAAATCCCGCCACCAATCGCGCGCCGGTCAGCAGTATCCCCGAAGGGAATACGCCTGCCTCTTAAGGGGTGATCAGGCAACTGCGGATCAGAGGCCCCACCGCAAGTCCGATCTCCCCCGCGGCACACGCCCGAATCCCTGCAGTTCCCGCACCACTCCAGGATGCTTCATGTATTCCACTTCCACGGAAACCTTGACGGGGCTGCCCGCCCGCGCTTCCTCCGGCGCGCGCAGATTCCGGTAAGAAAATGTGGTGTAACTCAGCCCATAGCCGAACGGGTAGAGCGGCGCGCCTTCAAAATACCGGTAAGTCTTGCCCTCCATGCTGTAGTCGTCGGATGGCGGCAATTGATCTTCCGACTTTGATTCGTAAACGCTGCGGCGTCAGGGAGAGATCTATCGCTGGCCTGCACATGTCGGCAACAGGCAGCTTCTGTCCGCCTGGCGTCAATGGCTCGCCGGCGTGACGCGGCCGGTGACCGGTTCCCATCCTACGGCGCCCGCCGTCAGTGCCGGAACGGGTACGCGCCCGGCGACCGAGCCTCCTCCTCGCTCCAGCCCAAAAGCTTGCGCACATCCTCGGGGAGCGTCTCCCGCTCCGCCGTCCCCGGAAGCGCCTCCAGCAGTTCGTAACGGCCGAGGTCCGGGCCCTTGAAGATCCCCCGCGAAGTCCGGTCGAACTGCCGTCCATCGGCTTCGAACGCCGGCATTAGCTTGCGGAACTCGTCGAGCGACGCGAGCCTGGTGACGCAGCTTTCCGTCGCCGCGGGGCTCCACAGTATGAGAGGCGGCACGCCGGTCGCGCCCGGCAAGCTGGCGCGCACATAGACATTTCCGCCGACCTGCTTCGCCTGCGAGCGCGGGAGTTTCGCACAGAGCGACGCCGGTTGCTCGAACTGTAGCAGCGGCCTGTGGTACGCTTCGGTCGCAACCATCAGGTTGTTCACGAACACGTGGCCCTCGCGTTGGTCCACGCCCGGGCCCGTGGCCGGGTGCCAGCCGAAGTGGTCGCCCGTTGCACTCCTCTCGTTGCGCTCGAACGACGCCGGCGTATCCACGAACGTGTTGTTGTACACGCGCACGTCCGCTGAGTTCAGCGCCCAGAGGCCCCTGCCGCAGCGGACGAAAACATTGCCCGCCACGGTCGCCCCTCTGGAGATCTCGAAGAAAAAGCCGACCATGGCCCCCTCGATCCAGTTGTTCACGATCACGCCGTCGCGGTTCCCCACGTCGTACCAGACGCCGTTCGAATAGGGCTGGTCGATCACCAGGTTGTCGCGGAATGTCACGCGGCGCGTCTGGTTGAAGATCTTCACCGCCGCCGGGTAGTAGCCGGTAAGCTGCGCGATATTGTTGCGCCGGAAGATGTTCTTTTCCAACAGAACATCGGACGACCCGATGACGTAGATGCCTTCCGTGAAGGTGTCGCTGACCAGCGAGTTCCGGATCACCAGACCGTCGCCCCGGAAGTAACCGGCCACGCGCGAACAGTAGGTGATGCTCACGTTTTCCAGCACCGTGCCTGTCACCTCCTTGCCGAACGTGGCGGGATCCGCTGGTCCCACGGGCTCGTCGGTTGGCTCGTCGTTGACGGTGAAGTGCTTCTTGCCCTCCACCGTGAGCGCGCGGTAGGCGTACTCGGTAAACGCGATCCCGCGGATGACGGGGCCCTGGTGGTCCGGCGTCTTACCGTGGACCGGGCCACTCGTCCGAACCAACGCGCTGTCGAAAGCCGTGATCTCGACCAGCCGATTCGTGGGATCGACGCCGATGTACACGTTGCCGTTGGCGTAGTCGATGTAGAACGAATGGGCGTCGAGCTCTCCCTCCCAACCGGCGGACTTCAGCAGTTCGCCGTCCACGAATACCATGTCGTTGTTGAACCGGTGCAGCGGCGTCCGCATGCCCTCGTGGTCGCGCTGCCACCAGTCCCGGGGCGCGGCCGGGAACAGCCGCGTCCAGGAGGTCTTCCACACTTTGTTGGACAGCGCCTGCCACTTGGTGGCGACCTCGGTGCCCTTGAGAATCGGCCGTTCGCCGGCGTACGGCTGCAACGTGATGCCCTGGTTGAGGACCAGGCCGCCGGTGCGATAGACGCCCCCGCGCATTACCACCGCGTCGCCCGTGACGACCCGCTCGATGGCCGCTTCCAGTGTCGTTGGTTGTTCGAGCGTCGTCCCCGGGGAGCCGGCCTTTCCGTCGGGAGCGACGTAATAGACGTGCGCGGCCTTCGGGATCTCGTAGCGCCGGTCGATCGGACCGTAGGGCCCGCCGGACGGCTGTGCGTACCCCGGCGCGACGACGAAGAGAAGAGCAGAGAGGAAGAGGCAATAACGAGAGCATTGTGCGGCGTGTTGAAACAGGCGCATCCAGTGTCCTTTCGAGGTGAATCGACTCCTAAAGTACACTATATGCGATCAGCAGCGCGCTGTGAATCTGATTGAGTGCTTAACCGTGTTGGGGAAACCGCTCCCTGACGGTCGCGGCTCAGTAATAGTCGCGCTGATTTCGCGAGCTTTTCCGAGCCGCGACCGTCAGGGAGCGGTTTCTGTGGTTCACCTGTAGACTTCGCTATGTACTCGCGAAATTCTTCCGCCGTTCCGCCAGTTCATCCTGTATCTGGATGTTCAACTTCTTGCCAATCTTGTAGCAAATCAGGCAAACAATGACGATCAGGAAAAAAGCGGATGGATAGACGCTCATCGTCATGCGAATGCCGCGCAAAGCCCCGGCCGTCTGCACCGCATTGGCCCGGTAGCCATAGCCGGTGAGAAGCCATCCGGCGATCGCGCCGCCCAGGCTCAAGCCGGCCTTGAGGCCGAACAGGATGGTCGCGTAGATCACTCCGGTAGTACGGCGGCCGGTCTTCCATTCCGCATAATCCACCACATCCGCAAAGATGGCCCAAATGAGCGGAATCGTGGGGCCGTAGGTCAGAACGCGCGCGTATTCCAGAATGAACATCGTCCCGACGGCGTCGGGCGGCAGCAGCACAAACAGGGCCATGAATACGGTCGTCATGGAGAAACCCGCAATAGCGACGGCTCTCTTGCCATACCGGATCGACAAAAAAGTCGAGCAGAGCACGCCCAGGAGCGTGACGAAGAGACTCGACATATTGAACAAGCTGAACCCCACCGAAGACACATTCGTCCTGGCCCCATCCACAATCAGCCCGAAGGCACTCAGTAAGTAGTGCCATGTCCCGGTGGCGAAGGTCCCGCTTGCCGAGCTCAAGCCCAAAGACTGAAGGAGTCCGTACAGACGGTCCTGGTTGACGTAATACCGAAAGTAGTAAAACATGGTGCCGCCCCTCATGGCCAAAACGAGAAAGTGGCAGACCGTGAGTGTGAACATCGCGATCCAGGGTCCGTTTTTGAGCAGATCGCCGAAGTCCTGCTTGGCGGACACCTTCTGTTTCGGGTCGGGCTGGATGCGCTCGCGGGTGGTGAGGAAGGTGACGACAAAGCAAACCACGCAAATCGTGGCCCACAACGCCATGGTCATCTGCCAGCCCTTGGCATTGTTGCCATGCCCTAACTTGGCGACCAGCGGCAGCGTGAAACCGCCCACTATGAGCTGCGCAATCATCGCCGCCACGAAGCGATATGACGACAGGCGGGTCCGTTCATTGATGTCGCCAGTCATCACCCCGGTCATCGCCGAATAGGGCGTGTTATTGGCGGAGTACAGCGTCATCAGAAGGATGTTGGTCAGGCATGCGTAGGCCAGTTTGCCCGTCATTCCCCAGTCGGGTGTCGAATAGGCCAGAACCATGACCACGCCCCACGGGATCGCCGTCCACAGCACCCACGGACGGAACTTTCCCCAGCGCGTCTTGGTGCGGTCGGCTATCGAGCCCATCATCGGATCGAAGAAGGCGTCCCAAAGCCGCCCCACCAGCAGGAGCGAGCCCGCCGACGCGGCCACGATCCCTAACGTGTCCGTGTAGAAACTCAACTGGAAGAGAATCATCGTCTGGAAGACGAAGTTGGCGGCCGCGTCACCCAGGCTATAACCCGCCTTCTCAGTGAAAGAAAGCTTCTGGGGCTCAGATGACATGTAGAATCACTTTCTGCAAATCGCAGTCGCGCGACGAATTGCCAACCATGATTTCGAAATCTCCGGGCTCGACGACATATTTCATGTCGATGTCGTAGAATGCCAGCGACTCCGGAGTAATATCCAGTCGAACGGTCTTGGTTTCACCCGACTGCAAGGAAACTTTGACGAAGCCTTTCAACTCCTTGAGCGGCCGTGTCACGGAACTTACCAGATCGCGTATATACATCTGCACCACTTCGGTTCCCTCGCGAGTGCCTGTGTTGGTCACGTCCACCAAAACGCGCGTCGCGCCGTCGCGGTTGATTCTCTTCTTGGCCAGCCGTAAGTTCCCGAAGGCGAAAGTCGTGTAGCTCAAGCCGTAGCCGAACGCATAGAGCGGCGACACATCGTCGAAGACATAGCCGCGCCGTGCCATGGGCTTGTAATTGTAAAATGCGGGCAAGTGACCGGCGGAGCGGGGAATCGTGATGGGCAGCTTTCCGCTCGGATTGAAATCGCCGAAGAGGGCCTCCGCGACGGCACTGCCGGCCTCCTGGCCCAAATACCAGCACTCGAAAACAGCCGGCACGTTCTGGCTGATGTAATTGATGGAAAGCGGCCGGCCATTGAAAAGAAAAACAACGACTGGCTTACCGGTCGCGACCATCGCCTTCGCCAGCTCTTCCTGTCTTCCGACCAGGTCCAGACTGGGGCGGTCGCCCAGATGGTTGAACGCATATGCTTCGCGCGAGGTCTGCACGTTGCCGCCGATCGACAGCACGATCACGTCCGCCTGCTGCGCAACCTCCACGGCTTCCGCGATCTGCCTGCGGTCTTCTTCGGGATCGCTGGGCACGACTTCATCCTGGGTCCACGAGCCGCCGATGGTGATCTTACAGCCTTCGCTGTAAAGTACCTTGGCCCGGCCGCCGACCCTGGCCTGGATGCCCTCGAGCACGGTGACATTGTGCTTGGGCACGCTGCTGTAGCCGCCCAGCAGATCGCGATTCGCATTCGGGCCGATGACCGCTATGGTTTGGATGCGATCCGGATCGAGCGGCACAGCACGATCTTCGTTTTTTAGCAGCGTAATGGTTTCTCGCGCCGCCTGCAGTGCAAGCTGGCGATGGTCGTCGCAGCCCACCACGCGCTCCGCTTCCTCCGGATCGACGTACGGGTCGTCAAAAAGGCCCATCTGGAATTTCCAGAAGAGCGCCGGCGCCACCAGCTCGTCGAGTTGCGATTCCTTCAGCTCGCCCTGGCGAACCAGCTCCACCAGGTGCAGGTAGCACTCCGGTTCCGGCAGCTCGATATTGACGCCGGCCCGCACGGCCAGAGCGGCCGCCTCCTTCTTATCTTTCGCCACCGAGTGGCCGCGGACCTCGGCGCGCTGGCTCAACTCCCAAATGCCGTAGTAGTCCGACACCAGGAACCCCTGGAAACCCCATTCCTTGCGAAGCACGTCCCGCAACAGCCACCGGTTCGCGTGAGACGGCACGCCATCGATCTCGTTGTAGGAAGGCATGACGCTGATGGCTCCGCCCTTCTGAATGGCTTCTTTGAAGGTATAAAGGAAGGTCTCGCGAAGCACGCGCATGGATACGTTGGCGGGCGCACAGTTGGTGCCGTTTTCCGGCTGACCGTGCGCCGCGAAATGCTTCAGAGTGGCAATCACGCGCCGCTTGTCGCGGAAGGCGGCGTCGCCCTGGAATCCGCGCACCGCCGCGATGCCCATCCGTGAAACCAGGTACGGGTCTTCGCCGTAGGTTTCCTCGACGCGGCCCCAGCGCGGATCGCGCGCCACGTCCACCACGGGCGTGAGCGCCTGGTGCGTGCCACGCAGCCGCGCTTCCCACGCGGTCATGGTGAAGAGCCGCTCGGCCAGTTCGGGATTGAACGTGGCGCCCAGGCCGATGGGCTGGGGAAAGCTGGTGGCATCCATGGCCTGGTGGCCATGCAGGCACTCCTCGTGAAACATTACGGGGATTCCCAGCCTGGTGTTCTCGACAAAAAACCTCTGAATCGCGTTGGTGAGTTCCGCCATGCCGCGGGCGTCTTTGCCAGTTCCGGCATCGCTGATGCGGCCGACCTGTCCGAGTCCGCGTCCGTCTTGGAACGCCGCCTTGGCTTTGCCGAGATCGAAATTACCATCGGCGTCCACCAGCGTGTCGGTTTTCCTTTGCCACACGCACATCATCTGTGCGGCCTTTTCTTCCAGCGTCATTCGGGACAAGAGGTCTTTGGCCCGTTTCGCGGCCGGCAGACTGGGATTGCGGTATGGCAGTATTCTCGTTTTCTTGCTCTCACTCTTGCGGTTGGCAGGTCGCTTCATACGTTTCGTTTCCTTCCAGTTCGGGACCCAAACTATAGCCGGATTACGCCTCGAAAAGCAAGCGGGATGCTGTACAGCCCGCACTCGCACATATCGGATACACTATTCTGGAATGAAACAATTCTCTCTCGCACTAACCGCAGCCGTGGCGCTGCTTGCGCCGGGCCTGTCGCTAAAAGCCGCGCAGCCATTCGCGGGCCGTTGGGACCTGACCGTCACCACGCCCAAGGACACCTACCCTTCCTGGATGGAAGTCACGGAGAGCGGCGGCCAGCCGCAAGTGCGCGTGGTGGGGCGCGTGGCCAGCGTTCACCCGGCGACAGATGTCAAACTGGATGGATCGCACCTCTCCTTCACCACTTCCGAATGGCTCGACGGGCAGATCAAAGTCACCTGGGAGTTCCATGCCGCCGGCGGCAAACTAACGGGCACCCAGAAACGCGCCGATGGCGTGGAAGGGCAAATCGCGGGCGCGCGGGCGCCGGCAATGACGCGCAAGGTTCCGGTGGCCTGGACCAAACCCGCGCCGCTGTTCGACGGCAAAGACACCAATGGCTGGGAGCCCGACGATCCTTCCCACAACCACTGGGTAGCGCAGGATGGCGAACTCGTGGACCAGGCAGCCGGCGCGAATCTCCGCACCACACGCAAGTTCGGCGATTTCAAGCTGCATATCGAATACAACTGCCCCAACGGCGGCAATAGCGGCGTGTACCTGCGCGGGCGCTACGAAGTCCAGGTGCTGTACGACAAGAGCGACAAGCTCCACGACATGGGATCGATTTACGGATTCATGGCGCCCGCGGTGGATCTCGCGCCGCGGCCGGGTCAATGGGAGAGCTACGACGTGACGCTGGTGGGGCGCACCGTAACCGTGGTGCGCAACGGCCAGACCACCATCGATCGCCAGGAAATCCCGGGCATTACCGGCGGCGCCATCGATAGCCGGGAGGGCGAGCCGGGACCGATCTACCTCCAGGGCGATCACACCGGCGGCATGAAATACCGCAACATCACCATCTCGGTTCCTCAGCGCTAAACTAACCTGATGGCGCTCGAATTCACCACTTCATACCTGGAAGATTCCCTGACCTTGTTCCGCTATTACAAGAAGCTCGGCGAGGGCGCCATGGCGCAGGCCACCGACGAGCAGCTTTTCGCCGCGCTCGACCCCGAAGCAAATTCGATTGCGATCGTGGTGAAGCATATCGCCGGCAACATGCGGTCGCGCTGGACGGACTTCCTGACCAGCGATGGCGAGAAGCCCGGCCGGCATCGCGACACCGAATTCGAGGAGCCGCCGGCCACGCGGGAAGCCCTGATGGCCCTTTGGCAAGCGGGCTGGGATTGCGTGTTCCGCGCGCTCGAGCCACTGTCGGAGGCGGACCTCGGCCGGCGCGTCATGATCCGCGGCGAAGCGCACTCGGTGATGCAAGCCATCAACAGGCAGATGGCGCACTACGCGTGTCACGTGGGACAGATTGTGCTGCTGGCCAAGCACTACCAGCATGTCCAATGGCGTTCACTGAGCGTGCCGCGCGGCAAGTCGGCGGAGTTTAACCAGCGAGTAACTGAGGGCGAGGCCAGCCAGCGTTAGAGGCCGAGATAACTTGACAGAATCGCCGGTAGGCTGCGTGGGCGAGACTGCTGCGCGCGCGGGTCCGCTTTGTAAGTCGGACATTTTCGCCAGTTACTTCAGTTACCTCAATGTCGCGGCCGCGTTGCGAAAAGAGCCAGTACCTACAGCCCGGTTAGCCCAATAATTATTGTTTACAAACGAGGGAGGCCGAAGTACAATTAGCCAGAGCTTGTTTTAGGACAAGGAAAGTAATCGCGCATGCCTAACCATTGTAACGGAATTGCCCGGGAGGTCGCCCCCCCCCACCGGCGCTGACAACCGCCGCCGTGCGGCACTACGCAACGCCGTGGAGGATTGAAATGCGCAGACTCCTGCTGGTTCTCGCGCTCGCCTCGCCGGCATTGGCGCAGACGGTGCTCACGGTGGATTCGAGCGGAAACGTCAACGCCAACGGCAATGTAACCACGACCAGTGTCGTCACCGAGTCCGTTGTGGTGGCCGGCACCT
>Ga0224557_1002093_pt1 | contig 17701 bp, 18 predicted proteins | sample 714S31014metaG_FD_180677 | JGI IMG/M metagenome (GOLD analysis project Ga0224557, IMG submission 180677) | Peat soil microbial communities from Stordalen Mire, Sweden - 717 S3 10-14 | ecosystem: Environmental > Terrestrial > Soil > Wetlands > Peat | place: Sweden: Norrbotten County, Stordalen...
GTGTAAGATAACGGAAGGAGCCTCAATGTTGGGTACAGTTCTTCTCATTGCAGGTCCTTCCGGATCGGGCAAGACAACTTTGACGCGGGCACTCGTGAGCCGCGTTTCGTTCTTAACTAGGGCAATCACCGTCACAACACGGCTGCCAAGGCCTGGTGAAGTATCGGGCGAGGATTATCACTTTGTCTCCCCCGATCAGTTCGATGAGATGAACCGGGCCGGTGATCTGATCGAGTGTGCCGAAACCTACACCGAAAGCTACGGAATCCCCCGTGCCGTCTTGGCCGTAATGTGCGATCAAGCTCTCATCCTCACAGGCGGGGGTGCCCTCGCTCTTCGGCAGCGGCTTCCAAACTCCATCAGCATCTTCATCCAGCCAGTATCGGCAGCCGCGGCGGCGGCGCGGATCGTTGAGCGGAACTGCCCAAACAGCCAGTCTCGCATCGCTGGCTACGAGCAGGAAGTTGCAGCATCCTCTCAATTCGATCGAGTCTTTCTGAACAAGGATTTCGCCGAAACTCTGGAACAGATCGAAGACTTCTACCTCAGCGTGAGGCGGCAAAGGCCCCACGGTCGCCCCGCGCACAAGTTCGACACTGGGGCAGGGAAGGGGACCGGCGATGATCCCGTAGTACTCTGCGTGCCGCGTTTGGAGACTGGCGCAAAGCCTGGCTCCCCCTGTCACAACTGCCTCCAGGGGAGCTTCGGATTGATGGCCGACGTGTATCCCAACTGGTTCCGGCCCTACAAGGCGATCGAGGTCCCATGTCCTCGTTCGGTCAAGAAGTTCTGCGCACGTGCAGCAAGCCTGGGGCGCAGTGTTCCCACGCCGGCGATGGTCCCGAGCGAAGTCACGACGGGGCCGGAACTGATCAATGCCATCAGTGACGACAAGCTAAGACAGAGCGCGTAGCCTCGCTCCTTGAGTTTCCTTCCGATTTCAATCAAGTCAAAGATGCTGAATGCAGTCAATTCCGCCGCCCGGTATGACGTTAACCCGCCACCTGGTCCAACAGAATGCCGCCGCTGGGTGCAACGTTATGCCGCCATCAACGTTGGGCGAAGGCGGGCTGTCCCGAGTCTCATCCGCGCCGAAGGCGTGCTCGGTAAATTCGAACTTGCCGAAATCCCCGGCGTTTTTCGGGAACTTCGAGGCCATGGCGCTGTTCCGCTCCACGCAACGGCGTTTGGACTGATCCTGGAACTGGTGCCTACAGGTCTGTGCCTGGCTCGCACTCAGCTGCTGCACAGTTCTTCAGCGAACAGATCGCGGTGGGTAAGGATGAGCCGGTCAGCATTTTCGAGCAGCAGCGCGTAAGCTCCAACCGCGGCAATAGCGAGGGGCGCGAAGATCCAGACACTCAGCCATGCATAGTTCAGGTAGCTGCTGAGAAGCGTAACCGGGGCCTGGAGGAGAATGCTTCCCAAGAGGATGGCAAACACCAACAGACCGCTGGTCTGACTCGCTCCAGTCGTACGCATCTGGCGCGCTTGGCCGGGGACGAATTTGCGCGGCGCCTGGATGGAACGCAGGGTGCCGAAGGTAAGGTTAGTAAAGATAATGAAGATGATCCAGAACGCGGCGGACAACTGAGACGAGGGCGCAATTGGAACGGTAGCGAGCACCATGACGATGGTCCACGCGAGCACGGTTTCGACCAGCAGCAGCGCAAGACTCGCGATGTTCTTGGCGAGGATGACGTCGCGCAGGCGGATCGGCGCGAGCAGATAGAGTTGTACACCCGCGGCGTCCGCGCCGAAGACGTTGTAGAGCGTGCCGAGCAGGCCGAGCAGCGCGTAGCCAACCGCTCCGGAGAGCAGGTAGGAAGGATGGCGAGCGAGCATTCCCCTGGCGAAGATGAAGACGAAGACCAGCGGCGTGATCATCTGGATAAGCTGGTTGCTATTGCCGCGGAGATAGACCCACTCCTTGCGCAAACATGCAGTGACGGTCGGCGAGAAGAGAGAGAGAGCGGGCTTTTCCGGCGGTACAGTGGGGGTGAGCGATTGCAGGAGGCTTCTCGGACTGGGGACGACAGCGGAGGGGGCGCTGCGGAGCCCACCTTCGCTGAGGTACTCGCCGAGGAACTGCTTATGTAGGCGGAAGGCGAAGGCGACGAAGAACAGTGTGGTCCACGCGAGCAGCGCGGCGAACTGCGCGAGCCGGGCCAGCGGATGCTCCAGCGGGAAGATGGAGTTGGTGGCGAAGCCGGGCGGCAGCCAGTTGAGAAAGGGATGCGTTCCGCTAAGGAAATTCAGCCAACTGTTGGCCCTGGCGCTGGGATGTCCGGTGGGATGGCGGAATTTGAGGGGGCGGTGGAAGTTGAGGAGCTGGAAGCTGACGAAGAAGAGCGCCATCAGTGCGGTGAAGATCTCGCGGGCGCGTCGCGTCGCCAGCCATCGTTCCATCCATACGGCAATCATGCGCGAGAGGAAGATGTTCATCGCGGCGTAGATTGCGAGGACGACGAATGCGGCGGGGGCGAGCGACGGATCCGCGACGGTGATGCCGATGGCCGCGGCAAACAGTGCAACGCAGCCGACGATGGTGCTGGCTGTCAAGAGTCCGAGCAGCACGCGCAGGACGAAATAGCGGCCGAAGCGTAGCGGAAAGCGCAGCAGCGAGGAGGGGTCGAAGCTGGCGGCGGTGGCGGCGATGCCGGTTCCACTGATAGCGATGAACTGCCATATGAGGGCGATTCCCCCGAACAGCACGCTAAGCCTGGACGGATGGTGGCTGCTGACTGCCATCCAGGCGAGGAAACCGGATCCTACCGCAGGGCCGATGATCCAGAGAGCGAAGATGGGCCAGAGGATGATCCGCAGGATGATGGAGACAACCAGTCCAGCGATCTTGCCTTGACTGGTCTGGCGCCGGAAGCCGTTGACAAACATTCGCCAGCGTAGCCACGCGATGGCGAGAAGCTGCGTCGCCGCGGGAATGTCGCGAGCAGCCAATGCCGGTCGGGAAGGCGGCGTGGACGCGGGGCGATCGTCTAGCTGAGCCACGAGAGCTCCTGTTCCGGCGGCGCAGCGGCCAGATTACCGGCACGGTCTGTGCCAACGATTTCGAGGAAGATCTGTTCCAGGGTAAGATCGGCAGTGCTCGGCGGGAGGGCTTCTTCGCCTGGGCGCGGAGATGGGGCAGCGCGACGGACGCCGGCGCGGAGTTCCTCAATCGAACCCTGGGCAACAAGCTGGCCTCGGTGGATGATGCCAATGTGCGTGCATAGGCGCTCGACAATCTCCAGAACATGCGAGGTGAGAAAGATGGTCGCGCCGCGCGCGATCATCCGCTGCAACATCGACTTCAGCGTGTTGGAGGCAATGGCATCGACACCCTCGAACGGCTCGTCCAGAAAAAGGATCTTAGGGTTATGGATGACCGCAGCAGCCAGGGCCAGCTTCTTTTGCATGCCGTGGGAGAAGTCGGTGACCAGCTTCTTCTGTTCGTCGGCAAGGTTCATAAATCCAAGCAGTTCCTCGGTGCGCTGCAGCGTGGTCGTTTTGTCTAGGCCGTACATGCGGCCCACAAAACGGAGGTATTCGCTCGCGGTCAGGCGTCCGAATAGCGCCATGCCTTCGGGAACAACACCAATCTGCTGCTTCAGCTCCGCAGAGTTCCGCGTCAGGTCCTGACCGAGAATTCGGATGGTGCCGGATGTGGGTGCCAGCAGGCCAGTCAGCATTTTGATGGTTGTTGACTTGCCCGCGCCGTTGGGACCGAGAAAGCCGAAGAACTGCCCGGCTTGTACGGTGAGATTCACGTTATCGACGGCGGTAAAATCCCCAAACCTGCGAGTGAGCGCGGTTGTATCGATCGAGGGTGTCATGTAAGGATCATTCTAACGGCCTGAGTCAAAACCACCATGACGAAATGTGAGTTCGGCTGGTAATGGGGCCTCTATTCCATTGGACGAGGTTGGGGGCAAGACAATCACGAGACGAGTCGTGGGTTAGCTGAATGAAGAGCCATGAGGCCGAACTTACCGATAACCGTTTTTGGTGCATATCGAGTCCATTCATGCACGTTGTTTGCATATGATAGGGACACCAAATAGAACGATTCATCATGACCTCTAGAACATCATCCACGGCCATTTCGCTTGTTGCACTTCTTGGGTTTTCGTCCGTGCTGTATACGCAGCAGTCTGGCGCGCCAACAATCAAGGTGTATTCGCGGGAGACAGTCGTGGATGTCACCGTAACCGACGCAAACGGCAAGCCCGTCCATGGGCTGACGCAGGCGGACTTTACCGTCGACCAGGACGGTAAACCGCAGTCCATTCACAGCTTCCAGGAGGTTGACCAAGCAACCACCTCGCCCGCGCAACTCAAGCTCCCACCGAACACCTATTCCAACTTTCAGGCCGTGGCCGGCCCACTCAACATCCTGTTGCTCGATGACATCTATGGCGGAGACATGGGCCAGGTAAGGCTGGCGGCAGCGAAGTTCATTAACAACATGGCCCCCGGGACACAGGTTGCCCTCCTCGCGATGGGCGCCAGACTGACCGTCCTGCAGGAGCCGACCACTGACCCGGCCCGGCTCCTGAAGGTAGTGAACACCATCGTTGAGCCGTTTGAAAGCTGGGCAAACGACCCTTGTGAAGACTTGATCGCGAGGAACCATGCAGTCATCGATCAGTTCAAAGAGATCGCCAATTATCTGTCTGGAATCAAAGGAAGGAAGAACCTCATCTGGATCAACGGTGGCATTCCCTCCCTGGTCTTCCCCCACACGATGCAAGTCGGCAGCACTCAGGCAGCGGGTGCCCCCGGGATTGGCTCCGACCCCCTCTGCCCGTACTTCGAAACCAACCTCCACAAGACCTACGACCTGCTGGCGGACGCGCAGGTCACCGTATATCCGCTGGACCCAGTTGGAGTGGGGGGTAATGAACTTGGACATTTGGCGATGGATGCCGTCGCCCAAGCCAGCGGCGGCGTGGCCTTGTACGGAAACAACTTCCTGGATGAGCTGATGGCTAAGGCGGTCGATGCCGGGGCCAGCTACTACACTCTCTCCTACGTCCCTCCGGGCGTCCCATACGACGGCAGATACCACAAGATCGGCATCAAGGTAGACCGGCCCAACCTCCAAATGCTCTATCGCAAGGGCTACAACGCCGAGGACCCCGTGCAGCTCGCCAGCGTGCCCAAGACCGTTCCTGGTCGCGCCAAGCGCGGTACACCCCCAACCGCGGCGGCGAATGACACTCTCGCCGACGCCGTGTCGCCCACAGCGCCTCCCGTGATTCAGCTCTTCTTCGATGTGCGCGTGGAGCCCATCCCCAAACTCGAGAATCCTGGCGATCCGCCTGTGATGGGATTTCTCGATCCAAAGCTCAAGAAGATGCCATGGCAACTGACACGCTACGCCATCTTCTTTATGCTGCCGCAGAAGCAGATCGCCTTCGCCGACGATGGCGATGGCAACCACAACGGCGCGGTCAAGTTCGACGTGGCCGCCTTCGACTCCGATGGCAAGATGGTCAGCAGCGTCAGCCGGACGCGGATGCTGCCGCTGACAAACGAACAGTATCGGATGTTCATCGCAACGCCGTTCCAGTTCTACCAGCAGATCGACCTGCCGCGGGGCAAGTTCACGCTGCGCGTAGGCATCCTCGACAGCGTCTCCAAAAAAGTGGGCTCGTTGGAGATTCCCTTGACGGTGGGGAAAGGCTCAACTACACAGAAGCCGCAAGCGGCAACTGCCACAACTGGCGGGAACAAAATGCAATAGTTGATAAACACGCTTCGCGTGACCCCACACCGACGTTAGCCCAGCATTCGTGATCGAACTACCTGTGAAGTCGATTTCGGCAAGTTCGAGCTACTGGCCGCCTGCTGAGGCGAGGTTGCCGACAGCGAGGTTTCGTGCAGTCCCTTGGATCGGGTGCAAGCTAAAGACCTCTTCGCTTCCGGTGGCTGGACAGGATTGCACGGGGCGGCGGCTTTCGGCCGAAATGGGTGGCGGCATAACGTTGCAGCCAGCAATTCGAACCTGTGTCTTGCCATCTATGAGGAATCTGCTACTGCTGGCTGGTCCGAAAGGCCTCCTCCGTGCGCATGGGTAAAGGGTTTGCTTTCAATAGAACCTTGACGCCAATTCTGGCGGTCCGGAAGGTACATGTTGCGGACCAGGCTCCCGCCACTTTACCGGAACCCCGTATTTTGTGCGCCAGCCTTCAGAATGCCATTTCACCGTTCTACACTCTGGAGTTCATGGGTTATGTCCGCCATGGTGTTTCATGATTATGCGGGGAGGTTTTCGGGTGCGGGATCGACTGTGGGCGGCATAGCGAGTGGACTGTCGCGATTCGCGATGAGGCAGAGGGCGATAAAGAGAGGGATATAAGGCAATGCCGAAGTGACGGAGGCGACTCCCCAGAAAACCTGTATTCCAAACGCTGTAGTCAGCAACGGAGCGAAGGACGGCCTGAGGACCGTGGACAGAAAATAGATGGCTACCGAAGAGAGAATAGAGACAGCGGCGAAGATGCGGGCGTGCCGTAGACCAATCGCGCCAACAGGTGGAGATTCGCGTGGTCGAAGGATAGCGACTGCGCTGGGCGCTAGGAGCCAGACTATGGTGGCTAAAAAGAGTGTGATCATCGCAATGTTTTCATCGCGTGAGATACCAATCGGAGAGAACATCAAGTGGAGATGTGGCAGATACGTGATAAGCCCAATGTCGAGGATTCCTGCGACTGCGATCAGAACGAGTATCTTCAAAGAAAAGAGCAGAATTCGGAGACGGCTTTCTCCGAGAGCTGAGAGGATTTGTTGCCACGGCATTTTTGTTTGCGCGATAAGCGCAGGAACGAGAATGGATATTGAGATCATGGCTGCGGTGTACAGGCAAAGGTTCAAAAGCTCGACTAGAGCCCTTGTGGCTCCGAACGCAGCCGCCCACGCCACTGGGAGGGTATGGAGCGGCTCTGGTGTGTCGCTGAGGACCGAGTGACCCGCGACCAGACTTCGGATCACAGCCTGCGTCATCCATGCTTGAAACGATCTGAGGCAGAACGCGATCAGATCGGCTAGGACTACTGGCAGCCATAGTGCGGGGTGCTGCCAGAAGAGGTACGCGGTGGTGCGCCAGAGGGTTCGCATTTAGAGGAAGACGTCTTGCAGGCCCTATTATAGCTGCGGCGGATCGCTCAAGCGCGAACCTCCTGAAAACTCGTTTTCGGAAAGTTCGAGGCTGCAAATTCCAAGATCGCGGGAAGCAAGCGACGAAAGGGAAGCGCCCATGTACAATTCCCAATTGCAGGTCATCTTCGCTTCTGAGGAACTGAACAATGGCTAAAAAGCAGACCAAAGCAGTCAGAAAGATCGAAACAGCAGTTCGGAAGGCCGTGAAGAAGGGCGTTACCGAGAGCGCGGTCGAGAAGGCGGTCTCGCAGGGCATGGCTAAGGGCATCAAGAAGAAATCTGCTGCCAGCGTAAAGGTGGATTTACGCGCAGCCAAGACCGCGTGAAGTTGTGGAGGGAATCTCACTCCGAACCGGCGAATCCACGGATGCGCTGGAGGAGAGCGCGACGTAGGCACTTGGCAGTCCTGAAAAGTCAGCTTGCGGTAAGGTGGCTCACGAGGAGCCACCCTACGGTTCGATCCCAAGGCAATCGTTGACTGCCTGTACCAATTTTTGCCGCGAACCCAGGTATAGTTCCGTGGTTTCCACCAAACGGTGACCAAGTAGGAATTGAATCTGTTCCAGTTCACCGACGGAAGCGGCAACGATTCTTCGGCGTTATGCACCTGCTCTCGTCAGGAAAACGATGAGAGTGTCGCTGATTCGGTATTACAAGGGTTCCGCGCCCCATTTGGTTTCTTAAAACAAAGGATTTCTCCATGAAGTATCTTCGTCTACTCGCCACCATCGCCTTCGTTCTGGCAGGAATTGCGTTGCCGGTTGCCCCATCGCACGCGGCGCCTGTGTTGCCCACGACCGCTTTTGTACCCACGCGGTTCACCATCGTGGACCAGGGAACAGTAGGCAAGCCTGATGTGATCTTGATCCCAGGAATATCGAGTTCCCGGGCTGTGTGGGAGAACGAAGCGAAGCTGCTGGCGCCGAACTATCGCCTGCACCTGGTGCAGGTGGATGGATTTGCCGGCGCGCCGGCCGGCCCGAACGCCAGTGGACCGATGCTGGCGCCCATCGTGGAAGAGCTGCACGCATACATTGTGGCGACCGGAATGCATCCCGCTGTGATGGGACATTCCCTGGGCGGGCTGCTGACGCTGATGCTGGCGGACAAGCATCCCGAAGACGTGCGCAAGATCATCATCGTGGACACGCTGCCGTACTACGCGGTGCTGTTCAGTCCGGGTGCCACCGTGGACATGATGAAGCCGCAGGCGGAGGCAATCCGCCAGCAGGTTGTGGGCCTTTCCGCAGACCAGCTCACTGCCATGACAACCATGAGCGCGACCATGATGGCGAAGGATCCGGACGGCCAGAAGCACGTTGCGGAGTTCGAGCAGGCAACCGATCGCGTGGTGATGGCAAATGCGATGGTCGAGGATTTGCTGACGGATATGCGGGGCGAGATGGCATCGATCAAGACACCGGCGCTGCTGTTGTTCGCGGTGGATGCGTCGGCCAAGCAGCCCGACCCAGTTGCGTATGAAGCAACGATGCGCGAGGGCTATAAGCCAATGCCGAACGTGACCGTGGTTAAGGTGGAGGACTCGCGTCACTTCATCATGTACGACCAGCCGGCGAAGTTCGATGCGGCGGTGGAGTCATTCTTGAAGTAGAAACTTCTTCAAACTGCATGCTGGTCGGATTGTGGTGGCCGAAGTCTAATCACCACCACAGTCTTGCTGGCTAATCAGATCGTCATACGCCACTGCCTAATTTCGTCGCCGTTCTCGCGTCCTTTGCCGCTGCGGGCGTCCTTGCTGGAACCGCAGCGAGCGCAGCGCAGTGTTGCCGGCCCGGCGGAAGCGACCCACACGGTGACCGGGCATGTGTTCACCGAGGACACGAAGGCGACGATCGGGATCGATCAATACGGCAAACGGACAAACCGGTCGTATCGCGCACGAATTAAATTGTTAGCGCAGCAGGTAACGATCCTGCCTACTCGCCCGCAAATGCTGCTGCTTCTTGAATGGTTGCCGAGAGGTACGAGAAACGGGCATCACGTCATTTACTCTTGGCAGTCGGCAATCCAGGAGTAGCGTCGTTTAAAGAGAGACGGCAAATTCGTTAGCGTACGATTTTTGACGTTCGGTGTAGTGACCCCGAAATGGGTAGCGGGATAATTGTGTAGCACTTCGTCGCTCGTGGCGGCACAACGCTGCAGGGGGTGGCGGCGTAATGTTGCAGCCAGCACAAGATTCCTGCTGATGCTTCGATGCCCGTGTGCTCAGCTCGCAGGAACACAGCGCAAGGACGGACCTTCGCCCCTATGGCACCCCCAAACAAGCTCGCTCACGGTCAGACGAAACCGTGGGTGGGTGGGGTGCCGCGCTTCAAGTTATCCGCGCTCGACTGTCGAGCGATAAACTCACTGGTAGGCCCGAATATTGAATGAGTGACCATGAAAGCATCTAAGACGTCCGTTCCTGCCCCGTCCGCGCCGGAACCCGAATTCACAGTCAACAGCCTGGACGAGCTCAAAGACAGCCTTCGCCGCGTCGACGGGCTTGTGCAACAGAGCGATGGCTCATCCACAATAGCCGGAATTGAAAGGGGGGTCGGAATTGCCAACAATTAGTCGGTTCTATGGGATTGTGATTCGCATGTACTTCGGCGACCACATTCCGCCGCACATGCACGCCGTCTATGCCGAATTTGAGGCCGTGATTGACATTCAAACGTCTGCTATCATCGAGGGTAAGTTGCCCAGCCGGGCAACATATCTGGTGCTGGAGTGGATCGAGCTGCACCGCACCGAACTCATGGAGGACTGGGAGCTATGCGCACAGAATCACATCCCCAAGAAGATTCACCCGCTACCCTAGCCATTCCGGGATCCGCCCCCCGGTTCCCATGGAGTGTGACCGAAGTCGAGGCCCTTTCGGGGTTCCGTCTACGGGTTGCGTTCGCCGATGGCCTCGTCGGTCTGGTTGACATGTCCACCCTTGTACATTCTCCAAAGGCGGGGGTCTTCGCCGCACTCCGTGACTCGTCTCTATTCGCGCAGGCTGCACTCGATTGTGGCGCCGTGTCCTGGCCTGGTGAGTTGGATCTTGCCCCGGACGCCATGCACGCAGCGATCCGGGAGCATGGAGAGTGGCGGCTGTAAAATCCCAATGTCCGATAACGAAGCCTGTAAACCCGGTCTAACTGATTCAATCTAAATCGAGGCCGTCCGATAACGCATCTTATGTATAGTGAATTTCGGGGAGGATTTCGGGGAGGCTATACGCCCGGCTGAGTGCCTGCCCCGAAGGTCTCGAAGACCCAGGCATTTGCCGGGATCGGTTTGAAATCCCCCGGCGTGAAGGGGCGCCCCAACCGCTTCTCTGCACAGAGCAGGCAGAGAAGATTAGGGCCAGGGATGTGCCAGCACCAAAGATCATCCTGCACAACAAAGACCTTCGGATTCTCAGCCATGCAATCGCCGCAGAATCTTTGAACATCTCTCCGCTGCGCGTCGTCGGCGACCTGGCTCATCGAGGTGCGTAGCCCTTCTCGGCCTGCGCAGCTTCGGGCCAGCCGATTGCAAACTTGATCTGATGTGCCTCCCCTTCAACCACGGCGCGCGCCAGAAAGTGTTCCCATCGGCTACGCTTCAGGAACTGCGCCAGCGCCCAAGCGGAGTCCGGGTCTAGATGTAGGTCGAGCTTGATAATCGTGTCAGGCATCGTGGTCTCGCAAAAGGCTAAGCATGGTGGCAAGGTACGACTCGGCCCCCATCTCGCGGATCATCTTCGCGTTTGCCTTGATCCATGTGTCTTCATCAACCGCAGGCGGCTGACCAAGGCAGTAACGAGGATTCATGAGGATGCGTGCGACTGATTCCGGGGTCCATTGAGGTTCAGCCATGGCGCGATTATAGATGTGCGCGAGAGGCAAGCTGACTGAACCAGTTTTGCTCAGGCGCCGGCCCGCTTGTATCAGCGGTTTATCAGCGCCATAACAGCGCTATAACCGCAGTCGAAATTCCCGCGCGGAGGGCAGATGGCAGCTCCAAAATCTACAGAGTTCAACCCGAACTTCGTCATAGCGCTGGCGATTTCATTCTGAACTGAAGCAAAACGTGGCTGTAAGTCCAAAGGAGAACCATAAGATGGCAGCGAGTGCAACAGGCGCTCCTGATGCTGCGGTCTCAACCGTCTGATGGATACTCCTGAACCAGCTCGCTGGATCATCGATATCAATAGGCTCGGTCATGAAGCGATCACATGGGAAAGGGGTGTTTGGGATGCTTGTCCGCGCACTCGGGCCGCTGGCAGAACCAAGTCTGACAGAAGCCGCACCACCACGGCGACAATCCCGCAAAATCAAGGCCGCATGCGGCACAGGTTTCACCCGGCATTGGAATCGGAGGCGCAGGACCGACAGGTTTGCGATCACGCGTCTCCGCTCGCGGCCCGTCCATGAACTCCTTGTTCCGGTCATTCTCACCGAGCTGCCACTCGTGCGTGTACTGCCAATTGACCAGCCGCGGCTGTCGGTCCGGGCATTTGTCGCAGTAGTCAGGGCGGAAGCGTTCATAGGTTTCGTCGAGCGAAAGGCCGACGCGGGTGTACTTGTGCAGGGCGCAGTGCAGCACTTTCGCTCCCATTGTCGGGAGCTGTAGCTGCTGGCCGAGAATCAAATGAAAAAAAGTATGTCCCTGACGGCTAAGAGTCAGGAACATGTGCGTACAGTTGCGCAATACGCGGGTGGGATCGAGATCGTCGATCCCGACCTTGACCATCTGGGAGACAATATCGTCCGGGTCCGACAGATCAAATCCCATTGCGGACGCCATGTTCAGATACACCTGTTGTTCCATCGGCATGGGCACCGGCTCGTCGTTCAAGTTCTCGAGCCCCAAGGTGGCAGGCTGATTCGCAATTGTCGTTCGCGCCCAATCGCGATTTTTCTCATCTTTAATCTGCTCGGCCTCGGCCTTGGCCCACAAGACGCATTCGGCTTGCCGGTTTCTGGAGAGCATGGCGGCGAAGATTGCGGCGCGCGCGCGTTCATTGTGCATTGAATATTGTGCGGCAATCGCAGCAGCCAGCTTGCAGACGCGGAAGATGGCTTCCCGGATCGAAGCACCGGCCTTGGCTAACCCTTCAAGCTCGAGACGGTTTATCAAAGTTGCGCCACCTTCAATGATCCGCAGAAAGGCAAGAGGCAGTGCGGACTGGTAAGGCGTTCTTTCGCTCAGTCGAACCAGCCTCAAAAAATGCTCTAGCTTCCTCTCGACACGACGGCTTGTCTCCGCACGCATGACGCGGAGCTCCGCCCGCCATCAAAGGTCGCCGGTCTTCTCGTGGACCTTCCAGTTTTGAAAGAGGCCCCAATCTTCATGGGTCAGTGCGTAAAAATCGGCTGCCGCCTGTGCTACCAGAGCGTAGTACTTGAGTTCGCTGGGTCCTTTGCGAGTCAGGTTGCGGAGTTTGCTCGCGGTCGACCGTATCAGATCGACATGGCCAGATCCATATCGCTCTTCCCCACGCAGGGTGAGGCGCTCGTTCTTCTCTTCGATCAGAACGGCGAAAAACTTCGGTTCGACGCCCGATTGGGGCGAAGAGATGACTGACTGGAGCGCCTTGCGGGCTGCATCGTAATTACCGGATTCCGCGAGCGACTGGGCGTCCATGATTTCGAGAAAGTCCACCTTGTCGCGGAGATCCTGCTTGAGGTTTGAGATCTCTGCGATCGATGCGGTTGCAGCGACGAACTCGCGCGTGTTCGTGCGCGCAAGTCTTCTCGCAGCCAACGTTGTATGCAGTTCGGTCACGGTATCCAGCAACTCGTCCTTGGTCGCTGAAAGTTCGTTCTTCATCGGGACCCGGACCGTGCAGGTTTTTCCGTCGGGCCGCGTCTCGATGGTTTGCAAAAGGACCGCATCGGTCTGGGGTGCCGACCAGAAGAGCCTTTTCTGGGTGATGTCCGCCTGTATCAGAATTGTCGGCGTCTCGAGTTCCTGGGCGAGATAGCGGGCATTCGGAATATCGAGTTCGACTGACATAAAGTCGCCGCATGCGGAAAATGCTGGCTGTTCCGTGCTCTTGAGCTGGACATTGAACAATACACCAATCGTTTTCTTCTTGATGAAGACTTCAACGGCAAAGTCTCTGCCGAAGTCTTCAACCTTGCTTGCTTCCCAACCGGCGTCGGCGAAGAACGTCCAGAGCAATGCTTCGCCCTTCCGATCGATATCGCGCTGATCGCTTCGGTTCACTATGGTGCCCCCTCCGGCGAAGGCGTTTCAGAGCCAGGAATGTCCTCTTCGGGCAATCCCAGGGACTTGAGGAACAACTCGACGACATCGGAGACATTTCTCTGCCGCAGGATTCTGGCCTCCCGCGTCTCCGACTCTCCCAGTTCGAAGTTAGCCACCATGGTCGGCCCATCCTTGAGATAGCCCTCTGTCTTCTCGTCGGTGACGAAGTGCTTTTCCAATATCCCGATGCACTGATGCACCGCATCACGATGCTTGCCTTCCATCTGTTCGCGAAATGCCGCTGCAGCCGCTTCGATCCCCCCGTTTATATGCTCGATGCAATAGACCAGATCATGCGGGTCTTTGCGTTCCACTCGCCCCTCGAGAGCCATCGCTTTCAGGCAAACGAAGCTGACGATGTTCGCGTAGCGAATTGTTTCCGTCGTGATGCCATCGCCGCCGAGCAGTTCCGCAGTGATCTCAGTGCAATCGTGTAGGTCGATGACCATCGATGAGAACGGAACATTCAGTGCGGAAATGTTTCCCTCGGTCGGAAGGGGTTGGACACGGGGGCCGACCTCATCGGAACGATCCGCAAGGAGCTCAAGGATGATGGTGTTCCCATCATCCATCTTGATCTTCCAGCGCCAATTCTGCTTCTGGCCACTGCTATTCGTGGCGTTATCGAAGCCGATCTTGCGCAGATTCTCTTCGAGCGTCTTGTAAGCCTCCGTGGTTTCGAGGATCAGGATGTCGACCACGATATCGATGTCCAGAGTTCCGGCGTGCGGCGGCACAACAGGAGGCTTCTCTGGCACCAGATAACGAGGTGTCAGACCACCGACGAGAAAGATCGAATCCTTCCAGGGACCCAGATTGCGAAGCAGTGTCACCAGAACCCGTTCGCAATCGTTTGTTACCTGCTCACTGTAGCCGTCAATCGTATTGGGCTTCGCCATCAGAACCCGATCCTTTCATGCCGAAGATGCTCTGCCATTTCCTTGGACCGTCCTTCGCCACCAAGCAGATCGAGATAAGCGAGGATCGGGCTCTGTACCCGCAAGCCGCGGATGTCCTGTTCGAACTCCATGTCCCGGATCGAATCGCTTTCGATCACCCCCCAGTTGCTTCCTTCTTCCACTTCGCGTGCGTTCAGCTCCTCCGCAATCAGAGAGAGAGGCGCATTCGGGAAAATTCGGCATTTCACCTGCGAGATGCTGGACAGAAAGGGGCTGTAAAGCTGAGCGGCCCATTCATGCGTGATCACGTATGCAGTACTGTTCTTCACACATACGTCATTGATCCGTTTCATCAACTCCTCCGGCTTGACCAGAGGTACGTAATAGCGACGCATACTTGGCTTCGGTTGAAGATCTGTCTGCTTTGCCCAATCATCCAGAAGCGCGCCAGGCCGCGATAGCCTTCTCATTTTGCTCGGCCCCTTACCCTGCACGTCTGCGAGGTCGCGCTTCTGAAGTTCGGATAGCACGACCGAGACGGTTGAAGGCGAGACATACACCAGGCGAGCAAGCTCATTCGTGCTGAACCACTTTTCAGGGTTCATGAGCAAGGCGTGCATCACCGAGGAACGGTTTCCGGAAAACAGAGGGCGATCAATCTTGCGCGATGCTTTGGTCGCAGGCTTGTTGATCAAGACAAAAAGATTGTCATCCGCAAAGAACAGGCTGCCGCCACGCTCGAAGTATCCGATTCGCTCGGTCTGAAGGAGTTCCTTCGCCCCGTCAGAGATCGTGCCTGCAGCAATCATCGGAATCACTGGATTGGAACTCGAGATTGTCGCCGCTGGCCGGTTCGAAACCGATCTCAGGTTCCAGTAAGCTGCCCTGACATCTCTCGGAAACACGGTGTTCTTCGCCTGGACCATCAGCCGGACCGGCTTCGTATTGATCCAAGCGTTCACTACAAAATCGACGCCAGAGTCGACAGGGCCGCCGACCTCTTCAATGTGCGCGGAAGCTACATTGGGCATCTGTTGGAGAGCCGCCACTAGACCCTCCGCCAGTTCTTGATCGTGTTGTCGTTCATTCGTCATCGAGCTATATTCGCTGTACAGTAAATATAGCAGATTTACGAAATATCAGTCTATTAAACATTATTTACTGGGATGCAAATGTATAATGTATCCAGTAAATACCTTGTTTTATGTAGTTTACAAGGTCGTTCTTTGGTCGAAGAACGCGCTTCCGCTCTTGCGATCATAGAGTAGAGCTGCATGATAATGGAATGGGGAGAATTTTATGAGACCGTCGGAGGCTCTGCAACTGCATCGTGAGGAGATTCGCCGCATTGTTGAATCGAGATGCGCCAGAAATCCCCGTGTCTTCGGCTCAGTTCTACATGGAGAGGATACCGAGGAGAGCGACCTCGATATTCTGGTCGATCCCACCCCGGAGACGTCCATCTTTGACATCGGGGAGATTCGCTACCAGTTGCGCACTCTCCTCGGCGTGTCGGTAGATGTTCTCACGCCGCAGGCACTGCATATACGTTTGCGGGATCAGGTGATTGCCGAGGCTCTGCCTGTATGAGCGGACACGGGATTTGCTGCGGCAGATCTGACAAGGACGCGAGGTCGTGATCGTGCTGTGGCGCGACTGTCCGGATCGTGTGGGATGGTGCAGTCACATTTCAGGTCTAACTTTCACCGCACTACGACTCTGGTCAAATGGCGATCCCGAAGCCGATTGCCGTGAAAGACTTGCAGCGCAAATCGCAATATACACGAGATGCAATTCTTCTGCTATTTGCATGTAATTGTCTTGACATTCTGCCGTTTGGGACTAGTTTTAAAGGTGTAGGAGGTTTCATATGGCGTCCCTCTCTCTCCCAAAACCCGATCTTGCCGCCCATCGGGAGTCTCTAATGCTCCCCATGCCGGAACTTGTACATGTGCTGGCGTCAATTATTGGGAAAAAGCTGACCGCCTTTGTGGCCGGCGTCAAAGACACCAGGGCTATCGACCGCTGGATTGAAGGAAAGAAGTCTTACAGTGAGGCGGAGCAACGCCTGCGATTTACCTATCATGTTGTCATGACTCTGACTGCCCATGATTCTCCGGCAGTCGTTCAGGCATGGCTCATGGGTGTCAATCCCGAACTGGGTGATCGCGTGCCGATACGTCTTCTCAAGGAAAACGACCTCGATCAAGTGGCGCCGCTCGTTCTGAGTGCGGCCAGAGCATTTTCAGCAGGGGGTTAGGTTTGCTTACGTCTTTTACCGCAGACCGCTTTGAGGTCTGCACACCAAATTCTCCAGTATTTCGATTTGGGCGGTTGCCTTCACCGTGGCAGCCGCCCGATTGGTTTTGGGCCAGCGAAGATGGAACATTCGGAAACCGCTTCGATGATCCTTCAGGCTATTACCGGGTCCTCTACGCTTCCTCACAACGCCTGTCCTGCTTCATTGAAACGCTGGCGCGATTTCGTCCGGACCTCTCACTCTTCACTGAACTTTCCGAGATTGAGGGCGAGAATGATTTTGTTCCCATCGGTATGGTGCCGCGCGATTGGCTCTCTTCCCGCTCCATGGGAAAAGCCAGGCTGTCCGGCAATTATGCGGACATCTATGCAAGTAAGTGGGTTTCCAGCCTGCGCATCGAATTGGCAGACGATGCTCTGCAGGTTGGCTTACAGGATGTAGATGCTTCCGTTCTGCAGCGGGCTGCGCCCCGCACCATTACTCAGAAAGCATCTCGCAATATCTACGAGCGCGGCTTCGACGGGATCTACTATCGTTCACGGTACGGCCATGATCTTGAAAACTGGGCTCTCTTTGAACCCTTCAAGCTCGATGAAAAACAGTCCGAACCGACCATATTCCCAGATGATCGTGACTTGGGCGAGGCACTACAGATTCTCGGTCTCGCCCTACTCTGAGGGATGACTACCTCGACGAATTTCCTTCAACAGCAAAAGAGATCGCATACCCCTGCGGCCGACCGCCTGATTTGAAACCTCCTCTGAAAAATAACCCATAAGCTGGCCATTTGGCCAAATTATGGGTTATTTTGCTCCTCCCCGCCAGCAGTTAAAAGGACCGAAAAAATGAGAATCGTCGCCAGGCTGAAACTCGGATACTACCCCCTCCCCGTTGAGCAAGGTCCCATGTTGCAGGCTCGACTTGCCTTTCCCGAAGCACCCACCTCCGCGCTCGATCCGTGCTGTGGCACCGGGGCCGCACTCCACGCTCTGACAAGTGGTTCGAACACCACGCTCTATGGCGTAGAACTCGACGCCAACCGTGCAGTCAGCGCCAAAGAGAGCGGCATCCAGACCATCCAGGGCAACGTCTTCGACGTGCGTGCCCGGGTCGAACGATTTTCCTTCCTCTA
>Ga0224557_1002095_pt1 | contig 17673 bp, 17 predicted proteins | sample 714S31014metaG_FD_180677 | JGI IMG/M metagenome (GOLD analysis project Ga0224557, IMG submission 180677) | Peat soil microbial communities from Stordalen Mire, Sweden - 717 S3 10-14 | ecosystem: Environmental > Terrestrial > Soil > Wetlands > Peat | place: Sweden: Norrbotten County, Stordalen...
CCGCTCTGGAGCTGGTGATCCGGGCGCTGATGCGCGCATAGTATTGCTCTGAGAACAGTTAAAATCTATTTTTCATGGATATTATTTGCCGGAAGCCTGATCCCCGCGTCTATAATTCGGTCACTAAGGGAGAAAGTTCATGTCCTTGGCAACTGGGGAAAGCAAGAAGAACGTCAGCACGAAATCCTGGCTGCCGTTGAGTTGGGGCGCTCGATTCATCCTGGCGATTGCGGGATGCATCGCTTCCTTTTGGCTGGCGAGCCGGCAGAATGCGCACAAGCTGCCCGCGCTGCCCGCCTTCCATGATCGCTTGATGCTGGTTGCGCCCACGCTGATCGAGGGCGCCGTGGGAATCCTCTTTCTGATTTGGATTGGGCTTCTCTTTCGCGAGGTCGGAGAGCGCGCCACCCCCAAGATCATTTCCAAAGCGACAGTAGCCGAGGCGGCGAAGAAGAAGCGCTGGACGGCTGTCAAAACGGCGCTCTTCGTGGTCTATATCCTGGTGACGATCCCGTCTTTTGGCGGTGCGTATTTTCAGTATCTTTGGCCGGGGTATCCGGAGTGGATCTCGCACGCGGCTCGGCCCGTCTTCGATGTGCTCACCTTTTTAGGCGCCTTCGTCGGGTCAACCCGGCGCAGGAGAAACCAAAAGCCAGAGCCGGGCACAGGCTTTGGTGAGGAGAAAGGACCGTGGCTCGACGACCGGCAACGGAATTTCATTGCCGTCGCGCTGATCGGGATCGCGGTGGTATTCGGCATCCATCACTTCGCAAGGAATCTCCCACCCGCAACTGCAGTACGGATCACGATGATCAGCGCGCTGGTTCTTGGCGCCATTCTTCTCGTGCTCTTGCAATCCTCCAAGAAGCCTGAGCAGAGTGCCCCGAATTCCGATATTGCGGGAATGGCTGCGGGGCCGGGGACGAGAACGCCTAGCCAACGAAAAATGGGCGCGAAGGCGGCAACATGGATCATCGTCACCATCATCATGATAGTGATGATCTCTCATGTCCCATCGCAAGTGAAAACGATTGTCTTCTTTGCGCCGATCGGGATTGTGATTATTTGGGCCATCGCGCTGACGAAGGTCAAGCGCTGGGTTTTTGGACTTTCCATGCAGGGTAAATTCGATGAGGCGCTCCAGGCGGACAGGCGGTATTCACGGATTCCCGGATATGGAAGCCCGCTGGAGGGTGCAATTCTCGTCAATGCCGGTCGATACTCCGAGGCGTGGGCATATTCGAAGCCCTTCGCCTTCGATGATCAGGGCAAGCCGCTGGTGAGCAGCACCCAATTCTATTTCTATACGTTGGCCCTGGAAAATGACGGCAAGGAAGCCGAGGCGGAGAAGCTGTTGGAGGCCGCGATCCTGGTTCCGCAGCGCACGGCGGGCTTTCATGTGGCCTTGGCCAACTGCCTGCTCTCGCAGAAAAAGGACGCCGCCCGCGCCTGCGAACTGATGGAGCTGGCTCTGGCCACCCCTGAACCGCCCATGCCTGCTTACGAGCAGAATGCGGATCATGTGAGGCGGCTGGGCCGATATGCGTGGGCGCTGGCGGCTGCCGGGCGGCGCGAGGAGGCAGAGGCGCAGCTCAATAAAGCGTTTGCGGGCTCCGGCGGACTGAGGGAACGCGATCTGGCTGGGGTGCACTACTACGCCGGAGAAGCATGGCGGTCGCTGGGCGAGTGGAAGAAGGCGCGGGTGGCCTTCGAGGAAGCGATGCGGCTCAGCCCCGATGGCCCCGCAACAACAGGTTCAAAGAAGGCGCTGGCAATGATGCGCGAGGAGGCTCAGGCATGACGTTGGGCTTCGGGCTGATTGATATGCGGTTCTAAGCCGCCGTCCGCCATCGCTTCCCGCTACAATGGAATGAGCCGTTTTCCCGCGAGTGCTGGAAGAACATTTCCGCATCCTGAGGGCGGCGCATCCTTTTCGCATTACCCAAAATCGAAATTCGGAATCGATCTATACAATGCCTGAATCCGTAATTCTCACCTCTCGTCCGCGCGTGCTGAGCGGCATGCGTCCCACCGGCAAGCTCCATCTGGGCAACTACATGGGCGCGCTGGCCAACTGGGTCAAGCTGCAAGACGCCTACGAGTGCTACTTCTTCATCGCTGATCTGCATGCGCTGACCACCGACTACGCCGACCCGAGCCGCGTCAAGCTCCACACGCTCGATGTCGCTCTCGACTGGCTGGCCGCTGGTCTCGATCCTGAAAAGTCCACTATTTTCATCCAGAGTCATGTCTCTCAGCATGCAGAGTTGCATCTACTTTTCTCGATGATCACACCGCTGGGATGGCTGGAGCGCGTGCCGTCCTACAAAGAACAGCAGGAGAACCTCACCGGCAAAGACCTGAGCACCTACGGCTTTCTGGGCTATCCGCTTCTGCAGGCAGCCGATATTCTGCTTTACCAAGCGCAATTCGTTCCAGTCGGCCAGGACCAAGTTGCGCACGTCGAACTGACCCGAGAAGTTGCCCGCCGATTCAACTCCATGTACAAGACAGTGGTCTTCCCGGAGCCCGAAGCCCTGCTTACACCCTCGCCTAAGCTGACCGGCACAGACGGGCGCAAGATGTCCAAGAGCTATGGAAACGCTATAGGAATATCAGAGCCTCCAGCATTGGTCGCCAAAAAGGTTGTTGAAATGTCAACGAACGGTCAGCGAATCCGGCAAACCGACCCAGGCGACCCCGACCTTTGTCCTGTCGGCGATCTGCACAAGGTATTCAGCTCACCAGAAATGAACTCGTCGATCCAGCACAGATGCAGAAACGCGACAATACGCTGCGAGTTCTGCAAGATTGATGCCGCGAATTCCGTCTGCGCGGTGACTCAGCCCATTTCCGACAAGCGGTTCAGGCTCGAAGGAGAAATTGAGGGGACGTGGGAAATGCTGCGCAGGATGTCTGTAAAGGCAGCCGCGCGAGCTGAGCAAACCATGCTATCTGTACGCAATATCTTCGATCTCTCCCGTGATCTAGGATCGGTACGGCGCTACTTCGGGACCTCCGCCGAGGATATTAAGAACGCTCACGATCTGAGCCATCATTCCGATTGGTGGATGCTGCCACAGGACCAACGCGCCAAGCTGCTGCGCGACTACTGGCGTTCCAATTTCCTGCCCCGCGATGTTCAGCTTTCCCAAGAAAGCAATCGTGTGTTTGCATCCCTTGACCGAGAACTCGAAGAACCCTTTATTAGCGCAAAGAAGAAACGGGTATTTGTGACAACGTCGAGGGATGTAAACACGGAGGACAAGTGGAATTTCGAGATTCCATCCAGATCCTACGAAGTATGGACTCTGCTTTGCTGGCGAAGCGAGAACAAGTGGCTCCACGACTTTGTTGTTCCGCAGAAGATTTTTTCTCAACAATTTGCCCTCGCCAAAAGGTCAATGAAAAAGGACGAAAAAATCCAGGTGACAGTCACAAGAGTCGAAGGCAACCATTTTTTCCTTGGAATCGCTGGGCAAACTTCCAGGAACATAGACGAACTCCAAAGCAATTACGAGCCGCTGAAGTAAACGCAGGAGAAACCGAATGTCCGCAGCCAATGACGTGATCCAATCCAACGACAGCAGCATGACCAGCCCCGAGCCCGGCCTCTGGCGGCAGGTGATGTCCTATAGCCCAAACCTCATGCTCGTACGGCACAAAATCGAGCCGGGATGGGCCGGTACGGCGCACAGCCACCCGCATGAGCAATTGGTTTACGTTGTCTCTGGCGCTATCGAGCTCGTGGTTGCGGGCATTCCCCGCAAATTGCAGGCTGGAGAGAGCATTCTGGTGGCCGGCGGCGTGGAACACCAGGCCAGTTCGGAGCAGGCGGCGGAGGTTCTCGACATTTTTGCGCCATTCCGCGAGGAGTACGCCGCCCAATAGCGTACATTTTTACATAGTCCCAAAACGGCCTCTGGAAGAGAAAGAGCCTTGACCGAACCCTCGACCCAACCCGAAAGCACCGCCGCCGAGGCGATCCCTGCCCAGACTGCCGAGGAAAAGGCTGTCGAAAAGGCCGCGGCCAAACTGGCCGCGCGGCAGAATAAGCTGGACGAAAGCAGCGAGCAATCTCCCTTTTCGGTGTTAGTGGGGCAGGTTTATGACGGCCCGCTCGACCTGCTGCTGGACCTGATCCGTAAGCAGGACATCGACATTTACGACATTCCCATCGCCCGGATCACCGCGCAGTTTCTGGCCTACGTCAATCAGCTCAAGGCCGGCGACGTAGACGTGGCCGGCGAGTTTATCTACACCGCTTCGCTGCTGATCCACATCAAGAGCAAGATGCTGTTGCCGCGCGCGCCCACGGGCCCGGAAGACCTTGCCGAAGATCCCCGCCGCGAACTGGTGGAGCGGTTGCTGGAGCACGAGCGCTTCAAGAACGCCGCCCAGATGCTGCAACAGAAGCAGATGCTCGAAGCGGCCAGCTGGTCCAACCCCGGCATCCGCGAATTCAAGGAAGAGGAGGCCGCGGAGCCGGAGATCGCCGCCGACACGGTGGACTTGGTGCGCGTCTTCCGCGATATTTTGGAGCGCGCCCGGACGCGCCCCATCCTCGACGTTGAAGAAGACTCGGTCACGGTAGACCAGATGATCCAGTTCCTCGCCCGTCGGCTCAACATGGAAGACAAGCCGGTGGCCCTGCGCCGCCTGTTGAGCCACACGCACAGCGAGCGGGCGCTGATCGCCATCTTTCTGGCGCTGCTGGAGATGGTCCGCATGCAGGCCATCCTTCTCCGCCAGGACCGCGCCTTCAGCGAAATCTTCGTCAAGAAGCACAATGGCTTTGACGCGGTGATGAACGAAGGACTGATGATCGCCCACGACGACTGGCGGTAAGGGATTGCAGAGCTGATTCCATTCCGGCCTCATCCCTCCGCGGTGTGATCCGAATCACGGAGTCAACGGGTCAAAGTGGATAGCCTTGATCGTAGGGCCTGTGCGCCGAGAGCGCTCAAGCGACCCAGGAGTTTCATCATGGCTTATGTAATTACCGATGCCTGCATTATGGACTATCTCTGCGCGGCGGAGTGCGCCACAGCCGCCATCGCGCCCGCTTCAGCCGACGATGCCGCCGCCGGCATCTCCCATTTGTTCATCAACCCGGATGAGTGCATCGACTGCGGCAACTGCGCGTCGATCTGTCCCTCGGGCGCGATCTTCGCGGAAGATGAACTGCCGGCGGAGAAGGCGCATTTTGCCGCCAAGAACAAGGCGTACTTCAACTAAATCGGTATTATGCGGGGATTGCCCCCCGTCTCCCTCCGCAAGGAGATGGTGCGCATCAGCCGCTCTTACGGCTCGCTTTTGACGGGCTGCGCCGGGACAGTTACGGGCTGAGTCTGCGCTGGGCCAGCCGCTGCTGCCGATGCATTCACCAGCATCACCGGCAAGGTCAGCGTCTGCACCGTCTCCGGGTCGTCGCGCAGTTTCAGGTAGAGTACGCCATTCAGCGGATGGGGAACGCTCACCTGGGTTCCGATAAACTCCGGCGGCAGATCGGCGGCGTTGTCAAAATCCGGCGTGGCGGCGATTGACACGGCCAGGAAGAGGTTGCTCCCGGTCAGCGTGCAGGGCTTGGCGAGAGCGTGCGGGCAGCGCAACTCCTTGAAGCCGGGCAGCCGCACCAGCGTTCCCAAGGTCAGCCAATCGCCGGTGACCCCGTCCTCCGAGAGCGCGCGGGCCCGCAACGGCCCAAAGGCCGAGGAGCCGAAGCGGGCCAGCGGTTCCACAACGCCCAGTGCGGTCTTTGCATCTTCGAGCATCAGGCTGCCGTCGGCCAGCGTCAGCATGGTGCTGAAACTGCCGTCGGCCGCGGCTACCTCGACCTTTTCACCGCGGGGAAAGCGCGGCGGCACGCTGGTGCGGAGAAAGAAGACAAGCCGCCGTTCGACGGGCAAGTCGTCGGGGCTGCCCAGTTGCACCGGCGAGGGCGGGGCGGAGGCTTCGTCCTGCGTGCCCTTGCTGAGCAGCGTCACCTGCGGGCGGCGCGGCTCCACGCTGACCGGCACGCGCAGCAGACGGCCGTCCTGCAACAGCACGCCGGCATTCGCGCGTTTTCCCGGCTCCAGGGCGGCCGTTGAGCTGTCGGCGTTCATCGCCAACTGGTCATAGTCCTGCACGCGGCTGAGTGCGGACGGGGTCCAGGTGATGCCGCCCAGGCTGACCTTGGCCACCTCATCCAAGCGGTTGCCTTTCAACAGCGCCACCGCATCGCCCGCGCTCAGCGTCAGGCGGTCGAGCGCCGCCGCCTCGGCGTAGGCCACCATCGGCAACGGGTCTGGCTTTTCCAGTCCAAACTGATAGATTTCCAGGCTGACCGGCCCCGGAGCCGCGTCCTTCATGGGGACGACCACCTCCAACTGATCCGGCCTGGGAGACTTCCAGGCCAGCTTGAGCGGAGCGCCCGAAGCCGCTTGCTCCTCGATTCGGTCAACGCACAACGCGTTTTCCCCTTCGATGTGCAACGTGTCATCGCGGCCCACCACCAGCGCCGACTGGTCGGCTGCCGTCAAGCTCCACTTGTCGGCCTGCGCGGCGCGCAGGTGGAAGCGCGGCCCCTCCCAGTCGTCAAAGCCCCACTTGCCGCGCAAGACGCCGGTCAGCTCGCCCGCCGGCAAGGGCGGTGCGGGTTGCGCCAGCGCCAGCACCAGTCCGCCCTGCGATGGATCGGTCTTCATCGGCAGATCCACCGGGCTGCCTTTGATCTTCTTGCTGCTTTTGTCCTCAATGTGCAGCCTGAGATCGTGGGCCAGTTCCGTGGCAAAGACCATAGGCGCCCCCTCAACCGGCAGCACCAGCTCAGGCTTCTCTGCGCAAAATCTATCAGCCGGGTTCACCGGATGCAGCGGCGGCGGCTTGACCGCGCCCACCGGTGGAAGCGCCGCCACCACCACCGACTTGGGATCGCGGAACGAGGGCGGCACATTCAGCCGTAAGTTGAGCGTGTCACTGGCCGGCAGCGCCAGCGCGGGAATGTACTGGAAATGCGCCGTGTGCAGCGAGGCAAGAATCCTGGCCGTATCCACGATGGCGCCGATATAAGGGCTGTAAGCGCCCGCGCCGGCCAGGTTCGAGTAGCTGATCTGGTTCATCAGGTCCGCGTTCGAACCGCTGGTCAGTTGCGCCACCCGCGATTGCGCATTGGCGTCGTCCAGCACCAGCCCTTCCGTGTGTTGCAACAGGCAGGGAGCCTGCTGCTCGCTGGGTTTGTCAAAGCATTGCTGGTCCAGCCGGATCCCCAGGCTGCGCGACGCTCGCTCGGCGCGTTCCTTCAGCAAGCCGGGATCGGTCTGGGAGGTCTCCTTGACCTCGGCCAGGTAGGCATCCAGGCGCATCCGGTCCCCGCTGGCCGCCTGCAGGTCCTGCACGGCGCGGACAAAGGCGCCGGGGCGGCCGCGCACCGCGGCGCGCAGAGTGCTGAAGTCACCGCCCGTCTCCGGCGCCAGAAAGATCAGCGCCTGCTGGGCTTCTTCGGGCACGGTGACGAAGACGCCTTCTTCGCGCGCCTGGCGGCTCCATGTCTCCACGCGGGTAAACCACTCCGGCGGCGGAGGGTTCATCGCCCCGCGCAGAAAAGCGACAATCAGCACATAATGCGCCGACTGGCTCTCGGGAAAGTCGGGGTGAATCCACAGCCGGTCTCCGGGCAGCAAGTTGGGGGTCTCGCCAATGGGCAGCGTGACTACTCCCCGCTTGATGCGAATATCCACCTTCGGCCCGGAAAGATCAAAAGCCGGCTCGGCGGCGTGTAAACCGGTAGTAACCATGCAGAAAAGCAGCAGCAATTGCAAACAGCGGCGCATATCTTCCATTGTACGGAGCTAGCCCCAGACACTGTGCGATGGCAGCACCTAATTTCCCGGCCAGCACGATAGACCGATGAGGCGTGATGGCACTGTTAGGCAGCTAGGCGGAAACGGAGCGCGCCCTTTTGAATCGCCAAAGGAGATAGGGCAGCGCGGAGAGCGAGAGAATCGCCAGAGCACGGAGCAAGCCTTCGGAGATTGCCTGACTCGAGGGCGCAAGGGTGAAAAAGTTCATGCGGATGTGCCCAAGCCCGCCGGGTACTGCCCTTCGACTCGCCTGAATTTGGGCGGTGGCCCCCATCCACGCGATCAGTGCCAGACCGGCCATGGGCCAAACCGCCTTCAATCGCTGCCGGGCGGCCACGTAACCGATTCCCCAGCCGACGAGAAACGGCGCGCTGTAGAAGAGCAGCCTGCCAACGTCAAAATAGAGAATCGCGAAGCCGCCAATACGGACGAAAGGCGAATCCGTTCCCGGCAGAAAGATATTCCAGCCAGACCACAAAATGAGGCAGGCTACCAGGTATGCTGCCGCCAGCAGGAAGAGCGGGGCGAGTCCGAAGACGGCCCACGGCGCACGCACACACCAGGATTGGAAGCGGCGCTGCTCGATCATAGCCCGGGCAAGATCGTCCATCCTGCCGAGCCGGACGAGTGCCGCGGATTCCGCATCCGCGCGGCTGCGGCCCGCGCGTTCCTCTTCCGCCGTCAGGTCGGCCCAATGATCGGCTAGTTCGGTCAGATAGCGCCGCACATGCCGTGGCGCAACGCCAGCCCGCAGCAGGCGTTCACGAAGTTCGCTGAATGGCTTCGCCATGTTGCCCTCCCGTCAGTATTGTTTGGATTGCGGCCGCCAGATGGGTCCAAGCCTCCGCCAGATCCGCCAAACGAGACGATCCGGTGCGCGTTACAGAGTAATAGATGCGGCTGCGGCCATTGACGGTTTTGCGGCTGGAAGACAGCGCCCCTTCGCGTTCCAACCCGTGCAGCACAGGATAGACCGCGCCTTCGCCGATTGCGATCACCGCGCCGGTGCGGCCGCGGATTGCCTGCACGATCTCGTAGCCATACATCTCCTCTTGCTGGAGCAGCCTGAGGATCAGCAGCTCCGGAACGCCATTCATAAAATTCGGATTGGTTTCGCGCGCAGCCATTGAAGATACTATACCTCACAGTTCGATGCATTGCAAGATGGGGGGCAGATTTTTTGCAACAGCGGGAACGCTGTCCCTTGGCGCAACACTCAGTATCAAAATCAGACACTGTTTTTTGCAAAACTGCTCGCAAAACGGTTTTATCGGTTACACTGTTGGATGAATAGCTTCAAGCTGAGCGATTAGCTAGAGTTTTTCTCCAATTCATCTGCGTGGAAGCAACCAGCGTAGGATGGCCATGATTCGGGCAAAAGTCCTGAAAGCGCCATGCGCCGCATTAACTTCATCGGGTAATTCATAAGCTTGCCGAAGAATGGCAGGCGCCCTTCAAATGGATGGAAACCAAGCTCGTAGCATCGCCGGGACGCGCCCAGGGCCGCCCGGAACTCAGGATGAATTGCAAGTCAATCCTCTGCCGCGATGAGTGAATTTTTAAACTAAGGCTGCTCACTCTTCTCCGCGGCTCAAATTCCGGAAGCAGGCCATGAAGCCAGCCGGAAACATTACAGCGTAGACGGACATCAGCGGCAGCATTATGGAGAAGGAAAAATGAAATCGACAAGAGCAGTTCAAAGTAGCGTAGAAATAGCCAATCTGAGCATACCCGATGCGGAAGAGATCATCGAAGAAGCTCTGAATGAATTAGCCGCCTCAACCGACCTCAATCTGGCGCAAGCCCTGCCTTTCCTGGCGCCGCCGGGCTATCAGGCGATCGTCGAGCTGTGCGGCGAAAACGGGCGCAGCAAGCGGCGCAACTCGATGGCGGATTCGTGGTCGCCTGAGGAGGACGAGGTGCGCATCTACTTCGAGCGCATCGACGGCGCCGTGGCCGCCCCGCGTCCCATTCGCGCGCCGCGCGCGGTCGCCGAGCAGCACGCCTTCGACGCCGAAGACGATGACGGCCAGGAGGCGCTGATCCCCGCTGACATGGATGCGCGCGTGAAGGAGCTGTGCTCCTCGCTGGCCGAGGCCGAGCGGGGCGGTCACGCCTTCATCGCCTTGAAGTGGTTCCGCGACTCCTTCCTGCCGCGCAAGGCCTTTCGCTGGAATCAGCATCCGGAGTCGCGCCAGGCGGTGCTGGCCGAGGCCATTCAGCGCGGCGTCGTGGTCACCAGCAAGATCGCCAACCCCAAGACCCCGGCCTATCCCACAACAACCATCCGCCTCAACCGCGCCGAGGCCGGCATGCCCGACGAGGCGCAGCGCTTCCATCCGGTCGCGGCGCATGGCGAATCCATTGCCGAAGCAATTGAAGAGGAACGAGGGAACCTGTGAGCTGCTACTTTCTTGAGGCCACTGCCTTCGCCAAGCTCTTTGTCCAGGAGCAGGGCACCGACGAGCTGATCCGCCTGATGGAGGCCGTGGAGGACAATCGCAAGCTGATCTCCGCCTCCACGCCGCTGGAGGTCTACGGGGCGATCCGCCGCCGCGAGCGGGCCGGCGGCATCAGCGCCGAAGACGCCACCGCGGCGCTGGAGATTCTGCGCATGGAGGCCGCGCGCATGGTCCAGGAGCCGCTGAACCCGGCGGTGCTGGAAGCTGCGCGCCAGCTCCTCGACCGCACCACGCTGCGCTGGCCCGACAGCCTGCAACTGGCCGCCGCCATCGTCGCCCGCGATATGTTCCAGGGCACCGAGATCATCTTCGTCTCCGCCTCGCCGCTATTGCTGGAAGCCGCCAAAAGTGAAGGCTTCCACACGCTCGACCCGGCCAAGGAAGCCGTTGCGGCAGTGAAGGAATCCGCCGCGCCGGTCCCGGAGGCGGAGTAAGGTGCGTCCGCACGTTAATGCAAGAGGAGTTTTCGCTCTCTATGAACGCCGCGAAGAATCAGCCTGAGCTTGAACCCTTCCCCAACTGCCCCGCCCTCGACGGCTGCCACTGCGTCACCAACTCCCTGGCCAAGATCTTCCATCATGCCGGCCATCCTCTCTCCGAAGAGATGCTGTTGGGCCTGGGCGCCGGAATGGGGTTCATCTATTGGCAGATGAAGATGGGCGCGGGCACGACTATCTTTGTCGGCGGCAGGGGAAATAACAAGAACTTCTACCAGGATCTCGGCGCGAGAACCGGCGTTAGGATTGGCGAAGTTACGACCTCCAGCGCTCCTAAGGCGGAGGCTGCTTTATTGCGGGTGCTGGCGCGGAAAGAGCCGGTGATGCTGGGCGGCGATATGGGGTTTCTGCCCTGGTTCCATTTTCCGGTGGAGTATCACTTCGGCGGGCACGCCTTTGTGGTCTGCGGCTATGACGGCGGGCGCACCGTTTTGGCCTCCGATATGGACCCGCGGATGGCGGGAGTGAAAAAGGGATTCTATGCGCCGGTAACTTTGGAGCAGCTCGCCAAGGCCCGAAACTCGCCCTACACGCCATTTCCGCCCAGGAACCTGCGCCTGGAGTTCGACTTTGCCGGGTTTCGCACTCCGGAGAGCGAGGAGATCACCGCATCGATTGCGCAGACGGTCGATGCTCTGCTCCATCCGCCGATCAAGAACTTCGGAGTCATAGGACTGCGTCACACATCCAGCCAGTTGTTGAAGTGGCCGGCGATCTTCAAGGACAAAGAGCTGCGCATGAACCTCTTCAACTTTTACGTCTTCATCGAAATCGGAGGCACCGGAGGCGGCTGCTTCCGGCCCATGTACGCGCGCTTTCTGGAAGAAGGCGCGAAGATCGCCTGCAAGCCGTCGCTGGCGAGCGCCGCAGAGATCTTCCATCAATCCGGCGGCAGGTTCACGGAGATTGCCATGCTCTTCAAGGAGGCCGAAACGATGAAGGGCGTGGAGGAGAAGGTGCGATCCGCCTCGCGGCTCTTCGGCGAAATCGCCGATCTGGAAGAAAAGGTCTGCCTGCATCTGAAAAAAGGCCTTTGAGCGGGGGCGAAAGCCGTGCCCTTACAAAGCCTGCATTGCTCGCAGACTCCATTCAAGAGCAATGCCGATAGCACGATACGAGCAAAACACGGTAAGATCGGGGCAAGAGGAAGGTACGATGCTCGAAACGCTGGCGGGCAGACTCAAGTGGGAGCGGACGGAGGTTGGGATTCGCGTGGAGATGCCTGAACCTGCTTCCTTCGCGGATATTGTGGCAATTGTCATTGTGGCAGGGCTTCCGTTCGTTATTTACGGTCTTTTTGAAGGATTTCACGAGTCGGCACGAGGCTGGGTATTGGCGATAGTTGGCGCGGTGGCGTTGTTTCTGGCTATACCCCTCGGCACGGAGCTCGTGGAACGAAAGAGGCTTGTGATCCTGACCACTACTGCCCTCATAGTGACGACCACCCACCCCTGTGCGAGGAGTCGCACGCAGTTGACCTACACGGTTTGGAACCTGCGTTCAACCCCGCGCGTTTCCTTGATGGGGAAAGAATATCCTGAACAAATCCAAGTGGAGATCGACAGCACTTCTGGGACTTGGACAATTGGTTCAAGGCTCACCGAGGCTGAGGCCGCCGCATTGATCTCAAAGATGATAGAAGTCTTCGCGTTTCCCGAATGGATGCCGGCGTACAAGGCGGCGGTAAGCCAGGAGAGCGGTTCCCTCAGGGGCTAAAGCCCGTGATTTTGTTGGGTGTTGGCGGCACGGCTGAAGCCGTGCCCTGATACAAAGCTGGTTAATAAAACTTCTCTAATTCGATTCTGCTTCCTCCGCCCCACCCAGCGGATCATTTTCCCGGTCGGTCACCTCGACCAGCGCGGCCAGCTTTGCCGCCAGCTCTGGGGTCCAGCAGGCCTCCGGGGCGCGCCAATTCCAGTTGCCGTCGGCGACGGCGGGTGTATTCATGCGGGCTTCGGAACCCAGCTCCAGCAGGTCCTGCGCCGGAATCACCGCCATCTGCGCCACGCTGGCCTCAACGGCGCGAATCAGCGGCCAGACCGGCTGCTTGCCCACCGGCCCCACGTAATCCTCGACGGCGGCGCGCTCGGTTTTTGGGAGTGTCTTCCACCAGCCCAGCGTGGTGTTGTTGTCGTGCGTGCCGGTATAGGCGACGGTGGCGGGGGTATAGCGGTGGGGCAGGTGGATGTGCGCGCCCTTGTTGCTGAAGCCGAATTGCAGCACCTTCATTCCCGGCAGGCCAAGTTCCTTTCTGAGCGCGTCCACTTCGGGGGTGATCAAGCCCAGGTCTTCGGCCACCAGCGGCAGCGGACCCAGCGCCGCCTCCAGCGCGCGGAAGAGCTCCAGGCCCGGCGCCTTCACCCACTCGCCCTTGACCGCCGTTTGCTCGGCGGCGGGAATCGCCCAGTAGGACTCGAAGCCGCGGAAGTGGTCCAGGCGCACGATGTCATACAGCTCGCAGGTGCGGCGGATGCGCTCAATCCACCAGTCGAAGCCCTGCTCGGCCAGGACATCCCAGCGATAAAGCGGATTGCCCCAGCGCTGGCCGGTCGAGGAAAAGTAGTCGGGCGGCACGCCTGCAATGCGAATCGGCTGGAGCTGCTCATCCAGCTCGAAAAGCTCGGGATGGACCCAGACGTCAGCCGAATCCATGTTGACGAAGATGGCCACGTCGCCCAGCATGCGAATTCCCTTTTCCGCCGCGGCATCGTGGAGATCGTTCCACTGCGTGGCAAAGGCAAACTGCAGGACCTGCTCCTCGGCCACCAGCCGCGCATGGGTAGCGGCGGCATCGGCCAGCGCCTGCGGCTCACGGTGGCGCAGCGGCTCAGGCCAGACCGTCCACGCGCCAGTCGAGAACTGGCGGCGCAGCTCGGCGAAGAGCGCGTAGTCGGGAAGCCAGGCTGCCTCAGCCCGGCAGAATTTCTCATAGTGCACCCACTGCCAAGCCAGCTTTGGATCGTGCGGCCCGTGATCGAGAAAGTTGCCCGCGGCTTCGTAGAGCAGCTTCACCTTCCGCCACTCGATCTCTTCAAAATTCACAGGTCCGCTCAGCCCTCCCTGGCTGGCGATGCGCTCCGGGGCGATCCAGCCCCAGTCGGAGAGAAATTCAAGGCTGATGAGGAAGGGATTACCGGCAAAGGCCGAGGTGCCCGCATAGGGCGAGTTACCGTAGCCGGTGGGGCAGAGTGGCAACACCTGCCAGACGTGCTGCTTGGCCGCGGCGAGAAAGGCCACAAACTCATGCGCGGCTGGCCCCAGGTCGCCGATGCCGCCCAAGGAGGGCAGGGAAGTGACGTGCAGCAGAACTCCGGAGGAACGCTGAAAATCCATAATTGTATTATCCGCGCAGCCGGGGGCTGCTTACCAGTGTTTTGAAAAGGCACGGCGTACGGAGGAATAACACTCAACGCAAGAGAGGGACGACATTGAGCCGTCCCTCTCTGTTTGAATCCGAACCGTTCGAAGGGGGTAACCCTTAGACGACCTGGACGTTCTCAGCCTGCCAGCCCTTGGGGCCCTTGGTTACGTTGAACTGGACGCGCTGGCCCTCTTGCAGCGAACGGAAGCCGTTCGACTGGATGGCGGTGTGATGGACGAAGACATCCTCGCCGTTTTCGCGGCTCAAAAATCCAAAACCCTTGGCGTCGTTAAACCACTTGACTGTGCCTGTTTCCATTTCTGTGTTGCTCCTCTGTACTGATTTACCGCGAACGCAATGTGGAAGTTTGCGAGTAGGCGGTAACCGGAACAGGCAAGAACTTCAGATCGAATTCTACGATTACATAGAGTGTAGCACGGATTTGACCCTGAGCCATGATATTTCGGTCAGGATCCGCGAAGGAGTGGCGGAGAGGGTACGTTATTCCCCAGGAAGCTGCCGGACGCTCTTCAGGAAGAGTGTGAGAGGTGTGGGGTACAGGGTAAACTCATTCTGGCCCTGGAGGAACGACTTTTGACCAACGAGAAGAGCCGGGTGCTAGTTCTCAACCCCGGAGCGACGTCCACGAAGTTTGGGGTTTATACGCTGGACGGCGCCGAATGGGAGCACACGATCCGGCACGGGGATGATGAGATCGAGCGCTTTCACGGCAAGCCGATGCTGGCGCGGCTGGACTATCGCGCCGGGCTGATCGAGCAGACGCTGGCTGATGCCGGGTACGCGGCAGAGGCGTTTGCCGCTGCGGTTGGCCGGGGCGGGATATTGCCGCCGCTGCCCTGCGGAACCTATCTGGTCGATGAGGCGATGGTGGAGGAGTTGCGGCTGGCGCGCCGCGGTCAGCATGCCTCGAACCTGGGCGCGCTGCTGGCCCTCCGCTTCGCCCAGGCCGCCGGCGTGAACGCCTATATTGTGGACCCGGTGACGGTGGACGAATGGCAGGAGTGCGCGCGCCTGACCGGCTCGCCGCTGATCGAGCGCACCTCCATCGGCCATGCGCTGAACACCAAAGCCGTTGCCCGGCGTTTTGCGCGCGAACAAGGGAGCACCTACCCGGCGCTACGGCTGATTGTGGCGCACCTGGGCAGCGGAATCACCGTCTCGGCCCATCAGGACGGCCGCATGATCGACAGCAATTCCATAGAGGAAGGCCCATTAGGCGTGGACCGCACGGGCGGGCTGCCGGTGCGGGCGCTGGCCAGGCTCTGCTTCAGCGGCCAATACACCGAGTCTCAGCTCGACCGCCAGCTTTTCGGAGACGGCGGACTCTTCGCCTATCTGGGCACGCGCGACCTGATCGAGGTGGAACGGCGGATCGATGAGGGGGACAGTGTGGCCGCTCTGGTCTTCGATGCGATGGTCTATCAGGTCAGCAAGGAGGCCGGAGCGATGGCTGCGGTACTCAAAGGCAAGGTGGACGCCGTGCTGCTGACCGGCGGAATGGCGCACTCGGAGAAATTGGTAAGGCAGTTGCGCAGTTACATGGAATGGATTGCGCCAATCCAGGTTTATCCCGGCGATGATGAGTTACAAGCCCTGGCCGAGGGAGTATTTCGCGTACTAAGTGGAGAGGAGCAGGCCAAGAGGTTGGGGGCGTAATCGGCGGGAGATTATCTCGCTAAATAAAACCAGCTTCCATCTCTCGAACCTATGAACTGGTCCAGATTCCACCGAGTGACTTAAGCCATTCAACTGTCTCGTTGACCCCGTCTTCAAGGGAGTACTTGGGGCTGCCAAGAATTGCAAAGGTTGGCACCATATCGACTAGCTAAGCTTTTGACTAGCACCGCCTGGCGTATCAGTCAACTTACGAAAGGGTTAGATTTGCGCTTCCGCACGGGGCGGGAGGCGGGCTGTCCGTGGCTTATGCAGTTACTTCCGCATTCGGGCATTTGCTGTTTTTTTTGATAAGGTTACGGCAATCGATCACTCGTTGGATGCGAAGCGTCCTGTAGCGCAGAACCAGATTGGAATGGCAGTTCTTTCCCTTCACCAGGATCAGTGCCGCAGAGGCGGTTTTGGCTCTCTCCAGGATCTTCGCACGAGACGGGAAGATCCGGCGGTTTCTCCGCCGTTTCCTGCCGCCGGGCCTTCTTCCGTTCGTCCACCACAATCGTCTCCGCCAGCCGGTCGTGCGCGCACATCCGGTTTGGGCTCCAATAGTACTGAACAAAGCCCAGGCCTCCCTCTGCCAATGAAGCGCCATAACCCAGGATGCGCTCGGCGCACTGCCACAACCCCAGCCGCTCATGCGTCAGCGAGACAATCCGCGTGCGCGTGATCCACTTGCCCACCGACTTCCCGTTGCTCAAGTAGTTGACCAGAGCGATGCAAAACAGTCCGGCCACGATGAACACCCATTCGCTCGATTCAGGGCCGGCAACCCGGACGGTGCTGCTGTGCCATTTCCATTCGTGATTCACAACGCCATAGCGAGTCCATAGCACTGTAATCAACAACGTGAGTGGAAGCATTATCACCATGTCGATCCAATAACCGAGCACCCGCCGTCCGAAGCCCGCCAGCGGCAAGCCCTCCAGTTCTTCCTCACGAGCCGTCTCATGTGCATGAAAATAGCGCCAGGCCATCGTCCTCACCACCGGATGAATTTGTACTCTAGTCTAACGACCGGCGGGAAGAATGTCTCGCCAATTGCATGCTGCCCCAAAAATGTTCATGATAAACTGTCCGCACCAGGAGGGCGGATGGCAAATTCCTTTGGCACGGACATTCTCTTGCAAGCACCAGAGCCCAAGACAGCGGCGGCATTCTACGTCGAGCATCTCGGGTTCAAAATCACCGGCGAAGATCCCGGGATAATCAGCCTGCATGGCGCGCACATTAACCTCTTCATCGAGCGGGGTCCGGCGCTGGGGCCGGTGCTGGAAGTCACCGTCGAGAACGTGCGGGAAGCCGTGCGGCGGCTGGTGGAAAACGGCTGCCGTGTCGTCAAAGACGAGCCGGAGTTTCCCCGATGCTACGTCCGGGATCCCTACGGCCTGATCTATAACCTGACCACCTGAATTTGTTACCAAATCGACCTGAGGCGCATCTCTACTACCATGAGCATAGAAAAGGCAACCTTTGGAGCGGGGTGTTTTTGGGGCGTCGAGGCGGCCTTCGCGGCCATCCCGGGCGTGACGGCGACCGCTGTGGGCTATGAAGGCGGATCACTGGAGCGGCCCAGCTACCAGGACGTCTGCACCGATCAGACCGGCCACGCCGAGGTGGTCGAGGTGGAGTTTGACCCGGAGCGGGTCAGCTTCGAGCAGCTTCTGGACGCCTTCTTCGCCCTCCACGACCCCACCACTCTCAACCGCCAGGGGCCGGACTGGGGCACACAATATCGATCTGCCATCTTCTTCCACTCGCCCGAGCAGGAGGCGCAAGCCCACGCCAAAATCGAGCAGCTCACGGCCGAAGGCCGCTTC
>Ga0224557_1002096_pt1 | contig 17663 bp, 17 predicted proteins | sample 714S31014metaG_FD_180677 | JGI IMG/M metagenome (GOLD analysis project Ga0224557, IMG submission 180677) | Peat soil microbial communities from Stordalen Mire, Sweden - 717 S3 10-14 | ecosystem: Environmental > Terrestrial > Soil > Wetlands > Peat | place: Sweden: Norrbotten County, Stordalen...
TCGTCGCGGAGACGCTAGCCAGCCGCGTAAGCCGCTTCGAAATCGCCGACGACGGGTTACTCATCAACCGCACAGTTTTCGCCCAGCTGGATTCGCCCCCGGATGGGCTGTGTCTCGACGCCGCGGGCGGCGTGTGGATCGCTCAGCCACATGCTGGCCGGTTCCTGCGCCTGGCACAAGACGGGTCGGTGGATCAGGAAGTACTGAGCGCAGCGCCGTTCGCTGTCGCCTGCGTACTGGGTGACGAGACCCGCTCCACGCTGTTCATGTCATCGGCCGATACGGACCTCCAGCGTCTTAGCAAGGGCGACAGCAAAGGCCGGATCGACACTGTGAATGTCGCCCAACCAGGAGCCGGCTGGCCTTAATAGGGCGGCACGTCGACGAGTCACGAGATGAATACCTACGACTTCAAGGGCAAGGTTGCGTTCGTCACGGGCGCTGCGAGTGGCATCGGCGAGGCGGCAGCGCTTGCGCTCCGTGCTGGTGGGGCGCAGGTTGCCACCTTCGACCAGCGGTTACCTGTGATCGGCGAGCCGGCTATTCAGGGCGACGTCTCGAATTCAGAGCAGGTGGCGGATGCGGTACGGCAAACTCGTGACCAGCTCGGGGACATTGATATCGTCGTGCACTCGGCTGGGATTGGCGGGCCGTTCCAGTCTGCGCTCGAACTGAGCGAGGATGACTGGCACCGGATAATGAGCGTTAACGCCGACGGTACGTTCTACGTGTGTCGACACACTCTGCCGGCGATGGTCACTCGCGGCTACGGGCGCGTGGTGCTGGTCTCCTCGGTCGCCGGCAAGGAGGGAAACCCGCTCCTGCCGGCCTATGCAGCCTCAAAGGCCGCGATGATCGCGTTAGCGAAATCCATCGCCAGAGGGATCGCGGGATCTGGCGTCCTCGTAAACGTGGTCACCCCGGCCGTTATTGCGACACCTCTCGCGATCAATCAGACGCCGGAGACGCTTGAGCACATGATCCGCCAAGTCCCGCTCGGACGCATGGGAACACCTGAGGAGGCGGCCGCGCTGATCAGCTGGCTCGCGAGCGAGGATTGCTCGTTCTCGACGGGAGCGGTGTATGACCTCTCGGGCGGGCGGAGCACATGGTAAGTTGCACCATGGATTATATATAATGTGGGTGTAGAGATAGACGCCCAGGACCAGCCTTACTGAGGAGACCGATGACCATCGCCGATGTCCAGTCAGCCCCCGGGAACCAGAGCGACGTTCGATTCGCCAAGTTCCACCACGTCAACTTCTTCACGACCCGCCTGGAAGAGATGCGGGACTGGTACCACGCAGTGCTCGGTGCCGAGGTCACGTTCGAGTTTCCCATGGGGTGCTGGATGACCAATGACGAGGCGAACCACCGCATCGCGCCGACCGCAATCCCTGGCCTCGTTGACGACCCCGACAAGCGCATCCACACGCGGCTACACCACCATGCTTTTGAGTACGGCGGCTTCGATGACCTCAACGCGACCTTCGTGCGCCTGCGGGAGATTGGCATCGTGCCTAAGGCATGTCTCGACCACGGCATGACGTTCTCCTACTACTACTCGGATCCGGACGGAAACTATCTCGAGCTCCAGCACGACATCTTCGGTGACTGGGAGAAGTCCAAGGCCTGGATGAACTCGTCGCTGCCGTTTGCTGAGAACCCGATCGGCGCGTTCTTCGATCCGGCGAAGGTGGCTGACGCGTACGCCTCTGGCTCTAGATTCGATGAGATCCATCGCCGCGTCTGGGAGACCAACGACTTTCACGTCGCCGAGATGCCTGACATGGGCGGACCCCTCCCCGGTCCGGACGATCCGCCGCTCCCGGCGAAGTGGTGACGCCGACGTGCTGACGCGTCCTGTTCACTCGGTGATCGGGGAGCTCCCGCGCGAGTCAATCGACGGCGGGATGCTGACCCGGACGGCGATTCGCGGCGACGGTCACCTGATTGCCATGAACTGGCTGCAGCCTCACCACGATGAGCAGCCGCCCCATTCACATCCGTTCGACCAGACCGCGTTTGTGCTCGAAGGAGCAATGGAGTTCGATGTCGGCGCTGAGACGTTCCTGGTCACGGCCGGCGAGGTGCTTCAGATCCCAGCAGGCGCGCCACACACCGGTCGAGTCCTCGGGGACGAACCAGCGTTCAACGTCGACGTGTTCGCCCCGGTTCGGGAGGACTACCTGTTTCTGACCAAGCATCAGGACGCCGCGTTCGCATAGGGAGTCCGGTGTCGCCAATACCGGGCGGCCGTTGAATCGCAATCTGGAGGTTTGGGATGATTCTCGAGCAGGTGATCTTCACAATAACGCCGGGCTCTGAGGCGGAGTTCGAGGAAGCGCTGCAGCAAGCGAAGCAGGTGATCGCTCAGTCACCGGGATTTCGTTCTCTGAAGCTGTTGCGTGGGATTGAAAAGCCCTCAACCTTCCTGCTGCTGAACGAATGGGACACGGTTGCGGATCACATGGAAGGGTTCCGCAAGTCTGAGTTCTTCGTCCGTTGGCGCGAACTGATCGGTCCCTACTTTGCGTCGCCGCCCGTGGTCGAACATTTCGATCCAAAGGATGTAGAGGTCTAGGGAATCCCAGGCAGCCAGGATCAGGGGGAAAGCAACCTGGAACTGCGGTCTGCGCATCGGGCAAAGCCTGCTTTACCGCGAGGGAGCAGGCGCGCGCCTCGACGTTGGCGGCGTGCGCTGATTTGCCGGAGACCTATTGAGGTATTACGATTCGGCATTATCAGGAGGCCGAATACTGGAAGGTCGCGACATCCGCAATTGTCGCGGCGGAGAGAGTGGTCGAGACGATGGGATGGACTAGATGAACGGCGATGTTCTATGGTCGCCACCCGCCGATTGGCGAGATACGACGGAGCTCGGCAGGTATCTGGACTGGCTGTGGCGCGAACGCGACCTTTCGCTTAGTGACTTCAACGATCTGCATCGCTGGTCAGTCACCGACCAGGAGGGCTTCTGGGGGTCAGTTGCCGACTTCTTCCAGATCCGGTTTCACTCCCCACGCGAGTGCGTGCTGACTGAGCCGATCATGCCTGGCGCCAAATGGTTCCCGGGGGCCACGCTGAACTATGCGGAGCATTTGGTCGGAGACGCCGAGTCGCTCGATTCTGTGGCAGTGATCGGCCGCTCGCAGACCCGGCCGGCGATGGAGCTGACGTACGCCGAACTGCGTGACCAGGTCGCGCGGGCGCGGGCCGGGCTGCAACGCCTGGGGGTAGGCAAGGGTGACCGGGTGGCAGCCTACATGCCGAATATCCCCGAGACACTCGTCGCATTCATCGCCACCGTCAGCCTTGGGGCAATCTGGGCTGCGTGCGCAGCCGAGTTCGGGCCCCGCAGCGTCATCGATCGTCTATCGCAGATCGACCCGAAAGTGCTTCTAGTGGTGCCTGGATACGGTTACCGGGATCGATATGTGTCGCGGACGCACGAAGTGACGACTGTCCGGGCAGGACTCCCGACCGTCAAGCACGTGATCAGCGTTACGTACGGCGAAGGCGAGCTTCCAAAGGACGCCGTGAGTTGGGACGATCTCATCGCCGAAGCCGGACCGCTCGAATTCGAGCCGGTGCCATTCGACCATGCTCTATACGTTCTGTTCTCGTCCGGGACGACAGGGCTACCGAAGCCGATCATCCACAGCCACGGTGGCCAGCTGGTCGAGCACTACAAGAACCTCAGCTTCAGCTGGGACATGAAGCGCGGCGCGCGGTTACTGTGGTTCTCCACGACAGCATGGATGATGTGGAACATGCTGGTCGCTGGTCTGCTCTTCCGGGCCTCGATCGTCATGCTCGATGGCGACCCTACGTGGCCGGACCTGATGGAGCAATGGCGAATAGCCGACGAGGTCGGCGCCACGGTAATGGGCGCAAGCTCTGTCTATCTGATGGCCTGCCGCAAGGCAGGCCTGTTGCCCGGCAAGACGCTGGACCTGGAAGCTCTGCGGGTGCTGTGCACTGCGGGGTCACCGTTCCCGGGCGATGGGTACCGGTGGGTGTACGAGCACCTCGATCCGGCTCTCTTGTTCGTAAACGGATCTGGTGGCACCGACATATGTAGCGGGATACTCGGTGGCAGCTTTGCGCAACCTGTTTACGAGGGCGAGCTAACGGCGCCGTACCTTGGCTTGGACGTCCACGCATTCGATCTCGATGGCAAAGACGTACCCGTCGGGGAATTCGGCGAGCTGGTGATCACCAAGCCGATCCCTTCCATGCCGGTCGGCTTCTGGGGAGACGAAGACGGCAGTCGCTATCACGGCAGTTATTTCGACATGTACCCGGGTGTCTGGCGTCAGGGAGACTGGCTTTGCTTCACGGATCACGGGTCCTCTGTACTCGCGGGCCGATCGGACGCGACGTTGAACCGTGGCGGTGTCCGGCTGGGCACCAGTGAGTTCTATTCCGTGATCGAGGATCTCCCTGAGATTGCCGACTCCATGGTTGTGCACCTGGAGGCGGCCGATGGAGGGGCTGGCCATCTCTTGCTGTTCGTTGTCCCAGTGGATGGCATCTCGTTTGATGACGAGTTGCGCAGACGGATCGCCGTAACGCTGCGATCAGAGCTCTCTCCCCGGCACGTCCCGGATCAGATCCTCGCGGTCTCGGCAATTCCGCGGACCCTGACCGGGAAGAAGCTCGAGACACCGCTCAAGCGGATCCTTCGCGGCGAACCCATGGAAAAGGTCGCTAGCCGCGGATCTCTGCTCGACCCTCGCGCCTTGGACCAGTTTGCGGAACTCGCCAGCGCTGAGCTTTCGGACATCTCGGGTTGATCGCAGTGTGTTACCAGGTGGATTTGGACGTCCATGCGCGGTCCGGGAGGCCAGATGCGTGAGTTAGCACCACCCCGTCGCGTCGTTACCGGCCACGACAGCATGGGAAGAGGCACTTTCACAGCGGACGGTCAGCCGCCGTTCACGAGACAGTTAGCTGACGGCGCCATCTTCCACGAGCTCTGGTCGACGCTCACGAGCCCGGCGCCAATCGGCGTCGTGCAACCGGAGGCTGTGCGGCCGGGCGACCCGCTGCCTCCACCGTTTGGCGGCAGCCGGTTGCGGGTGGTCGACATCCCTCCAGGCGCGGAGTCACCGATGCATCGCACCGAGAGCATCGACTACGGGGTCGTGCTTGAAGGCTGGATCGTTCTCCGACTCGATACCGGAGAGGTGAGTCTAGGTCCGGGCGATGTCGTCATTCAGCGCGGTAGTGACCATGCATGGGAGAACCGCGGCGCTGAGCCCGCGCGCATCCTCTTCGTACTGCTCAGCGGCCGCTTCGACGACGCGATGCGCGCGCTGGTTCCGTCGGATGGCTTGACGCACGACATGGAGTGAGCAGAGCTTAGAAAGAATCTCGATCATTGCCTGTGGCGTCACCAGTGAGCGCCTTGTGGGAATGATGGTCTGATTTGGTACCACTGTGATGGTGGGAAAGCCAGGTTCAACGTCGCAACAGCTGAAATGTGGGATCGTAACCCTGTGGCCGGGCCATAGACGGTGTGGGGCGCCGTGAGGCGATCAGTCTCGGCCCTCCGGGCCTTCGCCTGACCGCCCACCTCACGGCGCGTGGATCCGCCCCATCACGCTCACCGAGCGAAGCCATCATTCTCAGGGGATGCCAGGAGGGGGAGGGGTGCGCCTTAGATACTCCAATCCGATGTACGCCGACGATGTCGCCGTAGGGGAGCCCAGTGCGAGCTTTGGTTCGTCTGAGCCCGCCTCTGGCTGTTCAGGCGTACTGGACGTAGTCCTCGTGAGCGAGTCGTGGCAGCCGGTCGAACCAGGGGTCCGTCCCGGGCTTGCCGATGTTGACCACGAGAATCGTTTTCCATGGTCGGTCGGAGAAGAACTCGCGGTCGATGCCAGGGCCGTCGAAGCCGAGCATCGGTCCGGCTGCCAAGCCTACGGCGCGGACGGCGAGGATGAAGTAGCCGGCCTGTAGCGCTCCGTTGAAGGTCGCCAGGCGCTCTCGGTTGGGGGCGTCTGCCACGAAGTTCTCGCGCAGCTCGGGCCGAAACGGTAGGAGCTCGGGAATTTTGTCGTGAAAGTCGGTGTCGACTGCGAGCACAGCGACAGCTGGGGCAGTCATCGTCTTGGCCCGGTTGCCCTCGCTCATGTGGGGGCTTAGCCGGTCTTTGCCCTCGGCGGTGCGAACGAACAGGATCCGTAGTGGGTTGGTGTTTGCCATCGTCGGTGGCCATTTAGCGAGCTCGGTGATTGCTTGTAGCTGCTCGTCTGAGACTGGCTCGTCGGTGAACGTGTTGGCTGTTCGCGCTGTAGTGAAGAGCAACTCTTGTGCGGCAGCATCGAGGACGAGTACTTCATCAAGGGGCTGGGGTGTGCTGGATGAGGTCATGGCACCTAAAAGATAGTTGAGCGGTGAACTACACCTAGGTTAACGGATTCACTGGCCCGATGCCGTTTGGTATATCATGCATTAGACATTGCGCAGCCACGATTCGCCGCGCCGCAGTCAGCGTGCACGCTTGGATCGGGCGGCGTGTCTGTAGCGCAACGCCTAAGGAGGACAGCGGTATGACCCCGCCTTCACAGGAAGAAGCAGGCAATCAGGCGCGAGAGCTACTGCTGCTGCGGGCGCTGTTCAGAGGCGATGCCACAACCGCTGTGGAGCAGTTCGCCGGTGAGCCGGTTATCGACGCACCACGAGTGGGACGGGTAGTTGGCGCGGCCGCTGTGGAACGACTGGCCTGCGGATGGCCGGGCTTGTTTCGTTCCGACAGTCCTCTTGAGATTGAGTTGCGATGCCAGACGGCAGCGTGCGGTCGCAGTATTAGCGAGGTCGTTGTGCCGCTAGACCTCCCGCATGCAACCATCCGGCTGCTAGTCGGCGTCATGGGTACTTTCAGCGACGACGGATCGCTCAGCGAAGCGAGGATCTATTACTTTGAACAGCCCCTGACCGGTGAGCCGGGCTTCCGACCTCCAGCGGTGAAACGAGGCGGAATGGCTCGCCTGGCGCAGGAGGAGGATGTGCCCCAAATCAACGCCGAATACTTCAACGCGCTGACCGCTGGCGACATCGAGCGCACGATGGCTGTCTTTGGCGAGAACGCCTACATGGAGTCGGGGTTATCGCACCTCAGCACGCGTGCTGAGATTCGAACGGTCTACGAGCACTTCTGCAACGAGCGGGTGAGGCTCTATGCAGACTCGGTGACTGACGATGGAACCAGGCTGGTTCTCGAATGGCATAGCCCTGAGGAGCCGGTGCGTGGTGGGCTGGCCGTTTACGAGCGCGACGCTAGTAACAAGATCGGTGCGATCAGGCTCTACGACAACTTCGACCCCGATGCGCTTTGAACCGAGGCGCTCCGCTTGAGAAAAGTGAACGCAGCGTCCGCACGAGCGCTCGAATGTCACACGGTCGAGCTTGACAGCCTTGCTCACACCGGTCCAAGCCGCGGGTCGCCGCGCCGCCCGATGACCACCCAGATCGCGCGCGCGGGCGTGTCCCCAATTGTGAACAGCCGGTGTGGCATGGTCGAATCGAACGCCACCGAATCTCCCGGGCCCAGCTCATAGGTGTCGAAGCCGATGGTCACGCCCATACGACCCTCTAGCATGTGCCCGTATTCGTGGCCCGAGTGGCGCATCAGCGAGTCCGGTGGGCAGGACTCACTGCCAACGCCGTAGGTCACCTCCAGGAAATCTACATCCTGGGGAGTCTCCGGCGTCAGGCGGATCCAGCGTACACCGGACGCGAGCTGGATCACCTTTGCATCGTGCTGATGGACGACCGGTGGAACTCTTCCGGGAAATGACCTCGGAGTGTCTACGACAGCCGGTGTTACCTGCCGCTCAGCTGATCGTGGTTCTAACTCAGTCTCAGAATTGTTCGGGTGCGGCGGGCCGTCGCTCTGGAAGAAGAGCTGGTCGAGCGACAGCCCGAGCTCATTCGTGATTGCGTAGAGCGTCCCGACCGACGGCGAAGCTTTGCCGAGCTCGACCTGCGAGATCAGGCTCGCGGAGACTCCGACTCGCCTGGCCAGCTCGCGCACCCCGATCTTCTGCCGCAGACGCTCCTCGCGCACACGGCCGCCAACGAGACCCGGGGCAGCGCCGTTACGCGTCGGCGCGGGGTCTGTCCCGAGAGCTTCGGTACCGTCGGGCGCCAAGACATCGTTTTGTGTTTGCACGGGTCGAACTGTATTACGTGGTGCAACGGACAACTAAGTCAGCGGTTCCCGAGACGTTCTGAAACCGAGGTGACGATCGCGTCGACCCCCGGTAGGAATGCGTCCTCGAGCGGCGGGCTGAAGGGGATCGGATGGTCAGGTGTGGTCAGACGCCAGATGTCGTCGATCTCATGCAGGCCGCCCTCGACCGCGGAGGCCAGTACCTCACCGGCCCAACCGCCGGTGAGCGGACCCTCCTCGACCGCGACGAGCCGGTTGGTCTTGGCGAGTGACTCGAGGATCGTGTCGCGATCGAACGGCCGCAGCGTGCGCAGGTCGACAACCTCAGCGTCGATCCCGACTTCGCTCAGCGCCAACGCCGCGGCGAGGCAGTCCTGGACGCCCTTCATGATCGAGACGAGCGTGACGTCGCGTCCCTCGCGTACGACCTTCGCCTTGCCGAGCTCGGCGATCTCCTCGGCCTCGACCTCCTGCTTGACCGTATAGAGCCGCTTGTGCTCGAGGAACAGGACCGGGTTGTCGTCCTCGATCGAGGCCTTCAGCAGCGCCTTCGCGTCCGCGGGGGAGGAGGGCGCCACGATCTTCAGGCCCGGGACGTTCTGAAACCAGGTTCCAGGCTGCTGCGAATGGATCGAGCCGAAGCGCCCGCCGCCACCGACGGCCGAACGCACGACCAACGGCACGCTGCCCTGCTCGCCGGAGATGTAGAAGAACTTTGCGGCCTGGTTGACGAGGCTGTCCATGGCAAGTGTCAGGAAGTCCCCGAACATGATCTCGATCACGGGCCGCAGGCCGCAGACCGCGCTGCCGTAGGCGGCGCCGGTGATCGCAAGCTCGGAGATCGGCGTGTCGAAGACCCGCTCTTCCCCATACGTCTCGTACAGGCCCGGCGTCGTCACGAACACGCCTCCGGCCACGGCGATGTCCTCGCCAAACAGGATCACGTGCTCGTCGTCACGCAGCGCCTCGTCGAGCGCCTGGCGGATCGCTTCACGGAACTCGAGCGTTGGCATCAGTTTCTCCTGGGTCCTAGATAAAAAGTTTCAGAGGGGTTTCGAGGCCGTCCCGAACACTCGCCAGGAAGGCGGCGGCGTCGGCGCCGTAAATCACGCGGTGGTCGGAAGTCATCGTCATGCTCATGCGCTGGCCGTTAGTGACCTGACCGTCGTTGAGCACGAGATGGCGCTCAACCCCGCCGACCGCGAGGATCGCCGCCTGGGGCGGGTTCAGCACCGCGGTGAAGTGGCTGACTCCGAACATGCCGAGGTTCGAGACCGTGAAGGTGGCGTTCGCCATCTCCGCCGGGGTCAGCTGACCGTCGCGGCCGCGCTGCGCCAGCCGGCGGGTCTCCGCTGCGATCTGGCCGAGCGACTTGGTGTCGGCGTCATAGACGGTCGGCACCAGCAGCGAACCCGGAGTCGCGACCGCGACGCCGATATTGACCTGCGAGAACAGCAAGATCTCACCGTCGCCGAAGCTGGCGTTGATCTGCGGGTGCTGGCGCAGCGCCAGCGCGCAGGCCTTGATCACGAAGTCTCCGATCGAGGGAACGGACTCGGCGTCGGTCTGCTTGAGCTCGGCTCTGAGCGTTACCGCCTTGTCCATCTCGACCGTGACCGTGACCGTGAAGTCGGGGATCGAACGTGCCTCGACCATGCGCCGCGCGATCGTCATCTGCGTGGCCGTGAGCGGCTGGTGCTCGACCGCTCCGGGGGCCAGCGTGGCTGGTACGGGTGCCGGTCCCGCTGGACCTGCACCCTCCACATCACGCTTGACGATCCGCCCGTCAGGTCCGGAGCCGGTCAGCTGCGTGAGGTCGATGCCGAGCGCCGCGGCGAGGCGCTTCGCGACGGGAGAGGCTTTGATGCGTGGAGTGGAGCCGTTGGTCAACGATGGCGCCGCCAGCATGGCGGTGGTGCCGGGGGCGGTCTGGGGCTGCGCATGCGGCGCAGCCGAAACCGCGGCGGCTGTTTGTGGCCCGGCAGGAGCGGGGGCTGAGTCCGCCTCGCCGATGTAGCCGATGATCGCCCCGACCGTGATCACGTCGCCTTCGCGGGCGACGATCTGGAGCGGGCCGGCGTGCTCGGCCTGGTAGGGCATGATCGCCTTGTCGGTTTCGATCTCGACGATCTCATCGCCGACCGCGATCTGTTCGCCGTCGGTGCGCAGCCAGGTGACGATCGTTCCGTCGACCATCGAATCTGAGAGCCTCGGCATCGTGACGTTGGGCACGGTCGCTCAGCCTTCGCTAGCTCTTGAACTCGGGGACAGGCCCAGGAGTCGGGAACGGGGCGGCAAGGCCGGACGCGATCATCTCCTGAATTTGCTGCTCGACGCTCTCATCGATCTCGTCGACCGCCGCGTCGTCAGCGTCATAGCGCTCGATGATGCCGGCACGCGTGAGCTTCAGCGGATCACGCTTCATCCAGGCATCGAGCTCGCCCGGCTTGCGATAGGCGCCGGGATCGCTGCGCGAATGGCCGACGTGCCGGTAGGTGAGAGCCTCGATGAACTGCGGCCCCTCGCCGGCCCGTGCGCGCGCGACCGCCGCTCCGGCGGCTTTGCGAACGGTCCAGAGGTCGTTGCCGTCAATCGTCTCGGCGCTGAGCTGGAGCGTTTCGGCGCGTTGCCGGATTTCGCCGGCCGTGACCAGCTCCATCGGCGTGAACTCGCCGTAGAGGTTGTTCTCGCAGACGTATAGGACGGGAAGGTTGAGGACCTTCGCGAAGTTCAGGCACTCGTGGAAGTAGCCCTGGTTGGTGGCCCCTTCGCCGAAGAACGCCACGGCCACGCCGCCGGTGCGCTTGAGCGCGATCGCGGCGCCGGTCGCCGCGGCGATGCTGCCACCGACGATTCCGAAGCAGCCGATCAGCCTGTGGCTCAGGTCGATCACGTTCATCGAGCCTGCACGGCCCTTGCAGACCCCGGTCGCACGGCCGAGCATCTCATCAAGCAGCGCCTGCGGGTCGACCCCAACGGAAAGAGCGTGCCCGTGACCACGGTAGGTGCCCGCGACCCGGTCTTCCGGACCAAGGGTCGAGCTCACGCCCGTCGCGACCGCCTCCTCACCCGTGTAGAGGTGAGTCGTCCCGGGCACCTCGCCGCGCTGGAACAGCAGCTGCACGGTCTCCTCAAAGCGCCGGATCAGCCGCATCCGCCGGTACAGCGCCAGCGCCTGCTCACGGTCGAGGCCGAACGCCGGCACCGCCGGCGTGTCTGTGGCCGAGCGGCTCACTCGGCCGCGACCTTGTCCGCTTCGGCGACGAGGTCGGCGCCGCGGACGTAAACGCGTCCGGCAACGAGTAGCTCTTCGGCGGGGAAGCGGGTCAGGATCTCGGGCCCGTCTGCCGTCACCACAACCTCCTCCTCGATCCGTGCGGCCGAGCGGCCGTCGCTCGCGGGGCAGTAGGTCTCGAGCGCGAACACCATACCCTCCTCGATTTCGATCGGATCGTCGAATGAGTGCAGGCGCGAGATCATCGGCGACTCGTACAAGCCGACGCCGAGACCGTGACCGAACTGCAGGCCGAAGCACGCCTCCTCATTCGGGAAACCGAGCTCCTGAGCGGTCGGCCAGACCGCCGCGATCTGATCAGTCGTGACGCCCGGGCGGACCAGATCGATCGCGTTGTCGAGCCATTCACGGCACTGCTTGTAGGCGTCGAGCTGAGACTGTGTGGCACCGCCGACCGAGAACGTGCGGTAGTAGCACGTCCTGTAGCCCATGAACGAGTGGATGATGTCGAAGAAGGCCTGATCTCCCGGTCGCAGCAGGCGATCGGAGAAGACGTGCGGGTGAGGGTTGCAGCGGTCGCCGGAGACGGCGTTGATCGCCTCCACCTGCTCACTGCCGAGCTCGAACAGCAGCTTCTGGGCCTCCGCCACGATCTGGTGCTCACGCACGCCCGGCCGCAGCATCTCGTAGATCTTCTCGTAGACAGCATCGACGATCCCCGCTGCCTGATCGAGCAACGCGATCTCATCGACCGTCTTGATCTTGCGGGCGCCGAGCATCACCGGCTGCGCGTTCGCGGTCGGGATCTGACGGCGGTGCAGCGAGGCGAGCGTCTCCATGTCGGTCACGTCGATGCCGAGCGGCTCGCGCTCAAGACCGTGTTCGCGCAACACCTCATAGATGTGGCCGGCCAGGACATCAGGTGCGCCGGTCTGCTCGGGCATCGCACCACGCATGCTCGACACGCCCGCGCGCCAACTTGACTCCGGTAGCCAGGGGGCATACAGCTGATGGTGCTTGGCGGCGGAGCCGAAGTCCCAGAGCACCGGGTCGCCGACGCGTGGGAGCAGCACGCAGCGCGCGTTCTTGTCGCGGGCCCATTCGCCGATGTGCGTGCTCGTGACATAACGAATGTTGTTCTGGTCGAACAACAGCACGGCCCCCAGATCGGAAGCGCGCAACGCCGTACGCGCCTTCTCCAGCCGCTCCGAACGTAGGCGGCCGAAATCCACCCGTTGCTCCCAGTCCACCGCCATCGTGGCTCCACGCGAAGCGATCATGCGTCCCCCCCGATCCGTTCTGCCAGGTAATCCCAGTCTCTGTTAAATCTGTACGAGTAGTTGCTCGGCAGCTGCGGCGCCTGCGTCTCAAGCCAGCGCACGCGGCCGGTTCCGCGGTGATGGAAGGAGTGGATGCAGCCGACTCCGGTCCAGAAGACATCGCCGGGGCCGAGCGTGAACTCGTCATCGTTGGCGGACGCAACGACCTCGCCCTCGAGCATGTAGTAGCTCTCCTCCAGCGGGTGGTCGTGAGGCAACGCCGAGCCGCCGGGCTGGTACTCGACCATGAACAGCGAGTGCAGTACGGCTCCGAGCCTCGCGTCGACGAGCATCTTTACGGCGATCCCGCTGTAGGCCAGCAGCGCGGTCGCCATGCTGGCGGAGACCGTGGGAGCGTTGACCGCCGAACCGATCTTGAGGTTGTCGACATCCATCTGGCCAGGACCAAGCCGGAAGAAGCTGCGTGTGCGCGGATCACGGATATCCGGCTCAGTGCCTTCGTCGTCGGGTAGTGGCTCTTCGGTCCAGAAGGTGTCCGCGGGACCGCTGGTGCGGGGGACCGGGGAGTTGACCTCGAGCCACCGGCCCGGCTCGCTGCCGGCGTTCAGCCAGGCGTGCGTGACTCCGACCGGCAGTAGGCCGCACTCGTCGGGAGAGAGACGGTATGAGCGGCCCTCGATGACCAGCGTCGGATGACCGCCTAGAACGTAGAAACTTTGTTCGGTCGAGTGCAGATGGGCGCCGACGTGGCCACCGGGAGCGAGCTCAACAAGCGCGAGGCCGGTGTGTACAGCGCCAACGGCGCGCCCCACCAGGGTCGCACGTCGCAAGCCTTGCGAATGTGCCGCTGCAGGGCCGGCGGCGTCGGCGAGCACGATCTCGGCCGCGCGCTGCACGTGGTATGGCGCCTCGGGTCCAGTCATTATGGACAGCGTAACCAGAATCAGTGCCCGGCGTCAAGCCCTATTGGACACTCCAAGGGCACGCGCAAGGTAGTGTTCAATCGCCGGCTTCGCTGCGAAGGCGCGGCAGCAGCACAGACAGGTCGAGGTCACCCATCCCCGACTCGATGCAGTTCTGCACGAGTTGCTGAGTTGCCGCAGTCAGGGGCAGTGGCACGCCTGAGGCGTGTCCTTCCGCAAGCGCCAGGCCCAGGTCCTTGTAAAGCAGGTTCGCGGTGAACGTGGAGCTGTAATCGCCCGCGATAAGCCCGGCGCTCTTGTACTTGATGTAAGGACTTCCCACCGCCGAGCCGCAGATCACCTCGAGCATCTGTTCCATCTCGATCCCGCTGCGCTCAGCCAGGACGAGGGCCTCTGCCAGCAACTGCGTGGTGCCGCCGAGCATCAGGTTGAGCGCAAGCTTGACGATCCGTGACTCGTCGCCAGCTCCCACGTAGAAGAGGTTCGGGCCGATGTCCCGCAGGGTCGGAGATACCGTCTCGTAGGCCTGTTCTGGGCCGGAGACGATGATCCCGAGGTTGCCGGCGACGACGACTGAGGGGTTGCCTGAGACCGGTGCCCGCAGGTAGGTGACGCCGCGTTCCTCGCAGGCCTTGGCGACCTGCGCTGACGTCTCGACCGAGATCGTGCTCATGTCCACCAAGACGCCACTGCCGTCTCCACTCAGGATGCCATTCTCTCCCGTGGTGACGGCCTTCACCGCGGCGTCGTCCGCGAGTACCGTCACTGCCAAATCGACCTCGCTGAAGGTCGCCGCGGGAGAGGGCAGCACGCCAGCTCGCCCGCCGAAGACCTCGGTGGCTGCTGGGGAGCGGTTCCACACGAATAGATCGTGGCCGGCATCCAGCAGCCTGGCGGCGATCGGACTCCCCATATGACCCATGCCGAGCACTGCGACGCGCATCAGAACAACGACCCACAAAAGTCATCGGTCCACACTCGCCCTGAGACGCCTGGTTTGGACTCTGTCCTCGGATCGGTCGGCGGGCCAGCAGGTATTGAGGTTCGATGATTGGTTAGTTGCGTCCCTGGACCGCTCGAGCACGGAGTTACGCCCCAGCCACCTGAACTCAGGATCGGCATCAAGTCTCAGTCCTCGGTCATTTGGGTAGGTCAGCGTCCGCGGTCCGCGTGCTCAGTTGTGCGTCGCGGACAGGCATATCCAAAGCCCGACGCAGCTCGTCCAGGAGTGCCGGCAACTCGCCCGTGCGGGCGCCGCCGAAGATATAGAAGTCCGGCCGGACAATTACTGCGTCAACGCCGAGGGCACCGAACCACTGCGCATAACGATGTTCGACGTCAACAACTGCCCCAGGCTTCTCCGCAGGCGTGACGTGGACTAGAGACGCGTCGAGCGTCGCCAGGAAGGACAGACGCTCGCTATCGAGCCCGTCCAGTGCCTCCGCGCGTCGGCTCAAGACCTGCCAGCCGCCGCCGACGATGTCGTCCAGGAGACCTTGTCGGTCACCCCAACGGACAACTGCCTGCAGGGCGACTTGGCCGGCACCGACACCTAGTGCTCCATCTTCCCCGCGCGCCACGATCCCTTCTGTGAGGTCGGGGAACGGTGGCGGCGGTGGCGCGGTACCCGCCAATATCGCGCGGTCACGCGCAGCAGCCGCCACCGGATCGACGACGGAGGCGATCCGGCCGAGCGCCATCGACAACTCCACCACCGACGTTACATGTGCTCGTCGTTCGAGTTCGTAGCTCTCCAACAACCGCGCCGGGGCCACACCGCGCTCGACGAGGTCCAGCTTCCACGAAAGGTTGAAAGCGTCTCGCATCCCGGCGCACATGCCCTGCCCCAGGAACGGCGGCATCAGGTGCGCCGCGTCCCCAATCAGGAACGTGCGGCCGTCAGTCCAGGAGTCCGCGACCACGGAGCGAAACTCGTATACAGCATGTCGGACCATATGAGCGTTTTCGGGTGTGGGACCCCACGGCCGAACGAGTGCCCACGCCGCCTCATCCGAGGCGAAGTCCTCGGGTTCCTCGCCGTCGACCAACATGAACTCAAAACGGCAATGCGTCCGCCCGATCCAGCGCAACAGCGTGGTCGGTCGTGCCGGGTCGCAGATCTGGGCGCTGTCGAGCATCGGATATCTGGCGTCGGGATCAACCGGTTGCAGGTCCACCACGAGCCATTGCGCCCGGAAGCCGAGGTCAGTCCATCGCGATTCGAGGCTCTCACGAACAACGCTGTTCGCGCCGTCCGCTCCCAATAGATAACTCCCGGTCAGTACCCGCTCGCGTCCCGTCGCAACCTCGACCGCGACGACGGCCCGAACGTGAGCGGCAGCTGGCCGTTCGACCTGTCGAACCTCCCAACCGCGCAATACCTCAACTCGTCCGGTCTGCTCGCTCACGGACTGAAGCAGCCGCTCCATTCGTGGCTGAAAAAAGAAATTGTCCTTCAACCACCCGCATTCGCCATGGCCGCGCCACGGGATGTTCAACAGCGTCTCCCCGGTTGCTGAGAGCCAGACGTAGTCCATGACGGTCGACGTATCGCGCACGAACGGCTCGGCGATCCCGAGCGACTGGAAAATCCGGACGATCTCATCGTCGCAGTGCACGGCCCGCGGCGCTCCGAACGTTTCTGTGTGTCGCTCGACCACACAGACGTGCATGCCGCGCCGTGCGAGCAAGGCCGCAGCCAGCTGGCCGACAGGGCCGTGACCCACGATCACAACGTCGAAACGATCCCCGTTCACTGACCCTCCGCTTCTGTTGGCGATAAACATCACTACACACGAGACCAGTCAGTACCCAGCTTTTGCACGGACTGGTATCGTAACCGTACAATAGAGATCAACGCTGAGGGAGGAATCGGCGTATGGAAGGTGTGCGTACCAACCGCTCCGGGACAACGTCGTGGATCACCCTCGACAACCCTCCGGGGAACGGCCTATACCCGGGATTACTTGAGAGCCTGAGTGAAGCGCTTAAGGACGCAGACGCCGATCCGGCCGTCAATAGCGTGGTGATCACCGGAGCTGGTGAGAAGTTCTGCGCTGGCGTTGACGGGGAACGGCTACGCGAGGGAGACCCGACCAACTTCGCAACTAAGTTGGTCGGGTTGTTCAAGCTCATTCCGACGCTCGGTGTCCCGCTTATCGCCGCCGTGAACGGCGATGCGCTGATGTCTGGCTTCTCGCTTGTGTGCGCGGCCGACATCGCAATCGCTGTTGAGGGCGCGAAACTCGGAACATTGGAGGCCAGCCTTGGGTTGTGGCCCACGATCGCCCAGGTGCCCGTGCTCCACAGACTCTTGCCTACGCATGCTCTGGCGAACATCCTCACGGGGGTCCCATTCGACGCAAAGCGCGCCTATGACATTGGTGCGGTCGCAGCCGTTACCTCGGCTGAACACCTCGAGGCTGAAGTCCAGCGCTGGATTGACCTAAGTACCCGCTCTGAGGTTCTGGCCCGTGGGCGCCGCAGTGCGCACAAACTGCTGTCGCTCCCCTACCTGGACGCGCTCGATGCTTCCTACGAGGAGTTCACGGCGCTGTTCTCAAAACGTCAACCTAACTAAGACCAAAGGAAGTACAGGTGACCCCCACGCTTACAGCCGAGCCGCCCGGCCTCTCAGTCGATCAGGGCTTCGCAATGATCCGCCACCGAGCCTTCATCAGAGGGATCGAGCCCTCCGACTTCGACCGCGTGAAAGCGTCGGTCCAAAACTGGGCCGATTGGCCCGAGGCCTGGGCAGCACTCGCCGCCACAGACCGCGACCGCGCAAGCCGCTACCAGCAGGCTGGGTGGCATATCAGTGCCGGACAGGCTCAGGTCCGTAGCGGGTTGGCATATCACTTTGCGAAGCTTTTCGCGGTCCAGGACGACGCGGCGTATCGCGAAATGACCCTAAACAGCGTCGAAGCGATCCGCGCCGGGCTGACGCTGCTCGACCATCGGTTTGAAAGAATCGAAGTGCCATTCGATGGGCACTACATCGTCGGCAACCTGCGCTTCCCGAAGGGAGTAGAGCGCCCTCCGCT
>Ga0224557_1002097_pt1 | contig 17658 bp, 17 predicted proteins | sample 714S31014metaG_FD_180677 | JGI IMG/M metagenome (GOLD analysis project Ga0224557, IMG submission 180677) | Peat soil microbial communities from Stordalen Mire, Sweden - 717 S3 10-14 | ecosystem: Environmental > Terrestrial > Soil > Wetlands > Peat | place: Sweden: Norrbotten County, Stordalen...
TGGTGCGGGCCACGTCGCCGTTAGAGGCGTCGCCGGTGAGGCGTTCAAGCGGCGTTATGCGCACCGGGCGGCTGGTGTCGGGTAGATAGACCCACATATCGTCGCCGAGCATGAGCAGGTGTTCGCCTTTTTCGCGCGGGCTCATGAAATCGACGTAAGTCTTGTCAGTGCCCTTCTGCGAGACCTCGTAGAGATGCTCCTCGTCCGATCTGCCCGATTCGAAATCGGTAATCTTGACCCGGACTACATACGCCGGCCAGCCGTTGCGGAACGTGTCGGAGCGCTGGAGTAGAGCTTCCGCGTCGGGCGTTGCAGGTGCGGCGTGGCTTACAAGCACGCATGTGAGAAGGAAGCCAATCAGGAAAAGGAGTAGAAATACTCGCAATACGCAGTTAATTCTAGACATGGGCCAATGCCTCCGCAATTTGCAGCCGCGATGCGCGGACCGCGGGCAGAATGGACGCGAATGCCAGCGAGACGATGACGAGCAGCGAAGAGCCGATCATGAGGCTGGGCACGTGTTCGACAAGGAATGGAATGTTAACGGTATAGCCGGGCGGCGGCGGCATATGCATTCCAGAAATGTTGATGAGCACGCCCAGCAGATTGCCCACGACTACTCCTACGACGGCGCCTAGAACTCCAATTAGCACGGCCTCCGTCATGAAGAGCCCCACGATCCAGGCGCGGGGCGTTCCCATGGCAAGCATGGCGCCGATCTCGCGAGTGCGCTCGAACATGGTCATCAACAACGTATTGACGCTTGACATGAGGACCATGAAGAAGACGATCAGGCCCATGAAGAGAAAAATGCCATTGAAGAGCGTGCGCACCTGCTTGTAATAGGTGGCAAGATCGATCCACTTTTTCAGCGTCATCTTCTGCGGCAGCCCGTTGAGGCGCGGGATGAGCGTGTCATAAACGGCATCGGTGTTTGCCGTCGAGTCCAGTCCTACAACGAGGTTGGTGATGCGATCGCTCTGCAGCAGCCGCTGCGCGGAGTTGAGCGTGATGCGCAGATAGCGCGCATCCATCTCGGCGACTCCTGTTGTCACGATGCCGGCAATCTGGACATCGACGCCGTTCAGCGCGCCGTCCGAAGTGACGGAAAGCAGAGTAAGGCCATCGCCGATGCCAACGTTCATCGACTTGGCCAGGCCGGCTCCGATAAGGGCTTCGACCTCGTCGCCTGGCCGGCTGCTGAGATCATGGCCCGAAGAGACATTCGAAGTGAACCCCAGGCTCCTCTCAGCATCAGGATCGACGGCGCTGCCCATGAAGATAGAGGATTTTTGGCCGTTGGAGACCATGCCATAAAATTCGATGCGCGGGGCAACGCCGCGAACGTGGGAAACGGCCTTTACCGTGGCCGCCACTCGCCGCCAGTTGTCGATGCCGGTATCGAGTACATGCACCTCGTCACGCCGGAAGTGCTCGGTCGTGAAGATCTGGATGTGGCCAATGCCGTTCCTGATGGTGTCTTCGCGCAGGCCGTCGATCATGTGGGCGAAGTATCCACCTGCCAGCAGAAGACCGGCGACGCCACCACTCACCATGAAGAGGGTCATAATGGTGCGGCGGCGATTGCGAAAGACGTTACGGAATGCGAGAAGCAGAAACTTACCCATGACATGCCTCCTGTCGTTGCGTATCTTCGGCTACCCGGCCGTCACACAGGCGAACGATACGCGGCGTATGTTCCAGCAGCCGCTGGTCGTGGGTAGAAAAGATGAAGGTCAGGCCGAGGCTGCGATTCAGATCGCGCATCAGGTCGATCAATTGCGTGGCGTTGTGAGTGTCCAGGTTCGCAGTGGGCTCGTCGGCGAGCACCAAAGCGGGGCGATGAACAATGGCTCGCGCCACCGCGACACGCTGGCGTTCGCCTCCCGATAGTAGATCGGGGCGTTGCCCGGCGCGAGACAAGAGGCCGACGCTTTCAAGCGCTGCGGCGGCTCGCTTGCCGCGCTCACTGGCACCGACGCCTTGCACCAGCAGCGGATATTCGACGTTCTCGCTTGCCGTAAAGACGGGAATCAGGTTGAAGGTCTGGAAGACAAAGCCGATTTTTTCGCGGCGCAGAGCAGTGAGCTGCGCCGGTGTCAGCGCCGAGGTATCCTGGCCATCCAACACGATGCGGCCACAGGTCGGCTTGTCGATGCAGCCCACGAGATTCAGTAGCGTGGACTTGCCGCTGCCGCTGGGGCCGGCGATAGCCAGAAACTCTCCAGCCGAGACATGCAGGCTGGCATCGTCGAGGGCGCTCACATAACTGTGATCCAGAGGAAACCTCCGGCTCACTGCTTCCACTGTAACCAGGTGGTCCATACGTTGCCTTTCCCGAAGCATTGCATCCATGTGTAGACAGTAAAGCTGCTTTGCCTGGGAAGACCGCGTCAATGGATAGAGTGTTCAAGAAAGCTGACAGAAGGCTGGAATTCGAAGATGAACCGACTTCATCACATGCCACACGGCCCTGATTGATCTTTTTCCCATGACTGGAATGACATCGAGGCGAGTGTCGGAGAAGCCGAAGCCAGCGCACTGGCCGCCGCTGATCCGTCTTAATAAACGCCGATGCATTCGCCAAACCAGTCGGCTTTGCAGTGGTAGCCCACCTTTTGCATGATCCAGGGTTGTCTCACAACCCATGGATTAAATCACAGAGCACGCCCGGAGAACCAGCCCCGGGGACGCGAATCAACTCTTTGCTGAATCAAGATTTGTTTAGATACTCTTACCTAATAAAGCGTGTTAGGCGGGAAATTGCGTCGGCCAGTACCGGCGCAGTTCCGCGGGTGAAAGCTGCAGGTTGACTATGTCAGCGGAATTATCCCGTGCCAATGCGGTGAAGGCACGCTGCTTCTCTTCCGCTCCCACGCGAAGTTCGTGAAGGAACTCATCCAGCGCTGAGCGATCGGCGAGCAAGTGCGGTTCCAACGCGCCACCCCGACTGGCATATGGTGCAAACTTTACTTGGTAGGGCCCCGTCGCACTGTTGACGCCGGCAGCAATCATCAATACCCCCTCGACGGGTTTAGGGACCATATCAAGTATTTTCAGAATGGCCAGTGCCGAAGAAAGACGGACATCCTGTCCAGCCTCAAATTTGACCACTGTAGGCAGGCTGATTCCTGCGACGGCAGCCAGTCTGCGTTGCGTTAGTTTCATATCATTGCGCCGACGCTTGGCAGATGTTACGATTTCCGGCCAGTCGAGCTGATTGTCGGTTTGAATGTTCCGTTCCATCGTTTCCTCATGTAGTCCACGAGTTGGTCCTTTAGCGTCAGCGAGCCGTACGGAGCCTCTCGAACTGCGTCCTGGGCGGTCTCAATCCGTCTGCCCAGGTCCTGCGTCGCCTCTATCAGAGCCGCGTTCTTCATTCCAAAGGAATTGGCCAGTGCGGTCAGATGCCGTTGCCCGATACCTGCCAAGCTGGTTGGATTTGTCCCCGGCCCTAACTGCAATGCCATTGCGGTCCGGCTGTATTCCGGATACAGTGCTGCAGCCAGCACATCGTAAAAAGGAGACAGGCGCAGCTGGTCCCCAAAATACAGCAAGCCGAAATTCTTCAGGTGCGCATCGTTGTTGCCGAGAAGAATCGAGACGAGAATCCGCCGAAAGAGCCGGTCGACGTCGAGTAAGGAGCAGCGAGGATTCCGGCGCAGCACATCAGCCATATCGGAGTACTTTCCTGTGTACTTGTCTTCACTGATATGCCCCAGGATTTGGTTAAACTCTTCGAAGTGCCGCTTTAAGATTGCCCCACCTTCATTCGGACGATCAAAACGGCGGATTAACAGGCATTCCTCTGCGATGCCCTGGACCGCTGCAATCTGCATCTCGGCGACTTCGTCATCGGGCAATAAAATGCGCGCAGCCAAGGTAGATAGCTGTTCCAGTTGGATAATTTCCTGAAGGTTGCCGCTCGGCAGCTTGGCAATATGTGTGCTCAGCTCGCCTGCCTGTGCCAGTCGGAAACCGGTTTCGGTTTGGACCGCAAGCAACTTTGCTTGAACTCCCGATATGGAAGCACGGCTGGCAATCGAAGCAATATCCTCGGCGGATTCGGGCATCTGACCCGTCGCGAGGCGGGGCTTGGGATCGCGCACTATTACCGCCCCAATGCAATCTCCGCCGAACGCCAGCAGCCGCGCGAAACGATCTTCTACCGGAACACCCAGCCATCGAGCCTGGACCGCAGCCTGACGCCCCTCAGCCAGCAGATTGTCGAAAAACGGGTGCAGTTTGCCAGGATAGACATGAGCCTCGGTCTGCGGCGGCAACGAGATCGCGATGGCCTCCGGCTTTAGCAGAAACTCGCCGTCATAGGTAAACGAGCAGCGGTCTCCTGGCTCTTGACGGAGCACACCGGAGAATCGATCATGAAAATAGACGTGCCCGTAAAGGAATTCAGCCATGATTCATCTTTCTTGATCCGACAGCTCTCAATAATCAAGAGTCAGCTTTAACTGATCCATAGTACCATGAGTCTATCATTCTGATCAATAAATGTTGATCTCTTATTTGATTCAATTGATGATAAATAGAGATTGATCCTAGATTGTCCTTCGCTGGGACTTCATCAAGAGAGATCGCAACCTTCGACTTTTGAGTGTCGTCCTGCTATTCCTTGGGCTATACATTCCTGAACAAACTGTTTAGGTGTATCGGGGGCCCCCGGAAGGTCAAGGGACATACAGATCTTGGAGGACGCGAAATGACACAACGCTGGAGGCGCGAAGCCCTCTACAACGAGGTTTGGGCAGAACCCGCTTACGACGGTGGTTAGGCACGCCGAGGAACTGGCTAACATGGAGGCAATGGGGATTCGTGAACTGGATCCCTCTGCAGTGGCGTGCTAGTGCGAAGAGAAGCGATAGCAGTGTCCCAATCGCACTACTGGAGGAAGCACTAAGAGTCATACGGCGACGAGCAGGCTTTCGGCAAATGGCCATTCACCGTCCACCCATTGCGCAACGCACTCGAAGCCTGTTCGGCGGCCCATCTCTGCGGGTTCGTTCCTCCTGTACTTGTGACAACTTTCAGTCCAGATTGTCTCGTCGCATCGGAACGCGAAACTGGTTTTGTCAATGGTGACAGTCTGGGCTGCAATGGAGCGGAGATGCATCTCGATTCGGCGCTCGCTGGCATTGTAGAGGGCAACGTGCTCAAACTGTGATAAGTCGAAATCTCCGCCGAGTTCGCGATTAATCCGCGCCAGCAGGTTGCGATTGAAAGCCTCGGTAACGCCGAGAGAATCATCGTAGGCGGGAATAAGTTGGGCCAACGGCTTTTCGAGATCTGTGCCGAGCAACAAACTATCGCCCGGCTCAATCGCCTGACGAATATTTCGCAGAAACTCATCGGCTGGTCCACGATCGAAGTTACCGATTGAACTGCCCAGAAACAGCACCACAACGGCATCGCCGGGTTTGCGGCGAGCCACCGCCTTGCTCAAGCCGTCAAGGTACTCAGTCTCGAATCCCAGAATGCTGACGTGCGCCAGATCATCGAGTTCGCGCTCGCAACTCACCAGAGCTGAAGATGAGATTTCAATAGGGCAGTAAGTCATCGACTTATGGTGGGCAAGCGCTTCGAGTATCTGGCGCGTCTTTCGGCCGCTGCCACTTCCAAGTTCAACGACCATGCCATGCGCGGTAAGATGCTCAGCTATGTCGCCTGAGTGCTCGCGTAGAATCCGCTCCTCCGCCCTCGTCAACCCATACTCAGGAAGCCGGGTGATCGCTTCAAACAAGGCAGAACCGACGTCGTCGTAAAGATACTTTGACGGCAACTCCTTTTGCCCGAGTTGTCCCAGCCCATTGCGCACGTCCTCAGCAAATGAGTTTACGGCCTGTGTCGCACCACTACGAATCAACATTCCGGCTCCATTCAGCGTTCCACACATCGGAAAGAGGCATAAACAAACGGATAATGCGGCTGGAACCAGTTGCGGAACGAACGCCGCAACATCGACGCCGCAGTCCGCGGCGAAGCGCCTTTGACGACGAAATGTTTTCCGTCAAAGAAGTTAGCCGAGTAACCGCGATAAAAGGGAAACGGCTCAAAGCCTGGGTAAGGCGCAAAGGGAGAAGAGGTCCACTCCCAGCCGTTGCCGAGAGGTTCCTCAAATCCGAAAGCGCTTCGCCCATCGGGATAGCTCCCCACACCGACCGGGTCCCAACGCTCGAAGTCAAAGTTGCCGCGGCCGGCATCGGGAGGCGCATCGCCCCACGGATACTTGCGCTCCGTGCCTTGCTGCGTTCCGTAAGCCGCGCGATGAAATTCTGCTTCAGTGGGAAGGGACATGCCACGAAAACGCGCATAGGCCGCGGCTTCCGCGTAGCTGACGTAGACCGGCCAATCGAGCGGCAACGGCAGTTCTTCAAACATGGCCCGATAGAACCACTGATCCTGGCGCTTGAACCACAGATGCGGATTGGCGATCTTCTGTTCCTTGATCCAAACCCAATCAGCTGCACTCCAGAACTGCTCGTCGTCGTATCCGCCCTCGCGCACAAATTGGAGAAACTCTCCGTTCGTGACCTTGTGCGCGCTGATCGCGAAGGCCGGCACTTCGACGGAATGCTCTTCAAACTCGTTGTCCCAGCCAAACGCATCTCCGCCGCGCGGAATTCCCAGCGTGGCAATTCCTGCCGGAATCTCGATCATTCGGCCAACGATCGGCGGACCAGATCGATGAGAATCCACGGCGCGATAACCGTGCGGCGCAATCTTCTGATCCGGACTAAGTTGGTGCAGCATGTAAGCCAGGGTTTCCGCGTGCATCAATCGATGTTCGATCGCTACGTTCAAGATGACTTCCTGAGGGTATTGCCAATGGCTCGCCGAAGCCTGCGAATGGCTCTTGAGAATGTCATCGAGTTTTTCTCGGACGCGGAGGTTATAAGCGCTGATTTCCGCGAGCCGAGGCCAGTCGGAAGGTCGGTCCTGCGGCAGGCCGCCATCCACCGGATCGATGCCAAAAGCGAAGAGGCGATCCAGCTCCTTGTGCGCAGCGCCGAGGCCGAGTGCGTGACCTGCGATCAAATTCCAGTCGAATGCCTCGAGGTGGCCAATGTAAAAAATGATTCGGTGTCTTTCGGGAATGGGCCTGTCGTAGAGCGCGCCCGCACGCACAATTCGAAACAAGTTGTCAGTTACCGACCGCGATTCAGCCAGGCGCAGCAAAAGCTGGTCCAGAATGTCGGGTTGGCTTACCGTAGCATTCATTTCGCGCATCCTTCCTTTTCGATTCCAGCCTGTTCCGTTCTTTACGAAAACGGCTCAATCATAATCTCATCAACGAAACACCATCCCCAATCTTCGCCCGGCTCAATCGATCGCATGATGGGGTGCTTTGTCTTTTTGAAGTGCTTGGTGGCGTGCTTGTTCTTTGAGGAATCGCAGCAGCCGACGTGGCCGCAAATTTCGCAGAGGCGCAGATGGACCCACGAATCGCCCATCTGCAAGCACTCCTCGCACCCATCGGTCTTAGGGGATGGGTTTTGTATCTGGTCCAAGTGTGAGCAAGTTCCCTGCATCGTATCCCTCTTCTGGTGTACCGATCGCTGTGGTTCTCGGTTGAGTTAAAGGCAAATACACCTGGAAACGCGTGTCGCACGGGCGCGAAGAAATGCGGATCTCGCCATGATGATTCTTAATGATGCGGCCAACCGTATCCAGACCTAGACCTGTTCCTTCGCCGACTCCTTTGGTGGTGAAAAATGGATCGAAAATGTGGGGCAGAACTTCGGGTGGGATTCCGGGGCCGTTGTCGCCAATCTCGACAAGCACGCGGTCGAGTTCCTGCGCAGTACGCACCCGCAACTCGCCCTTCCCATGCATGGCCTCGATGGCGTTTGCCATCAGGTTTGTCCAAATCTGATTGAGCTCACCGCCAAAGGCGCAGATTCGCGGCAGGCTTTCGTCATACTCGCGAATTACCGTGATTCCGGACTTGAATTTGTGGTTCAGAATCGTGAGCGTATTCTCAAGCCCCTGATGAAGATCGACCTCCTTCATCGCAGCCTGATCCATATACGAGTACTCTTTGACTGCCTGAACCAGATACGATATGCGTTTTGTGCTGATATCAATCTCGTCGATCAGCTTGGCGATGGTGAGCAGCGACGCAATGCGGGTAAGGGCATCACACAACACCTCGTCGCCAACCTGGCCCGCAAGGCACTCCAACTTCGGGACCTCCACGCCGGCGTCGGCGATGGCTGGCGCAATCTTCCATGCATCCGGCACATGACGTGCTTCAAGCCATGTGGTGATGCGCTCTTCGTGATCGCTCTGGGCCAGAGGATCTGCGGAAGTGCTGGGGGCGCGCTGGGCCTCCCGCTCAAAGCAGGTAATCTTCTCTCGTTGCTCAGCGGATAGGGCGTGGCGCGCCAGCCGGATACTTGCCTCGCGCACAGATTCAAGCGCCTCGCGAAGACTTGCTGTTGCGCGTTGGGCGGCGGCGGCGGGGTTGTTCAGTTCATGCGCCAAACCCGCGGAGAGCTTGCCGAGCGCCACGAGTTTGTCGCGTTGTGTCTCGATTCGCGTGGTCTCGCGAATGCGGTCGGCCATAATGGAAACCAATCGCTGGCCAAGCAAGGGCATTCGCTGGAGCATCTCAGGAAAAAGGCTCCGGTGAAGGTAGGCGACACGCGTGCGGAGCACGGCCCGGCTCGTGCCCATGTAATGCGTCAGTCGCGAGTACGGAAGCAAGCCGGTAACCTGACCGGCAAACCCTCTAAAAATGACCGCATCCGGCCCGTTTTCACGTTGTAACCGAATTTCTCCTTCGAGAATTACGGTGAGATAGTCGAGAGGTTCACCTTCGCGGCCCAAGATCTCTCCCGGCTGAAAATGCATTACCTGAAGATGTTCCGTCAGCCAGTCAAGTTGCTCGTGAGGCAAGTCCGCGAAGACCGCAATCTTGCGTAGGTCGTCGATTGAAAGTCTCGCTTCTGCACTCGTAAGGTTCTGCGCCAAGTTACACCTCACTGAGATATTGATGAGTGAATTGCACGGCAATCGAGCCTTCGCCCACGCCTGACGCGACTCGCTTCACTGAACCGTGGCGAACGTCACCGGCCGCAAAGACGCCGGGGACGCTGGATTCTACCCAATACGGATTGCGCTCCAACTGCCATCCTATAGGCCTCTTTCCGTCGCGTATCAGGTCGGCTCCAGTAAGAATGAATCCGCGCTCGTCCCGCTCTACGACGCCTGAGAGCCAATCCGTATTGGGTTCCGCGCCGATGAAAATTGAAAGCATGTTTGTGGGTACGGTCGAGGTATCACCGGTCTCCGCACAATGAATGGAAACGGCCTCGAGGTGTGTATCTCCGTGTACTTCCACGACCTGGCAGTGGATTTCTACCTTGATATTTGGAGTCTTCTGGATCTGGTCGATCAGGTACTGCGACATGGTTGCGGAAAGCGATGGGCCACGCACCAGCATCACCACTTGCCGGGCGAATTTCGAAAAGTACATTGCGGCCTGACCGGCAGAGTTTGCGCCTCCGACAATGTAAACCTCCTCACCTTGACACTCCTGCGCCTCAGTCATGGCCGAGCCATAATAGACGCCGCACCCTTGCAGCCGATCAGCGCCAGGCACGTTCAGTTTCCGGTAAGAAACTCCCGTTGCGATCAGCAGCGCTTTGCAGCCAATATCGGATCCCGTCGCAAGTTTGACGATCTTCGAGGGGCCTTTCACAATGAGACCGGTCACCTGCTGAGGACTCAAAATCTCCACTCCGAAGCGCCGTGCCTGGGCCACGGCGCGACGTGCCAGGTCGCCACCGCTTAATCCGGACGGAAAGCCGAGATAGTTCTCGATGCGGGAACTCATCCCCGCCTGCCCGCCAGGCGCCTCCATCTCGATCAGCACCGTGCTGAGGCCCTCCGATGCGCCATACACGGCCGCCGCGAGGCCCGCAGGTCCGCCGCCGGCGATCACCAAATCGTAAAACGCTACTTCCGGTCGAATGCGCAGCCCAAGCCTTTCGGCCAATTCACCCATGCTCGGGTCTGACAGCGATGTGCCATCTGGAAAGAGCACTTTTGGCAGGCTGGTGACTTCGGCTCCGGCCGCTTCCACCAGGCGGCGCACCTCGGGGACCTGCCCCGCCGTCTCCACATCGATCCATTGGTAAGGCGTCTGATTACGCGTAAGAAAATCTCGAATCGCATAAGAACGAGGAGACCAGCGAGTTCCGAGAACGCGGACCCCCTCGAAGGGAGGCCGATACGATCCCATCCAATCATCCAAAAGGTCATCCAGCACCGGGTAGAGGTGTTCCTCTGGAGGATCCCATGGCTTCAGCAGGTAGTGATGAATGCTGGCGTCGTTAATGGCGCGAATCGCCGCATCGGTGTCGGCGTAGGCGGTTAGCAACACACGTTTAGCGTTGGGGAAAATCTCCATCGCCTGGCCAAGAAATTCCACGCCAGTCATCTGAGGCATACGCTGATCGACCAGAAGTAACGCCACTGAATCACCACGCCGCTTGAGTCCGCGAAGTGCCTCCAGTGCCGTTGCGCCGGAGTCCGCGCGCAGTACGCGGTAGTGCTCAGCATAGCGGCGTCGCAGGTCACGCTCGACAGCACGCAATACTTCAGGGTCGTCATCAACCGTCAGCAGTATGGGTTTCGCCATTTATTTTCCCTTACGCGGGGTTACAAAGGCGCAAGAAGGGAGACCGTCACTAACTCCCCTAACTTCGACAGACCGTTAGATGAACCTCAACCTCAATCGGTTTCAGTCATATTGCTCGGACCGATCCCAGGCTGACCCAGACGACTACGGCAACTGCTGGACTTGCAATGGAACCATAAGAACAGGTTGAGAATAGTGGACAGTAGGCTACTTTTTGTATTGCCATTTCGGCTAGGATACAGTGGTTGGAAAGAGCGCAAGAAGGTTGTTGATTGCTCCAAGAGGAGGAAGACAGATGCGGGCTTTTACTCTTATTGCAGGCGTTGTTTGCTTGTTTGCCGTGTTGCTCGATGCCTTCCAGACGATCATTTTGCCACGCCGCGCGACCGGCCGTTTTCGGCTTACTCGCATTTTCTATGTGATTACACTGCTGTCCGGCTACAAGTCGAACAGAATCAACTGGTTGTCAATATCGTCTAAGTCAGTATCGGAGACGGGCGGCCGAAGTGCCTCTAAAATGGGCGTTTTCTCAAACTGAGTTAGGCTGAGAATCTGTAGGATTTGGTAAAGGCTGGCCTCCAGGCCGAGCCGTTTGCGGACGATGGCGACCAGAACGTACACGCTCAGCGCGATCCAGATTTGAGTCTTCACCGCGTTCTCGCTGGTCCCGTAGAATGCCTTGATACGCAGGTATTGCTTGATCCATTTGAAGAACAGCTCCACCTGCCAGCGCTGCTTGTAGATTTCAGCGATGGTCAGTTCGGGCAGGGTGAAGTTGTTGCTCAGAAACACCAATCGCTTGCCGGTAAGGGCATCGAAGTAGCTCACGCGGCGCAGCGGTTCCGGATATGCCGAGGCCGATCCGATGGTTGCCGGGACAACGGTCTGGTCCGAGCGCACACCCGTGCTTTTGTCCACAGGATGCGAGTAGCGGCGCTGGAGCAGTACGTTCTCCTTGGTGCGCACCACGAAGAAGGCTAACTCGAGCGTGAAAGAATGAAGCCGCTCGAAATCGATGTAGCCGCGATCCATCACATAGAAGGCTCCGGCCTCTATCCCAAGCTCGTCGAGGATGTTGACGTCATGCACCTTGCCGTCGGTAATACGAATGAAGGTGGGGATGTTGCCGCGCAGGTCGAGCAATGTGTGCATCTTCACCGCGCCTTTGTGCCTGCGGAACTTGGCCCACGGGAAGACCGACAGACAAAGATCGATCGTCGTCGAATCCAGCGCATAAAGGGCTTGAACGAGGTCCACGCCGAGAGGATCGTTTGCATACAGCGGCCGTGCAATGGCGATCAGCACAAGGGCAAAGTCGGCAAAGATGCGCCAGTCGTGCGCCTCGTTGGCATCGCCCAGCGTGGAGCGCGTCACCCGCCCGCGGAAACCCATGTGGTATAACTTGCCGCGCATGGCGCCCAGGCAGGCTTCGATGTCGCGGAGGCTCTCGCGGTAGGTCAACTGGGCAAAGGCCATGGCCAAGTACTGGTTGCGGCAGGAGAAACCCCGGTGGTGCGCATCTCCTCGATAACGCTCGACGCACTTCTGGAACTCGTAGGAGGGCAGATGATCCATGAGTTGGGAAAAGACAGTCTGTCCGGCATTCATCCCTCATTGTCGGCAATCCGCGCTGCCTGCGGCCACTCTGCGCCGGCTCCCGATTCTGCTGCCGTAAATTTCAAATCGGGAAAGGACAATTATATGCTATCGCGTTTAATATGTGATGGTTATAGCGGGTGATCTGATTTTAGCCGGACACTACTGATTTTCCTTGTCGATCTAATGGGAAGTTGCCAGTGTGAGGGGCGGACTTGGGTACCCCAATGGAGCATATTGGCAATCAGTCTTTTTCTCCCTGACTCGAACAGAAGACCGTGGAAAACACCGAAAAGTACAGAAGTCTCCTCCCAACAGTGCCAAGAATTGATTCGACCGTCCGGATAATCCGCGCGAATTCTCAAGCACCGTTGTATTCTGTGTGGATTGTCGCCGATTCGGCAGTTCCTCTTTGGCTATCACTTGCCGTTAGCCGGGGTACCGGCGGACCAGCACGGATGAGAGTGCCAGCCTCCCGACACCTCAAATTCAACCAATTTCAGTCCGACAGGCAGGATCGGTAACAGCAGAGGCCCAAGGGATCTTGAATTCTTCGAACGCGATCTTTCTCTGGTGTCTCCGGGGTCAGGCGTCTCTAAATCCATACCTTATGACACGGCCGGATCGGGGAGATCCGGCCGTTTGTTTTGTTGGGTTTGGCGGGTGGGTTTGCAAAACCCTTGTGTCACAGGGGGATGGGGCAGGTTCAGGCTGTTTTTTCGAGGGCCGGGACCGGGACTTGGGCTGGGTGCTTTCGCAGCACACGTTGTACGGTCGCCGTCGAGATGCGATGGCCTTTGGCGACCTGGCGCAAGCTCTGGCCATGCTGGCGGTCGCGTACGATCGCGGCATGGTCAAGCACCAGCGGATTACGGCCGATGTGCTGGCCTTCGAGCTTTGCACGCCGCATGCCGGCGCGCACCCTTTCGATGATCAGGTTGCGCTCCAGCTCGGCGATGGCGCCGATGATGACCACGATGGCCCGGCCCAGCGGGCCGCCGGTGTCGATCTGCTCGCGAAAACTGACGAACTCGACGCCTATCCGGTTCAGGTCGTCGAGCACATCAAGGAAGTGACGGGTGGAGCGTGCGATGCGATCGCACGCCCAGACCAGGACGACGTCGAAGCGGCCGCGGCGGGCGTCGGCCATCATGGCATCGAGACCAGGCCGTTTCGCCTTTACGCCGCTGATGCGGTCTGTGTACTCATTCACGATTTCGAAGCCGCGCTGCGCAGCCATCTGGCGGAGGTCATAGAGCTGCGTCTCGGGGTGCTGATCGACGGTCGAAACCCTCATATAAAGGGCGGCGCGCTTCATCCGCGCCGTCCCTTCTTCTGCGTGATGGTGGATCCGTGCTTACTGACGTAATTCTCGATGAACTGCTGAAGAACTGTTGTCATATCGACGCCCTGGGCCGCGGTTGCAGCCTTAAAGGCGTTGTGCAGGCTGATTTCCAAGTTGATGTTCACTCTTTTGACTCCTGGCACTTCGGCTTTCTTGATCGGTCTCACCTCCTTTCTCTCTGGAGATGAGCATATGTGATTGTGAGTACCCGCCGCCAGTGCCCCGGATGGGCCCGGGGCGGCGGCGGGGTAGGGTTACTGTTTCCAGGCTCCCTGGCAGATAAAGGCCAGCGTGGCGATCTTGTCGTGGCGGAGACCAAGGGCATCGGACATGGGATGCAGTTGCGCTGGATCGGGAACGCAGCCGGCCTCGATCGCGGCCCACTCCGATGTCTCCATGCCGCTCAACAAGGCAGCTTCTTCCAGAGAACGGCCGCACGCTTCACGGGTCTTCTCGATGCAGGTGCCAAAAAGCCGGCCCCAGGACTGGCGACTGGCTTGGCGGAGGTCGTCTTGAACGTGAAATGTTATACTCATATACACATTACTCCTGACGGATGCACCCTGTCAAGTAAATTCAGGGTCGCGCAGATTTGAATTCCATGATGATCATGCACTCAAGGCGGTCAGGCACCAAAGCTCCGACGTCGCTATTACGAAAAAGAACTGGGAGCCGCTGTAGGATCCTCCCTCTCAGGAACAGAACACTTCGGCTATACAGAACCCTTCCGCCGCTTTGTACAGCGTGAGAGCTTCTCTCCCCAGGCCAACGAGATCCCCAACACAGCCCCCAGCTGGCTCCCTGGAGATGACTACTACGCCAACTTCCACGTTGGTGATCCATATATAAAGGTCGACCAGGGATTTGCTCGTCTGCCCGGCGCCGGCTACGAGGCCCTTCATCCCGAGCTGAAAGACGTAAACCCAGAAGACTATCCCGACATCCACAAGATGGCCATCCTGGCCGATGTGGCTCCCTACTCACGTGAGTACCACAACATCAGGCAGCGTGTAGCTCAGCAAGCCAAGGGCGATACCGAGCTGGAGATCGAATACGAGAAGATCATGAACCGAGTCAAGCAGACACGGGAATCGATCATCCGCATGAACGACAGGCACTTCACCGCCCCGGTAGATGAGATATCCGGGACAGTGAATGACGTCTCTCCAGGCGGCGTCACCCTCAAGGAATATCCCGGCCGACGCTTCCAGTTCTCCTCCGTGGGCATGAGTGCGGCAGACCTGTCGGCACGGATACTGGGCGAGCATAACGATATGACACGCAGTGAGGTGGCCCAGGAAGTGGACCGCCGCCGCGGTGTCCTGCAGGAATAACTAGGTCTCCCCGTCCTGCCTGCCCCAAAACTCCTCGCGCGCCCGCGCCGGAGACCGGCGCCGCTGCCGCCACTTACCTGTTCGCTGCCACTCACCAGTTCGCCCACCTGTCCGCCCACCTGTATTACGTCTGTCCGTATGCCTGTCCGTACACCTGTATTACGCCCCGGACCCGGAGCCGGTCATGGTCCTATTTACCGTCTCGATGCCTGCCCTGAATTGCCTCATTCCGCCTTCGCATCGAGGTGTGAGGTTTTGTAGCTGAGAGGCCGCGAAGCATGCTTTTTCACCCGAGTCTTGATACTTTTGACACACTTTGCCTGTTTTCAGCCTGCAATTTTCCCGAGGTAGTATAGGAAAACACGCGCCAAATGGAACATTCCCTTTTTCAGGCGGGCTAAATCCTGGCCAGAAACAGGCTCGTTTCGCCTGCATTTTCCGGGGCCTGGAATGTATGCCCTTCTCAACACAAGCTGTCGCTGGAATGATCTACTCAGTCTTCCTATTCCTTCCTATTTACTGATCAGCGTATTTTTCTCTTCTGCCTTATAGGGGGATTGAATTAGGAAGAGATTGTGAGTAGCTCACTGGTTCTTTTTGTCGCCGCCGGGCTCCTCGCGGCCCTTGCGGCCGCTTTCGTTTGCACCTCCGAGCAGGCCCAGTTACTTTCGTGATGCCGGTTCGCGAAAGATGCCCTTTTCCGCGCGCGTGCCTGGTTGACGAAAATGTAAGCTCCATCTCAGAATTCCCTGAGATGGTCCCTGTATTTCTTGAGTCTTGTATATTGCCGAGGATTTGTTCGGGGGCAGATCGCCGGATACCTATAAACAGGGCACAAAACGCTGAACTCCGTCTCTCTGCCGCGCGAGGATCCCAAACGCCACCACAGAAATTGAGGCGGCATACCCAGCAGCTTGTAAACAGCGTCCGTTATGGCGCGTAACACCGGGATTCCGCCGATAACCGTTGCGCGCCCGCCTACGACGGCCCGCGCAACACCCTGAATCTGTCCAAATCCGTTGCGCACCTGCACGAGACAAGATGCGCAACACTCCCGCCCGGTTCTCGCGGCAAGGGTCGGATCTTGTCTGGGGTTTGGTGAAATCACCGAATTCTCCCAGCGTTCCTATACTAGGAGCGTGTCTGAGTAAGATATGACGTGGCGTTCTTTTGCATCGCAAAGTTAGTGCTGGTTGCCGGCTTGGGTTTGGTCGCCGGGATGGCCGACTTTTCCCTTCAGTAGGCTTTGCTGGTGACGGTTGTGGTCTCTGCGCCTGCGGTTAGGCCGCGCAAAGCCGGTAGACCTTCAGCAGGTTGTGGCTCGTGCACACCAGCGCCCATTCGCCTTGCACCTTTTCATAGCCGCGCAGCAGGAACTGCCGGAATCCCTGCGCTTGTTTGATCTGCCCGAAGACCGGTTCGACGATCGTCTTGCGTCGCGCATAGATGGCCCGTCCGGCCGCGGTCATCAGCTTCCGTTTCATCCTCTCCACCAGCGTGGCTGACTTGGGAATCGGTCCCCGAGGGCAGAGCGGTGGAGCTTGATTGTGTTTCTGCTTGCCGGTCGCCACATATAAGGCCACTCTCTTCTTCGCCGCCGCACGCAGATTCTCTTCCGAACAATAGCCACTGTCGGCCAACGCTTCGCGTACCTTCTGGCCCGATTGTTGTTTGACCTTTTCGATCATCGGCAACAGTTGCTTCTTGTCGTTGGCTTGCTGCGTTACCGCCTGGCCCACGATCAACTGAAGCGCCGGCTCGACCGCGATCTGCGCGTTGTAGGCCTGCACAAATCCATCCCCGCCCTTCATGATGCGCGACTCCGGATCGGTGAAGTTATGCTGCGCCTTGGGCTCCGGCTTAGCCTGTCTGGCTTCTGGCTCCTTCTTCTGTTCGGCCTCGGCGCGAGCCCGTTCTTCCAGCTCGCGCTTGGCTTCGGCAATGCGCCGCATCCGCAGCTCGCGCCGCTGTAACTCGGCCGGAAGATCATCGCCACGCTTCGAACGCCCGTAGCGCTTGTCCTCTTCCTTGTCCACTTGCTCGGCCTCAGCCAGCAAGCGTCGCGCCTCTTCCCTCAGCCGCTTCTCTTCTTCCTGCATACGCTGGTAGCTCATCGCCTTGTGCTTGCTGGCGCTGGCCTTCACCTTGCTGCCGTCAATCGCCACCCGACCCAACTTCATCGCCCCCAGTTTCAACGCCAGACGCAACACCTGCTCAAACAGCCCTTCCAGTGCCTTCAGATGAATCCGCCGGAACTCCGAAATGGTTCGGAAATCCGGCTCGTTGCCCGCCGCCAGCACCCGGAAACCGATATCCTCGATCACCCGCTTCTCCAGTTTGCGCGACGAGAACACCCCCACGCAGTAGCCGTACACCAAAAGCTTGGTCATCATGCGCGGATGATACGGCGGATAACCGCGTTCTTCGCGCTCGTAATAGCTCTCGATCGCGCTCAAGTCCAACTGGTCAATCATCTCGCTCACGAAGTACGCCAGATGGTTCTCCGGAAGCCACTCCCGCAGGCTGGGAGGAAGAAGAAAATCCTGTTCAGGGAAATACGGCCGGTAGCTCTTCGCCATACCTTCAGAGTCGCATGCACGCTGCTGCGCTGCAACAGGAATTCATTGTCTGGACGTGATTACTCAGACACGCTCCTAGGTCACCCGCCAGATCATTCAAAAAATCTCTCGAAATGGGGAAGAATTTCCTCTCCGATGACACGC
>Ga0224557_1002099_pt1 | contig 17652 bp, 15 predicted proteins | sample 714S31014metaG_FD_180677 | JGI IMG/M metagenome (GOLD analysis project Ga0224557, IMG submission 180677) | Peat soil microbial communities from Stordalen Mire, Sweden - 717 S3 10-14 | ecosystem: Environmental > Terrestrial > Soil > Wetlands > Peat | place: Sweden: Norrbotten County, Stordalen...
CCACGCGGTTTACAACCAGTCGCTCTGGAATTTGTTCTAGAGCGAACTGCAAGCGGCCTTTCCGGCCGCCAAGCAAAAGTCGGGTGCCCCGCCCATTCCGCGTTCCTGGCGGAATGGGTGGGATACCACAAACTCAATCGTGGTTCCATCCTTTGTCTTCGGCCCACATGAGGCCTCATTTTGGAACAAAAGCCCATCGAATCCAGCGCCGATCACGAAGCAGCTCTGCAAGAAATCGAGCGTTTGTGGAACGCCGCAGAAGGCACAGCAGACGGGGACCGTCTGGAAATTCTGATGACCTTGGTGGAGGCCTACGAAAAGGCGCATTTCCCTATAGATGAGCCCGACCCGATCGAAGCAATCAGATTCAGGCAGGCAAACGTGAAAGAGCACGAAGCATGAGAACGTCTTGGATTGCTTCATCTGCTCTCTTCTTGTTTTTCGGTTCTTCCGCCCTGAGCTTCTGCGAAGAACCCCAAAAGGTCTCAGTCTGCCAACTCCAAAAGGACCCTCCCGCCTACAATCACAAACTGGTTGAAGTCGAAGCCTTTGTCTCCCACGATTTCGAAGATTTCACTCTGTTCGATCCTTCTTGCCGTTCCTGGCCTGCCGTCTGGCTTGAATACGGCGGCACATCCAAATCAGACACGATGTACTGCTGTGGTGCAACGGCCGGAAAAGCACGTCCACAGGTACTGACTGTCGAAGACATCCAGGTTCCCCTTGTCGAGAACGATCAATTCAAGCAATTCGACAAGGAGATCCAACCCCCCTTTCGCTCGGAGAAATTCGGCTCAGTCGTCAAGGCTGATTTGATCGGCCGCTTTTTCGCCGGCCGAAAGGAGCAATTTGGAAAAGGAGAGCCGTTCTGGGGCGGATACGGCCACATGGGCTGTTGCAGCCTGCTCGCAATCCAGGAAATTCGTTCTGTAAGTCCCCAGGATCGCGACGATCTCGACTTCGGAGCATCCTACGATCAACCAGAAATGAATAGGACCGGCTGTGGTTTCAGTTTCCTCACGCCCATTGAACCAGGGAGTATTGCACTAGAGGCTCAAAAACAAGCTGATGGCAAAGATGGCTCAGGTTCGTTCGAGAGCCCCGAAAGAGTCGCCTCCGAATTCCTGAAAGCAAAACTGAAATTGGATGCACCGGAGCCCGTGAACGTGAAAGAGACGCGAAGCACCAAGGGACGCATCGTATATCAATGGAGACAGCCACGTGGATCGGAGACTTACATGGTCGTTGTCAGCCGGCCTTCCTGGCTTTCTTTCTATGCAAGCGACCCGAAGCGGGTGGCTTGGGTGGTCACGGCGGCCTATGTGTCATCCTGCGGAAGCAGCAAGCAGGTTACCCGCATTCGGTAGTTATTGCGTGTCAAAACCAGGTGCAGGTGCCCCATCCTTTAGCTTTCTGGCGAAAGGGTGGGACGGAACATTCCAAATCGGCTTGCAATCCTCGATAATTCCGTCTAAAGTATAGATGGAATTATCACCATGCAAACCGTCGAATTCAAACTCAAGCAAGCCAGCGCAATTCTCGGCGTCTCCCAAAAGGATCTCCAGAATCTGATCCAGTTGAAGGTCATCCGGCCGGCCCGCCGCGATCATCTCTACTGGTTCAATAATCGCTTGCTCCTTGAGGCGAAGGTCGCTTTTCACTTGAAGGAATCTCTGGGCTCTTCCAGCGAGTTGATCTCTGTGTTTACCCAGATGCTCTCAAAGAGCATTGGAGAGGGCGATCCGAGAAAGCGCCGTTCTGTGTCGTTGCGATCTCGTCCCGCGCTCGGAACCCAGTCGATTGAAATCAAGATCCCCATTGGAAGTCTCGCGCGTGAGCTGGAAGCGCAGTTTCCGAGGGCCGCAATGAGCCCCGACCTTGCGCGTGGGCGGCGTCGCGCAGGGTGGCGGGCCGAGATGAGCCGTGCATTTGAAGATGCAGCGCGGCAAATGGGCAATGTGTCCATGGACCAAGTGAATGAAGCGATCAGGCAGCATCGCGGCCTGCGTAAGGCACTGCCAGAGGTCACGATCGTTGACGACCCCGCGCGCAAGACGGCCTAGAGGCGTGGTCGACACCTCGGTCCTGATCGCCGGGATTTCCGGCTTTCGCACCGGCGCCATCTCGGCCTCCAATCCCAGTGCCCTCCTGATGCGGGACTGGATGGAACGAGCGACCTTCACATGGCTCCTTTCAGAAGAGATTCTGTCCGAGTACAAGGCAATCCTGCAAAGGCTGAACGTCAGGCGCGAGACCATTGGAGCCCTCATCAATTTGCTTCGTGATAACGCCGAAACACTGTCTCCTCGCCTTCGGCGCGGCATTTCTCCCGACCCCGGAGACGAAGTTTTTTGTGCATGTGCCGAGCAGGGAAACGCCGATTTTATCGTTACACTCAATCCGCGCGATTTCCCTCAAAGCGCTCTGACCGCCAAAGTCCTTGCACCGGGTGAGCCCTTGCCTTCCGGGGGCGGAGCTGCACGCAGGAGAACGATGCGCCGCCAATAACACCCCGTTTCTTGATACCCGCTTGATGCCCGATGTGTTAAAAGCTAAACAACGGGGTACAGGCTGGAGGGGCTCCCGACCCGCGCCGCGAGGTTTCAATTCGACCTCTCAGCGAGGGCCGCAATTCCTTCCAACTCACTTGCCCTGAATCCGCTCGAACGAAAGCCCAGTCAGAAACAATGAGCGCCGGCCACTCAATGGAATTGGATTCGCTCTACGGAGACTACCCGCTCGACCACGCCTTCGACGAAATGCGCGAGGCAGACGGCACTCTGCGCTCCTACTACCGCGCCCTTGCCGAAAACCTCGCCAGCCTGCCCGCCGATGAGTTGCAGCGCCGCAAGCAGGCAGCCGAGCTCTCCTTTCTCACCCAGGGCATCACCTTCACCGTCTACGGTCGCGACGAAGGCACCGAGCGCATCTTCCCCTACGACCTGCTTCCCCGCCTCATCACCGGCCCGGAATGGGATCGCATCGAGCGCGGACTCACCCAGCGCATCACCGCCCTCAATCTCTTCCTTCGCGACGTCTACTCCGACGCCAAAATCCTCACCGATAAAATCATCCCCAGCGAGCTCGTCTACAGTTGCAAGCACTATCGCCGCCAGATGCGCGGACTCCAGGTGCCGCGCAACGTCTACATCGCCGTCGTCGGCTCCGATCTGCTCCGCCTCAATACCGGCGAGTTCGTTGTGCTTGAAGACAATCTGCGCGTCCCTTCCGGCGTCAGTTACATGCTCACCAACCGCCGCATCATGAAGCGCACTTTCCCGCAGCTGTTCCAGAGCTACGGCGTCCGCCCCATCGAGCACTATTCGCAGTTGCTTCTGGCTACCCTCCGCTCGCTCGCCCCCGAGGGACGCCCTGAGCCCAACATCGTCCTGCTCACCCCCGGCGTCTTCAACTCCGCTTACTTCGAGCACACCTATCTTGCCCGCCAGATGGGCATTGATCTGGTCGAGGGCCGCGACCTCGTCACCCACGACAACATCGTCTACATGCGCACCACGGACGGCCTGAAACGCGTTGACGTGATCTATCGCCGCGTAGACGACGACTTCAGCGATCCGCTTGTCTTCCGCACTGACTCCGCACTCGGATGCGCGGGCCTCTTCAACGCCTATCGCGCCGGCAACGTCACCGTCACCAACGCCTTCGGTACCGGCTTGGCTGACGACAAGGCCGTCTACGCCTACGTGCCCGACATGATCAAGTACTACCTCGACGAAGACGCCATTCTTCCCAACGTGAAGACCTTCCTGCTGAGCGAAGACAAGGATCGTCGGCATGTGCTCGCGAATCTCGACAAGCTTGTGGTCAAGGCCGTCGGCGAAAGCGGCGGCTACGGGATGCTCATCGGGCCGCAATCGTCCGCCAAACAGCGCGAGGAGTTCGCCCGCCAGATCAATGCCAACCCCCGCAACTACATCGCCCAGCCCACGCTCGATTTCTCCCGCGCCCCCTGCCTCATCGGCAATCGCCTGGAGCCGCGCCACGTCGACCTGCGGCCCTACGTGCTGTTTGGCGACAGAATCAACATCGTCCCCGGCGGCCTCACCCGCGTCGCCCTTGAAAAAGGTTCGCTCGTAGTCAACTCCTCTCAGGGAGGGGGAAGCAAGGACACATGGGTTCTGCAATAGGAATTCGATCGCGCGTGCGCGAAAGCTCCACCATGCTTTCACGCGTGGCCGACAGTCTCTACTGGATGAGCCGCTACCTCGAGCGCGCTGAAAACACCGCGCGTCAGCTCGACGTCACCATGACCCTCATGCTTGACACCGGTAGCGTCAACGTCGAGGAGCGTTGGAGGCGCCTGCTTAAATCCCTCGGCGATCCTACTGAGATGGAGTGGAGCGGAAGCATTGACTCCATGGCACGCGAGCTGGTCTTTGACAGCGCTTATCCCATCTCCGTCACCTTCTGCGTCAACGGCGCGCGCGAGAACGCACGCCAGGTCCGCGAAGAAATTTCCAGCGAGCAGTGGCAGCGGCTCAATCGCCTCTTTCACCAGATCCACTCGCCGCATGCGCAAGCCCAGTTCAGCAACAGCATCAACGAAGCGCTCACCTCCATCGTCGACGGCATCCACCTCTTTCAAGGGGTTGGCGACTCAACCATGATTCATGGACAGGGCTGGCAATTCATCCGCCTCGGCCGCTACCTCGAGCGCGCCTATGCCACGGCAACCATGCTTGAGGTCTACCAGGAAGAACTCTTTGCCCACCCTGAGCGCGACCACTCCGGCTATCAGTATCTTGAGCTCGTAGGCCTGCTTCGTTGCTGCACCGCCTTCGAGGGCTATTGCCAGGTCTATACAGCCGACATCCTGCCCGATCGCATCCTCGAGTTCCTACTGCTCAATCGCGACTTTCCCCATGCCATCCGCTACTGCGTTGAGACCATCCGTTCCGCCATCGATTCCATTCAGCACACGGGCGGTCGCCGCTCGCCCGACGAAATCACTGCCGGCATCGGACGCCTCCACGCCATGCTCAGCTTCGCCACCATCGAAGAAATTCTCGCCGGCGACACCGGGGCCTTCCTCCATAACATTCGCGAGCAATGCCTCCGCATCCACGAACTCATCTATCGCTACTACGTCCACTACTCCATCCAATCCGCTTTAGCGGTGTAGCGCCGGTCTCCAGACCGGCTGTAGTGTGGGCCTTCGGCCCACGCAAATGCGGAACAAAGGCTGAAGGCTAAAAGCTAGAAGCTAGAAGCTAGAAGCTGAAAAAGTATCCTTCCGAGGACCGCCGGCACATGAACTTCTACTCAATCCGCCATCTAACGCGCTTCCGCTACTCCCGCCCCATCAGCGAGAGCATCATGGAAACGCGCATGAACCCGCGCTCCGACTCCAACCAGCACTGCCTCAATTTTTCGCTCTCCGTCAGCCCCCGCTGCCGCGTCTTCAGCTACCGCGACCACCAGGGCAACAACGTGCAGCACTTCGACATTCCCGGCGAACACAATCAGCTCGTCATCGTCGCCGAGTCGATCGTCGAACAGCAGCCCCTGCCCGACGTGCCCCGCTTCCTCGCACCCGATGCATGGAAGGCTCTCGACGAGCTCATCGAGTCCGGCGACTACTGGGAGATGCTGCTGCCCTCCACCTTCGCCGTTGAAACCGATGCGGTCCGCATGCTCGCCAGAGATATGGATGTCTCCCGCCGCGACGATCCTCTCATGCTGGTGCAGGAGCTCAACCAGCGCCTCTTTGAATACTTTGAGTACGTGCCCAGCCACACCCGCGTCGACTCACCCATCGACGAAGCCATCGTCAGCGGCAAGGGCGTTTGCCAGGACTTCGCGCACACCATGATCGCGTTGCTTCGCCAGGTGCGCATCCCCGCCCGCTACGTCTCCGGCTATCTTTTCCGCGGCCGCGAAGACCACGACCGCTCCACTCCCGATGCCTCGCACGCCTGGGTTGAGGTTCTCCTGCCCCATCTCGGCTGGATCGGCTTTGACCCGACCAACAACCTCATCGCTCACCACCGCCACATCCGCACAGCCGTCGGCCGCGACTATGCAGACGTGCCTCCCACTCACGGAGTCTTCCGCGGCAGCGCCGAAAGCGAGCTCTATGTGGCTGTGCAGGTTGACGCCAGTGACGAAGCCCCGGCTCTCGACCGAAAAATGCCCATCCCTGAAGACTGGAGCGTGCTCGTCGAGCGCGCGCAGCAACCCCCGGTCGCCGCCATCCCCTTCACTGACCTGCAGGCCATGCAGCAGCAACAACAGCAGCAGTAGCGCCGGACTCCAGTCCGGGGCCCCGGCAAACGTTCTTGGTTTGATGGGGTGGAGGCCGGCTGTAGTGCGGGCGTCCACGACCGCGCTTTCCGCCAACCACAGTCGAAGGATCTGCAGCTGCTTTTCGTTCCCCTGCCGACTCGGCTAATTCGCATCCCGGATCGGATCCTTCGCGCTGCAGAAAAATGGATGCCCCACTCATCGCACAGCCTCTTCGTGCGATGAATGAGAAAGAACCACCCCCACGCGTACCTTCCACTCCCTCTTCACCACTCACTACGGCATCAGCGATCGCAAGCCCACAAGCGCGTGCGTTTACTAATCTGGAACAGTCAACGTGAATAACTCTGCAAAATGGCGAGGTATGGCGCGTCCCGGCAAGTCTCGCCGCACTTACCCAATTCGCTTCCCAAGTAAGTTGTATCTCTTGCACCACCTTCTTCATTGACAAGAAAAATGTGCAGTCCTAAGTTGAAGAAACATGACAAAGGGAACGCAGGTTGTCCTCATTCATCCGGCATAAGTCGGCCGACACTCGCTGAGGAATCCTGTCCAACCAACCGGACGCAAACTTGAACCTCAATGCTGATTCATTTCTCAATCCCTGGACATTCCAAACGCGGAAAAATTCGGATCCGCGTACTGTTCTTCTGAATTCTGAACTGATCTAGGTTGACTTTGGTGAATGTAATGCCTTTTTGTGAAAAACGTACGACTGTTGTTACGCAATTCGTTCGCAGGCTTCGTGGAGGCGCCCAATCCATTCTTGCTCAAGCAGGCGACGGACTTTTTTATGTCGTCAAATTCGCCGGCAACCCTCAAGGGGAAAACCTGCTTTTCAATGAGAGCGCCGGAGCTGAGCTCTACCGCGCCTGCGGCCTCAACACGCCTTCGTGGAAGCCATTGTTGCTCACCGATGCCTTCCTCGATCGAAATCCTCAATGCTGGTTTCAAACCGAGACTGGGCTCGTAAAACCAACCGCCGGTTTGTGCTTCGGATCCAGCTTCCTGGGAGATGAATCAACCCGCCTCTTCGAGATCCTCCCGGAGGGGAGTTTCAATCGGATACGCAACCAGGTCAGTTTCTGGCTCGCGTGGCTGGTGGATATATGCGCCGAGCATGCCGACAACAGGCAGGCGCTCTTCCTTGAGGATGCACGTCGCCGCCTCGACGCCTACTTTGTCGATCAGGGACATCTATTCGGAGGCCCAAAAGGAAACCGGCGAGTGCACTTTGTCGCCTCGCGTTACCTTGATTTCCGTGTCTATCCGAATATATCCTCAACACATCTTTTGGATTTCTCGAGAAACTTGGGCGCTCTCAATCTTGACGCGCTCGGGGCGCGAATAAGAAATTTGCCCGATGAGTGGATGTTTGGTTCTGCACTCGACAGTTTTCAACGATGCTTGAATCGCCTGTCGGATTCTGTTCTATTGCAAAATTTGCTCGAAACGATCGTTCCCTCTGTTGCACGGAGAACCGATTTTGAACAATCCGCCCCACATCACTGTCGTGCCCCCGAGCCTGGGGTTCTGCGCTCTGGAGTACAGCCCCGGATTCAAACCCTCAACTCCATCGGACATCGAGTCTGTCATCCTGTTTGCGATTAAGAGCGAGTCCGGCGCCGTGTCCCTCCTCCTCCATCCGCAGTGGCAAAGGATTGTTCAGGACCCCGATCTGCCCTATTTTGCAGGGCTCATTGAGGATTTCAGAGCTCGGGCCAAACTTCAGCCCGATGCTTTGTTCCAGCATCTTTGCTCTCTATCCGTTGGCCCTCTCATTGTTCATCAATCCGGCACGGTTCTCGCCGAGGATCCCAAGCTGTCCGAGCTTTCCGCACAATTTGTACGCGCTTAGCGCATGCTCAGAACTGCGCAGCAGCAAACCGCCGCACAACCCGGCCGCCAGTCCCGATCGCAGGGCCAATCTTGCGAAGAATCGCCTCAAACCGCGCGTTCCCTCTCAACTGCAACAGGAGAGGATCCGAATGGAAGCCCAGGCTCCACAGCGAACCCCTGGAATACGATTCCTCCAGAAAGCTCACCGCCTCCCGCTTCTCTCCAAGCCCCAGAAGAACAATCGCCAGCAGGTATCCGCATTCCCTTCTCTTGCGTTCGCCCGTCCGTCGCAGGCGTCCCAGAATCTCCCACGCTTTCTCTGTCTGATCGCAGACCGCGTAGCCGTACCCCAAAATTGCCAACAACGTCCAGCTATTCTGAAAGGCCGCCGCAATCTCCTCGATTCCGTTTAGATTCTGAGCAATCGGTCCTGTCTGCGTCAGCGCCAGCGCTTCCACCGCCGCAATCATCGAGCCGTATGCGCCGCTCATCTTGGCCTGTTGCGCCAGTTCCAAAGATTCTTGGGAAGCCCCGTCCAGATACTGAATCCAGCAAGGAAGAAACGACAGCGGCGTCGCCAGTGGATTGACTTGCCACGCTTCCAATGCGCAATCGCGAGCCTCGGCCAGGTTCTCTTCCGCTATGTACAACAAGGCGCGCCCGGCCAGCGCGTGGGAATCGCGTGGATTCTCCCTCAAGACGTCTTCGAATTCAGCGAGCGCCTCGCGCCACTGTCTCCGGTACGTCATCTTGAGCCATGCATCAGTGCATTTGGCGTCTGGGTCGTTGGAACTCACTTGGGGGACCCGCCTCAAGGCTTCCATCGCACTCGGGTAGGCCACCGAACTGTCGGCAACTCCGAAAAGTGCAGCGGAAATCAAGGACCGACTAAATCCAAGCAAAGCCGCCAGATTGTCTGGATCTTCGCTGATCGCGTCCCTGTACAGCGCAGTAATCGAAGAAAGGTTTCGTTCCGAGCGGGAGTTCCAAAGCAATTCTGCCTTTGCCGTCAGTTCCTGAGACCTTTGACACCTCGCATCCGCCGCCGAGCGGTGTCCATCTCCACCCGCATGAAGCCCAACAGCAAAGTTCGCTACCCAGTCATCCAGCTCGCCTATGAAAGCAAACACGCTCCCTTTCGCTCCACCGAAGTGATGAACAGGCATCCCAAAATCTGCATGCCAACGCTGAACCGTGCGTTGACCCCGCCCCAGATAATCTGCAATTGATTTCCAGGAATCCAAGCGTGATTTAGACAAAGAGTCCCCCGGGCCTTTATGTGCAAAGACGAGTTCAGCGCAGCTTACTGTTCAAACGCTCGATCTGTGCCGCAAAAACGCGTGGGAAAAAATGAAGCAATTACTGGAGGTACGACGATCAAGTCCATTTCAAGTCCACCACTTCATCTGGAACCATCTGACGAACTTACAAAAAAGACCAAGCCGGGGCACTCCTCAATTCATCGTCTGAATCAAACCTGGCGCCGATTGCCGTGGAACGGCATTCCGGCGAGGCGAACTCAGCACGATCATGACCATCTGTTTTCAAACTGGATATGATTCCCGGTGGGCCCGGTTACGATAGTACCATTCAAACTTTCAAAAATGTCCGGTTGAAAAACAGTCCGGCAAGCTTTGGCAAGTATTGGCATACCTTTGCGCTTTAGGAAAAAGAAGACCCTGGTTACTCTAGTTCTATCAATAATCGTTAGCGGTCCGCATCTCTGTCCAGGCGCCTCGCACCCCGCGAAAGCCTGACGCGAAATTTGAAGCGCCCCAAAAGGTGCTGAAAGGTGCCGGCAAGGCCGAAGGAGAATTTTTGAGGATGAATGCTCATGCGGAAGCTGACGTGCTTGTCGGCGCGCCACCCTTGACCGGAACGGAACCGCAATCCCACACCCATCGCAGGCGCCGCGTCGATTACAACTCCGGCCGCGCTCTTGAGATTCTCGGGCACGCCATCGACTACTTGACCGATGAATACATCTTCGAGGGTGGAAAGGTCTTCGCGGATGACCCGCGTTTCCAGGCCGTACAGCTACTCATGGCGCTCAATCGCCAAATCTATTTCGCGCGCCCCGTCGTGCCTACCCTTTCCGAACGTCTATTCTCATTCCTCCGCCTTCGCCGCGCATAATCCTCCGCGCCCCGCCCCTTAGTCGCACAGTACACAAGTCTCTAAGTCCCCAGTCCCTGCTCGGCCGCAATCCTCTTCAACTCCGGCAACACGCTTCCCAAAGCCACCGACTTCGCATCCCGCGTCCCCAGCGCAAAGTAAACATCTCTGTACAGCCGATACAACCGCTCATAAACCGCCGCAGCCTGCGCATCGGGCTCGACCGTGCGCAGCGGCAAACACACCGCAGCCTGCGCCTCTTCAATCGTCTTGTAAGCGCCCGCCGCCATCAGCGCAATGATTCCCGAACCCAGGCTCGTCGGAATCCCTGCTGGCACCAGCACAGGTTTATTCAGCACATTGGCATACACCCGGTTGAGCACTTCGCTCTTTTGCGGAATCCCGCCCGCATTGATCACGCGATCGATGCGCACTCCGTGCTCCGCCATCCGCTCCAAAATGATGCGCGTGTGAAATGCCGTTCCCTCGATCGCCGCGAACAACTCGTCCTGCGCCGTGTGCACCAGGTTCCATCCCAGCGTCACGCCGCCCAGTTCCGGATTCACGAGCACCGTCCGGTCGCCATTGTCCCAGCTCAGCCGCAGCAGCCCGGTCTGTCCGGCCTTGTAAGCCTCCAAACCCTCTGACAGCGCAGCCACCGTCGTGGATGCCCGGCGCGCAATCCCCTCAAAAATGTCGCCCGTCGCCGACAGCCCCGCCTCAATCCCAATCATGCCCGGATGAATGCTTCCCGGCACCACGCCGCACACGCCCGGCACCAGCTCCGCCTTGCCCGCCATCGCCATAATGCACGTCGATGTGCCCACCACGTTTACTGCATCGCCTTCGCGGATATTCGAGCCAAGCGCGTCCCAGTGCGCATCGAACGCGCCCACCGGAATCGGAATCCCCGCCTTAAGACCCAGCTCCGCCGCCCACTTCGGCGAAAGATGTCCGGCCAGGTGATCGCTGGTCAGATACTCGCCGCCCAGTTTGGCGCGCACGCCCTTCAACAGCGGGTCCACGGCCACCAGGAACTCTTCCGGCGGCAGGCCGCCCCACTTGGGGTTCCACATCCACTTGTGGCCCATTGCGCAAATGCTGCGCTTCACGTCGCTCGCCTTCGTAATCCCGCTCAGCGTCGCCGCCACCATGTCGCAGTGTTCCAGCGCGGTCACAAACTTCTCGCGCTTCTCAGGATTGTGCCGCAGCCAGTGCAGCAGCTTTGAGAATCCCCACTCGTGCGAGTACACTCCGCCGCACCAATCAATACCCTCAAACTTCAGCTCGTGCGCCTTCTGCGTAATCTCCTGCGCCTCGGCAAACGCGCGATGATCGCACCACAGGTAGTACTCGTCGAGCGGCTCAAGATTCTCGCCCATGGGAATCACGCTCGAGCCCGTCGTATCGAGCGCGATCGCGGCAACCGTCTCGCCTGCTACGCCCGTCGTCTTCAGTACCTCGCGCGTCGCCGCGGCCAGCGCCTTCATCTGGTCGTCGTGCGACTGCGTTGCATAATTCGGATCTTCGCGACGCCGGTGCAGCGGATAACTCGCCGATGCGGTTCCAATCGGGCCCTTCTCGCTGTCCACCAGCGTCACGCGAACGCTCAATGTTCCAAAGTCAACTCCAGCCACAACCGCCATGGAATCTATCCCTCCGGTAAACGCTTTCCAGTTCGCCATCCAGAGTACACCATGGACCTGTCTCGATTACTTCTTTGCGCCCGGCAACAGGCTCGTAAGCCTGCCCATCAACCCCGGCTTCACCGCCGCAGGCGTCACGGGAGTCCCTGCTGCAGGCTTCGCCGCAGGCGCTGCATTTGCCTTCTCCGCCATCGCAGTCGCGGCAGCCCCTTGCTGTTTTCCGTCTCCCGGTTTGCCCTTGGCATCCGCCGCACTCGACGCCCCGCCCACTACCGCGACATGTTTCAGGTCGGGCGGCGCTGATCCATCACTCCCGTTCTTCACCAATATTGAAATCCTGCGGTTCGACGGATCATACGGGTTGCTTTTCACCCGCAGAAACTGGTCCGCATATCCCCGAACCTGCGTCACCTGGTCCTGGCGCACACCACTCCCCTGCAACAGTCGCCGTGCCGAGTTTGCCCGATCGGCCGACAACTCCCAGTTGCTGTAGTTCGTATCGGTCGAATACTGCGTCGCATCGGTGTGCCCCTCAATCAGCAAGGAATTGGGCAGCGTCTTCAGCTCCGCTCCCAGCAACGACAGCAACTCCTGCCCGCTGTCGCTCAGCCGCGCGCTCCCGCTTTCGTAAAACGTCCCGTTCTTGTCCTCGATCAACTCAATCCGCAGCCCCTCGGCCGTGATTGTGATCTCAATCTGCTTCGACAGCTTCTCCAGTTCCTTCTTCGCCTTGATCTCCTGCTCCAGCTTGTCTTTCAGCTTCTGCATCTGATCGTTCTGGGTCGCCGTAATCGTCTCGCCGGTCCCCGTCATCGTTGTTCCCAGCAACTGCCCCGTTCCCTTCGGATCGTTGAAGTAGCCTGCAACCGCTTTCTTGACCTTCTCGCTCGATCCCATCAGCCACAGCACAATAAACAGCGACATCATGGCCGTGACAAAATCCGCGTAAGCCACCTTCCACGCCCCGCCGTGATGGCCGCCGTGGCCCCCCTTCCTCTTGATCACTATGATTGGTTGCGCCTTGCCGTTGCCGTTCATCGCTCCCCGCTTCTATTCCACATCCCCAGCCATCCGCTCATAGGACCATGTGGGTGCCCCCGGTCCCTCGCATTTGGGGCCGGGGAAGAAACAAACTCACCCGGTCGAAGCCCTACGCAGCCGCAGCCGGCTCCGCCGCCTCGACCTTGCTCTTGCAGCTCTTCTCCATCTCGTCAAAACTCGGCCGCACATGCGAAGGAATCGCCCTCCGCCCCATCTCGATCGCAATCATCGGCGCAGACCCCTTCAGAAACGAAAGCACCAGCACACGCAGCACGTGCAGATATTCGTTATGCTCGTCCGCCGTCTTGCGCATGTTTGAGCTCAGCGGGCCCACCACGCCGTAGCACAAAAGAATTCCAAGAAATGTTCCCACCAGCGCCGCTGCCACCTTCTCGCCAATTTCTTCGGGAGGTCCGCCAAGCGCGCCCATCGTAATCACCACGCCCAGCACCGCCGCTACAATCCCTAGCCCCGGCAGCGCATCCGCTACCGTCGACAACGCATCGATCGGCTGCATCGCCGCGGTGTGATGCACCTCCATGTCGAGTTCCATCATCTGGTCCATGTCGAACGGCTCCACTCCGCCGGTGATCGCCGTCCGCAGCGTGTCGCACAAAAAATCCATCGCGTGATGATCGGCCAGAAACTCCGGATAGTTCTTGAACACAGAGCTTTCCTTCGGCTTCTCCACATCCATCTCCACGCTCAGCAAACCCTCTTTTCGCACCTTGTTCAGGAACTGGTACATCATCTTCAGCGTGTTCAGGTAGCGCTGCTTTGAAAACTGCGAGCCCTTCAGCACCCCCATCAGCCCCGCCGCAACCCCCTTGATGATGTGCATCGGATTGGCCACCAGCAGCGTGCCCGTCGCCGCGCCGGAGATGATCAACAGCTCCGCCGGCTGCAGCAGCACCGCCATGTGGCCCTTCTCCATCAAAAAGCCGCCAATCACGGCTCCAAGCACCACAACGATTCCTATGATGGCAAACATTCTCGCCTCCCCGGTGCTGATGTCACACAGTTCCCACCCGCACGAATGCTGGCTTCCATGGCCCCCTGCGCGCGCTCCAGCAACTGCGCCAGACCCTCTTCGTCCTGGGCGCAAGCCTGCGCCGCGCCAATGCTGACCGTCAGAGAAACCCGGTCGCCCCACCACCTGAAGTCCGCCGTCCGCGCAAGTCCCGCAATCGCCTGGCCATGCGTGGCCAGCATCACCGCCGACCGCTCATGCGAAACAATCAGGAACTCATCGTCGCCCCAGCGCCCCACTTCTTCTGCCGGACGCAGTCCCTGCGCAAGAGCCCGCTCAACCTTTTCAAGCATCGCCTCGCAAGCGCCCGCGCCATGCGTCTTGCGCAGCCCATATGCCTGGTCCACGTTCACCCACAACACCCCAAACGGAACGCCGCCCCTTGCAAAATCCTCAAACTCGTTCTGCAACCGCTCTTCCAGCTCCGCCCGGCTCGCTGCTGTTCGTTCGTTCTCGCTCGAATCCCCATGCGGCAACGCGTCCAGACACTCCGCCGGATGAAATACCGCCGCCATGCCGATTCGTTCGCCCAGCCCGTCGCGCAGTGCCAGGGCACGCGTCATCACCTGAAGCTCGTGGCCCAGCTTGTGCCTGGCCCGCACCAGCGCTCCGTGTCCCGTCTGCAGTTCCGCACCCTGCACCTGGTCGCCGCGTCCCGCCCCTGCCGGCATCAGCGTCTCCAGCGCTTCGGGCGCGGGCCGTCCCACTACGTCCAACCCCGCAAAGCCGGTAATCGCCGCCGCAGCCTGGTTCCAGAACACCACTTCGCCCTCGGCGCCAAACAACACAATGCCGTCGGGCAAACTGTCCAGCGCGGATTCAAGAATCTCTGTCCGGTCCCTCATTCAACTCGCACTCCACCTGACGCGTTTATCGGCAAAGCGAAGCCCAACTTCATCCGCGCCCGCATCATGCATGCTGTGGAACTCGCACCCGCATCCACATTTCTTAGAAAACCCAAAGAACGAAGAATCTCGTCCTACACAAAACAAAAAGGACGGCCCAGGGCCGTCCTACTGTTCTTGCAATTCCTGAAAAAACAAGATCGGGGCCCCATTCATCGCACAGCTTTATCGTGCGATGAGTGGGAAAGAAGCAACTCCCCCTCGCGCTGTTCTTAAAAGGCCGCGGCATTCGACGCGACAGGTCCCTCGCCTTTGGGCACCCGGGATCGAAAAAAGCTCCGTGCCCCACCCCGCTTTTTGCGATGGGCGGGACAACAAGCATCCAACCTGAAAAGTTTTCCTGTTTCCTGTTCCCTGTTCCCTGCCTTTAGAAGCTCCGCACCCACTCCACAATCGAACGAACCGCAATCCCGCTCGGCCCCTTCGCAATATACGGCCGCGCATCCTCAATCCAAGCCACGCCCGCAATATCGAGGTGTATCCACGGCGTCTCCTCGGCAAACACCTTCAGAAATTCGGCAGCCGTGCTCGCCCCGCCCCAACGTCCGCCCGTGTTCTTGATGTCCCCAATGTCGCTCTTGATCATGTCCGAATACTCGTCGCCTAGCGGCAGCCGCCAGAACTTCTCGCCACTCGCCTCGAGCGCCGCGGCAAACTTTCCGTACGTCTCCTCATGATTTGAGAACACGCCTGCATTCACCTTGCCCAGCGCCACCACGCACGCACCGGTCAAGGTCGCGGCGTCAATCAGGTGCGTCGCGCCCAGTTGCTTCGCGTACGCCAACCCATCGGCCAGCACCAGCCGCCCTTCCGCATCGGTATTGATAATCTCGATCGTCTTGCCCGACATCGCGGTCTGCACGTCGCCCGGCTTCTGCGCCTTCCCGTCCGGCATGTTCTCCGCCGCGCACACAATCCCGATCACCCGCACCTTCGGCTTCAGCAGCGCAATGGCCCGCATCGCGCCTATCATCGCCGCGCCGCCCGCCATGTCGTACTTCATCGCTTCCATGTTTTCTGAAGGCTTGATCGAGATGCCGCCCGTGTCGAACGTAATTCCCTTGCCCACCAGGCCGAGCACTGGCCCATCCGTCACACCCTTCGGCTCATAGCGCATCACGATCAGCGCAGGAGGCTCAGGCGATCCCTGCGATACGCTCCAGAACGCCCCCATCTTCAACTCGTGCAGCTTCTCCGTTGAGTGCACCTTGCATTTCAGTCCCACTTCTTCGGCCATCTGCGCGGCCCGTTTTCCCAGCACCGTCGGCGTCAGCTTGTTGCCCGGCTCGTTCACCAGCTCGCGCGCAAGATTCTGGCTGTCGCCCACAATCACGCCCTCGCCAAACGCCGTCTGCAGCGCCTTCTTTTCTTCCGCGCTCACCGTCGCCGGAGCCACCAGCGTGAATCCCTGCACGCTCTGGTCCTTGCGGTCGCTCCTGTAGGTGTCGGGATCGTAGTCGCCCAGCAGAGCGCCCTCCACCACCGTGCGCGTTGCCGCCTCGCGATCCAACCCCGCGCCATCAGGCAGCGCCAGCGCCACCTTCCGGATGCCCCTTGGCTTCGCAAACCGAATCGCCGACCCGGCAGCATTCCGCACCGCGTGCGCCGTCGCCTTGGCCTCTTTGCCCAGCCCCACCAGCAACAGCCGCTTCGCCCCAAGCTTCGCCGGACTGTGCAGCAGCAGCGTCTCGTTGGCCCCCGCCTTGAACTCACCGCTCTTCAGCACCTCGGCCGCGGCCGCCTTCACCCGCGCATCCGTCGTCAGCAGCACCGGCTTCGCCTTCACGTTCGGTCCTTTGCCCGTCTGCGTATCCACTGCCAGCACGGCCAGCAGTTCAGTCTTCACTTCAGAGGATTTTTGAAATACCAATTGTGTCCGCATGGTGCTTATTCTTTCATTTCCCCCATGGGTTCCGCCAAACAGCCCTCAGCCGCGCCCCGAATGCGAGTTGGCTGGGAGCTATAGGGAAGTTGGATTCTCACAGATATAGTTCCGCGCATCAGCAGATCGCGAAGACTACGCAGCCGCAACCTGCGCCTGCTCCTTCGCACCCATGATCAGCAGCCAGAGCACGCCGGCAAGCTCGGCCATAAACACCGGCTGGCCGTAGCGGAACAGAGCGGCAGAGTAATCCGGCGCAAGGAACCAGGTAATGCCGACCGCAACCCACGCGATGCCGTCCAATAGGAGCCAGTACCCCAGCCAGCTTGGCAGGAAGCGTGAACGCACCACAAGCCATCCAAAAGGCAGCAGCCACAATCCCCAAAATGCCTGGTTGATGCCGACCGACTGCCCATGCATGTTGATCAGAAGCATGCCGATGGTCTCGCGTGTGTGTTGGTCGAAGGCGGCTACGGAAGCGCCGTTGTGAAAGACGAAAAGCGCGGACGCGCTGAACACCACGCCCGTCAGGCTGAGAGCACACGAGACGAGCACCAGCGCCACCAGTTGTCGTGCGCGGTGCCGGTCCACGTCTTCAAACAGGCGATAGAGCGCCAGGCTCAGGCCGATGAAGATCACCACGCCGAGTGTCTCGGCAAGCATTCCCCAGCGGTAGAGCGTCTCGTGGCTGAGGACGCGGACCGCCGTTGCCGCCGCGTCGTTTTGCACCACCGTTTTCGACGGGACATAGAGCAGGTAAAACGGCCCCAGGGTGAAGCCCAGATACCAAAGCCCAGCGATACGGGCAGTCCTCTTCCGCGACGTCATAGGGATCTCCGGCGTTGGGAATGGTACGCGACCTAGCCTCAAGAAGTTCCGGAGAGAATTCCGCGGCCTGGCGCATCACCGCCTACCCATGTTCGGAAGAGC
>Ga0224557_1002103_pt1 | contig 17640 bp, 11 predicted proteins | sample 714S31014metaG_FD_180677 | JGI IMG/M metagenome (GOLD analysis project Ga0224557, IMG submission 180677) | Peat soil microbial communities from Stordalen Mire, Sweden - 717 S3 10-14 | ecosystem: Environmental > Terrestrial > Soil > Wetlands > Peat | place: Sweden: Norrbotten County, Stordalen...
GGGGTGCTGACGGAGCGCCTCGCTGCAACTGGCGTCGTGATGACCGGCGTGGATGCGTCGGCCGGCATGGTGGCCCAGGCGCGGGCACGCGGGCTCAACGTGCAGCAGGTCAGTGCCGACGCGATGGGCTACGCAGGCGAGTTCGATGCGATGTTTTCCAACGCCGCGCTGCACTGGATGCCGGACGCCAAGGCGGTGCTTGCAGCGGTCCACCGGGCGCTTCGACCCGGCGGACGCTTTGTCGCGGAGATGGGCGGCCAGGGAAACATTGCCGCCATCCGGACGGCATTGCAGGCGGTGCTTTCGCGGTTCGGTATCGACGCAGAGGCCGCGGCCGTGAGTTTCTATCCCTCGCCGGCGGAGTACCGGCGGCTGCTCCAGGACGCTGGCTTTACCGTACGCTCGATGGAGCTGATTCCGCGGCCGACGCCGCTGCCCGCCGGAATGGAGGCGTGGCTGAGTACGTTTCGCAATGGCGTACTGGATTTGCTGACGCCGGAAGACCGCGTCAAGGCGGTCGCGGACACGGTCACGCTGCTGCGGCCCATCCTGGCGGATGCGGATGGCAACTGGACGGCAGATTATGTGCGGCTGAGGTTTGCCGCGGTGCGGGATTAGGCGACGATTGAGTGAGTAACCCCACGATCACCTCGCCCCGTGGGCTCGGCGATCATGGGGCACCCGATTCATGACCGCTCCCTAGATTACGCCATTGTCGTGGAGGAACTGCATCCACAGGATGGTGCCTTTCTGGTTTTCGGCGGGAGAGAAATTGCCGTGGCCGCCGCCGACGACGATGTCCTCTTCGTTGGGAACGTGGGCAGCGTCAAGCGCGGCCTTGAGCTTGTAGGACTGAGTGGGATTGTAGGTGTGGTCCTGGTCGCCGTTGATGATGAAGGTGGGCGGCAGGCCTGGATGGATGTATGTAAGCGGCGATACCTCGCGGGCACGGGCGAGCATGGCCTCGGTGGGTTCAGGCCAGCGGGGAGGCTGCGGACGGGCGCGCGGCATGGCGTCGGGGTTGGCGGCGCCGGTTGAGGCGGCAGCCGGTGCTGAGCCCGGCGCTGAGCCGGGAGTGGGCGGGGTAGCTGCGGCGGCAGGTGCGGAATCGGGCGGGAGCGGCAGATCGAGCCCGATCCACTGGTGGGTAAAGTCCATGCTGCCGTGGAAGGTCAGTGACTCGGCGACGTCGCTGGCGCCGAACATGTCGATCACGGCGACGACCTTGGGCTGGTCGGTACAGCCGGGCGGGTCCATCGAGGCGGGTGCATAGCCGGCCATCAGCGCAAGGTGTCCACCGGCGGAGCCGCCCCAGGTCACGACCTTGTTGGGATCGAAGTTGTACTTGGCGGCGTTCTTCTTGACCCAGGACATGGCACAGAGGACGTCCTGGACGGCTGCGGGGGCGGGAGCGTCGATGGCGTTGCGGTACTGGACGGCGACAACGCTCATGCCGGCGGCGAAGAATGGGCTGAAGCTGCCGGAGCCGCTGGGACGGTCGCCGCGAATCCAGCCGCCGCCGTGGATCTGGATGACCACGGGCGTGGGTTTGTCGGAGGGAACCTGGTAGACGTCGAGGTGCATGTCCATGGTGCCCGGAGGCCCGGTGTTGGGCAGGGGCGGACGAATGCCGCTGGGCGTGCCCGGGTTCGGCGCCGACTCCGCGCTGGGGTTGGGGATGTGAGGCACGGTAGCGTAAACGATGTCGTCCGTTACGACGGGCTTGACGGTGCGCCAGTTGGCGGGATCGAGGTAGGCCGGACCTCCGGCGGCTGGAGCTGCGGCTGTGGCGCTGCCTGGCACCGGGGGCGCAGTCTGCGTGGACAGGCACGAAGCGGTGAGCGCGATGGAGAGTGGCACCAGGGTCAGGGCGGCGACAACGGGTGAGCGCATGGGATTCTTCCTCGCTGGGTTTCGCAGATGGTGCGGCCAACCATCGTAACGCGCGCGGGGAGGAGATTTCAAACGGGAAATCCGTTCCGGATGACAGGGGAGCGAGCGCGATGCTACGCTTCGGCGATGTGCGAATCCCTTCACTGGCTTTCTTTCCCCGGCCGCGCCGCAGGTTTGATAGCGAAGTCGCCGCTGGTGCAGTATCTCGCTCCGGAGAAGGCACCGACCTATTCCGCTCCAGCAGCTTCAGCTCCAGCAGCGCATTAACTCGTCGATTGGAGATTGTTATGGCTACGCTCAGTTCTCTGCCCCGCATCGCATCGGTTGTTCTGCTCGGATGCTGCGCCTCGCTGCTGGCGCAGGCTCCAGCGGCAGACACTTCGGCGGTGCCTCCGCCTCCACCGCAAGTGAATCTGCCGCAGCGGGTGCCGCTGAACCCGGCTCTGCCGACGATCTTCATCGTCGGCGACTCGACGGCAAGCAATGGACGCGACCTGGGCTGGGGTTCCCATCTGGGAGACTACTTCGACCTGACGAAGGTCAATGTCGCGAACCGCGCGATCGCGGGACGCAGCAGCCGCAGCTATATGGACGAGGGCCACTGGGACAGCACGCTGGCCGAGATCAAGCCCGGAGACTATGTGCTGCTGCAATGGGGACAGAACGACGGCGGCGATCTGGGCGGCGCGGGAAGCAGGAATGCGCGCGGTGACCTGAAGGGCGACGGCGATGCGACGCAGGACGTGATGCAGACGACAGGACCGAAGTCGGGCCAGGTCGAAACCATCCACACCTACGGCTGGTACAACCGCAAGTACGTCGCGGACACGCTGGCGAAGGGCGCGACGCCGATGTTCCTCTCGATGACGATCCACAATGCCTGGAAGCCGGACGCTGCGGGCGTTCAGCATGTGTCGCTGGACATGCGCTTTGGGCCGGTGATGTGGAAGATCGCGCAGGAAGACCACCTGGCGTTCATCGATATGGCTCCAGTGGAGGCAACCCGGATGGAATCAGTTGGCAAGGACAAGGCATCGCTGTGGTTCCCGATCGACTATGTGCACACCAGCGCGGAGGGTGCGGACTTGAATGCGCAATCGGTGGCGATCGCGCTGGAGATTGCGAAGAGTCCGCTGCTGAAGTACCTGAAGGCGCCGCTGCCGATTCCGCCGGATGCGGTTACGGCGACGAAGACGTCCGAGTCATCGCTGGCGGCCAATGTGGATGGGGCGTCGGTAACACCGCCGCCGCGCCCGGCGCCCGCGGCCGCACAATAGCGCCGGAGGAGTCGAAGCGACCAGGACATCCCGCATACAGAGATGCCCCGGCCGAGGGCACACCACGACTCCAGAATCACATCGGTACCGCCGAGCTGCTGAACTACGGCTTCTTGTACTTCGGCGGATACTTGTTGATCAACAGGGTGACTGCCTTATCCATCAGCTGGTCTTCCTTGTCCCCGGTACCGCCCGACGGCTCAACCACGGTTCCGCGCCAAAGCAGCTTGTGGGTCTTGGTGTCATACATATCCACAACCAGGGTATTCAGTGGAATGTCGCCCAACGTGGCCTGCGTATCCATAAACCCCGCACTGCCCCACGGACGTTGCCAGGCGTAGCCGCTGCCCAGTTCGTTATAGAAAGTGGTGAACTCATCTTTATTCTGGGTCGCTTCCACTGCGGTCAGGGTTACGTCGCCGCCTTTTCCGACTTCAGTCATGTATCTGCCGGCCATGTCGCGCTTCATAGCCAGGGTGATCCGGCTCTCAACGTCGGGATCGGATGCGTGGATCTTTTCCCAGGTATAGGTCTTGAATTTCAGGAAGTTGACGGTGTGATCGTAATCGATGGTCACCGTTTGGGCCAGGATAGGCGCCGCTGCCATGGCCATCCCGACCAGAGCGGCTGCCAGCGTTTTCGCGATTGCTTTCATTGTGAGCCTCCGAGCGTTTGGGAATCGTGCCCCTCCCGATTCCGGTGAAGGTCGCACCAATTCAGTTTCCAGCTGTTACAGCTACAAACGTTGAAGGGCGAGACAAAGACGCAGACGAATTGCAAAAATTTGTATGCTAATAGAACATTTGCGCGATTATCGAAGCTGCTCCAACCCCGCCCCGGGCCATCAACATCGCGTAAACTTAACCTGGGCAGTCAGATGCCCGTGGAATTCCTAAGGACGCCCAGTTGTTCAACAAAATACTTGCAAAGGTTTTTGGCACCAGCAACGAACGGGCGGTCAAGCGTCTACTACCGGCGGTTGTCCGGATCAATGCGTTCGAGCCGTCCATCCAGGCTTTGTCGGACGAGCAGTTGCGCGCCAAGACGGACGAATTCCGCCGGCGCATCGCAGACTCCGTGGCCGCCGAGAAGATCGACCCGGCAGATCCGGACTCAGCCGACGCAATCCGCGCCGCCGAGAAAGCCGCACTCGAGGAGATTCTCCCCGAGGCCTTCGCCGTAGTGCGCGAGGCGGGCATCCGCGCGGTTGCGATGCGCCACTTCGACGTCCAGCTGATCGGCGGCATGGTGCTGCACTCCGGCAAAATCTCCGAAATGAAGACCGGCGAAGGCAAAACCCTGGTGGCGACACTTCCCTGCTATTTGAACGCGCTCGCCGGCCACGGCGTTCACGTGGTCACCGTCAACGACTACCTGGCCAAACGCGATGCCGAGTGGATGGGCAAGATTTATGGTTTCCTTGGTCTTTCCGTTGGCGTCATCGTGCACGACCTCTCCGACGAGCAGCGGCGCGAGGCCTACGGCTCCGACATCACCTACGGCACCAACAACGAGTTCGGGTTCGACTATCTGCGCGACAACATGAAGTTCGACCTGAAGGACATGGTGCAGCGCGGTCACTATTACTGCATCGTCGACGAAGTCGACTCCATCCTCATCGACGAGGCCCGCACGCCGCTCATCATCTCCGGCCCCACCGACCAGACGACGGACAAGTATGCGCGCGTCAACCTCATCATCCCCAATCTCGAGGCGGGCGAGTTGGTCGAAACGCTCGAGACCAAGGTCTGGACCGGAGACTTCGTGGTCGACGAGAAAGCCCGTGCCATCACCGTCACCGACGAAGGCTGGGAAAAGATCGAGAAGCTGCTCGGCATCGGCAATATCGCCGACCCCGAGAACTGGGACTTGAAGCACCACGTCGAGGTGGCCATCAAGGCGCACCATCTCTACAAGCGCGACGTCGAGTATGTCGTCAAAGAAGGCGAAGTCATCATCGTCGACGAGTTCACCGGCCGCCTGATGCCAGGCCGCCGCTGGTCCGACGGCCTCCACCAGGCGGTAGAGGCAAAGGAGGGCGTAGCCATCCGCAAGGAGGACCAGACCCTCGCCACCATCACCTTCCAGAACTACTTCCGCATGTACAAGAAGCTCTCCGGAATGACCGGCACGGCCGAGACAGAAGCGGCCGAATTCGACAAGATTTACAAACTCGACATTGTCGTCGTTCCAACCAACATGCCGATGCGGCGCCTTGAGACCCCCGACGTGGTCTATCGCACCTCGAAGGAGAAATACCTGGCCGTGGCGGACGAGATCACGCGTCTGCATGAAGAGAAGCAGCCAGTGCTGGTAGGCACCACCTCGATCGAGAAGTCGGAACTGCTCTCCGAGATTCTGAAGCGCAAGGGCGTTCGCCACGTTGTGCTGAACGCGAAGTTCCACGAGAAGGAAGCCGAGATCGTTGCCCAGGCCGGGCGCCTGGGCATGGTCACCATCGCCACCAACATGGCCGGCCGCGGCACCGACATTCTGCTCGGCGGCAACTCCGAATTCATGGCGCGCCAGGACCTGGTGAAGAAAGCGCAGGCGCGCGCGGTGTCGGCCGCAGAAGGCGCAATCGCACCCACCGCCGGGCCGGGCATGAAGCGCTTCTATTATGCCAGCCAGGAGTTCGAGACCACGCAAGCGGCGTGGGACGATGCAATCGCGTCGCATCTGGCGACCGCCGACAAGGAGCACGAGGCGGTGGTCACGGCCGGAGGCCTGCATATTCTGGGCACCGAGCGGCACGAGTCGCGGCGCGTAGACAACCAACTCCGCGGACGCGCCGGCCGTCAGGGCGACCCCGGCAGCTCGCGCTTCTTCCTCTCCCTCGAAGACGACCTGATGCGCATCTTTGCCCGCGAGTGGGTCAGCACGCTGCTGCAGCGGCTGGGCATGGAAGAGGGCGTGCCCATCGAGAGCCGCATGATCTCCAAGCGCATCGAGGCGGCGCAGAAGGCAGTGGAATCCCAGAACTTCGAGTCCCGCAAGCACGTTCTCGAATACGACGACGTGATGAACAAACAGCGTGAGGCGGTGTACGGACTGCGCCGGCAACTGATGGAAGGTGTCGACCAGAAGCAGCTGATTACCGACGACTACGTTTCCACGATCCTCTCGAACATTCTGGACGAGAACGCGCCGGAGAAGTCGCATCCCGACGAGTGGAAGATGGACGCAATCTTCACCCAGTCGTATGACGTGTTCGGCGTGAAACTGAACGAATCGTCGAATAGGGAGGGGAGCGCGATCGACGTGAGCCAGATGACCCGGCACGAGCTGGGCGAAGCCATCTTCGAAAAAGTCCGCGAGCACTATGACATCAAGGAGCAGATCCTCGGCGCTCCCGCCATGCGCTACCACGAGCGCATCGTCATGCTCAGCGTTCTGGATGGGCTCTGGAAGGACCACCTGCTGGCGATGGACCACCTGAAGGAGGGCATCGGCTTGCGCGGATATGCGCAGCAGGACCCGCTGGTGGCGTACAAGAAAGAGTCCTTCGCGATGTTCGAAGCGATGATGATGCAGTTCCAGCAGGACACCGCGCGTCATCTTTTCCGCATGCAGATCATCGGCCCGGACGGCAAGCCCATCGAGTCGCTCGAGCAGATGCCTCCGCGCGCCGAAACTCCGGCGCTTCCCCCGTCCGCATTACCCCGCCAGCCGCGGCTGCCGATGAACATCGGCGGCAATGGACAGGCCGGTGATGGCTCGGCCGCCGCCCGCCACGCCGTGCCCATCCCCACCCGTGCGCCGTCCACCACCATCGACGAACTGGAGCGGGAATTTCAACGCAAGAAGAAGCGCGAACTGGAGCAGGCGCGTACCGCGGGATCCTCGGACGGCAGCAATGGCAATGCCCCCCGCGTCACCGGAGAAAAGGTTGGGCGCAACGATCCCTGCCCTTGCGGCTCCGGCAAGAAGTACAAGAAGTGCCACGGCGCCCAGGCGTAACGGCAAATCACGTCTCCGCTTGTCATCCTCCCCTGGACGAATTCGAGGGAGAAAACTCACTTTGGCAATCGGGCTTTCAGGAACCGTTCGACGGTTCCCGAGGCACGGTGGGTTCGCTTACCTCGGGAGCTTCCGCGAAACGGTAGCCGACATAGGCGTCGGTGAGCAGGTACCTGGGGTTCGACGGGTCGTCCTCAATCTTCTTGCGCAACTGGCGGACAAAGGTACGCAGGTAATCGACTTCCTGGCGGTAGTCAGGGCCCCAGACCGAAGTGAGCAGTTTGCCATAGGTGACCGCGCGGCCGGCGTGGGTCATCAGGTAGTAGAGGATGTCGTATTCCTTGCGCGTGAGGTGAATCGGCTGGCCGGAGCGGTTGACGATGCGCCGGGTGGGGAGCACCTCAATCTCGCCGATGGCAAGCGGCGCATCCTCGTTGCGATCGGGGGCCTGGGCACGGCGTACCGCGGAGCGCATGCGGGCCACGCACTCGCGAATACTGAACGGCTTGGTGATATAGTCGTCGGCGCCCGATTCCAGCGCCAGGATCTTCTCCTCCTCGCCGTCGACCACCGTAAGCATCAGAATGGGAAGGCGCGGAGCCATGGCACGCAGGCGCGCCAGCGTCTTCATCCCTCCTATGCCCGGCATGTTCACATCCAGCAGGACCACATCGAAGCTCTGCGATTGCATCAGTTGCAGCGCATCCTCTCCACGCGAGGCCTCGACGGTGACGAATCCCATTTCGATGAGCGGGGCACGCAGGGCGCGGCGGATGGCGGGTTCGTCGTCGACCAGAAGAACACGCACGCCGGGATTGGATGAAGGTGCAGTCACTTGCGCGCGCCTCCCTGGGCAACGGCGGACGGAGGAATGGTGGGCAGGGATGCATAGAAGGTGGTTCCCTTGTCGGCATCGCTGGTGACCCAGACGTGACCGCCCTGCGCCTGGGCCGTACGCTTGGCAACGGAGAGGCCAATGCCGGTTCCGGGCGCCTTATTGGCAAGTGTAGACGATCGGTAGAAGCGGTCGAAGATGCGCTCGAAGTCCGCAGCCGGGATGGCCGGCCCCAGGCTGTGCACGGAGAAGATCACTTCGGCGGCGCGCTCCGCCGCCTCGATGGTGACCGGAGTGCCGGCGGTGCCGTACTTCGCCGCATTGTCCACGTACTGGGTCAGCAGCGCGGTCAGCAGGCTGCGGTCGCAACGGAGCGACAGATCGTCGCGCGAAATGGCAATCTTCACCGGGAAGCCGGCAAGCTGATCGCGCAGGCTAGCCACCACGTCCTCTATCAGTGGCGCAATTGCGACCTTCTCCGCATGCGGGATCATGTCGGAAGCCTGCAGCCGCGCGGTCCTGAGCAGGCGGTTGGTCAGGCGGTTGAGCAGCGCCGTTTGTTCGCTGATCAGGGCGACCAGGCCCGCCTGGTCCGTCGAGAGGCTTCCAGTGGAGCTGAGGCCCTCGCTGGCGGCGGCTATGGCGGTGAGCGGCGTCTTGTAGGCATGGGCAAGCGAGTCGAGCACGGTGGTGCGCAACTGCTCCGCCTGGCGCGCACTTTCAGTCCGGCTCTCATTGGCAAAGGCGTGATAACGATCGAAGGTGATAGCAACGATTGAAGCGATAGCGCTGGCCATCCGGTCGCGCGTCTCGCCGCGCAACAACAGCGCGCCGATGGGCAGATCCCCCATGCGCAGGACCCTGCGGCTCAGGCCGGTTTCCGGATCGTCGCTTACGGTCTCAAAAGTGCAAATGTTTCGCAGAATGTCGGGCAAATCGTCGAACCATTCTCCCGCCCGGTAGACCTCCTCGATATCGGCGTCGAAAATGGCGACTGACTCGACTTCGAAAAGGGACTGGACCAGCGGAGCTAACTGCGGTCCAGGTTTGCGGTGCGGGTCCAGTTTGGTGGTCACGCCAATAAAGTTGCAGAGTTGCTCCGCTTCCAGCCGCTGCGGTTCGGCATCGGCGACAACCGGAGGGCCAGGGGCCGACGCAGCAGGCGATGCAGGACGCCGCTTCAGCACCAGGACGGCAATGATCGCCGCCTCCAGGATGAGCAACCCTGTGATTAGGAAGGCTTCCACCACATCTCCGGATTTTACAGTCGCTTCAGCCGCCGATTGCGGTGAATTTCCATAGCAGAACTTCGATGAAGTTTGAAGGGTATCTGTGGGAATCTTAGCATTTTTTCTTCACGAATCGTTGTGTCCCTTTTTTTATGGCCGATGGCAGGGAAAATCCAATCTTTATTTTTTCTTTATGGATTCCTTATAACTTCCTGACGATCATGGGAACCATCCGGGAGACAAATATTCCCCGGCGTCTCGAAGGGACGCCGAAGAGGCAAGGGAAAGCCAAGGCGCCGATGCCCTGGCGTTTCACCGGAGAGACTGCACGCCACTTTCATGGAGGAGCTGAACGAATGGATCTCAAACCGCAGCGCGTGTTGCAAGGTGTGGCAGGAGCTTTGATTCTCTTTGCCATCGTAGCGGGAGCGCAAACCCCAGCCGCTCCAGCCCCAGCCACCCCGTCGGACACCACCACTGCCCCCGCCGCCGCCCCCGCCGCCGCGGCTGCACCTGCGGCAGCACCCGTGTGGAGCGTCGGTACGATCGACTTCAGCGGCTATCTCGATGGGTATTTCAGCTATAACAACAACCGCCCGCAGAACATGACCAACGACTATTACAACTTCGATGACAAGGATAATTTCAATCTCGAAGCGGCAAAACTGACCCTCAATCACGATCCCGACCCGATTGGCGCGCATGTGGATCTCCTCTTTGGCCGCACCAACACCCTCTTTCAATCCAGTGGCTTGGGCATCAACTACATCGAACAGGCCTACATCAGCATCAAGCCCCCCAAAGCCAAGGGCTTTGAGCTGGACGCCGGCCAATTCGTTACGTCGGCGGGCCAGGAAGTCGTCGAGACCATGAGCAACTGGAGCTACTCGCACGGCCTGCTGTTCTCGTACGCAATTCCCTACTACCACTTCGGCGTGCGCACCTCAATGCCTGTTTCCAAGGTCTGGACGGTGGGCGCGCAGGTGGTAAACGGCTGGAACAACGTGACCGCCTATAACGGAGGCGTCACCGTCGGCCTCACCAGTTCTCTCGTCAAGCCGAAGTACACCTGGAACTTCAACTACTACACCGGCCCGGAGAACAGCGGACTTCCGCCGCAAGGCGCCGGTACGCAGAGCGGATATCGCAACCTGTTCGACACCACCCTGCTATTGACGCCCAACGCGAAGTTCAACGCCTACGTCAACTACGACTACGGCCAGAACCGCATCCCGTCGTGGCCGAGCTCGTACTACAACGGCGACGGCTACACGAACTTTACTGTCAAGTCGATGGATCCTCACTGGCAGGGCATCGCGGGTTCGGCTCGCGAGCAGATCACCCCCAATGCCGCGATAGTTTTCCGGTACGAGTACTTCTACGACAACCAGGCCTACGCAACCGGGTTGGACTACTACTCCGACGGCGAACTGTACCAGTCGACCTTCAAGAAGCTGAGCATCGAGGAGTGCACCGCAACCTATGAATACAAGTGGGTCGCGGGGCTGCTGGTACGGGTCGAGTACCGCATCGACTGGTCCAACAAGAACATCTTCGACTATGGCAACGACGTCAATTATGACCTTTCGGGAACTCCCGGCTACAAGACCAGCAACTATTCAGCGTATGGGGCGTCGAAGGACGCTCAGAATACTGCAACCGTGGGCCTGATCGCCTTCTTCGGACCCAAGCGCTAAATTCCGCGGCCGCGCCACCGCCAAACGTTGGCGCGGCCAAGAAACCAGGCGGCTTTCTGCCGCAAGAGGAGAACTTTAGACAATCCTCATGCGTGCCGAAGGAAAATGGCTTAACTGATTTTTAACAACTTTATCCAAACCAGGAGACAGCTCATGGCAGAAGTGACACCAGTCCCGCAAATGCAGAAAACGCTTGGCCTGACAGGTTTGACCAGCAACGCAATGGCACTGATCGCGCCAGGGGCCTTCCTTTGGCTGACGTTCTTCATCCAGGCGACCACCGGCGCAACGTCTCCTTCGATGTGGATCGGGATATTCGCGGCCCTGGCGCTGTGTCTGGCGACGGCGGTCTCGTACGCGGAGATCTCCAAGCTCTATCCCGGCACCGGCTCCAGCTATTACTACGCAGAACAGGCCCTGCTCTCCAAGGATAAGGCGTTCAAGTATGCCCGCATCGCCAAGTTTATTGTCGGCTGGGGTTCGCACCTCTACTACTGGGTCTACCCGGGCGTGATGGTCGGCGTCACCGGTGTATTCGTCGGATATGTAGTGGGCTTTCTCAATCCCACCTTCATGGCCGGATCAACTCCGGGTCCCATCTTCATGGCGCTGATTGCGGTCATCTTTACATTCTTTGTCGCGGCCATCGCCCAGCGGGGCGCAAACGCTTCGACCGCCGTCAACCTGGCAATCAACGTCATTCAGATTTCGGCGCTGATTTTGTTCAGCTTTCTCGCCATCGGCTATCGCGTCAACCACCCTCAGGGCGCACCCGCACTCAACTACGACTCCTCCTCGCTGTCCACTTACACCTATAACTTCGCGACTAAAGCCGACGGGACCATCATCCGCGATGCCAGCGGCAACCCAACTCCTCAACTCGACAAGGCGGGCAAGCCGGTTCCATTCACGATCGACTACACGCCGTACGATTCAACCGGCAAGCTGTTCCAGGCCCACCCCAACGCCAAGTCGGTGATTTCCGTACACAGCTTCAACTGGATGATGATTCAAGCCACTGTCGCAATCTTGATCCTGGTCGGCTTCGAATCGGTGACCGCGATGGGCGGAGAGGCACGCAACGCCAAACGCGATATCCCGAAGGCAGTAATCTTCTCGCTCCTCATTCAGGGAATGTTCTGTTATCTATTCGAGTATTTTGCGGCGAATTACTTCCTTAATTCCGGATACAACATGCAGAGCGCGGTAGGATCCGCCGCACCGATCGGCGACATGATGATCATCGTCGGCGACGCTCTGCTGGGACCGGGACATGGCAAGTACTTCATGCTGGGCGAGGCAGTCACCGTCTTCCTGGCGCTGATCGGCACCACGCTGGCCTGCATGAATACCGGGGCTCGCGTGACCTACGCGATGGGCAAGGACGACGAGGCGCCGGAACACTTCGGCATGCTTCACTCGAAGACGCTTACCCCTCACCGTGCCGTGCGCACGCTGTCGTTCATCACGGCGATCATCGGCGTCATCTCGGTCTCACTCTACTTCGGCGACGGATCCGCCCTGGCGGACTCGGCTATTGCGGCGCTGCCGCATGGCATCTTCTCCAGCGTAGGCTTTCTCACCCACGACAAGCTGGCGGCGCTGCCCAACTCCATGCTGATGATCACGCTGACATCCAACTTCGGCACGTTCATCCTGTATGCGTTGAGTTGCACCCTGTGCATGATTGCCTACCATAAGCACCCCAACCACAGCTTTATCAAACACACTCTGATCCCAGCATTTGGCTTGGCGGCCAACATCGGCTGCATGATGTTCTACCTGATTGGACCGTTCCTCGGGATCGGCACCAAGATGGAACCGCTGGGAGCGCTTACGATCGCGTTCCTCTGGGGCTGCTACGGCGCGTTTTACTTCATAAAGTCCTCCAAAGATAAAGGCAGGGGAGTGCTGCTGGAGAGCAAAACGCCGGCGATGGTAGACAGGCAGAGCGCGTAATTCTGGACACGGTCTGATGGCTCGGATTTCCGCCCCTCCAGGAAGCTTCGGAGGGGCGGTTCTCCTTGGCGTGTGTTGGCGATGGCAATCCTGCGGCAAAGATAGCCGGGAGGCGGAGACTTCCGATGCTGGACGTAGTGTTTGGACAGGCGAGCGATGCCGGCAGGGTGCGACCGCATAATGAGGATGCGGCGGCGGCATTCATTCCCAGATCGGGCCACGAAGCGCGTTCGCGCGGCTGGATGTTCGCGGTGGCCGACGGCGTGGGAGGAGTAGACCTGGGCGAGGTGGCCTCCGCCAAGGCGGTGGAGACTGTGGTGGATGGTTTTGCCCATTCGCCGGAAGGAACCTCGCTGGCGAGCCTGCTGCCGCGCTTGATCCAGAATGCGAATGCTGCGATCCATGATGAAGGCCTGCAGCCGGATCGCCGCGGACGGCACATGGCGACAACCGTTGTCTCCTGTGCCCTGCGCCACGACCTCGCGTTCGTCGCCCATGTAGGCGACTCCCGCTGCTACCAGGTGCGGGACGGCGCCGCGAACCTGCTGACCCGCGACCATACCTGGGTGAGTGAGCAACGCAAACTGGGCTTACTCACGGAGACCGCGGCGGAACGGTCGGAAAATCGCCACGTCCTCACCCGCTCGCTCGGCCCGGACCTGTTTGTTACCGTCGAGACGGGAAGCGTTTCGCTCAAGCGGGGCGACGTCCTGGTGCTTTGCACCGACGGCCTCTATGGAGCGATGTATCCCGAAGACATCGCCCGGATTGCGTCGCAGAACAAGGATGCAGCGACGATAGCGCAGGAATTGGTCAGTTATGCGGTGGAAGTGGATGGCGCCGATAACGCAACGGCACAGGTGATCCAGATCCGCGCCACGGAACCGATGGGACAGTATCGCGGCCGTCTCTATCCGCTTCCGCTGCCGTAGGGGCGATCCGCTACTCGCGCAACTCCGAAAGCGCGCAGCAACTCTTCACAAAGTGCGAAATCACGACCTGGCTCTGCGTCACGGCAACGGCATCTTTCCGAAATACAGGCTGATGCGGCCCTTGTATTCCCCGCTGGCGACCGCGGGCTGCCCCATGGGACCACTGGACTTGGGACCCACGAACTTGCTGCCGATCGCCGGGATGGCGTGCAGGAAGGAAACTCCGGCTTGCGGGAACACCGCGTAGGCTTGTCCAACCAGGCTTACGGGCGGGGTCTTCGGGGTGAAGATCTGCACGTAGATGGGAGAGTCGCTGCGCTGGTCCACCAGCGCGGTGATCGGGCCTTCCGAAGTATTGAGCTGCAGCCAGCGCACGCCTGTGTAGAAGCCCTTGAAGACCGGGTAGTCGAAATGCTCTCCAGGCTTGAGATCGTCCGGATCGCCGACCATAGTGTTGTTGTAGGGCCTGTTCCAGACATCGAGAGTGCCGCCGGCGAGACGATTCCGATAGACGGGTGCGGGCCCTAGCCCAAGGAACCGCATGCCTTTGACATTCGCTTCGGGGTAATCGAATCCGATGCCAAAATACTCATGCTCCCCGGTCAGTGTGTAGACGTAGTCGATGCTCACCCAGCCATTGGGCTTCAGACGGTAGGTGACCGATTTCATCGGGCCGTCGAAGGTCGCCGATACTACAAGATCGTTGCCGTCGGTCTTCTGGCCTAAAGACGTAAGCTTGGAATCGGGCGCAAACGCGGGTGGCGTGGGCGGCGCAGCCGGCGGATTTTGCGGCCTGCTCGGAGGCGGCGGAAGCCTGGACCCCATCGCCACGACGCGCGGGCCGTTGACCAGGGAGAAGGACTTGCCCTGCCGAGTGGCAGAGACCAGCAGGCCAGTGGTCTGGCTTATCTGCAGCGACAGGTCACCCGCAGTCGCAGTGATTGTATCGCCGGATTCGGTAGCAGCGGGCTTTGCGCGGCCGGCAGACTTCTCCACCTGCTCCAACCGATGCGCGAGATCGGTTGCAGGCCAGACATAGGTCTGAATCACGCGGCCGGTGGCGTCCTTAATGCGCAGCCGAGTGGCATCGGGCCTCCTCTTTGCGTTTGGACCGGCGGCAGGAGCAGGCGATCCCCAGCCGTCCCAGCTTGCCGAGGCGCCCGGCGACAGCGAGCGGCCGCGATCGGTGCGCGAGGAAAGCACCACCGAACCGGAGGCCGCGTCATTGGGTTGGCGGAAGGCGATCGCCTCCCATTCGAAGGTGCATCGATCGGCGTTGATGAAGGCATAGCGGTTGGTTACGGTGTAGGCTCGCGCGGTGCCGTCAGGCGGCGTCACGATGATCGGCGACCAAAGCTGTTTGACGGTGTAGAAGCTCCCTTCCCTCTCGCGATATGGGCCGACGATGCCATCTGGGGCCTGGTTGTCGGCGGAGTCGAGAATGCCGCCCTTATCCACGCGCTTCACATCTTCATCCAGGAACGCCCAGAGGAACCCGCCGGCGCCGGCCTTGCTCTTGAGGATGAGATCCCAATACTCATTCAGGCCTGCCCCCGCTCCGCCGTCGTACAGACCGTGCAGCATCTCCGTGGGGAAATAGACGGCATCGGCGGCGAGCTTCTGCTGCAGCTGCTCATAGGTCGGGTAGTGCTCGGTATCGGCGATGCCCGGAGGAAAGGCCGCCCACGGGTGCAGCACCACGCGCTTCTGCGGGTCGTACTTTGAGAAGTCACTGTCGAGCGCGGTATTCCACCCGCCTTCATTGCCGTTGTCCCAGAAGAGAATCGACGGATGGTTTACGTCATGCTCAACCATCTCCTTGACCAGCTTCTGGCCAATGTCGGTGTCGTAATGCGCGTGCCAGCCGCCGAGTTCATCGAGCACATATATGCCGAGTTCGTCGCAGGCATCGAGGAAGTCGCCGTCCGGCGGATAGTGGCTGGTACGGACCGCGTTGCCGTTCAAATCTTTTATGACATTGATGTCGTCTCTGGATATCTGCGCGGACAGGGTCCGGCCGGAATCGGGCCAGAACGAATGGCGGTCGACGCCCCTGAGGAAGACGCGCTTGCCGTTTACGAACATGCCCTGGCCGGGACGGAGTTCAATGGTGCGGAATCCGAACTTCTGGTGCACGGTATGCACCACGGCATCGCCTAATCGCAACCGCACTTCGAGTTGGTAGAGATTCGGCGTTTCGGCATTCCAGAGCCGCGGATTGTCAATCTTTCCGGCGAGATGGGTGACTTCATTGAAGCTGACATCCTTCGCCATTATCGGATCGCCAACCGGCCTGCCGTTCAAGTCGAGTACCCGCATCTCAAGCGAGGCTTTGCCCGCGCTCGCGGCGCCTGTGCGGGTGTCGCTGGTAGTGACATCCACTGAGAGGGAGCCCTCCGCGGTGGCGCTGATGGCCAGGTGATCGACAAATGTCCTGGGCACGGCTTCGAGATACACGGGCCGGTAGATGCCGGAGTAATTCCAGTAGTCGCCACGGCGCTCTGCGTTATTGACGGAGGGGTTCATGGAATCGTCATCGACGTCGACCTGGAGCTCATTCTTCTCGCCAGCGGGCTTAAGGAGACTCGTGATGTCGTACTTGAAGGCGTAGTAGCCGCCCTGGTGGACAGGGCCGGCGGACTGACCGTTGATGGTGACCTGAGCATCGGTCATGACACCTTCAAAGTCGATGAAGACGGTCTTGTCCCGCCAGGCCGCAGGCGTGGTAAAGGTGCGCTTGTAGATGCCGTGAGTGCGGGGCCAACCGTCCGCCGGATTGGGCCGGCCGTATTCGTAGATGCCGAAGCCTTGCAGTTGCCAGTTGGACGGGACACCGATGGTGGACCACTTGTTGGCATTCATGCCCTTGTCGCACATGAATTCCCACTTGACCGGGTCGTCCTTGCCCAGACCGGACAGATACTGGGTTTCAGTCTCCGCAGCTCTTGCTGCTGAAGCCAGAAGAACAATACTCAGAACCGCGTAACGAACTGACAAATGCACTAGAAGCCTCCCAACCGGCATATGGATATTACGCCTCTCCAGCGTCGCCATTCCGGACGAAGTCCAGTATCTCCGTATCCCTTCCGCGTCGTCATTCTGGACGAAGTCCAGAATCTCCGTATTTCGCTTATTGGAGATCCTGCCGCTGATCCCATGCGCATTTTCGGGGCAGCGCAACCTATGGCAGAGTCGGTTGGTCGGGCCTTGGAGTGTCGGGCGGAGTGCGGATACAACCGGAAAGGTCTAATCCCGAACCGCGGCGAAAAGAAGGAAGCATTTTTTGTTCTGCAGAAGACCTATAGAGAGTGGACCAGTCGTGGCCCGGCGTCCGGAGTTTCCGCCCATCCAGTTTCGAAAGCAGACACCAGATCACGTTCCGCGGTGCAGGCACGGGACAAAGTCACCAATCCCAAGTAACGAGAAAATGCGTTTCTCGCCATCAGGGTTGACTGCTGAATAGCCGACATCCCACTAGTGATCGGTACCTCGATGCGCGCATTGGTGACTTGAAGCGGGTCGAGGCGCACCCCTGGGCATCCATCAGATTCTTAGCTCAATGATGACTTTGGAGTTGGCGACGACTCGCCAAGGATAGGGCTCTGCTGTCATACTCTTGCGCATGGCAATAGACGATAATCCGTCGAGGTACTGAGGAAACAGTTCGAGTTTGAAGACATCTCCCAATCGTCTGTTTCGGAAATAGTCATCCGGAAGCAGCATCAAGGCTCGCGCAGTTCGAATGGCAACAGGAAATGTGCCGATGCTGAGCGGAGCGCGTCAGGGTTCCACTCCGAGGTAAGCAACGCGCTCTTCTTGTGGGTGGAACCAACATTGTCCGGGATGAAGCAGGGCGGC
>Ga0224557_1002105_pt1 | contig 17630 bp, 15 predicted proteins | sample 714S31014metaG_FD_180677 | JGI IMG/M metagenome (GOLD analysis project Ga0224557, IMG submission 180677) | Peat soil microbial communities from Stordalen Mire, Sweden - 717 S3 10-14 | ecosystem: Environmental > Terrestrial > Soil > Wetlands > Peat | place: Sweden: Norrbotten County, Stordalen...
GGCTGCGTACTGCACGGGGACGTAGGCCAGCGCGAGGTCGTCGCGGTGGAGATTCGCGGCCAGTTGGTCAAAGCAAAAGTAGTCGCAACCCCGTTCTATAAAAGGGCGAAGAAATCCACCTGACCGGCGAATACACTGAATACAGAAGCTACTCAACAAACTTTGGAGACGCGCATGGCTTACCCTGCCGGTTATCGCTATACGAAAGAACATGAGTGGATCTCGGTCGCAGGCAGTACCGGGACCGTCGGCATCACGGACTACGCGCAGAATTCGCTGGGCGACATCGTATTCGTAGACCTGCCCAAGGTGGGCGACCGGCTGGAGGCGGGCAAGATCTTCGGCTCGGTCGAAAGCGTCAAGGCAGTCAGCGACCTCTTCTCGCCGGTCTCCGGCACCGTCACCGCGGTCAACGAAGAGCTGAAGGACGCGCCCGAGCGCGTCAACGCCGACGCCAACACCACCTGGATGCTGAAGCTCGATCTCGCCAACCCAGCCGAGATGGACGCGCTGCTATCTGCGGCAGACTACGAAGCCTTCATCGCCGAGGAGACGGGGCATTAAGAATGCGCTATCTGCCCAAGTCGCCCGCCGACCGCGTGGCGATGCTCGCCGCAATCAATGAAGTCACGCCCGGCGTCGATTCCATCAACGATTTATTTTCGACGATCCCGGCAGAGGTCCAGTTGCAGCGCGACCTCGCCATTCCCCGCCAGCACTCCGAGTCGGAGATTATCGACCGCTTCCGCGCCTTCGCCGACTCGAACGCCAACGGCTACGCCAGCTTCCTCGGTGCGGGCGCCTATCGCCACTACCGGCCTGTCATCATCGACTCGCTGGTGCAGCGCGGCGAGTTCCTCACCAGCTACACGCCCTACCAGCCGGAGATCGCGCAGGGCACCCTGCAGGCCATGTTCGAGTTCCAGACCATGATCTGCGAGCTGACCGGAATGGAGATCGCCAACGCGTCGATGTACGACGGCTCAACCGGCGCGGCCGAAGCCATGATGATGGCCGTCCGCATCACCGGGCGCGACCGCGCCGTCGTCGCCCGCACCGTGCATCCGGAGTATCGCGAAGTCCTCGCCACCTACGCGCAGCACCAGCAGATTCCCATCAGCGAAGTGGGCTACGCAACCAACGGTCGCGTCGATCTGGCCGCGCTGGACGCGGCGATCACCGCCGAGACCGCCTGCGTGCTCATCCAGTCTCCCAACTTCTTCGGCACCATTGAGGATGTTGCTACCATCGCCGCCATCGCCCACGCAAAGGGCACGCTGCTCATCGTCTCCATCGCCGAAGCCATCTCGCTGGGCATCGTCAAGCCGCCCGCCGAGGCCGACATCGTCTCGCTGGAGGCGCAGTCGTTCGGCGTCGCCGTCAGCTTCGGCGGGCCCTACTGCGGCGTCATCGCATGCAAGGAAAAGTTCATGCGCCAGATGCCCGGTCGCCTGGTCGGAGAGACGAAGGACGCCGATGGCAAGCGGGGTTATGTCCTCACCCTCTCCACCCGCGAGCAGCACATCCGCCGCGAGCGGGCGACCTCCAACATCTGCACCAACCAGGCGCTGGTCGCGCTGATGGCGACCATCTTCCTCACCGTCTACGGCAAGCAGGGCCTGCGCGAGCTCGCCGAGCAGAACCTCGCCAAGGCCGCGTACCTCAGCAGCGCACTCACCGCAGTCGGCGGTGCAAAGCTCCTCTTCGAGGGCGCGCCGCGCTTCCACGAGTTCGTCGTCGAACTTCCCACCGACGCGGAGGAGACAAACGCCGCGCTACTCGAACACAAGATCATCGGCGGCCTGCCGCTGGCCAGGTGGTATCCCGAGCTTGGCCCTAACGCCAGCCTCTGGTGCGCCACCGAACTCACCGCCCGCGCGCAGATCGACGCCGCAGCGGATGTACTGATGAACATTAAGCAGCCGGAATTGAACCCCTAGCGCGTTGTCAGCTCGATCTTGATCTCAGGTGGTGACAGCAGCGTGTTGTGCACCAGGCAGTGATGCACGGAGCGCATGAGGCCCGCGGTGTGATCTTCGCTGAGGGCGACCGGGCAGGTGACCTGAACGCGGAAGTTGCCCATCCGGGCGGGCTGCGTCAGCTTGTCTGCGGTTACGGAGACCTCAACACCGCTCTCCGCCAGATTGCGGGTCTTCAGATACTGCACAGCATAGAAAGCTGCGCAGGAGCCCAACGACGCGAGCAACAACTCGGGAGGCGTCATGCCGGAATCTTCGCCTCCATTCTCGGCTGGCTGGTCGCAGAGGATCGTGTGCGATCGCGACTGGATGGAAAACTTTACGCGGTCAAGATGCTTAATCGTCACTTCCATAATGGTCAATCCCTCTCATAGGAATAAAGACATGTGAACGGCGGTTCGTTACAGCCCGGCGGAGTTTATTTCTGTGCGCTCGGAATCCCCAGCAATCGCAGGAACCCGAGCCAGGCAATCCTCAGGAGGCCGAAGGCGTTCTCAATCCGGCGGCGGCCCGCGGGCCCGATGGTCAGCTTTACCTTTTTCCGCGGCTTGTCGCAAAAGGAAATTATTCGCGCATCGGAATTGCGCGGGTGCGGTGCTGCTGAAGGATGCGAATGAGTTTGGCGCGCTGCTACAGCTCTCGGGCGCGCTGTGCGGATGGCTGTATGTGCGCCATGCTCCGCGGCGGGGGGTGGCGTTCGGGTTCGGCGAGCAGTACTTCGGGATGCGCAATGCGTACTACCGCGCCAAGCGGCGGCGGGCGGCGCGGAAGTTCGAGGTGTACATGGGCAAGCAGGGGCGCAAGGTCCACTTCGACGATGAGGGACGGTACGTCGATCCCGACGAGAAGAAGGACCCCAACGACAAGCGGTGGATGAATTAAGTACGGGTGACGGTGCGGAGGTGCAGCTCGCGGAGTTGCTGGGGGGTGGCGGGGGTGGGGGCGTCGACCATGAGGTCGATGGCGCGGGCGGTCTTGGGGAAGGCGATGACCTCGCGCAGGCTGGTGGCGCCCGCAAGAATCATGACGATGCGGTCCAGGCCCAGCGCGATGCCGCCGTGCGGTGGCGTTCCGTACTCGAGGGCGTCGAGGAAGAAGCCGAAGCGTTCGTGGGCCTCCTCGTCCGTCATACCGAGCGAGCGGAAGATCTCGGCCTGCACGTCCTTGCGGTGGATACGGATGGAGCCGGAGCCCAGCTCGTTGCCGTTGAGGACAACGTCATAGGCGAGGGCGCGGACGGCCCCCTTGTCGGTGGTGAGGCGGCCGGCCTGGATGTCGTCTTCGTGCGGCGAGGTGAAAGGGTGATGCGCGGCGTCCCAGGTCTTGGTCTCCTCGTTCCACTCGTACATGGGGAAGTCGGTGACCCAGGCGAATTTGAAGTCGGCGACGGTTCCAGTCTTGGCGAAGAGGCCGTGCTTGTCGGCGAACTTTGCGCCGAGTTCGAGACGGAGCGCGCCGACGCGCTTGTAGATCCACTGCGGATCGTAGTTCCACATGGCGGGCGTGCCGAGCTTGGGCGTGACGACGGTGATGAGGTCGGCTGCCGAGAGCGCGGGGACGCCGAGGCTGGCGGCGAGCGCGGCGGAGATGGCGTCGGCCAGCGGGGCGAAGGTGGCGTTGGTGCGCAGGCGGACGACGTCGAGGAGGTCGAGGCCGCAATCGCCGAAGCCGGCGCGGACCTCGCCGAGGAGCGACTTGCGCGCGGTGCCGCTCAACTCGCCGACGTTGGGGATGACGAAGCCGAGGACGGGCAGGGACTGCTCGATCTTGAGCGCGGTGCGCAGTTCGGGCGTGAGGATGTCGCTGAGCGAGACCATGGCGGGGAGGCGCATGTCTGGCTTGTCGATGCCGTAGTTCTTGATCGCTTCGTCATACGTCATATGCACGAACGGCGTCGTCAGCGCGATGCCGGCGGCGGCGAAGGCGGCGGTGAGGAAGCCCTCGGCGACGCGGAAGATGTTGTCCATCTGCGGGAAGGACATTTCGAGGTCGATCTGGGTGAACTCGGGCTGGCGGTCGGCGCGCAGGTCCTCGTCGCGGAAGCAGCGGGCGATCTGGAAGTAGCGGTCGAAGCCGGAGACCATGAGGATCTGCTTGAAGATCTGCGGCGACTGGGGCAGCGCATAGAAGTTGCCGGGATGCACGCGGCTGGGAACGAGATAATCGCGCGCGCCTTCGGGGGTGGAGCGCGTCATGAAGGGCGTCTCGATCTCCAGAAAGCCCTCGGAGACGAGGTAGTTGCGGATGGCCATGGCGACGCGGCTGCGCAGCGCAAAGTTCGCCTGCATTTCGGTGCGGCGCAGATCGAGGTAGCGATACTTCAGGCGCACCTCTTCGTTGGCAATGGCGTCTTCGGCGGGCGAGAAGGGCGGCGTCCGGGCATCGTTGAGCAGAAGGAGTTTGCTGGCGACGACTTCGATCTCGCCGGTGGGCATGTTGGGGTTGTCGAGGCCCGCGCCGCGACGGCGGACGCGGCCCTTGACCGCGATGACGAACTCGGGACGCGCGGCATCGGCCTTGGCGTGGGCGGCTGTGACCTTTTCGTCGACGACGATCTGCGCGATGCCGGAGCGGTCGCGCAGATCGAGGAAGATGAGCCCGCCGTGGTCGCGGCGGCGGTTGACCCAACCCATCAGAACGACATCCTGCCCCGCGTCTTCGGCGCGAAGCTCTCCACACATCCCGGTCCGTTGCAAAGTGCCTAGAAAGTCTAATGTCACAGTTTTCCTATTGTACGAAGTTTGGCGGGTATCGGCACCCGGATGGCATCGCGGGAGGATTTCCAAAAGCCTGACGCTCCTGGAAATCAAGGGCGGCGGCGGGAGTGGAGTTCGGGGTGGCGAGACCGGTGCGAAGACGCTCGCGGCGTCGGGATGCCGGTTGCATGGCTGTGCCGGCGAGCGTGTGTGTGGGGTGCGACGCTCAGGCGCAGGTCAAACGGGGCAATTCGTGGGGGATTTCGCAGAGGCGGTCGCGCTGGGCGCGATGCCCACTCATCGCAAGTGCGCGATGAATGGGGCACCCGGCTGCTGGCTCGTTGCTGTGTGTACCCCCCCCGTGCTAATAGCGTAAAGTATTCAAAAAACGTAAGTTAAGCTCGCGCTAAGCGTGCGAGACGCATTAAAAGCGAAGACCCGGCGGGTTGGCCGGGTCTTGCGGTGTTTTTGCAACCTGATTTAATTATACGCACTGGAGCATAATTACTATGCCAACTGTTTTAAAGATTTAAGTTGTTTGGTTGGTGTTGGTTAGGGGGATTTGGGAGGGTCGAGGGTCTTGACATGCGATTTTTCGGGCAAATTTGAAGAAAATATATTTCGATTCATGCGATTGCCCTTGCATTGCGGTGAGGCTGCGAGGAATGGGGGTACCCGGACGCGAGGCATACAAAAGTATGGTAGTTTATAAACTACAGGGAGCGCCGTGATCGAGTTCAAGCAGACCGAGACCTTTCGCAAGTGGCGGATACGGCTCAAGGATGAACGGGCACGTGTTCTGATCGCATCTCGCCTGGACCGTCTGGCATATGGGAACGCGGGGGATGTGAAGCCGGTTGGACAGGGTGTCAGCGAACTGCGCATCGACCATGGGCCGGGCTACCGGGTCTATTACCTGAAACGGGGCAACACCATCGTTATCCTGCTGTGCGGCGGCGACAAGAGCACACAGGCGAAGGACATCAAGACGGCGAAGCGGCTGGCGGAAGAATGGAGCGAAGAAGATGGGTGAAAAACTGACAACCTATGACCCGGCCGAGGACCTCGGATCGGACGAGGCGATTGCGATCTTCATGGCGGAGGCGCTCGCAACCAACGACGTGGGCTACATCTCGCACGCGCTGGGCGTGGTGGCGCGCGCCAAGGGGATGGCGCAGATTGCCGAGCAGACGGGACTGTCTCGCGAGCAGCTCTACCGGTCGTTCAGCAAGAAAGGGAATCCCACGCTGAAGACGACGCTGGCAGTCATGCGGGCGCTGGGGATTGAACTGACGGCAAAGACTGCGGCCTGAAGAGGCGAGGGCAACAGAAGGCGGTTGCGCGAGGCTCAGGCGGCCTCTCGCCATTCGTTGTCGTCGCGGATTTCGAGGACGATTTTTTCCCTGGTGGGTTTGAGTTCATCCAGCATGGACTGAAGGATGGTTCTGGCGTGGTCGTAGAGGCCGGACTCTTCGGAGAGGATGGCGTAGGAGAGGCGGGCCAACTTTTCCGTGGCGCTGGAGATGGGCTGTTTGCCGTTCTCGATGCGCGAGAGCGTCTCCGGTTCGAGTCCCAGATACTTGCAGTACTCGGTGGCCTTCTTGCCCAGCCGCTTGCGGAGGAAGCGCACCTCGGCGCCGGTCAGGTCGGATTTCGAGAGGACCAGATCGCGCGCAATGACGCGCATCAACTGCTTCAGGGCCGGGATTTCAGCGACGATTCGTCCGTCTGGGGATGTGAAGTACTTGATTCCTACTAGAAATACGTTGTCCAGGCCGGAATCTACAAATTGGAACGGGTTCTTGTCGGTTGCGAAGTGCTCGGTCAAGTTCTGCTGGGTCATTCCTGGCGATTCCATCGGGTTACGACCTCTATTCTTGACATAATATCAAGTTGCAGAACTGGTTGACACCCGAAGAATTTGATCTGGGCAATGACGGCGGTCGCGCGGTGCGCGATGAGTGGGCATCCGGCTCAGAACAAGAGCGGATTTTGCATGGACTCTTCGAAACGGAAAATTCCAGCACGCAAATATTCTTCGACGGCTTCTCCGGCAATCCAGCGGCGGCTAAGCGACTCGGCAACGGCCCCGGCTGTAAGTGAGCCCGCGAACGGATCGAGAACCAGATCGTTCGGATCGGTCAAGAGCTTGGTAAAAAACTTGGGTAACAACGCCGGGAAGCGCGCCGGGTGAATCTTTATGCCGTTCTCCTTGCAACGCTTGGTGTAAATGTCATTTGCCGCGTTATTGCCCATCTTCAACATGCTCTCGGGCACGTCGAAGTCTGCTTCTGTCACGTTGGGGGGGATCGAGCCACCAGCACTGATGGTGTCGAAGGAGCTGCGGATCACATGCCCTGAGGGTCTCACTGTACCGCGAACTCCATTCCGATTCAGCCGGATCATATCCTCGCTGTACTCCTTGAGGACGTTGAGATTCGAGGCCTTGGGATGCGGCGACTTGGAGAGCCACCATACATATTCAACCGAATCTCGAACACGAATACGGCGCACAGTTACCCACTCTGCCGGAACCGGCATCTTCGCGGGGTTGTACCAGAAGCACTCCTGCGCGAGATGAAAGCCGATCTCCTCCACTAAGGCGATGAGCAATTTAAAGTGGTAGATGGAGCGGGTTGGTGTGCCCTGGTTATAGCTGCCCCCGATGTTCAGCACGAAGCTACCATCATCCGTTAGGACGCGCTGAATCTCCTTTGCAAACGGCAAAAACCATTCAACGTAGTGATCCTTGTGCTCGTTGCCGTATGCTTTCTTAAAGTGCAATGCGTAAGGCGGCGATGTCACCACCAGATTGACGCTATTGGACGGCAGTGATTTGAGCAGCTCCAGTGAATCACCCAGATAGGCGACTCCGTGCTTCGATGTGAAGTATGGAGCTTTTTCGACAAGCAGAGACGGATGATCCGGCTTGGGATCATCGGCACGGTTAATGTCGCGCGAAAACGCAGCCTCTTCGAAGGGGGCAACGAGTTGGGGCTTGGATGACACGGCTGTTGCCATAGTACGGCCTCACATAGAAATACGATAGACGAAATAGGTTTACATTGTCAACCCAATTCCAAAACGGTCTCGAATGGGTCTCCCAAGCTGAGGCGGCGCGCATTCGGGGCGTTTCACGGCAGGCGATCTCTCGGCTCATCAAGAAAGGAAGATTTCAGGTGCTTGAGATTGGTGGAAAGGTTCTGCTGAATCGTTCCGAGGTCGAAGCATTTGTACCAGAGCTTCCGGGAAGGCCCACGAAATGAGTGATTCGCTCGAAACAATCAAAAGGCTGATTGAAGAATGCTCCATCGAAGAGCGCAAGGCCCTCAACGCTTACTTGAGAGCACTTCTGCCCCATCCGTTAGAGAGCCAGTGGGGAATCGACGCAGACACGATTCTGAGCGCAATCAGCCGATCCTCCGATCTCACCAAGCGCGGTGTGCGTGGCATTATTGCTGAGGCTGTTTTTGTGAACGACGTGGTTCCGAACATTGCGACCACGGGCTGGGAGTCTGTTCCCATTACCGGTAATCTGTCTTACGACGCCCTCTTCAAAAAGGGTGAACGCTCTGCACGCGTTCAGGTCAAACTGCAACGCATGGAAAAGGGCGTCCCAAAGCTCTACTACCCAAAGCATTACAAAGAAGGTTCATTGTATGTAGTTGAGGTTCAGAAGACTCGGAGCGGGGAGAAAAAGACCGTGGAGATGCTTCAGGGAGCGACCACGGAAGTTACAGTGACCAACACAATTACCGTCAAAACGAGGCCATACCATTTCGGCGATTTCGACATTTTAGCTGTGAATATGCATACATCCTCCGGGAATTGGAAGAGCTTTCGATATACTTTGGGCTCATGGCTGCTGCCCCGGCCCAAAGATGGATCTCTGATCGAAATATTCCAGCCTGTCGCTGCAATTCCAAACGATGTTTGGACAGACGACTTCGCTACTTGTCTCAGGTGGTTTGAGGTTGGCGAAAAGCACAGGGTATTGGCTGAACTTCTACATCTGCCCAAGAAACGCTGATTAGGTTATGACGGCGAAGGTTAGGGTGGATTTGGTGGCGTCGACGAGGACGTGGTCGGTGGGGCGGACGGAGCCGTCGAGGATTTTGATGGCGAGGGGGTCCTGGACGAGGCGCTGGATGGCGCGCTTCAAGGGGCGCGCTCCGTAGGCGCGGTCGTAGCCGGATTTGAAGATGAACCGGCGCGCGGCGGGGGTGAGGGAGAGGGTGATCTTGCGGTCGGCGAGCATGGCGGTCAGCTCGGCGAGGCGGAGGTCGATGATGCGGGTGAGCTGCTCTTCGCCGAGTGGATGGAAGACGACTACGTCGTCGATGCGGTTGAGGAACTCGGGGCGGAAGTGCTCGCGCAGGATGGCGAGGACGCGCTCGGTGGCCTCCGCAAAACCTTCTTCACCCTCGGCCCAGGCGGTGGTGAGCTGCGTGGCGCCGAGGTTCGAGGTCATGATGAGGACGGTGTTTTTGAAGTCGACGGTGCGGCCCTTGGAGTCGGTGAGGCGGCCGTCGTCGAGGACCTGGAGGAGGACATTGAAGACATCGGCGTGGGCCTTCTCGATCTCGTCGAAGAGAATGACGGCGTAGGGGCGTCGGCGGACGGCCTCGGTGAGCTGGCCGCCCTCGTCGTAGCCGACGTAGCCGGGAGGCGCTCCGATGAGGCGGGCGACGGCGTGCTTTTCCATGTACTCGGACATGTCGATGCGGACCATGGCGGACTCGTCGTCGAAGAGGAACTCGGCGAGGGCGCGGGCGGTCTCGGTTTTACCGACGCCGGTGGGGCCGAGGAAGATGAAGCTGCCGATGGGACGCTTGGGGTCGCTGAGGCCGGCGCGGCTGCGGCGGATGGCGTTGGCGACGACGGTGAGCGCGGCGTCCTGACCGATGACGCGGGCGCGCAGGCGGTCCTCCATGGTGACGAGCTTCTGCATCTCGCCTTCGAGCATCTTGGCGACGGGGATGCCGGTCCACTTGGAGACGACGGCGGCGATGTCTTCCTCGTCTACCTCTTCCTTGAGCATTCGTGCTGGCTTTTCCCAGGTCTCAGAATCGAGACCTGGGGCACCCGGTTCGGTGGCTTGGGTGAGCTTGCGGAGTTCGGCTTCGGACTGGGGGATTTCGCCGTACTGGAGCTCGGCGGCGCGCTGTAGGTTGCCGTTGCGGGTCTGCTCCTCTGCTTCGAATCGGAGGGCTTCGAGGTGGGTCTTCAGCTCGGCGATGCGTCCGATGGCCCCGCGCTCCTGCTGCCAGCGGGCGCGCAGGGCTTTGGACTTTTCGCGGACTTCGGCGAGTTCTTTCTGGATGATTTCAAGCCGCTCGCGAGACGCATCGTCTTTCTCGCGCTTGAGGGCGGCCTGCTCGATTTCGAGGGAGGTGGCCTGACGCTCGAGGTCGTCGATCTCGGTGGGGACGGAGCCGATCTGGATGGCGAGGGCGGCGGCGGCCTCGTCGACCAGATCGATGGCCTTGTCCGGCAGGAAGCGGTCGGAGATGTAGCGGTGGGAGAGGGTGGCGGCGGCGACGAGGGCCGAGTCCTTGATGCGGACCTTGTGGTGCGTCTCGTAGCGCTCGCGCAGGCCGCGCAGGATGGCGATGGTGTCTTCGACGTTGGGCTCGCCGACGAAGACGACCTGGAAGCGGCGCTCGAGGGCGGCGTCCTTCTCTATATATTTGCGGTACTCGTTGAGGGTGGTTGCGCCGATGGCGCGCAGGCCGCCGCGAGCGAGCGCGGGCTTGAGCATGTTGCTGGCGTCCATTGCGCCTTCGGCCGCGCCTGCTCCGACGAGGGTGTGCAGCTCGTCGATGAAGAGGATGATCTCGCCGTTACTGTCTTCGATCTCCTTCAGGAGAGCTTTGAGGCGGTCTTCGAACTCGCCGCGGAACTTTGCGCCGGCGATCATGCTGGCGAGGTCGAGGGCGACGACGCGCTTGTCCTTGAGGATCTCGGGGACGTCGCCCTGGATGATGCGGCGGGCGAGGCCTTCGACGATGGCCGTCTTGCCGACGCCGGGCTCGCCGATGAGGACGGGGTTATTTTTGGTGCGGCGGGCGAGGACCTGGATGACGCGGCGGATCTCTTCGTCGCGGCCGATGACGGGGTCGAGCTTGCCTTTTCGCGCGAGATCGGTTAAATCTTTGCCGTACTTTTCGAGGGCCTGGAACTTGCCCTCGGGATTCTGGTCGGTGACGCGCTGCGAGCCGCGCACGGCGGAGAGCGCCTTGAGGACGGCTTCGTGGGTCGCACCCATGGCGGCGAGAGCGTCGCGGACGGGATCGGATTTGGCCTCGGTGAGGGCGAGCAGGAGATGCTCGGTGGAGATGAAGTCGTCCTTGAAGGAATCGGCTTCCTTGGAGGCGCGGTCCAGAATCTTTTGCAGGGAGGCGGCCATTGCGGGTTGCGCGTTGGAGCCGGAGACCTTGGGCAGCTTGGCGATGGCGGCGTTGGCTCCGGCAAGAAGCTGCTGCACGCGGACGCCCGCGCCTTCGAGGACGGGCAGGACGACGCCCTCGCGGTCGTCGAGCAGGGCGGCGAGCAGGTGCATGGGCAGGACTTCCGGGTTGCCGTTCTCGGCGGCCAGGGACGCGGCGGCTTGAACGGCCTGCTGCGACTTGACGGTCAACTTCTCCCACTTGAATGGCATGATATTTCCTTGGATGCAGATGGGCGGAGGGCGGATATTGTTCGCGCGCTCCGCGTCCGGTCGAACGCAATTTGGAATCAGTATAGGACGCGCTGCGGTTCACGTCTCAGAGGCGAGACCCCTTCGACAAGCTCAGGGCAGGCTCTTCGGCGAGCACATGTCAGGCTGTGGGGCATCCGCTTAGGCCTTGGCAGAATGGCGATAGACCCTGGTGGGTGGCTGGGAGAGGGCGTCGTTGAAGGTCTTGAAGAAGGCGGCTTCGTTGCCGCTGGCGGCGGCGCGTCGCAGAGGCAAGACTCGTTCTACGCAGATTTCTTCGGCGTTGAGATTGGCGGTGAGTAGCTGCATGACCTCGGCGATGTAGGCTTCGAGCGGCATGGCGCGCGGGTCGGTGGGCTTGGATCCCATCAGCTCGGTGGCGACCCAGGGCGGGACGATCTCGATGACCTGGATGGCTGTGTCCTTGAGTTGGAAGCGGAGCGACTGGGTGTAGGAGTGGATGGCGGCCTTGGTGGCGCAGTAGGTGGGTGTGAGGGCAAGGGGGACAAATGCGAGGCCCGAAGTGACATTGAGGATGGTGGCGGAGGGCTGCTTGAGAAGGTGAGGCAGCAGCGCGGCGATGAGACGGATGGGGCCGAGCAGGTTGGTGGCGACGGTGGCTTCGGCGTCGGCGGTGGAGGCATTCTGGATGTCTTCGGGACGCATGATTCCAGCGTTGTTGAGGAGGACGTTGAGCTTGGGGAAGTCGCGGGCGAGTTGGGCGGCGACGCTGGCGATGCTGGCGGGCGACTCGACGTCGAGGACGATGGAGTGGATGCCGGGATTGGCTGCGGTGACGTCGTCGAGAGCGGACTGGCGCCGACTGGCGACGATAACCTGGTTGCCGCGCCGGTGAAGCTGCTCGGCCAGTGCGCGGCCGATGCCGCTGCCGCCGCCGGTGATGAGGATGGTGTTTCCGGTGAGATTCATATAACTCCTGGTTCTCGGATGCATGTTGTCAGGTGCGTGGAATCTGCTGCTTTATACAGAGTAAATGAGGTTACGGATGGATTGGATGAACGGAGCATGAGAAGGATGCGAGGCGTGGGGGCGGCGGAGTATACTCCGGGACGCACGAAAATCAGCGATCCGGAGTCGATGCAATGAAGGCTGCCCGCAGGTTCTCACTCGTCCCACTCTTCCTCTTTCCAGTTTTGTTCTTCATGGTCCTGACCACGGCTGCGCAGGCTCAGGCTCAGGCTCAAGCACAGTCGCCGCGTCCGTGGCAGGTGGTTACGGTGCCGTCGACCGCGGAGGTTGCGGCGAACTTCAAGGCGCCACCGCGGGAGTACGGAGCGATCCAGCCGTTCCAGAGCTGGAACGGGGCGAACGCGGGAGAGAGGCGGCCGGGCATTGCGTATGACCCGGCAGAGGTGCGGGCGCGGATTTCCTACGACCTGGACCAGATGGCGGCGGCCGGAATTTTTATCATCAACATGTCGCCGGGGCGGAGAGCTCCGGGCGAGCCTGCGTACCTTTCGCCGGGACACATGGACCAGGTGAAGTATGCCGTGGCCGAGGCGGCGAAGCGCAACATGCGGGTGTGGATCCAGGACGAGAGCGACTATCCGAGTGGGTTTGCCGGGGGATATATCACGGAGCGCTATCCGCAGCTTGGGATGCAGGACATCGTCTCGGACATTACGGTTCATGTGGCGCCGGGGCAGACGCTCGATATGCCGGTGCCCGCGGACACGCTGGCGATCTGGGCGACAGAGACGGACCAGACGGGGACGATCAAGCAGGTGATCGCGATCCCGGTGCCGGCGGACAAGCAGTTGAAGTACCTGACGCCGGCCGAGGGCACGACGCCGAACGAGCCGCGCTACACCTGGCAGGTACAGTTTCTGCGGCACGTGTACCTGAGCTCTCCGACGCGCAACTTCAACCGTGCGGACGGGACGCGGGCCAAGGACGCGACGTATACGATCATCGACTACCTGGACCCGAAGGCGACGGACGCGTTCCTGCATACGGTGCATGAGACGTACTACGGCGCGGTGGGCGACCAGTTCGGCAAGATCGTGATGGGCACCTTCGGCGACGAGCCGGACTACAGTAGCGGGATTCCGTGGACGCCGAAGCTGCTGGAGGAGTTCAAGGCGCAGAAGGGATACGACCTGGCGCCGTACCTTCCTTCGTGGTTTGATCGCGCGCCGATCAAGGGGTCTGACCTGGCGCGCGCGGACTACTACGACGTGTGGAGCGGGATCTTCAAGGACTCGTTCTTCGGCGAGCAGGCGAACTGGGCGAAGGCGCACAACGTGGAGTACCTGGTACATCTGAACCACGAAGAGACGATGCTGTCGCTGGAGCGCAGCGAGGGCGACTACTTCCGCGATGAGCGGTATGTGGAGGTTCCGGGCATCGACAACCTGAGCCAGCTTCTGCCGAACCTGGTGCATGTGCCGGACGGGACATGGAACATCAACAACAACTTTCCCAAGCTGGCGAGCTCGGCGGCGCATCTGTTTGGCAAGCCGAAGGTGTGGGCGGAAGACGGCGGCGGCGTGGGGCTCGACGGCAAGTACCAGATGGACTTCCAACTTGTGCGCGGCGTGAATGCACTGGAGATCCGAGTACCGTGGTCGCGCGCCACCGTCGGCGCGCCGATCCCAACGACGCCACCCGCAGTGTCGCAGCAGGGCAAGATGATTGCGTGGTACGCCGACCGCGGCGGCTATCTGATGTCGATCGGCCGGCCGGCGGCGCAGGTTGGGCTGTACCATCCGGGCAACACGATATGGATGGGCGGCGATGCCGCGACCGAGGCCGACCGCAGCACGACCAAGCTGGGCTGGCAGTTGTTTGAACACCAGATCGATTGGGACTACTTCGACGAGCAGTCGCTGAGTTCGGTGGCGACGCTGGCAAATGGCGGCTTCACCAACCTGAGCGGGCAGACCTACAAGGCGATCGTGCTGCCGTCGATGACGGTGATTACGCGCACGGGCCTGGCACGGCTGAAGGAGTTTGCGCAGCAGGGCGGCAAGGTGATCTTCGTAGGCAAGACGCCGAGCCTGATTCTGGACAAGACGTTCATGGACGCGAAGGAGAAGCCGGACCTGAGCTTCGCTACGCTGATCGAGCCCGTGGGCGACATTACGCCGGCGGTGCTGGCGGCGCTGCCCAAGCCGGATGTGAAGCTGGACGCGGCGTTCCCGCGGCTGACGTACACGCACCGCGCATGGACCGACGGCGACATGTACTTCTTCTTCAATGAGAGCAACAAGACGGAGTCGCGCGTGGCGACGATTGCAGGACGCGGCAAGGCTCAGGATTGGGACCTGGCTACGGGCGAGATCCATCCGCTGTCGGCGGCGACGGTCGAGGGGGACAGCGTGAAGGTTCCCTTGGTTCTGGGGCCGTATGAGGCGAAGGTGATCGTGGTGGGGCCGCTGCCCAAGAAGGGGGTTGCCGCAGCACCGGAGCCGTCGTTTGCGACGGGCGAGACGTTTGCGACGCTGGATGGCGACTGGAAGCTGGACCTGAACGGCAAGCAGATGACAACGGCGCTGAAGCCGTGGGAGGAGCTGGGCACGAGTGGGTTCGCGGGGCCGGCGACGTATAGCAGGCAGTTCACCGCAGCCAAAGCGCCCAAGGGGAAGCGTGTCTATCTGGAGATCGCCGATGTGCACGACTACGCAAAGGTGACGCTCAACGGAAAGGACTTGGGCGCGTGTTCGTGGCAGCCGTATCGCTGGGACGTGACCAGCTCTCTGAAGAAGGGGGCAAATAATCTGGTGATCGAGGTGGATGCGCTGTCTGCTCAGGGCCGCGGAGGCTTTGGCGGACCGCCGCCTGCTGCTCCGGCTGCGGCTGCTCCGGCTGGTGCGGCTGGTGCTGGTCCGGCGGGAGTTGCTGGGGCAGGCACTCGGCGCAGACCGACTGGCGCTGCTGGAGCTGCTGGAGCGCCCGCTGGAATTCCACCTGCTGGCTATGGCGCGGCCGGAGGAGGCCGCGGAGCACCCGCGCCGCCGCCGACATCGGGCATGCTCGGTTCCGTCAAGTTTGTGACGTACTAACCGCCAACGGGCGGCAGACGATTCCACGTCACTCCATTCGAGTGGAGAGGAATCGTGTGTCGCCCGATTTGCAAATTCTGAACGAACTCCATCGACATCAAAAGCAAATAGGATAGGAGTGGCTGCCGCACAGTGGGGATGCGGTGGGCGAGGAGGGTATGGCTTATGCGGAGTGAGGTGCTGACGGTACAGGTGGAGGCGGCTGCTCGGGCGGCGGGGCTGGCGGTGGTGTCGAGCGAGGCGGACGCGGGCAGGGGGACGGCGAAGTTTCTGCTGGCGCCGGCCGGGGATGCGGCAACGGCGGCGGGCAAGACGATGTTGCTGGAGTTGAGCGAGCGCTTCGAGTTTGGCCGGCCCGATCTGAGGGACGGGGTGCGGGCGTACCTAGCGGAGGCTGCGAAGCGGCTGAGGAATCCGCGGCCGGAGTGCTATTTGACGCTGCATGGGCTTCCGCTGAGCTTTGGGCGGTTCGAGTGGCCATTCCATCCGTCGAGCTCGGGGGCGGACACCTCGCTGGTGCACGGCGAGGTGCGGTTGGAATCTGCCCGGCTGGAGGATGGCGGTGCGAGCGTGCTGCATGCGAAGATCGCCGCGTCGATGACGGTGACGTTTCGCGATGTGGTGGCGGCGCCGGAGCAGCCGTTCGCCGAGGGGTTTGTGTACAACGCTGTGCGCAAGACGATGGACCAGGGGCAGTTGGAGCTGGTGAAGAGCGGCAACCGGCAGCCGGTTCCGTTGACGACACGGTTCTACAGTCCGAAGCAAAAGACATTCAGCTTCAACGATACGAGCGAGGAGCAGCGGAGGTGGTTTGTGGCAGGGAAGGTCTACTGGCTCTCCGGCGTGCTGGGCGGTGGCGCGCCGGTGTGGCTGTTGGACCCGCGGGACGCGCAGTATCTGAATACCACGGTGGAGGAACTGCGGAAGGCGGTGGGCTCGCTGGCGGTGGAGGGGTTGCTGCGGGCGACGGACGCGGAGTACGGGGCCGCGACGGAGAAGCTGATGGAGCGGCGGGAGGAGTATGTTGCGCAGTTGGAGCGGATGCTGGCGTTCATCCGGCCATCGTTCAACGAGGAGATGCGGCACGGGTTGACGAATATGTGAGCGGCGAGCAGTGGATGTCCGTCTTCGGAACTAATACACAAACGGAATCAGCCGCCAGGTTCGCCGCATGTAGTCGCTGTAGTCAGAGCCGAGGCCGCGCACGAGGGCTTGCTCCTCGATCGGGATGCGATACGCATAAGCAGTTGCGACGCAGCATACGGGCAAGAGCATCGCCAGCCAGTTTGTCAATGTCATTCCAAAGCCGACCTGGGCCAGCAAGCTACCGAGATAGGAGGGGTGTCGAAGCCAGCGATACGGCCCCTGTTCAACAATGCGATGGCCCTTGGCGATGGCTACGTCAAATGTGAAGAAGCGGCCAAGGATGCGAATCGAGTACAGGCGGAGGAAAATTCCGCCGAGCCAGACGGCAATTCCGAGGGAAAACACGGCCTTCCAGTGCGCTTCCAGGGAGAAGCTGGGGACTTCGAAGGCGGCAAGGAACCCGAGGCAGACGCCCAGATTTACCGCCGTGATCACAATGGACTTTGATCCGCGATCGGCTTTCTGCGCGTCTTTTGCGGAACGCAGCCGTATCGAAAGGACGGTCTCGGGAACGATCCAGAGCACATCGGTTGCGATCCAAACGCCTGCCATGATCGGATGATAAAAACAAGGTGGCACATGCATAACGTTCCTTTCAACCGGAGTGTCGGCTGTTGATGATGAGTCGCATAATTCTACCGGATGTAAGTACGAGGAGGCGGCTGAAGAAGTTCGGCTCCCGAGAATCATCGATGATCCGATCAAACGGACCGGCCGCCTGTATCTCGGTCGAGCGGCTTGAGCTGAGGGTTTCAGCTATTGTGGATATTGTCGGCGTTGCGGATTCGGCTGCGGAGGGCGTGGATGGCGGGCAGGGGCTTGGTGGTAATCGCGCTGGCGTTGGCGCTGGGGGTGGGGCGGGCAGCGGCGCAGGATGTGGGTGCGGGAGCGCAGAGCGGAAGCGCGGAGGAGCTGCCGGAAGCGACGCGAGTGGCGCGCGCGCCGGAGGGGCCGGTGGATGGGCTGGTGCGGCAGAACGCGGATACCGTGGTATTGACGTTGGTGGGGAAGGCTGGAGCGAGTGATGCGGGCGCGGCTGGTGCGGCGGCGGCGAAGCTGTTGGTGTATGACTTCGACTTCAACG
>Ga0224557_1002106_pt1 | contig 17610 bp, 15 predicted proteins | sample 714S31014metaG_FD_180677 | JGI IMG/M metagenome (GOLD analysis project Ga0224557, IMG submission 180677) | Peat soil microbial communities from Stordalen Mire, Sweden - 717 S3 10-14 | ecosystem: Environmental > Terrestrial > Soil > Wetlands > Peat | place: Sweden: Norrbotten County, Stordalen...
GGCGCCCGATGCGCCGATGCCCGCCACGTTGGGCTGGCTCAGGAGGTACGAGCAGACGCTGCCCCCGAGCCCGGCGACCAGGTACAGGGCGAGGAAGCGGGCCTTGCCCAGGAGCACCTCGACCGCCGGCCCGACGATGAGGAGGGCCAGCATGTTGAAGAAGATGTGCAGGAAGTTGGCGTGGAGCCACATGGCCGTGAAGGCCCGGTAGTACTGGTTCTCCAGGTGCACCGCGGCGGGCCACATGGCGTAGCGGTCCACGAGCCGGGTGTCGGTCCCGAACCGCTCGAGGAAGAACACCACCACGTTGACCGCGATGATCGCCAGGACCATCGGCGTGGGGTTGGTGGATCCGACCACGCCCGTCCGCCCGGGGCTCGTGTGGGTGAAGGCCGGCACCTGACGCGAGCGCTTCGCGCCCTCGGAGGTGCACGGTGGGCACTGCCAGCCCACGGGCGCCTGCACCATGCAGTCGGTGCAGATGGGGCGGTCGCAGTGCGCGCACAGGACCGAGGCGGCCCGATCGGGGTGCCGGTAGCACGGGGGCGCCGGTGCGGGCTCCGGGAGCGGGCTGCTCACCGGATGCCGGCCAGCAGCTCGGACCGGACGAGCAGCGCAACCTGCTCGGGGTCGTCGAGGTCCCAGCGCCCCGGCGAGCTGATGTAGGACAGCACCATGCGGGCCAGGAAGTCGGCCGCGATGTCGAGGTCGGTGCCCTCGGCCATCCCGTGGCGGACGAGGTAGGGCGCCAGGAAGGCAGCCACCAGGGTGTGCGTCCCCTCCGCCTCGGTCGTCAGGCGCGGCAGGAGGATCTCGGGCTCGGTCACGAGGATGCGCTGCAGCACCTCGTGTTCCACGAGGGCATGGTGCGCGAACACGATGCCCCGCTCCATGACCTCCTCCAGCCCCTCCGCGTCGGACACCTCCTCGTACAGCCGGAGGAAGAACCGGGCGAACTCCCACCCCACCACGGCCGAGATCAGCTCGTCGCGCCCCCCGGGGAAGTAGCGGTACACGGTGGCCCGCGAGACGCCCGCCTGGCGCGCCGCGTCCTCGACCGTCGTCTTGGCCAGTCCCCAACGGGCCACGCAGTCGTAGGTGGCCTGCAGCAGGCGCTCCCGGACCTCGGGGTTCACAGCCCCAGCAACGCCTCGAGGCCCACCGTCACGCCCGGCCGGTCCGCCACCGAACGCACCGCCAGCAGGACACCCGGCATGAAGGAGCGGCGGTCGTAGGAGTCGTGGCGCAGGCTGAGACTCTGGCCCTGGGCGCCGAAGATCACCTCTTCGTGCGCCACCAGGCCGGGCAGCCGCACCGAGTGCACGTGGACGCCGTCGGGCGCCTCGGCCCCGCGGGCGCCGGCCAGCACCAGGTCGGTGGTCGGGTCCGGTGGGAGGGGGCCCGCGCCCGACTCCCGACGCGCCGCGGCGATCACGGCCGCGGTGTGCATGGCCGTCCCCGATGGCGCATCGCGCTTGGCGTCGTGATGCAGCTCAATGATCTCCACCCCCTCCATGAGGGGCGCCGCGATGCGGCAGAAGTGCATCAGCAGGACGGCCCCGATGGCGAAGTTCGCCACCACGATGGCGTTGGCCCGGCTCCCCTCGAAACGGTCGGTGAGCGCGGCCACGTCGTGGTCGGACAGCCCGCTCGTCCCGATGACGGTGTGCACCCCCTGGTCGGCGTAGTGCGGCACGTTGTGCCGTACGGCCTCGGCGATGGTGAAGTCCACCACCACCTCGGCGCCGAGGTCCGACAACGCGATCACCTCGCCGACGATCGAGCGGCCGCAGGCGTCCTCCCCCACATGCGCGGGGTCGATGGCGGCGACCAGCTCCATGTCGGCCGCCTCCGACACGGCGCGGCAGACCTCCTGGCCCATGCGGCCGCCGGCGCCGACCACACCGACCCTGTGCATGGCCTGCAGGCTACCGGGCGGCCAGGGCGGGCAGGTGGGACTCGAAGTCGTGCTCGTCGAACGGGCCCACCGCGCTCATCGTGCGTGGTGCGGTGGCCAGCTCGGCCGCCACGTCGCGCACCTGGTCGCGCTCCACCCCGTCGATGCGGGCCAGCACCTCGTCGACCGAGAGGATCTCGCCGTGCAGCAGCAGGGAGGCGCCAATGCGACTCATGCGCGCACCGGAGTCCTCGCCCGAGAGGAGCATCTCGGCACGCAGGTTCCCCTTGGCCACGGCCAGCTCCCGATCGCTCACACCCTCGGACGCCAGCAGCTCGAGCTCCTCGCTGACGATCTGCAGCACCTGGTCCACGTGCTCGGGCGCCGTCCCGACCACCACCGCCAGTGAGCCGGCGTCCTCGTAGGCCGCCCGCTCGGACCACACCGAGTAGGCCAGCCCGCGCTGCTCGCGCACCTTCTGGAACAGCCGGCTCGACAGGCCGCCCCCGAGGACATGGTTGAGCACGGCCAGCGGCCAGCGTCGCTCGTCGAAGCGCGACACCGAGCGCACGCCGTAGACGAGGTGCGCCTGCTCCGTGGGCCGTCGCACGACGTCGAGTGTGACCACGTCGGGCCCCGGCGCGCTCCGGGACGGCGCCGCGCCTCCCGGCGTCCCGAGGAAGCGGCGCTCCAGGTCGGCGGCCACGGCGTCGTGGGTGCAGTCCCCGGCCACCGAGACCACGATGTTCGAGGGCCGGTAGTGGCGCTCGAGGAAGGCACGGATGTCCTCGCGGGTGATCCGCTGCACCGAGGATGCCGTCCCCAGCGTGTCGCGCCCGAGCGCGTGGCCCGGGAACAGAGCCGACTGCCAGCGCTCGGACGCCAGGTCGGCGGGCTCGTCGGCGTGCATGAGGATCTCGTCGAGGATCACGGTGCGCTCCGCCTCGATGTCCTCGGAGCGCAGGGCCGGCGTCCACATGATCTCGCTCAGGATGTCCAGCCCGAGCCCCAGGTCCTCGGAGAGGAGGCGGACGTAGAACGTCGTGTACTCCTTGGTGGTGAAAGCGTTGCAGTCGCCCCCCACCTCGTCGAGCGCCTCGGCGATCGCCGCGGCGGAGCGATCCTCGGTGCCCTTGAACAGGAGGTGCTCCAGGAAGTGCGACGCCCCGGCCAGCTCGCCGGGCTCGTCACGCGACCCGGTGCCGACCCAGTAGGCGACCGCCACCGAGCGGACGTCCGTCATGGTCTCGGTGACCAGGCGGATGCCGCTCGGCAGGACGGACGTCTCGATCAACGACGGCGGGAACGACCGCGTGGCGGGCGGCGGTCGCCGCGCTCGCCGCGGTCACTGCGGCCGCCTTCGGCCTCGGCGGCGCCGGGACCCAGGTCACCCAGGTCCGCCACCAGCTCGGCCTCGAACGCGTCCTCGAAGGACGGTGCCGACCGCGGGGCCGACCCCGTGGAGCCCGACGACGGCGCGGCGTCGCCGTTGCCGGCCCCTCCGCTGCCACCGGCGCCCGATCCCGAGCCCGAGCCCGAGTCGCGTGCCGCCTCGGGCGCGGAGGCCAGGGACAGCGACACCTTGCCCTGCGGGTCGATGTCGTCGACGCGGACCTCGACCGCCTGGCCGAGCACGAGCACGTCCTCGACGTTGTTGATCCGCTTGCCGCCGGCGAGCGACGAAAGCTTCGAGATGTGCAGCAGGCCGTCACGACCCGGGAGCACGTTGACGAAGGCGCCGAACTTGGTGATGTTGACCACCTTGCCCGCGTAGATCGCCCCGACGTCGGCGGTCGGCGGGTCGAGGATCAGCGAGATCCGGCGACGTGCCTCCTCGACGGCGTGCCCGTCCTTGGCGCCGATGGTGACCGTCCCGACGACGCCGTCGTCGTCGACGGCGATGTCGGCCCCGGTCTCCTGCTGCAGGGTGTTGATGACCTTGCCCTTGGGGCCGATGACCTCGCCGATCTTGTCGATCGGGATCTCCATGGAGACGATCTTCGGTGCGCTGGCCGCGACGTGGTCGCGGGGCTCGGCGATGGCGGCGGCCATGACGCCCAGGATGGTGAGGCGGGCCTCCTTGGCCTGGAGCAGTGCCTTGGCCAGCACGTCGGCCGGGAGGCCGTCGATCTTCGTGTCGAGCTGCAGCGCGGTCACCGCGTCCGCCGTGCCCGCCACCTTGAAGTCCATGTCGCCGAAGGCGTCCTCGGAACCCAGGATGTCCGTCAGGGTGACGTAACGGCCCTCGTCGTAGACCAGGCCCATGGCGATGCCCGCCACCGGATCCTTGATCGGCACGCCGGCCGCCATCAGCGACAGCGTGGAACCGCAGACCGACGCCATGGAGGTGGACCCGTTCGAGGCCAGCACGTCGGAGACGACGCGCAGGGTGTAGGGGAACTCCTCCGCGCTCGGGACGACGGGCAGCAATGCCCGCTCGGCCAGCAGCCCGTGCCCGATCTCGCGCCGCTTCGGGCCGCGCATGAACCCGGTCTCTCCGGTCGAGAAGGGCGGGAAGTTGTAGTGGTGCATGTAGCGCTTGGTCTCGACCGGGGTGATCGTGTCGAGCAGCTGGTTCATGCGGGGCATGCCGAGCGTCGTCACGTTGAGCACCTGGGTCTCACCGCGCTGGAAGAGCGCCGAGCCGTGTGCCGTGGGGAACAGGTCGATCTCCGCCGAGAGGGGCCGGATGTCCGAGGTGCCCCGGCCGTCGACCCGGACCCCGTCCTCGACGATGCGCTTGCGCACCAGCTTCTTGGTCAGCGAGCGGATGGCCGCCTTGACCTCGCCGGGGCGGTCCTCGAACTCGTCGCCCAGGGCGGCGCGGATCTCCGCGCCGGCGGCATCGAGTGCGGCGTTGCGCTCGGCCTTGCTGGTGACCAGGTTGGCCTTGGCGATCGGCTCGGTGCCGACGGCCTCGACCCGCGCCCACACGTCGTCCTGGTAGTCGGTGAAGGTGGAGAACGGGATGGTCTGAATCGGCCCGCGTGCCGCCGTGAAGTCCTCGACCAGGCGGCGCTGCAGGTTGATGGACTCGCGGATCCACTGCTTGGACGCCTCGAGTCCGGCCGCCAGCACCTCTTCGGTGACCTTGGGTGCGCCCGTCTCGTAGTACGACCACGACTTCTCGGTCCCGCCCGCCTCGACCATCATGATGGCGATCTCGCTGTCGGCGTCGTCGCTCAGCGCGCGGCCGGCCACGACGAGCTCGAAGGTGGACTCCTCACCCTCCTGGAAGGTGGGGTGCGGAATCCACTCACCCTCGGTGGTGTAGGCGATCCGGACCGCCCCGATGGGGCCGTCGAAGGGGATGCCCGAGATCATCAGCGCCGCCGAGGCCGCGTTGATGGCCAACACGTCGTGCGGGTTGACCTGGTCGGCGCCGACGATGGTGCCGACCACGTGCACCTCGTTGCGGAAGCCCTCGGGGAACGACGGCCGCAGCGGCCGGTCGATCAGCCGGCAGGTCAGGATGGCCTGGTCCGAGCTCTTGCCCTCCCGCCGGAAGAACGAGCCGGGGATCTTGCCCGCGGCGTAGGTCCGCTCCTCGATGTCGACGGTCAGCGGGAAGAAGTCGGTCCCCTCCCGTACCGAGCGGGCCGCCGTGGCGGTGGCCAGCAGGACGGTGTCCCCGATGCGGGCCAGGACGGCGCCGTCCGCGAGTTGGGCCAGCTTCCCGGCCTCGAAGGACATGGTGCGATCGGTCCCGCTGATCGGGACCGATACGGAAATGGCATCAGACATGATGCTCCTCGTTTTGTCGGGGGCATCTCTTCGTCTGGTTCCCAGTGGTCGACCACCTCGCTGTGGAAGTGACCGGCGACTGGCAGCCAGCGGCTCAAGACGCCCGTTTTTGTGGTGCTCCGCTACCTTCGAATGCCGAGACGGCTGATGATGGTGCGGTAGCGCTCGACGTCGTTCTTGCGGACGTAGTCGAGCAGCCGGCGGCGCTGGCCGATGAGCTTCATCAGGCCCCGCCTGGTGTGGTGGTCCCCTTTGTGCTCCTTCAAGTGCTCCGTCAGGTGGTTGATCCGTCCCGACAAGAGCGCGATCTGCACCTCGGGAGAACCGGTGTCACTTTCGTGCAACCGGTACTCGGCGATGGTGCTCTGCGTGTCGGGCATGAAGGAAGTACCTCGGAGATTTCGTCGGAGTGTGCCGGGAACCTTCCCCAGCCGCCGAACATGGTAGCACCTGCCCGTTGATCAGGGAAGATCGGCCGAGGCCAGCACCCTCTCGGTGGCCTCCACGTCGGCCCGCATCTGGGCCACCAGGGCCTCGATGCTCTCGAAGCGCCGCTCGGCCCGGAGCCGGTGGGCGAAGGTCACCCGGGCCGCCTCCCCGTAGAGGTCGCCGTCGAAGTGCAGGAGATACGCCTCCACCAGCACCGGCGCGCTGCCCGGCTCGTAGAAGGTAGGCCGGCGCCCCACCGAGATCGCCGCCTGGTGCACCGTGCCGTCCGCCCGCCGGAAGTGCCCGGCGTAGACGGCGTCCGCCGGGAGCGCGATGTCGTCGGGGACGGCCAGGTTGGCCGTCGGGAACCCGAGTTCGGGCCCACCCCGGCCGTCGCCGTGGACGACCGGCCCCCGTACCTCGTGCGGCCGGCCCAGTAGCCGAGTCGCCGCCGCCACGTCGCCCGCCGCGATGAGCGCCCTGATGCGGGTGGAGGACACCGGGTCGCGCCCGTCGCCCGTGAGGCCGACGCCGACCACCTCGAACCCGTACTCCGCCCCGAGGCGGCGCAGGAGCTCGACGTTGCCGCGCCGGCCGTGCCCGAAGTGGAAGTCCTCCCCCACCACGACCAGGCGGGCCGACAGCTCGTCGACGAGCACCTCCTTGACGAAGTCCTCGGCCGACTCCTCGGCCCGGGTGGCGTCGAAGGGCACCACCAGCGTGCGGTCGATGCCGCAGTCGGCCAGGAGCTCGAGCTTCTGCTCCAGGGTCGTGAGCTGCCTCGGGGCCGACGTCGGGCGCACGACGTAGGCGGGGTGGCGGTCGAAGGTGACGACCACCGTGGAGAGCCCCGCGGCCTCCGCTCGTGCCGAGAGGTCACCGAGCAGGGCGCGGTGCCCGAGGTGGACCCCGTCGTAGGCCCCGATGGTGACGGCGGTTCCTGGTCCGGGCATCGCGACCGAGGGTAGTCGGGTGCCCGTCACGCCCCGGCCAGCACGACGGCCGGCCGGATCCGGTCGGTGCCCGTCGCCTCGTAGACGGCCAACAGGTCGCCGTGCTCGTCGAGCATCGCCCACGGCCCATCGCCGACTGCGCCCAGGGGGACCCTGTCCAGCGGGAGGCCGGTGCGGATGGAGGCGGCGGCGGCCGGCTCGACCCGCACGAAGTCGAGGTCCCGCATGGCCTGGGCCGGCGACAGCACGGCGTCCGGTCCGATCAGCTCGAGCGGGCGCATCTCGTCCTCGCCGAAGGAGCCGATGCGGGTCCGCCGCAGGTTGGCCAGGTGCGCCCCACCGCCGAGGGCCAGGCCGAGGTCGTGGGCCAGCACCCGGACGTAGGTGCCCGACGAGCACTCCACCTCGGCCCGGTACACGCCGGGCCGGGCCGGGTCGGGCTCGGTGTCGAAGCGGTACACGGTGACCGGTCGAGCCGGGCGCTCCACCTCGATCCCCTGGCGCGCCAGCTCGTGCAGGCGCCGGCCGCCGATCTTGACGGCCGAGACCATGGGGGGCACCTGTTCGATCTCCCCCGTCAGCGCGGCGGCCGCGGCCCGCACCTGCTCGGGGGTCACCTGCGACATGTCGTAGGTGCCGACCACCTCGCCCGAGGCGTCCAGGGTGGAGGTCGCGGTCCCGAGCACGATGTCGGTCGTGTAGGTCTTCGGCAGCGCGGTCAGGAAGCGCATGAGCCGGGTGGCGCGGCCCAGCCCGACCAGCAGGACACCCGTGGCGTCGGGGTCCAGCGTCCCCGCGTGCCCGACGCGGCGCTGCCCGAAGATGCGGCGGCAGCGGCCGACCACGTCGTGCGAGGTCCAGCCCGCGTCCTTGTCCACGACCACCAGGCCGTTGACGCTCACCGGCTCACGGCTCGTCGGCCCGCGACTCCCCCTCGTGCAACCCGCGCAGCAGCTCCTCGACCCTGGAGCCGGCGGCGATCGCCGGGTCGGGCCGGAACGTCAGGCGCGGCGTGCGCTTCATCGTCATCTGCGACCCCACGATGCGCTGCAGGTGGCCGCGGCGCTCCTCGAGCGCAACCGCCATCTCCTCGTCGAGGGTGGCCAGGTACACCACTGCGGTCCGCATGTCGGCCGCGGTGTCCACGGAGGTCACGGTCATCATCGGCAGCTCGTCGGCGTCGACCAACCGCTCGAGCTCCTCGGCCACCACCTGCCGCAACACCTGGTTGACCCGCAACGCACGCGGGTATGTCGCCGTGCGCCGTTTCACCGCGTCAGCTCCTCAGCTCGTGAAGTCCCTGAGCCTCTCAGCTCCTGGCGATCTCGCGCTCCTCGTAGGTCTCGATCACGTCGCCATCCTTGAGGTCCTGGAAGTCCGACAGCCCGATGCCGCACTCGAAGCCGGCGGCGACCTCACGGACATCATCCTTGAAGCGGCGCAGGGAGTTGATGGATCCCTTCCAGATGACGGTCCCCTCACGCAGGAAGCGCACCTTGGAGCCGCGGGTGATCTTCCCGTCGCGCACATAGCAGCCGGCGACTGCGCCGATGCGGGGCACGCGGAACACCTCGCGCACCTCGGCCTCGCCCGTGACGACCTCCTCGTAGACCGGCGAGAGCAGGCCGAGCATGGCCGCCTCCAGGTCCTCCAGGAGCTTGTAGATGATCTCGTAGGTCCGGATCTCGACGTCGGACGTCTCGGCCAGCTCGCGCGAGCGCTTGTCGGGCCGCACGTTGAAGCCGATGATCGTGGCGTTGGAGGCGGCCGCCAACTGGACGTCGTTCTCCGTGATGCCGCCGATGCCCCGCAGGACGAAGCTCAGCTTCACGTCGTCGCGCTCGAGCCGCCGTAGCGACTCGGTCACGGCCTCGAGCGAACCCTGCACGTCCGCCTTCAGGACGATGTTCAGGGTGGCCGTCTCGCCGCGCGAGATCTGCTCGAACAGGTCCTCGAGCTTGGCGCCCGCGGCGGCCGCGACCGGCTTGTGCCCCGAGAGGCGGAAGCGCTGGGCCCGGGCCTCACCGAGCGTGCGCGCCCGGGCCAGGTCCTTGGCGGCGCGCATCTCGTCGCCGGCGTGGGGCGGCTCGGAGAAGCCGAGCACCTGCACCGGCGTCGACGGCAGCGCCTCCTTGATGTGGTCGCCCTTGTCGTCGACGAGGGCCTTCACCTTGCCCCAGGCGGCGCCGGCCACGACGGGGTCGCCGACGCGCAGCGTCCCCTGTTGCACGATCACGGTGGCCACGGGGCCGCGGCCGGCCTCCAGGTTGGCCTCGAGCACGACGCCGCGCGCCTCGCCCTCGACCCGCGCCGTCAGCTCCTCGACCTCGGCCACGAGCACGATCTGCTCGAGCAGTTCCTCCACGCCGGTGCCCTGCAGGGCGGAGACCTCGACCACGATCGTGTCGCCGCCCCATGCCTCGGGCACCAACTCGCGCTCCGAGAGCTGCTGGAGCACCCGGGCCGGGTCGGCGTCTGGCCGGTCCATCTTGTTGACCGCCACGATGATCGGCACCTCGGCCGCCTTGGCGTGGTCGATGGCCTCGATGGTCTGTGGCATCACGCCGTCGTCGGCGGCCACCACGAGGATCACGATGTCGGTGACCTGCGCCCCGCGGGCGCGCATCGCCGTGAAGGCGGCGTGGCCCGGGGTGTCGATGAACGTGATGGGGTGGTCGCGCCACTCCACCTGGTAGGCCCCGATGTGCTGGGTGATCCCGCCCGCCTCCCCCGCGACCACGTCGGTCGAGCGGATGCGGTCGAGCAGCAGGGTCTTTCCGTGGTCGACATGGCCCATCACGGTGACGACCGGTGCACGTGGCCGCTGGTCGGCCTCGTCCTCCTCGTCCTCGTCCTCGAAGTACCGGGCCAACAGCTCGGCCTCCTGCTCCTCGCCGGGGTCGACCAAGCGCACGTCGGCCCCGAGCTCGGCCGCGAAGAGCTCGATCATGTCGTCGGTCAGTGACTGGGTCGCCATGACCATCTCGCCCTGCAGGAGCAGGAAGCGGACGATGTCGCCGGCGCTCCGGTTGAGCTTGGGGCCCAGGTCGCGCGCGGTCGAGCCGCGCTCGACGATGACCTCGCCCTCGGGCACCGGCGCCGTCGACGGCTGGTAGGTGGTGAGCTGCGTCGGCTCGAGCTCCTCGAGGTTGCGGCGACGACGCCGTGCCCTGCGCTGAGGCGGGCGGCGCCCGGCCATGCCGCCACCGCCGCGCCCACCCGGGGGCGGTGCACCCGTGGGCGCGCCGCCACCACTGCGGCCCCCGAAGCCGCCACCGGAGGGCCGGCCTCCGAAGCCACCGCTGCTCGACGGGCCTCCCGGCCCACCGCTCGGGCGACCGGCACCCGTGGGGCGGCCGCCGGTCCGCGCCGGGTAGGCGCCACCGGACCGGGGGCCTGACGGCGCTGCAGTGGGCTTGCGCCCGCCCATGCCGGGCGGGGGCGGAATCGGACGCCCGCTCGGGCCGAGGGGCGGCCGCGGCCCGGGGGGCGGCGGCACCGGTCGGCCGGTCGGGCTGAGGGGAGGGCGCGTGGCGTGCTGCTGGCGGTCCGGCGCCACCGGGGCCGCCGTGTCGGGCGCATGCGCGGCCGGGGCCTGGGGTGCCGGCGTGGCGGCGGGTGCGGACGCCGCGGCCGGGGCGGGCGCAGGAGGCGGTGTCGGGCGGCTGCTGATCAGCCGGGGCGAGCGGGGCGCGGGCGCGTCGGCCCCGGTCGACGTCGACGGGGCCGCAGCCGGGGCGTCCACCGGACGCGGCGGGGCCTTCTTGACGGGGGCGGAGCTCGGCGCCGCCACGCTCGATGCGGACGACACCGTCTTCCTGGCCGGGGCGGAGGTGACCGCCGGGGCGGAGGTCGCGGCCGCCGCCGGAGCCGACGAGGACGACGACGCCGGGGCGGAGGACACGGCCCGGGCGGACTTGGTGGCCTTGGCGGCCTTCTTCACCGGGGCGGGCTCCTCGGGCTGGACCGGGCGGCGCAATCCCTCGGCATCGGCCTTCCGGCGGACGCGGTCGGCCTGCGCGTCCTCAATGGAGGACGAGTGGCTCTTGACCCCGATACCCAGGGATAGGGCCAGGTCCAGCCCTTCCTTGTTGGTAAGGCCTAGCTCTTTGGCCAGCTCATAGACGCGAATCTTCTTCGGCAAGTGGTTCTCTTTGTCCTTGGTTCCTCTCGGGGCCCGGCGTCAAGCCAGCCCCCTATCCTCGCACATCGGGTGCGGTGCGCCCCCACGCCTCACCCAGCCGTGCATGCAACTGCTGCACCTCGGCGGCCTCGATCGAGGTGCCGAAGGCCCGGTCGAACCCGTGCCGGCGCACCGCATCATCGAGACAGCCCAGCGATCCCCGGCACATCCAGGCCCCCCGCCCGAAGCCGTACCGGTCCACCGACAGCGCCCCGCCCGGCAACCGGACGATTCGGATCAGCTGGTCGGCCGGCAGGGCTCTCCGGCAACCGACACAGGTCCGTGTCGGCGCTATGCCTCGGCCTCCTCGGACACCGCGGCCTGCTCCGACACCTCGGCCTCCGCCACAGGCGCGGTCTCGGCCGGCGCGGTCTCGGCCGGCGCGGTCTCGGCCGGCGACGCAGCGTCCGCCTCGGCAGGAGCCGCCTCGGTAGGAGCCGCCTCGGTAGGAGCCGCCTCGGCCGGCGCCTCGGCGGCCCCGTCCGTCCCCGCCGCTCCGGTGGCGGGAGCGTCACTCGTGTCCTCCGCCTGGTGCGTCCACTCCTCGGCCGACATGGCCTCGCCGCCTTCGGCCGGCTTCCACACCAGCTCGCCGCTCTCGTCCTCGACCCACTCGCCCTCGGCCCAGTCCTGGTCGGCGTAGCCGGCCTCCTCCTCGGCGAGCTGGGTCTCGCTCTTGATGTCGATGCGCCACCCGGTGAGGCGCGCCGCCAGGCGGGCGTTCTGGCCCTCCTTGCCGATGGCGAGGGAGAGCTGGAAGTCGCTCACGATGACCGTGGCCGTCCCGGTCTCCTCGTCCAGCCGAACCTCACGGACCCTGGCCGGGGCCAGCGCGTTCTGAATGAGCTCGACGGGGTCGTCGGAGAAGGGCACGACGTCGACGCGCTCGCCGCGCAGCTCGTTGGTCACCATCCGCACCCGCGAGCCGCGGGCGCCGACGCAGGCGCCGACCGGGTCGACGTTGGGGTCGTTCGACCACACGGCGATCTTGGTGCGGTGGCCCGGCTCGCGCGCCGCGGCCTTGATCTCGACCACGCCGGAGCCGATCTCGGGCACCTCCAGCTCGAAGAGCCGCTTGATCAGCCCGGGGTGGGTGCGGCTGACCACGATCTGGGGGCCCTTGGTGGTCTTGCGGACCTCGACGATGTACGCCTTGAGGCGCGCGCCGTGCTCGTAGCGCTCGTAGGACACCTGCTCGGCCTGGGGCAACAGCGCCTCCACCTTGCCGAGGTCGAGCAGCGTGTAGCGGTTGTCGGTCTGCTGGACGATCCCGGTGACGATGTCGCCCTCGCGCCCGGCGTACTCCTCGTACTTCATGTCGCGCTCGACCTCGCGGATCCGCTGGAGGATCACCTGCTTGGCCGTCTGCGCGGCGATGCGCCCGAAGTCGTCGGGGGTGTCGTCCCACTCCCGGATGACCTCGCCCTCCTCGTTGAGCTCCTGGCCGTAGACGCGGATCTCACCCGAGTCGGGGTCGATGGTGACGACGGCCTCCTCGGCCGCGTCGGGGCGGCGCTTGTACGCCGCCACCAGGGCGTTGGCCAGGGCGTCGAGCAGCGTCTCGACCGAGATCCCCTTGTCGCGGGCGATCTGGCCCAGCGCGTCGAGAAACTCGAAATTGGTCTTGCTCATGGCCGCTTCACCCTCTCATTCTTCGTCTTGCGGGACTCGGGTCCCCACTCGAACACGGTCCGTGCCCGCTCGATCTGGTCGTAGGCGATGCGCAGTTCACCGTCCGGCACGTCGGGGCCGGTCACGGTGCACCCCGCCTCGTCGGCCGAGGCGAGCGTCCCGGTGATGCGGCGGACGTCGGCGGTGCCGGCATCCACCCTGACCGTGACCTTCTCCCCCACGGCGCGGGCGAAGTGGGCCGGCGTGCGCAGCCGCCGCTCGAGCCCGGGACTCGACACCGACAGCGTGTACCGGCCCGGGATCGGGTCGAGCTCGTCGAGGGCGGCCGAGACGTCCCGCGTGGCCTCGCCCAGCTCGTCGAGGCCCACGCCGCCGGTGCGGTCGACGAAGACCGTCAGCTGGGCCCCGTGCACCTCGACGTCGACGAGGTCGAGGCCCCGTGCCTCGAGGAGCGGTGACAGCGCTCCCGCCAGGTCCGTCGTGTCCCTGCTCATCGCCGTCACCTCCTTTGATCGCTCGGTCAGTGCCCCCGCAAAGCGAAAGCGTGGGCCGCAGCCCACGCTTCAACGAGGTACTGATCTAAAAATGGACAGCTCAGGGATTATAGCAATTCCTGCGCTAGTACGACCGGCCGACCACGGCGACGAGGTCGTCCTCGGCGTCGCCGACCTGGGCCAGCGACCCGTCGGGCCGCTGCAGGCACCGCACGCTGATCGCGTGCTCGGCCAGCCGGTCCTCCCCGTCCGGCCCGAGCGCGCCCAACCGGACACGGGCGAAGCCCTCCGACCCCGCCTCCACCGCCTCGGCCAGCGAGCCGGCCTCGACCGTCCGGGCGTCCCGGGCCGCCGTCGCCTCGGCCAGGAGCTCGGCCCCGGCCGTGGCGAGGACGGTGGCCACCGCGGCGCCCACCGAGCCCAGGGCAACGTTCTCCTTCCCCCGGCGGTGGCGGGTCACGACGGTGACGTTGCCCTCCGCCAGGTCCCGGGGACCCACCTCCACCCTGACCGGGACACCCTTGAGCTCCCAGTCCACGCTGCGCCGCCCGAAGCTGGTGTCGGTCCGGTCGTCGAGGCGGACCCGGTGCCCGGCCTGGCGCAGCTCGGCGACCAGCGCGTCCGCTGCCGAGCGGACCTCCGGAGCGTCCTTGACGATCAGCACCACCACCTGGGCGGGCGCCAGCGCCGGTGGGAGGCGCAGCCCGAAGTCGTCCCCGTGCCCCATGACCAGAGCGCCGACGAGGCGGGTGGAGACCCCCCACGAGGTCTGCCACACGTAGTCGCGGCCGCCCGACGCGTTGGAGAACGCGATGTCGAAGGGGCGCGCGAAGTTCTGTCCCAGCTCGTGGCTCGTGCCCATCTGCAGGGCCTTGCCGTCCCCCATCATCCCCTCGCAGGTCCAGGTCCGGTTCGCCCCGGCGAACCGCTCGCGGGCCGTCTTGTGCCCCGTGAGCACCGGCACGCCCAAGATGTCGACCATGGTCGTCCGGTAGACCTCGTCCAGGATGCGCAACGCGTAGGCGCGGGCGTCCTCCTCGGTGGCGTGCGCCGTGTGGCCCTCCTGCCACAGGAACTCGGTCGTCCGCAGGAACAGCCGCGGCCGCAGCTCCCAGCGCACCACGTTGGCCCACTGGTTGACCAGCAGCGGAAGGTCGCGGTGGCTCTGCACCCACTTCGAGAAGAAGCTGTTGATCACCGTCTCGCTGGTGGGGCGCACGACGAGGGGCTCCTCGAGCTCCTTGCCGCCGCCGTGGGTGACCACCGCCAGCTCGGGGGCGAAGCCCTCCACGTGCTCGGCCTCGAGCTTCAGGAAGGACTCGGGGATGAACAGCGGGAAGTAGGCGTTCTCGGCCCCCGCCTCCTTGATGCGCCGGTCGAGCTCGGCCTGCATCAGCTCCCAGATCCCGTAGCCCCAGGGGCGGATGACCATGGTGCCGCGGGCCGGACCGTTGTCCGCCATCTCGGCGCCGGCGATCACCTCTTGGTACCAGCGCGGGAAGTCCTCCGCCCGCGACACGATGGCACCCTTGGTCATGGGTGGGCAGGCTAGTGCCGCACCTCGTCGTCCCCGTGCCGCCGGATGATCTCGATCTTCTCCGAGGTGTGGTTGGGATCGGCCCCCGTCGACTCGAGCAGCGCGCGACGATCGGCCTCGGCCTCCGCCTCCGCGCTCGTGTCCGCCGCCGCCATGCGAGCCTCCACGCCTTCGGCCACCAGCCGCTCCGCCTCCTCGACCAGCGCGCTGACCATGTCGGCCTCGGGGACGACGCGGATGATCTTGCCGCGGATGAACAGGTGGCCCTTCTGCTTGCCGGCGGCGATGCCGATGTCGGCCTCCCGCGCCTCACCGGGGCCGTTGACGACGCAGCCCATGACCGCCACCTGAATCGGCAGGTTCAGCTTCTCCAGCGCCTCCTGGGCCTCCTTGGCCACCGCGATCACGTCGACCTGGGCCCGGCCGCACGACGGGCACGCGATGAGGTCGAGCCCCTTGCGCTCGCGCAGCCCCAGCGACTCGAGAAGCTGCCGCCCGGCCCGCGCCTCCTCGACGGGGTCGGCGGTGAGCGAGAAGCGGATGGTGTCCCCGATCCCCTCGGCCAGGAGGGCACCGATGCCCGCGGTGCCCTTCACCAGTCCGGCCGGCGGCGGCCCCGCCTCGGTGACCCCGAGGTGGAGGGGGTGGTCGAAGGTCTCGGACGCCAGCCGGTACGAGGCGATCATCAGGGCGACCGAGGACGCCTTCACCGAGATCTTGACGTCGTCGAAGCCGACCTCCTCGAAGAGGGCGAGCTCGTTGCGGGCCGACTCGACGAGTGCCTCGGGAGTCGCACCCCCGTACTTCTTGTAGAGGTCGGGGTGCAGGGACCCGGCGTTGACCCCGATGCGGATGGGCACGCCGCGGTCACGCGCCTCGGCCGCCACCTGCTTGATCTCGGCTTCCTTCCGCAGGTTGCCGGGGTTCAGCCGAAGCCCCTGGACCCCGGCCTCGAGCGCGGCGAGGGCCATCTCGTGATGGAAGTGGATGTCGGCCACGATCGGCACCGGCGAACGCGGGACGATGTGGGCCAGGCCCTCCGCCGCCGCCTCCTCGTTGCAGGTGCATCGGACGATGTCCGCCCCCGCCGCGGCCAGGGCGTAAATCTGGGCCAGCGTGCCGTCGACGTCCGCCGTCTTCGTGGTCGTCATCGACTGCACCGTGATCGGGGCGCCGTCGCCGATGGGCACGCCGCCGAGGGTGATGCGCCGTGTGGGCCGCCGGGGGGTCAGGAGCGACGAGGAGAGCTCCACCAGATCAGTGCGGTATCTGGAGCGGGTGGGTGATGTCGAGGTAGATCCCGGCGAAGACGAACACGGCGAGGAAGGCGATGAAGAGGGCGGCCACCGGGAAGAGCTTGGTGATGTCGGCCCGGTAGTACGGCTGCCCCTTCTTCGTGCGGATCCACTCGTAGGCGGCGACGGCCACGTGCCCGCCGTCGAGGGGGATCATCGGCAGCATGTTCAGGATCCCGAACACGATGTTGATGGCGATGAGCAGCATCAGGACCGACGCGATGCCCGCCTGCTCCGACTGCGCACCCAGGTTCGCGATGCCGAGGATGGAGACGGGACGCGGCGCGGAGCCCGGGTTGTCGGCCGCCGACGCGGCGGCCTTGGAGTTCGTCACCTGGTGGAACACCGAGGACAGCCCGTGGGGCGAGAAGATCTGGCCGATCCCCGCCACCTCCGCGGTCGTGGCCTGCCACATGGTGGAGAAGGAGTCGCCGACGGAGGCCAGCGGCCCCACACCCGCCGTGGCCTGCTTGATCTCGACGCCGAGGTAGCCCCGGTCGGCCAGCTTCTCACCGTCGACGGTGACGCCCTTCCCGCTGGCGGGCGTGGCCGTCAGGTGGATCAGCTTGCCGTCGCGCTCGACCCCGAGCTGCAGCGACGTGCCGGTGGAGCGCTTGATGATGTTCGTCATCGTGGTGGGGCTGCTGAAGGACTTCCCGTCGATGGAGACGATGGTGTCGCCCGCCTTCAGCCCGGCGAGTGCGGCGGGCGTCTGCACGCCGGGCCAGTGCTCGACCGAGCCCACCGTGTAGTTGTTGGTGGCCCGCCCGAAGCTGACGACCAGGATCACGGCCAGCACGAAGGCGATCAGGAAGTGCATGGCCGAGCCCGCCGAGGCCACGATGATCCGCTGGTGGAACGGTTGCTGGCGATAAGCCCGGGCCTCGTCCGGGATCCACCTCCTCCACGGAGGTGAAGCCCGTGATGCGGACGTACCCGCCGGCCGGGATCGCCTTCACGCCGTACTCGGTCTCCCCCCGGCGCACGGACCAGAGACGGGGGCCGAACCCGACGAAGTACTCGGTGACCTTCATGCCGGCCCGCTTGGCGGTCACGAAGTGCCCCAGCTCGTGGAGCATGACGATGGCCACGAGGATGGCGATGAAGAGGAGCAGGTCGCCCTTGCCGGTCACGATGGCCAGCAGCGTGATCAGCGCCACGACGGCGAGGAGCTGCACGACCCGGACCGGGTTCCCCCCCGGGCTCGGGTCGGGACCGAGGGACGGCTCGGCCGGCGGGGCCTCCTTCTCGGTGAGCGTCATGGCAGGGACAACGCTACCGGCCGCCACCCAGCGCCAGACGTCGGTCCAGGGCGAGGCGGGCCCGGTCCCGGGCCTCGGCGTCCGCCGCCAGCACGGCGTCGATCTGGTCCACGGGGTCGTCGGTCCACCCCTCCATGGTCTCGGCCACCACCTCGGCGATGCCGTCCCAGGGCAGGGCGTTGCC
>Ga0224557_1002107_pt1 | contig 17604 bp, 14 predicted proteins | sample 714S31014metaG_FD_180677 | JGI IMG/M metagenome (GOLD analysis project Ga0224557, IMG submission 180677) | Peat soil microbial communities from Stordalen Mire, Sweden - 717 S3 10-14 | ecosystem: Environmental > Terrestrial > Soil > Wetlands > Peat | place: Sweden: Norrbotten County, Stordalen...
TAGACACCCAGTATCTCCTCGCCGTGCTCCTCCAGCAGCCGCGCCACCTTGGGAGCCTTCTTGACTAACTCCGCGATGGCCGCTGCAAGCGCCGCCTGGGCCGCCTCGCGCGTCGCCGACTCGGTCACCTCCGCGTCCAGCTTCGCGGTCAGCACCGATACCTGGCTCTTGCTCACCTCCAGCCCGCACAGCCGGGGTCCCCACGGATAGGTCTTCGTCCGTGGGGTGGAGAGCGCCTCGGTAATCGCCGTCACCTTACGCGTCGAGACGCCCTCCACATACATCTGCAATAAGGCCAGTACCAGCGCCTTCTCGCTGCGCTGATAGCGCTCGAACAGCTCCGTCTGAAACTGCCCGTCGCGGTCCTTGGGCACCATCAACTCCAGTTCGCCCACGCGCGTCTTGAGCGTGCGCGGCTTGTAGCCGTTGCGCCAGCCGCGCCGCACATCGTTGCGCTGGTAGGCCTCGGCGCCGAGAAAGCTGGTCATCTCGGCTTCCAAAACTTGTTGCACGGTGCGCTGAACCAGATCGCGCAGAAAATCTTCCCCGCCCAACCCCTCTTGCCACCCCAATACAATCCCAATACCCTGTTCCTTGCGAGCCATCTCAGTCCTCCTTGTGAATGTCGTCTTCGTAAACAACATCCTAAGGAATCGAACAGGTGGCTCACCGACGCTCGCCACTCAGCAGCTTCTACAGAACTTTACGGACTTAATCGTTCAATAAACGATACTTCATAATGTGTTCATACGCTCTTTATCTGCACAAGCAAGTATTTCTATTGGTCTACGTCGCATAGCAGGACTTCAGAGCGATTCGATCCGGAGAGCTCCATGCAAACTGTCGGACGTTGTTCAAAGAGTGCGGTATATGCCGGGGCCATCTCTATTTGCTGTTCATTGATCGTGTTCACTGGCGTCTCGGCGTCTGGACAAGCAAGCCTGTCAACCGGGACGCTAGCTGCAAGCGCCAGTGATAAAGTGGTCAGCCCCGAAGAGCGTGCAATCAATGGTCTTCCCCATTATCAGCATCAACATCTTGTTTCAGGAACCATCCGGCTATGGGGGCATGGAGCTCCGGTCCTGGACTTCATGGGGATACTGGTGAAGTCCTGGGAAGAGGGATTTGCAAAGTATCAGCCTGACGTGAAGTTTGAAGACGACATGTACGGCACTGCCTCTGCGATGGGCGCACTCTACACTGGCAAGGGCGACATAGCCATCCTCGGCCAGGAGATTTACCCGTTTGAAACGGTCGCATTCCAACAGGTAAAGCACTATCCTCCGCTCGGCATCGAGATTGCCACGGGCAGTGTCGATGTGCGGAACTTCGATTTTGCCATTGGTGTCTTCGCTAACAAGACGAACCCGCTCTCACAGATGACCCTCGACCAGATCGACAAAGTGTTCGCCTGGCATGAGGGAGGCAAATCCACCAACTTCGAAACGTGGGGCCGGCTTGGGCTCAAGGGCGCATGGGCGGACAAGCCCATCCACCTCTATGGCTGGTACGAGTCGGATGTTTTCTCTACTTTCGTTGAGCGCGCCGCGTTGCACGATAGCCATCGGTGGCGCTGCGGGATGAAGCAATACGCGCATATCCACCGGGCCGATGGAACCATCTATGATAGCGGCGAGCAGATTCTTGATGCTCTCGCCAATGACCCATACGGCATAGCGCTATCGAACGTCCGTTACTTGAAGGACAAAGCGGTCAAGCCTTTGGCGCTTGCACGTACCGCAGCCGGCCCCTACTATGCTGCGACCAAAGACACGCTGATCGACCGGCAGTATCCGCTGGGGCGAATCATCCCTGCGGAAATCGACCGCGTACCGGGCCAGCCCGTGGATCCGAAGGTCAAGGAGTTCCTCCTTTACATTCTTAGCCGCGAAGGCCAGGAGGATATTGTGCGCGATGGAAAGTACCTGCCCATGCAACCCGATGCCGCAAAGCGAGAACGGGAGAAGCTCGATTGACGATCTTTAGCGCAACGCGAGGCTTTTGGGGAATAATGCTGGTCTCAGCGGCCATCGGAGTCGGAGCCGCTCAGGAGACAGCGCTACCAGCATACGCACCCATTCCGACCCAGGGAGGCGCCATCCGTAGTTGGGGCGATAGCGCCATGCGCAGCACGATGAAGGCGTGGGAACAGGCTTTTCGCAGTTATCATCCCGAGATTACGTTTCAGGACACTTTGCTCGGCACGGCTACAAGTATGGCGGGCATCATTACAGGCACATCCGATCTGTCGCTAATGGGCAGGCCCGTCACAGTCAACGAGGTTATCGGCTTTGAATGGGTCTTCCGCGTCAAACCGCTCGCCATTCAGGTGATGAACGGGGGCTTGCATGGTGAAGGCAAGACGCCCGCGCTTGCGGTCTTTGTATCTCGTCGTAACCCCGTGCGGCAGTTAAACATGTTCCAGCTTTCCGCTATCCTCGGTTGCCCCGCCAATTCAAAGGAGCAGCCAATATGGGCCATGGCAGGAGCTGAAGGTGTCTGGAGAGATAAACCGATCCACGCTTACCTTTACGGCGATCAGACCGGCACTGGGGCTTTTCTCCAGCAGGCAATACAAGGCACAAAGGACTGCTGGAACTGGGAGATGGTGCGCGAGTTCAAAGACAAGATACGCAGCAATGGATCCACCTACCCGGCGGCCCAACAGATCGTTGATGCGTTGAAGCGCGATCCATACGGCCTCGCCATATCTACACTCGCCTATGCGGACTCCGAGATCAAGGTGCTGCCGCTAGCCGGCTCTGGAGCCGCCGTGCCTTTGACAAGAGAGACCATTATCTCCTCCAGCTATCCGCTCGCGCGAGGCGTCTATATTTATATCAATCGGCGCAAAGACAAACCCGCCGATCCGAAGGTCAAGGAGTTCCTTCGCTTCATCCTAAGCCGGGAAGGCCAGGCAGTGGTGCAGAACCAGGGCGACTACCTTCCCCTGAATTCGACGTCGGCTCAAGAGCAGCGGAAGAAGCTTGAATGAACGATCTCTCATCTGACATTCCGCAAATCTTCACCTAAGACATGGATCCTTTTTCCAAGCACGTTCTCAGGTGTATAGCATTATTAATGGGACAAAAGGGGATATTGAAGATGGCACTCTACCGCACACTCACAACAGCAGCAACCCTGGCGCTCAGCCTGCTCTGCGCGGGTACCGGTTATACGCAGATGGATGACAAGTATCAGCCCAACGCGGAATCAAAGAAGTATCCGGAAGGCTCGGCGATCGAGCGGCGCGTGCGTATGGCTGCGATTGCGGCGAACCCAGCATACACTCGGACGTTCGACCTCAGCGCCCTGCCCGATTACGTCCCTGAAGAAAGGCCGACCGGTACGTTACGCCTCTGCGGAAACAACTACATTGGAGATTCCCCGCTTGGCGGCTGGTGGAAGGACGCGTTTGAGAAGTATCAGCCTGGCATCAAGATCGAGTACAACTTGCAGACAGCGGCGACCGCCATCCCGTGCCTTGGGTTCGGCTTAGCCGACATCGGCATCACGCATGAGCCAAGCTTTTACGACTACCTCTCCTATCAACGACTGAGGGGCCACGCACCGACCGGCATCACGATTCTGACAGGCTCGTACGATGTGGTCGGCTGGCAGAACAATATGGTGATCGTTGTCAATAAGGCGAATCCAATTACACAAGTGAGCATGACGCAGCTCGATGGTATCTTCGGCGCGCAGCGTGCCGGGGGTTGGATAGGCACCACCTGGCATCCTGAACTCGCCCGCGGGCCCGAGAAGGATATTCGCCACTGGGGGCAGCTCGGCCTGACCGGTGAATGGACGAACAGGCCGATCAATACCTACGGCTACAGCTTGCGTTATGCCACCGCTCTCGAGTTCTCCGACAAGGTTCTTCATTCGACCGACAAGTGGAACGAAAACCTACTGGGATTTGGAAACTATAACAAGGCTGATGGCAAGACGTACCTCGAAGCCGATCAGATTGTCGACCACGTCCGCGACGACCTGAATGCCATCGCCTACGTTCGCTTTCACCCCAAGTTTCCCACCGACGTAAAGATTCTCGATGTTGGAGCTACCGATGCCGGTCCTTTTATCCACTACTCGATGGAGAGCCTGCAGAACCATACCTATCCCCTATGGGGCGGGCAGTCCTTCTGGATCGACATTGAACCCGGCAAGAAGGTTGATCCAAAGATTCGTGAGTTCATCCGCTTCGTACTGAGCAAGCAGGGGCAGGAACTGTTGGAGAAGGATGGAAAGTACCTGCCGCTTGATGCCGCGACCGTGCAGGAAGGATTGAAGAAGCTGCTGTAACTCTCGTGCGCTTGACTCCAAACAAACAGCCAGGACATCAACGTCAGGTATCGACTTAGAGTATCGGAAGGAACTGATGAGTTATCGCGCTTCTCTATGGTCGCTCACGTTTCTTGCGATATATTCCACGGTAGCCATTTCGCAAAGTTTCGAATCGATGCCTGTGTACAAGCCACAACAGCAGGTTTCCGGCATGATTCGAATTCGCGGAGACAAACATCAGAGTGTGATGCTCAAGAATTGGGAGCAAGCCTTTCACAGGTACCAGCCTGACATCATCTTCGACGATCACCTGACCAGTACTGTGCATGGGATTCCGGCACTTGTCTTCGACGTAGCGGACCTTGCGCTGCTGGGGCGCGAGATAGCTCCGCTGGAAAACCTTTCCTTTCGTCGTATGTTCAAGTATGATCCGCTTGAGATCACGATCGCCACTGGCAGCTACGATACTCCATACGAGGCGTTTGCCCTGGGAGTGTTTGTTAACAAAGAAAACCCCTTATCTCAACTGACACTTCAGCAGGTTGCAGCCATCTTCGGTTGCTGCCCCGGGAAAAATGTACGAACCTGGGGCCAGCTCGGACTCACCGGTGAATGGGCCGATAAGCAGATACATGTCTTCGGATACCCCGCGGGAAACAACATCGCAACCTTTTTTGAACTGAAGGTGCTCCAAAGCCCCCGGAGCGGGGGCCCTACGCTTCCAAACGGGGTTCGGTGGAACTGCGATCTGAAGGAGTACTCGAACACCTATGACAACGACGACAAGCCGGTCATTTCTTCGGACGCCTTGATGATGCAGGATTTGGGCAATGACAAGTACGCGATCGCTTACAGCGGTATTCGGGAAAGAACCCCGCAGGTGAAGGCCCTTGCTCTTTCTGTGAGAGATGGCGCGCCCTATATCCCCTTCTCACTCGAGACAGTGGCGAATCGCAGTTACCCCCTTGGCCGGTCGGTGTACGTTTACCTCAACCGTGCGCCCGGAAAGCCTCTCGATCCGGAAATTGCCGAGTTTCTGCGATTTATTTTGAGCCGCCAGGGTCAGGAGTCTATCGCTCAGCAAAACGTCTTCCTGCCACTCCCCGCAGCCGCAGTAGACGAGCAATTGAAGAAGCTTCAATAGTGCGTGATCGCGTGTCAGTAGCCACTTGCTCTTCTCGCTGGCCTGTGCAAGTGATGGCTTACTAGTATGGGCAAAGAATGAGCTTCCATAAACAACTGCACCCACGCGTGCTCTCGCGAACTTATGAGCCTCGGGAAGACGACAGGCTGACCTGATAGAGACCTGGTACTGATTGAGTGCGATAGTCTATATTTTGCGCGCGCGCAGGTTCCGTAGATACAATAAGTTCTGGCAGGATTGCGGAGATGCGCGATTACTTGATGGCCTGTCCGAAAGGCTTTTCATCTCGAGTTCATCTCTCATTCATTTTGCCAGCCTAGTGTGTCTGTTGTGAAGTTGACAACAGAGGCCCATCGGTTGAAAATCCGTTCTAACTATATGAACCACTATTCAGCCCATCCCGGAGTCAAACGATTTCTATGCGAACACATTGGAATGTAAGTCTGTTTTCATTTACTGGAAATTGCAACGGCATGCAGTTCTTGCTGCTCGTAGCTTGCATGTGCATGGCGGTATCTGGAGCGGCTCAGGGCAAAGGCCGCGCGGGTCTCGTGGATCCGAATCTACCGGAATACCATTCTCAGCCTGTGCCCCCCCCGCATGATCGTGGATATGTCATGCCGGATGGATCAGTCCGGATTGTGGGCTTCGACGACATGGCCGGCATGGTCGCGAAGTGGGACCAGGAATTTACGCGGACTCATCCGAGCGTGAAGTTCACGCCGATTCTGAAGGGAAACGGGACGGCGATTCCGGCCATCACCTATGACATGGCCGCATTCGCTCCGGAGGGCGGCGGAGCGACGCTTCTGGAACTGCTTCCTTACGAGAAGATCTATGGCTCGAAGAAGGACCCTGTAGCTGCGCTGATTATCAAAGTGGGACATGGTTCTCTGAACCCGGCGGCAAAGATGAGCCCCTTGGGGATCGTCGTTAATAAGAGCAATCCAATCAAGTCGCTGACCGAAGGGCAAGTCGCCTCGATCTTTTCGACGGGTAGCGGCACTGGAGATGTGACCAACTGGAGTCAGATCGGGATGGGTGGCGATCTGGCGGATAAGCCGATCCATCCGACCGGTTTGTATTGGGATGCATATCAGCGTCCCGAAGACCCGAATATGGGCGAGTATATGATGTTCCGTAAGATGGGAACGTTCCCTGGTTACGTCTTTACGCAGAATTATGAACAGTATATTCACTACAGCGATGTCGTGAAGAAGGTGGCTTCTGATCCGCTCGCGATAGGGATTATAGCGCTGAACAAGGCTGACTCGAGCGTTAGGGTTGTTCCCCTTGTTGGCAGCGATGGCCATACTTTGACAACAGGGAGCGTGCGTGACCTAACCTCGAATCGCTATCCATACGGCCGTGATCTGTACATTTATATCCGCCGGGAGCCGGGAACATCCTTCGATCCATTGGTTCAGGAGTACATGCGGCTCATTCTATCTAGACGGGGCCAGGAGATAATTGCGCAGGACGCGAAAGGTTATCTTCCGCTCAATGCTGAGGATGTGAAGATAGAACTCGACAAATTAGACAATGCGAAGACCTGGGCTCCTCGTGCGAAGCAGGGCCCAAAGCTCAATTTCCCATTCCCGTCCCCCGAGCCAGAAGGTAAATGACCATGCGATTCAACGATAGTTCGTCTACCGCGTCCATTCATCGTGCCCTGCAGAACTGGGCGCCGTCTTTTGTTGCCTGCGCCAGCGTTCTTGTGGCAGCGATAGCTATCTCTGCAGCCTATGCGCAGAATGACATTGCGCAGCGTCCCTACGTTCCGCAGCACGTAACCGTACCCGCTGACCGCCCGTATGTGGTGGGTCCGGATACGGTTTTTGTTGCGGGCAATGATGTACTGATTCCACTTTTCACGAAACTTGATGCGCGTTGGGCGCAGGTGGAACCCAACGTGAAATTCAAGAAGATCATGATGGGCTCTACCTTGTCAGTGGAGGGGCTTGTCTCGGAGAAGTCGGCGTTTGGGCCCATTGGCCGCGGAAACAGGAGGCCGGAGGTCGACCAGTTCGTTCAGCGATTCGGCTATGAGCCGACGTACTTGAAGATTGGGTACGACAGCAATCCTAACAACAAGCTGTCGACGGGGATATGGGTAAACGCCAGCAATCCGATCAAGCAGATCACGCTGGCGCAGGCTGCTGCGATCTTTACCACAGGTGGCGAAAACGGGGACATCACACACTGGTCGCAACTCGGTGTGGAAGGAGATTGGGGCCCTGTGCCGATTCATCCCTACGTGACTCGAGATACGTCGGCCGTTCTGGCAATGATTGATGAAATGCGCGATAAGTTCGGCGGAAGGCCGTTTACCCCTCAAGTCGAGTGGATGCCTACCGAAGAGAGCGCAATCGATGCGGTTGCTCAGGATGCCTATGGCATGGTCCTGATGGACTACTGGAACAACGTCGCGGTCATGAGGGGCGTTATGACCTGGAAGCGCCTGCCGGATTTAGGCCCAAAGATTAAGTTCGTGCCCATGGTCATCGATGACAAAGGCACACTGTCGGACGGAACGGTAGAGGGTCCGTTGCATCCCATGGCTTCTGCGATTGGAATCAATATCAATCGCGTGCCTGGCAAGCCGTTGGACCCTTGGCTTCGGGCGTATTGCGAATTTCTACTGTCAAAGGATGCGCAAGAGATCATCGGATCGCCAGAAATGCGCAAGGTTGGATTCAGACCACTTCAACCTGGTGAAGCTGCGGAAGAGTTGAAGAAAATTGAGTAATAATAGGGATCTCGTTTTGGGAGTTTGCAGGATTCCTCTCGCTTGCCCCAAATTGCTGGGTGCCGATTTTTGTAAGCTCTCTATCGGCGGGAAGTAGGCGTTGTGCCAGCGGAGTTGAGATTTCATACAGTTGATGCCGGCGAATCGCCTCAGGAAAGTAAGCAGATTGAGCAATTGCTAACTGAGAGCGATCTTGGCTGGGACAGTAGGGTTGAAACCTTTGTTGTCTGCAGGAAGGGCGCGGCGCTAGTCGCGTGTGCCGGTATTGACCGAAATGTAGTTAAATGCGTGGCCATTTCCCCGGCATTTCGCGGCACCTCACTCAGTCTGCAACTAGGCGGTGAGCTGCTTAAAGTGGCGATGGAGCGCGGGCATTTTCACCTTTTTCTATACACCAAACCGGACAACACGGTGTTTTTCCGCGGCTGGGGTTTTTATCCATTGGTTGAGGTGCGGGACAAAGTGGCGCTGATGGAAAACAGCCCAATCGCCATCCGTCGATATTGCAGCGATCTGCGGGCACTGCGAAAACATGGCGGCAAAATTGGATGCATTGTTATGAATGCCAATCCGTTTACGCTGGGGCATCGCTATCTGGCTGATGTTGCGGCAGAGTCGTGCGACTGGCTACACGTATTCATAGTGCGCGAAGAAGCGTCAATGTTTTCCTATGCCGAACGCTATGAGCTTGCATCTCAAGGATTGAGCCATATCAAGAACATTACGGTACATCATGGTTCCGAATACATCGTCTCAAGGGCGACTTTTCCAAGTTATTTTCTAAAGGGAAAATGCACGGTAGACCAATGTTTTACTGCGATAGATCTGTTGTTATTCAGGGAGCACATCGCACCCGCGCTCGAAATCACATATCGTTATGTAGGGACAGAGCCAGCTTGCCCTGTAACTAGCAGGTATAACAAGGACATGAAGCATTGGCTGGAGACAGCAGATTCTCGTTCTCCGTCCATCGAGGTCGTCGTAGTGCCCCGCATTACGCTGCGGGGCAGCCCGATCTCCGCTTCCGAGGTGCGCAGGCTACTACAGAACAAGAGCCTTCAAGAGATTAAGGAAATGGTTCCCGAAACCACCATGTGCCAATTGATCAACTGCTTTGGCGATCAACGGCGGGAAACTGAAATGACAGATGGAGATGATCATTGAGAATTATTACAGAAGCCGTCGCCGGCTCACTGGAGTCGAGCGATCTGCTTGTCAAAGTGTCCCCCAGCCGTGACAAGACGTTGGAGATATATGTGACCAGTGACGTGATTGAACAATTTGGAACCCAGATTCGACACGTGGTGGACGACACCTTAAAGAGACTGGCCGTTACGGATGGGTTGATTGTCATCGAAGATAAAGGGGCCCTCGACTATGCCATCCGGGCACGCGTACAGACTGCTGTGTTGCGTGGCGCGGCATGTAAAGAGTTGAATTGGGAGCAACTATCGTGAAATTACGTCGTAGCATGTTGTTTCTCCCGGGCTCTAAAGCGGCCATGCTATCCACGGCATTTGTCTATAAGCCGGACTGCGTCATGTTCGACTTAGAAGACGCCGTATCGCTGCGAGAGAAGGATTCCGCGCGATTGATGGTCTTCCATATTTTGCGCACCGATGCGTATAAGGGCATTGAAACTGTAGTACGCATCAACCCGCTGAATACTCCGTATGGTCTAAAAGACCTGGAGGCCGCAATACGCGCAGGCGCAGACGCTGTACGACTACCCAAAACCGATTGCGCTAACGATATACACGAGTTGGACGCTGAGGTCGCACGCATTGAAATGGAATGTGGATGCCCAATTGGGCGAACAAAATTGCTGGCCGCGATCGAATCAGCATCCGGTGTGATCAATGCTGTTTCGATTGCCACCGCGTCGAAGCGTATGATTGGGATCGCGCTTGCCGGGTTCGATTATGTGATCGATATGCAGAGCCAGCGAGGAGACGGAGCCAAACCCGAACTCTTCTATGCGCGCTGTGCTGTGCTGCATGCCGCCCGAGCCGCCGGCATTGACGCCTTCGACGTAGTGTACTCCGATATTAACGACGATGCCGGTTTTCTGAAAGAAGTAGAGTTGATTCGCCACCTGGGTTTCAACGGCAAATCGCTTATCCATCCCCGTCAGATCGAATTACTACACAACGCTTATGCCCCAACTGAGAAAGAGGTCAGTTATTCACGGCGCGTGATTGAGGCCGCCGCGAAGGCCGAGAAGGAGGGAGTTGGCGTCATAGCGCTGGATGGCAAGATGATCGATGCCCCTATCGTCAGCCAAGCACAGCGGGTGTTGCAGCGCGCCGAAGCATCGGGTATCCGGAGATAACATGGAAAAGGGCAAAATCAATAATCTTATTCAGGAACTTTCGGCGCAATGCCCGGATCTCGGGTCCCTTCAGTCATTTGCCGGAGCCAGCAGCAATGTCCTCCATGGGAATGACATTCTGCAGAACCGCCGGCGTAAGCTCTGTGCCTCGCTAGAAGAAGCAATCCAGCGCACCGGTCTGGAAGACGGGATGACCATATCCTTTCACCACGCCTTTCGCGAAGGCGACAAAGTCATCAACATGGTGATGGGCACCCTTGCCCGTCTTGGATTCCGAAACCTGACCCTGGCGTCCAGTTCACTGCTTAATACTAACGCTCCTTTGATCGAGCATATTAAAAATGGTGTGATCACAAAGATTTATACGTCGGGTCTGCGCGGCAAATTGGCCGATGCCATCTCGCACGGTCTGATGGATACGCCGGTGCACATCCATTCGCACGGTGGGCGTGTCCATTTGCTGCAGACAGGAGAGATAAAGATTGATGTGGCGTTTCTAGCAGTATCGTCCAGCGATGTGTTTGGGAATGCAAACGGTACGCGTGGCAGATCGCCCTGTGGGTCGCTTGGCTACGCCAAGGTTGACGCCGAATACGCCCGTCAGGTGGTGCTGTTGACGGATGAAATCGTCGCCTTTCCCAATACGCCGATCAGTATTTCACAGGACCGTGTCGACTGCGTTGTCAAGATAGATGAGATCGGCGATGTGTCGCAAATCAGCCAAGGCGCCGCGCGTACCACGCACGACCCGCGAGAGCTTTTGATTGCCCGATTTGCGGCCGATGTGGTTGAGTTCTCTGGCTATTTCAAGCAAGGCTTCTCGCTACAGACTGGTTCCGGCGGTTCATCCATTGCCGCGACCCGTTTTCTGGAAAAGAAGATGATAAGCAATGGAATTACAGCTCACTTTGCTCTGGGGGGCATTACTTCAAGCATTGTCGAGTTGCATGAAAAGGGGCTGATCGACGTACTGGTGGATACACAGTCTTTTGATAGCGTAGCGGCGGAGTCGTTGGGGAAATCGGTCAAGCATCTGGAAGTTTCAACCAATGAGTATGCCAACCCCAGCTCCAAAGGAGCCTTCTGTGATCAATTGGACGTGGCCATCCTTAGCGCGCTCGAGATTGATACAGGCTTCAATGTCAACGTAATCACTGGCTCCAATGGAATGATACGAGGCGCATCAGGTGGGCATTGTGACGTCGCTGCCGCGGCCTGCCTGACTATTGTAGTGGCGCCCTTGATCCGCTGCCGCATCCCCACCGTGGTAAAACGTGTCACCACATTGGTGACCCCAGGCGAATCTATCGACGTGCTGGTGACTGATCATGGTATCGCGGTGAACCCGGCACGTCCGGAACTGGATGCCCGTCTGCGCGAAGCCGGCTTGCAGGTGATGACCATCGAAGAGTTGTACAACCGCGCTGTCAGCCTGTCGGGCGTGTCCGACCCAATCCAGTTTACGGACCGCATTGTTGGCGTTATCCGTTACCGGGATGGGAGCGTGATCGACGTGGTGCGCCAAGTCAAGGGATGTCTTCCGTGAGTACCGCCGCAGATAGAAGCAGCCTTGATGCAATGAGAATTCTGACTGCAAGGGAACAGCGGGCGGCCACGCAGCGGGATCTCCAAATTCGCTTCGATAAGCCGCTGCTTTCTGTCACAGTCATAATGCCAGGACCCGTAAAAGACGGTCCAGTCTCATGCCGGTTGCTGGAAGTAGCACAGCAACAAGTGCGGAAGATATTTCAGGACCGCGGTTGGCGAGTACTTTCCTGTGTGGAAGCCCTACGCGACGCCGGACCGGAAGTTATTTATGTCGTGGACGCCCCGGCTGAAGATCTCAAGGCGGCGACGATGGCCTTGGAAGACACTCATACGCTGGGCCGCCTCTGGGATCTTGACGTGATTGACGGGTCGATGCGCCCCCTCACGCGTCCTTCGTTCAATTGCAAGCCCCGCCGTTGCCTGGTGTGTGAACATCCCGGCCGGGCCTGTGCACGCAATCGGAGCCATTCACTCGAGGCACTATTAGCAGTTATCGAAAAGAAAGTTCATGCATTTGATCGACAGGCAGAGAGTGAGCCGCTGTCAACGTCCTGCGCTATCAGAGCCTGCCAGCTATCGGCTGAGCAGATTGGGCAGTTGGCTTACCAAGCCCTGTTGATGGAAGTTAGGCTGACCCCCAAGCCCGGTCTGGTTGACAGGCGCAACACTGGTGCCCACCGCGACATGGACCTCTGCATGTTTGAGCGCAGCGCCGATGCCATTGCTCCCTGGCTGCCACGGTTCGTGACCGAGGGACGTCAACATGCCTGGGCGCCAGCGCATACTTTCGTTTCGCTCATCCGTCCGGCTGGGCTTCTTTGCGAGCGGGATATGTTCCAGGCAACTGGGGGAATCAATACACACAAGGGAAGCATTTTTGCCCTGGGACTGCTGTGCGCGGTCATTGGCCGTTTGCTAACCAAGGGGGAGCCAGTATGCACTGAGTGGATTTGCCGGGAAGTTGCGGCGGTCTGTCAGAACCTTGTGGGGCAGGAATTAGGATGCAAACACAGTCTTCAAACAGCGGGTGAGCGATTGTTCCGCGAACTAGGGTTGACGGGAGCGCGCGGAGAAGCCGCGTCAGGCTACGCCACCGTGCGTAGTCATGCGCTCCCGGTACTGCGGTTGCTGCGCCAGGCAGGTGAAGATGAGGATACGGCACTGTTACAAGCCACACTGCACCTGCTTGCGTCTAACAATGATACCAACCTGGTGTCACGCGGGGGAATGGAAGGGCTTACCTATGTTCGCGATCGCGCCCAACATCTGCTACAACAAGGGGGTGTCTTGCGGCCGGCGTGGAGACAACGCCTGGAGTCGTTCGATGATGATCTGATTGCTCGCAATCTCAGCCCAGGAGGAACAGCTGATTTGATTTCCGTTGCCTGGCTTCTGGGTTGTTTCCCGGAAGGCCCGGAGGATTTAAACTCGATTGCCACTCATTTCGATCAACAACAACCGGCAAGACTCCGGGAGCTGTGCTCCTAAGAGCCGGTTGCGGCCTCCGGTGGAATCCACGGAGGCCTTCCAAAGTCTTATAAAGGCTGGCAAACCACACGATTCAAATCAATTCAAGCCGGATATAAGTGCGATTCCCCAAGAACCCCGCTTACACACAGGGATATTCAACAAACTCTTAGGTCCGGTGTGAGCGCGTCTAGGCAGGACCGAATAGTCGTTTTGCATCGGGTAACTGGGTCTTCATCTCATCGCGAATTTCCTGCGCGATCTTTTGCAGCGCCAGCTTGTCGTCTCCGGCCTTGTAACGGAAGACCACTCCAATAGCGCCGATGATCTTGCCTGCCTGATCGCGCAACGGAATCTGATCTTCAAAGTGGATACCCTCTGGATTAACCTCAAGATTATCCTTGCCGGTGCGAATGCAGCGCAGGTCGTCTTCATCTCCGAGCTTACCGATGCGTCCAAAGTTCGATGCGATAATATCGTACTTCGGCGCCCCAGCATGAATCGCGAGCAGCAGAACCTCTGGATGCTTGGCGAGCGCTTGATCTACAAGCTTCTGGGCAAAGGGAGCGGCCTTGGTGTAGGTAGGGTCCATCTCCTTGGGATTGGGCTTGCGAAGGTGGGCGGCGGCTTGTTCGCGGGTCTCCTGCGCCTGCACGGCGGAGACGCTCATGGCGATGCACATGGTGGTCATCGCGAAAAGGCTCAGTACGACGTTAAGCTTCTTCATGGGAACTCTTCCTCAACCTTTCGTTGTTCGATCTCTTTGATCTTGCTTTGACGATGCACACAGCGTTCGCGCAACTGTATAACGCGGACGAAGCATCGCGTCTATATTATGCCTGACACTCGAGCTGCATAACCCTCGACTATATCGAGCTAAATAGAACCGCTGCGCATGCCGACTCCATTTATTCCGTAAGGAATGAAATATCCATGAAATGCGAATGAAAAATGCTTCACCACCATGCCCGCTTCGCAAAAGAAAGATTTTTCATGCGGCCTTCAATCTTTCTTCATCCCGGCAGTCGAAATTGTATGTCGGGTTCAAATACAATCTAGACAACGCAGGCGCCAAGCCGTGCAAAAGGGTAACCCGTGAAGACAGAAGCCGTCAAAATATCGAATCCGACAGTACCCGTGCAGAAGCAAGGACTATTGGGCCGCTGCACAGCCGTCTCTGTCTATATCTTTCAGAATATAATGCCGGATCCCTTCGTCTTCGCGGTTCTGCTCACTTTTGTTGGCGCTCTGCTGGCTTGGTGGCTCGCTCCCAATGGATCCCCTATGGCAATCGCCTCGGCGTGGTACGGAGGCGTTTTCGCCATTTTCACGTTTGCCTTCCAGATGGTCATCATGTTGGTTGCCGGCTACGCTCTGGCAACTGCGCCTCAGGTTCATAGGGCACTCGTCAGGCTGGCTTCCTTGGCCTCAACTCCGGCAAGAGCCATCTCTCTCACCATCTTTGTCGCCCTGGTTGCCTCTTGGCTGAACTGGGGACTCGGACTTGTCACCGCCGCGCTGCTCGCACGCGAGATTGCCAAGCGCGTCCGCATCGATTTTGGATGGCTTGTTGCCGCAGCCTATAGCGGATTTGTTATTTCCACGGAAGGCCTCTCCGGTTCCATCGCCCTCTCACAGGCCACGCATGGATCTGCGTTGAATATCGTCGAGAAGATTACCGGACATGGCCTGCCGCTCTCTCAGACTGTATTCACGCGATTCAATCTTATTCCTATCGCAGTACTGTTTATCGTTCTGCCGATCGTCTTCCGATACCTCGGTCCGTCCGAAGCTGCCTCGGTCTATGCCGACCCCGAAAGGCTGCGCGCAGAAGATCAGCAGAGACCAATTCGTGAAATCGCCGACACGATCGGATCGAAGCTTGACCACGCCTGGATACTGAACCTGCTCATGGTCATTTTCGGAATCTCCGCGCTCATTATGCAGTTCAAACACACCAACGGGTCGGTGGATCTCAACTCGGTCATCATCACACTTTTTATGCTTGGAATGCTCTTACATTGGCGTCCCGCAGCTTACATTTCTGCTGTAAAGAACGCAGCCCGTATCACTGGTTCTCTTATCCTGCAATACCCGCTTTATGGCGGTATCATGGGCATCATTACAACAACCGGACTTGCCATGGTAATCTCCAACGTCTTCATCAAGTACTCAACCGCTCATACGTTGCCCTTCTTTACTTGTCTCACAGCGCTCGTTATTACGCTCTTTGTGCCCAGCGGCGGCGGCCTCTGGGCCGTTGTGGGTCCGCTTGTGATTCCTGCAGCCATCAATCTGCATGCATCGCTGCCCGGCACGACAATGGCAGTGTCGATGGGCGAGTCCGTGGCAAACATGTTACAGCCATTTTGGGCACTTCCTATCCTGGCGATTGCGGGAATTAATATGAGGCGGATGATGGGCTTCATGGTTGTAACATTCTTGATCTCACTAATTGCGTTTGGTACTTCGCTGCTGCTTCTTGTGCCACCCGGTCAATAAAATCTACGAACGATCCTCACGCCAAAATCGACCTACGACAAAGAGCGTGATGGTTTGTTATGGCATACTTCCCTCTAATCTGGTATTCCTGACAGAACCAATGACCCCCGCGTTTGTCTTTCCTATGTGCTTCGTAAAAGTCTTTAGTAACTTCTGGGCGATTATCATCGGTGCGAACTCTGGTCTATTGCTCACTCACGCAATGCCAGATCTCTCTTCGGACACGCTTATTGGCCAGGCAAGAAAAATGAACTCGTGAAAGGTGTTGTTTGCTTAATGTACCATTCAGTAAAAATTCAGAGAGCTGAGATATTACTCTTCAAATGAACTTTGTTACTCCTGCATTCGAGCGCACCGTACAGAAGAAGGAATGGAAGCTTCATTACTTCCGCGCAATCTGCGCAACCGTCTTCGCCTTTCCCATTCTCTTCGCCGTTGCGGCTTACGCCCAAGGCGGTCCGCCATTTCGCGCCGACGACCCCGAAACTCCAGGCAATGAACATTGGGAGATCAACTTCGGCTGGATCGGTGATCGCAATCCCTCTGCCGGTGCCTATCAAGTTCCCGACTTCGACTTCAATTATGGACTCGGTGACCGCATCCAGCTTAAGTACGAGATCCCCATCGCCATTGAAGAGACTCGTACCCAGCCAGTCACGCTTGGCCAGTCGGCTGAGCCTGGTCGAACCATCGGAGGCATCGGCGATAGTCTGCTCGGCATCAAGTGGCGCTTCTACGAGCACCACCCCGGCGACTCCGCTTTCCGTTCTCGCTTCGGCACCGGACTGCTCGGGGCCTTTGGCCATTCCCTGTCTGTCCAACCGCAGCCCGCCGGCGCTGCAGGCGACTCCCCGGGAGCAGCGGATAGCCTTGAACGGATCATGGACCTCAGCGTCTCCACCTATCCGCAGCTCTTCCTCGATAACCCTACGCGTTCCGTTGTTCGCGGCCTGGTCGATCCCGGTCCCAGTTTCTTTCTCCCGCTAGAGATCAATGGCCGCATCGGCCCCATCCGCCTGGACGGCGAAGTCGGCTACAACTTCGGGAACCGCTCTGTGCCACAGAGTTGGGGTCGCGGTCTGCTGATTGGTCATGAGTTCAACGACCGCACTGAGGCCTACATCGAGCTATATGACCAACAGGAGACAAACCGACTTCCAATCGGCCATGGCGCCGGCCAGTTCGCAACTGGGGTTCCCAAGCAACGGGAGACCACGCTTGGTCTGGGCGGTCGTCAAGCGCTCAATAAGGGCCATACCGTGAATCTTCTCCTGATGGGCGGGCGAAGCTTTCAGACCATCTCCGCCGACAACAGTCAGCCCAGCTGGATCGCCTATGTAGGTCTGCAGGTACTGCTCGGCCCCAAGAAGCACAATTGATCCTGCCCACAACTTTAGGATTTAGGAGGACTGTCTGACGTTGTTCTGCTGGAATTAGCTCCGCACACATTGGGGATGCTTCTGAATGTTACGCAAGGATCTGGGTTCGGCTTGGGTGAGCGCTTGTTTGGTTTGTGTCAGTGCGCAGTGGTGAGACAATGCTTGAGATTGGCGTTGAGCAATTCGTTCAGTTTCA
>Ga0224557_1002108_pt1 | contig 17600 bp, 17 predicted proteins | sample 714S31014metaG_FD_180677 | JGI IMG/M metagenome (GOLD analysis project Ga0224557, IMG submission 180677) | Peat soil microbial communities from Stordalen Mire, Sweden - 717 S3 10-14 | ecosystem: Environmental > Terrestrial > Soil > Wetlands > Peat | place: Sweden: Norrbotten County, Stordalen...
GTACTGGCCTCGGTGGTCCAGCACCAGCCGGACCGCCCAGTCACGAACGTCCTGGGGATACCTGCTTGTCCTTGCCATCGCTCCATCCTCTCAAGGAATGGAGCCTCCAGGATTCCCGGGGCGGTTCACGTCGCTGCATGTGGACCAATTGGGTACTGTCAATTTGCGATCCGGCGAAGCGGGGGAGCCCAATGACCTCTTCGACGCTCAGGTGGGAGCGATGGCCGCCTTGCAGGAGGCGGGAATGATCGCCGGGGTTGGTGTGAGCAATGTCTCGCTTGCCCAGCTGGAGCGCGCGCGGTCCATCACCGAGATTGTCTGCGTCCAGAACGCCTACAACCTGCGCGACCGCGGATCCGAGCCGGTGCTGGAAGCTTGCGAAGCCGCTGCAATTGCGTTTGTTCCGTTTTTCCCACTGGGGTCGGCATTTGGCGCCTCGGTCGACGTCACAGCAGACCAAGCAGTGATCAACGTCGCCCACCGGCTGGACGTAACCCCGGCACAGGTGGCACTGGCATGGCTTCTGGCACGGTCTGCTCAGATTCTCCTCATCCCCGGGACGTCATCGGTGGGGCACCTGGAGGAAAACTTCGCCAGCGCCTCGCTTGTTCTCGACGATCAGGCACTGCACGAGCTCGCCGCCCCGACGCCGCTGACCCCGACGGAATAGGGCTCGCACTTGTCTAATTCGCTAAACGAAGCAATTCGTCGACCACCTTGTTGAAGGGCTAGGTAGCGTCTACGTCTATCGCTCCGGCCGGTTTTTCGTCGTTCCGATTCAGCTCGAGCATGAGTGCGATTGCCTCGGCCCCGAGTTCCCAGTCATCAGCGGTGCGCTCTTGGAGGCGGCGACGCATGGTGTCATCGTCGATGCGGAGGTTGAAGATCTTGGTGAAATAGGGCAGAAAGTGTGCCCTCATGCCCTGCGCGGCGCTGCCAGTCTACCGTCGGCGGAGTGGAGAGATCCGTGCATCCGAAGGACCGCGAGCGCTCTCCCCTCCGGGTCGGCGCATCCGGCGGGCGGTGTGGCGGGCGCGCTGCTGGCTGGCGTCAGCGAGACGCTTCGCAGCGCGTGAGGTGACAGCCGAGGGGTGCCCCTCGGGTTCGTGGCTGTCGGCCGCTCAGGCCGCCGTTCCCGAGAAGTCGCTGCCCCTGCGGGCGCCGCTGACGCTGGCCTTCGGCCTCACTCCGGGTCTGCGGAACCCCGGGCCTTTCCTGTGGCGCGGCCGACGAGGCCGCCACGAGACCCACCGGAGGGACAGACCATGGCCAGCTTCGCCGCCGCCGGCGAACGCCGCTGCGCTGAGACCGTCGCCGACGATGCGGAGGCAGGGACGAATCGGCAGCCTGGCCACCCCAAATGGCCTGGAACTGAGGCCGTGTATTGGTTGGCCGGGTCCTCGAGGGTGTGGCGGTGTGGAGGTGGGAGGTCGAGGAAGATGAGGGTACAGATGAGGGCTGAACGCCATGAATGCCATGAGCAGTTGAAAAAGCCCAAACAGGCTATACGCTGATATTCCTTATACACCAAGGGCAATTGGCGGAGGGAGAGGGATTCGAACCCCCGAGGGCTTGGCGGCCCTTGCGGTTTTCAAGAACGCACCAAAGTGTGAGGTCGCCCAACCTCAGTAGACGACGGCCTGCCGGTCCGTATCTCTCGATTTCTCGCGGCACGGGAGGTGAATCCGGGCATCGGCCTCCCAGCGGTAGGTCCACGTGGCTGCGACCGTCGCAGTCGGCCCGGTCGCCGCTCGCCCTACGAGCAGGGCGCGGGGTCGGGCGGCCCAGAGCTCATCGGCGCGTGTCCTGTGCCGGGTCGACCCGGTGCGTCTGCGTGAGGCTGGGCGCTGACGACGGAGGGGCACCGACCCGTACCCCTTAACGTACCCCTTAAGCCTGGCACGGACCGGCCGCGCCTGGCAGGCTATGGTGCTGGCCACCTATGGCATGGTGCTCCGCGATCGCGATGCCCTTGCGGAGGTCGCCTGGGACATCACCGTCGCAGATGAGGCCCAATATGTCAAGAACTCGCTCTCCCGCTCGCCCCGCGAGCTGCGGTCCATCCCGGCGGCCGTGCGGGTCGCCCTCACCGGGAAGCCGGTCGAGAACCGACTCTCGGACCTGTGGTCGATCCTGGACTGGACGACCCCGGGGCTGCTCGGGTCACTGGAAGGCTTCCACCGCCAGGTCGCCGTCCCCGTCGAGCGCTACGGCGACGCGAAGGTGCGCGAACACCTCGCCGCCACGGTGCGCCCCTTCCTGCTCCGGCGCCGCAAGACCGACCCCGATGTGGCTTCCGAGTTGCCCCGCAAGACCGAGACCGACCGCGTCGTCCCCCTCACCCCTGAGCAGGCGACCCTCTACGAGGCGGTGGTGCGCGAGTCCTGGCGGAGATCGAGCGCGCCCAGGGGCTGGCGCGGCGGGGCATGATCTTCAAGCTGGCCCGCTCCATCACCGAGCACCGTGCCGGCATCGAGGCGGCCCTGGTCCACGATCTCTCCAACGCCCGCGTCGAGTCCATGAACACGCGGCTGCGCCTGCTCACCCGCATCGCCTTCGGCTTCCGCTCGCCCGATGCGTTGATCGCCCACGCTATGCTCAGCCTCGGCGGCTACTGCCCGCCTCTACCAGGCCGCACGGCTGGGGCGAAGAGCCATAATATATAGGGTGCCTCTCCCGCCAGAAAGGGAGTCTCGCTCCGCCATTGGGTGTGCCGTCGGCACATCATGACTGGAGTGCCAGAGGATCGCCATGGCGAACTTTGATACACGGAGCCTCGTTCGTCGCGACGCGGCCCGTACACACCTGTGGATCGTCGGTGGAGGGATCGCCGGGATGGCGGTCGCAGCTTTCGCCATCCGGGATGCTGGAGTCCCGGGCCCTAACATTCACATCCTCGACGAGCTCCAGATTGCCGGCGGTTCGCTGGACGGCGCTAGCTCGCCCGCCGGAGCTGAGGCATACGTTACCCGCGGTGGCCGCATGTTCACAGAAGAGGTGTACCTGTGCCTGTGGGACCTGTTCTCCAGCATCCCCTCGCTCGAGAACCCCGAGGTCACGGTGAAAGACGACGTCTGGAGCTTCAACGCCCAGGTGAAGACCGAGGCCAAGGCCCGGCTCATCGACAGCGCCCACCGAGTCCTCGATGCCCGCCGCTTGGGTCTCAATGCCCGTGACCGGCTCCAGATGGCCCGCGTGTTGGCCTCCGGCGAGCACATCCTCGGCAGCCGCAGGATCGACGAGATGATGGGTGAGCACTTCTTCACCACCAACTTCTGGCAGATGTGGCGCACGACCTTCGCGTTCCAGAAGTGGCACTCCGCCGCCGAGCTGCGCCGCTACTTTCTCCGCTTCACCCAGGAATTCCCCCGCATCCACACCCTCTCGGGCGTGCGCCGCACCGTATACAACCAGTACGATTCGCTGGTCGTCCCCCTTCAGCGTTGGCTCGCCGCTGCTGGCGTGGACGTCCGCTTCGGGACCCAGGTGGTCGACGCCGACTTCGCAACCGACCGGGCCGGGACCCGCCGGGCCACGACCCTGCGCCTCGTCACCGACCACGGTCCGGAGACGCTCAGCCTCGATGGGGATGACCTCGCATTCTTCACCCTCGGCTCGATCACCGCCGACGCCACATATGGGGGCATGGACGACGTACCCGCGCTCGTGCGCGACAGAGTCGACCACGGCTGGTCCCTGTGGGAGCGGATTGCCGCCAAGCAGCCCGATTTCGGTCGGCCCATGACCTTCTACGGCAACATCGACGAGAACAAATGGGAGTCGTTCACCCTCACCATGCACGACCGAGTCCTGCTCGACCGGATTGTCGCCTACAGCGGCAACCAGCCCGGCACCGGGGCGCTCATGACGTGGATCGAGTCCGGTTGGCACCTCTCGATCGTTGTGCCCTACCAGCCCCACTTCCCAGACATGCCCGAGAACACCTACACCCTGTGGGGCTACGGCTTCGATTTCGACCACGACGGCGACTACGTCCAGTTGCCCATGGCCAAGGCCACTGGACGCGACATTCTCACTGAGGTCGTCGGTCAGCTCGGTTTCGACGACATCTTGGAGCACGTCTTGGCCACCACCGACATCACCTCGGTGATGATGCCCTATGCTTCGAGCCTCTTCGCCGTCCGAGCCCCCGGAGATCGTCCGCTCGTCATTCCACGCCGCTCGGCCAATTTTGCCTTCCTTGGCCAGTTCGTCGAGATGCCCGGGGATATCGTATTCACCGTCGAGTACTCCGTCCACTGCGCGATGCACGCGGTGTACGCGCTGCTCGGCGTCGATCGGCTCATCCCACCCATTTACCACGGCACCCGGGACCCGAAGGTCGCCCTCAAGGCCCTCGAGACTGCCCTCAGCAGATAGGCGCCCAATAGTGGGCCAAACCGAATGATCTCGTTACGAAAGGGGATTCCTCGTGAGCAAGCGCCTCATGTCCGATCTTGGTTCCAGCTTTCTTGAACTTGACCGTCTGAGCGACGAAGACCGTCTGTTGCGGGACGAGGTTCATCGCTTTGCGGTTGATGTGCTGAGGCCGGCGGCGGCGGAGCTCGACTCGATGGCTCCGCAGGATCGGGCGGCACCCGGATCTCCCTTCTTCTCAGCCATGATCCAGCTGAAACGCCTCGGGTTCCACGAGTTGTTTCTGCCCCTCGAGCCCGGAACGGAAGACCCCGACGGGCGAATCGCGGAGAGCAAGGCGCTGACGCAGTCGATCGTGCTCGAGGAGCTGGGTTGGGGAAGCCTTGGGCTGGCGACCGCATTCGCGTGCGACATGGTTCCGTTCATGTCGGTTGCCTCCTTCGGCTCACCGGAGCTCAAGAAGGAGATCTTCGAGCCGTGGCTCAACGACACCGAAGGCAAGTATCACGGCTGCTGGGCCATCACCGAGCCGACCCACGGAAGTGATTACGTGTCGTTGTGGGACACCGGGGACGGGGAAGCCCCCAAAGCCCAGCTGATTGCCGTCAAGGAGGAAGGTGGCTGGCGGCTCAACGGCCAGAAGTCGGCATGGGTGAGCTCGGCCCCCGTGGCCACGCACGTCGCTCTCCACGCCCAGGCCGGTGCCGAGGGCAACCTACGCCGCGGCCTGTTCGCCGTGCTGGCCCTCGACACACCGGGGGTCACCAAGGGCCCGGTCACCCAGCTTCTGGGCATGCACGACGAGCCGCTCGGTGAGCTGTTCTTCAACGACGTGTGGCTTCCCGACGGCAACGTGCTGGTCCCCCCAGGACCTCTGTACATGTTGTTCGGCGACCAGCTGCTGTGCATGACCAGTGCCCTCATCTCCCAGGTCGCGGTTGGCGTTGCCCGTGCCGCGTTCGAGGAGGCGCTCGACTACGCACGTCATCGGGTGCAGGGCGGCAAGGTGATCGCCGAGCACAAGAATGTCAGGCTGACCCTCTACAGCATGTTCGAGAAGGTCGAGTGCGCCCGCGCCTATGCTCGCAAGGCCCTCGAGCACGTCGTGCGCGAGACCGCCATGCTCGGTGGGACGGGCGCCGGAGCGAAGGCTTTCGCGTCGCCCCGTCACACCCGGGCCGCGCAGATCCTGACCAAGCGGATCGCTTTCGAGGTCGCCAACGACGCCGTGCAGATCTGGGGGGCGGGCGGCCTCAGCGACGTGGCGATGGTCGAGAAGCTGTTCCGTGACACCCGATGCCTGTGGGTCGAGGACGGCACGCTCGAGATGCTGGCTTTGAACGCTGCGACCGATATCGTCCGCCACTACGAGCACGAGACGTACGACCCGGCCGAGGTCATGGCCCGGTAGTACAGGTCGTGCCTGGATGAGTTCCAGTCGTCAAAACTCACCTTAACGATAAAGGGAACGTTTCATGTCTTCTACGATGCTGGCGGGACGGTTGGATCTGGTAAACACCAAGTTCGAGATGACCCATGTCGACGTGCCCGAACCGGGTGTCGGCGAGGTGCGCGTCAAGGTGCGTGCGGCAGGGATCTGCCTGTCGGATGTCCACCTGATCGACGGAACATTGACCAAAGACGACATTGCCGCCACGGGTGCGTGGCAGCCGACGGTCACCTTGGGCCATGAGGTCGCCGGCGAGGTGGACAAGGTCGGCCCCGGAGTGCCGCCGATGTGGAAGGTCGGGGCGCGCGTCCTGCTCGCCGCGGGCAAGCGGTGCGGGTCCTGCCCGCCGTGCATCTTCGACAGCGGGCCATGTCTGCGGCCCCAGACACGAGGTGTCAACTACGACGGGGGTTGGGCCGAGTACACCATGACTCACTACCAGGCGCTGATCCCCATTCCTGACGACCTGCCCTTCGAGCAGGCCGCCGTGATTCCTGATGCCGTGTCGACGTCCTACGCAGGGGTGGTGCGGACAGGAGGCCTGCGTCCCGGTCGCTCGATTGGCCTCTGGGGTGTTGGTGGCCTCGGCGTGCATGCTGTCCAGATCGCCCGGGCCGTCGGCGGCGCTCCGGTCATCGCTCTCGATCCGTTGGCCAAGGCACGTCAGCGTGCGCTGGACGCGGGTGCCGATCTGGCGTTGGACCCAGCTGACAGCTCAGTCGCCAAACAGATTCGGGCTGCGACCGGTGGGCTAGGTCTGGATGTCGCCGTCGATGTCGTGGGCGACAACGTGGGACGTGACCAGGCCCTATCGGTTCTCGGACCTAAGGGTGTCTTCAGCGTCATCGGTTTGAGCCCCCTCCCGCTCGCCATCCACAACTCCGTCTTCTTCTGCTACATGCAGCAACAGATACGCGGCCACTACGGCTACGAGAACAGCGACCTGCTGGACGTCGTCGGCCTCGTCCGCTGGCATCGGCTCGACTTGTCGGCGTCTGTCACCGGAGTGCTGGCATTGGAGGATGCACCTGAAGGCGTACGTCAGGTGGCTTCCAAGGAAGGTGACCCGATCCGGCTCATTCTCCAGCCCTGAGCGGGAGAGATCGGCTCCAGATGATGAGGAGATGGGAATGAGGGTCGTCGCTCTTTACAAATGGGCACCGAACCCCCAGGACGCTCAGGTCGATCCTGACGGCATCGTCGACTGGCGCCGCGCGGCGGAGGCGTTGAGCGAATACGATCCGGTCGCCTTTGAGCTCGCTCGAAGCTTTGCGGACCTCACCGGAGCGGAGGTGATCGGCGTCACCGCCGGTGGGTCGGCGGCCTCCAGTTCTCTGGCGCGCAAGACTGTCTTGTCACGAGGCATCGACAGGCTCGTGCTCGTCGCGGACGATCGGTTGAAGACTGCCGACAGCACGACGTTGGCGGCGGTGCTTGCGGCGTTGATACGCCGCCTTGGTCAGGTCGACCTGGTGCTAGCAGGGGTGTCATCTGTGGACGTCAACGAGGGTCAGGTCTCCATGACCCTCGCCGCCCATCTCGGTTGGATAGGCCTCGGCGGGGTCCGTGCGCTGGAGGCGACAGACCAGGGACTGAGGGTGGAGCGCGACGTGCCGGGTGGCAGTGAGACGCTCGCGCTCGCCGGCGGGGCGGTTCTCACGACGGTGGCCGACGCAGCAGTCCCGCGGCGCGCCGGCATGCGGGACATCCTTGCTGCCGCCAAGAAGCCGGTGGACCTCGTCGAGCTCGACGACCTGGACGTACCGGTGGCCCAGGTGGTGGTGTCGAGGGCGGCGACCTCCCGCCCGGACAACGCGAGACGCCAACACGTGGTCGTCGAGGCAAGCGAACCCGCAGCGGCTGCCGCCCAAGTGATCAGCGCGCTGCGCCAGCGCAACGTGCTGTAGGCGCGCGGGTCGTGTGCACAGAGAGGAACTACAGCATATGAGCGTTGCAATCGACACGTGGATCATCGTCGCTGATGATGCAGCGGTCGGCGGACTGATCGAGTTCGGCCGCTTACGGGCGGCCAAGCTGGTTGCGGTCGTGGCTGGGCGTAAGAGTGTCGCCGACGAAGTGGCTGCGGCCGGGGTGGACCGGGTCATCTGGCTTGGACAGCCACCCGAGGGAACCCCCGTGGAGGCGTTCGCACCCGAGGTGGCACGCCTCGTGGGGGAGGGGCTGCCGCGGGTCGTCCTCGGTCCCGACACCACGGCGGGACGGGCCCTGCTCGGTGCGGTCGCTGTTCGTTGCGGCGGTCCCGTCTTCACGCGCGTCAGCGCGCTGGACCTGGAAGGTGACCGTGTGGTCCTGACGCGCAGCCTCTTCAGCGGAATAGCCGAATGTCGGGAGTCCGTCGACGGCGGCCCCGCCATCCTGGCCCTACCGTCCGGTGGACAGGTCAGCGCGACGGGGACTCCGACACCGGTTGAGCAGGTCGAGGCCAGACCGATGACCATCGCCCTCGTCGTCGACAGGCGCAGCGACGAGGGAGTCGCGGTCGACCTGCCATCTGCGCCGGTTGTGGTTGGGGTCGGGCGCGGGCTCAAGACCAAAGCTGATCTGACCCTCATCGAGGAATTGGCCACCGCGCTGGGCGCTGAGGTCGGCTGCAGCCGGCCGCTCGCCGAAGGCGTGGACTGGATGCCCAAGGACCGCTACATCGGAATCTCCGGCCAGCACATCTCCCCCCGCCTCTACATGGCGGTCGGCATCTCTGGCCAGTTGCAGCATATGTTCGGGGTGCGTGACGCAGAGGTGATAGTTGCCGTCAACTCGGACGCTGATGCGCCGATCTTTTCCGAGTGCGACTACGGGCTGGTCGGGGACCTGTACCGGATCGTGCCGGCTTTGGTCGCAGCGCTTACAGCTGTCCGGTGACCAACTCCGGCGGCCCGGCCGTCGATTTCGATGTGGCCGTGGTTGGCGCGGGACCGGCTGGCTCGGTCGCTGCCTACCGGCTCGCGAAAGAGGGGCTGTCGGTTGTCCAGGTTGAACGAGGTGTGACGCCCGGCTCTAAGAACCTTTCCGGGGGCGTGCTCTACGGTCGGGTGCTCGACGACCTCCTTCCTGGTTACGCCAACGAGGCACCCGTCGAGCGCAAGATCACGCGTCACGTCACGATGCTGATGACAAAGGACTCCGCCGTCGCCCTCGACTACAGCAGCCGCTTGCTGTGCGACCCTGTCAACGCCGTTACCGTCCTACGGGCGAAGTTCGATCCGTGGTTGGCGGCCAAGGCCGAAGAAGCGGGAGCGTTCCTCATGACGGGGGTACGGGTCGACTCCCTGCTCACCGAGCCCGGTCCGAACGGCGCGCCAACGGTCGTCGGCCTGCGTGCCGGTGACGACGAGCTGCGGACCCGGGTCGTGATCGCCGCGGACGGCGTCAACTCCTTCCTCGCGCGCAGCGTGGGGCTGACGACCACACCGCCGATGAACCAGCTGGCCATCGGGATCAAGGCCGTCGTCGGGCTTCCACGGCGAACCATCGAGGACCGCTTCGCCCTCAGCGACGACGAAGGCGCCGCCTTCGCCATCGTCGGTGACTGCACCCTCGGCGTCGGCGGGGGAGGATTCCTCTACACCAACACCGAGTCGCTCTCCCTCGGCGTCGTCCTACGCCTGGACGACCTCCTGCGTTCGGGTCATGGCGCTGCCGAGGTCTTTGACCACCTCGGCCAGCACCCCATGCTGGCGCCCTACCTCCGGGACGGCGAGATCCGCGAGTACGGCTGCCACCTCATCGCCGAGGGCGGCTACGCCATGGTCGGCCAGCTGGCCATGAATGGCATGCTCGTCGCCGGCGAGGCAGCCGGGCTGACCATCAATAGCGGACTGGTCGTGCGAGGCATGGACCTTGCCATCGGCTCGGGCATTGCCGCCGCCGACGCCGCGGCGGAAGCCATCGCCAAGGGCGACATCTCGAAGTCGGGCCTGGCCGGCTACCGCCGGCGCCTCGAGGACAGTTTCGTGCTCCAGGACATGCGCACCTACGCCCGCGCCCCGCAGTTCTTCGAGCGGCCCGAACTCTACGGCGCCTACGGGGAGTTGGCCGCGAGCATCCTACAGAGCACCTACAGCCTCGACGGCACACCTCGCAAGCACCTCGCGCGCGTGGCCCGCCAGGCCCTCAAGACGTCATCCGTCAAGTCGAGACGACTGCTCCGCGATGCAGTGGCAGGGGTGCGATCCCTATGAAGCTGACCACCATTCCCCAACGGCTCGCCGCTGACAGCTTCGTCATCGACGAGGACGAGTCGCACATCACCGTCGATCAGGAGCTCTGCCGGTCCACCGGGACCGACAAGGTGCTCATCGCCGTCTGCCCAGCCGGCGTGTACCAGGAGCGCGATGGTCAACTCACCGTCGACTACGCCGGCTGCCTCGAATGCGGCACGTGCTTTGCCGTTGCAGCCCCTGGCGCGATCCAGTGGCACTACCCTCGCGGCGGATACGGCGTCAACTATCGAGAAGGGTAGACGTCCAGGTGCTTCCGGCGGGATGAGCGGTAGCCACGCGCCGTTGATGAAGAGCTGACAGGGCGGTGACATGCCTTCGGTTGTGGGCGCCGGCGGTTTGCAGGTAATGACCGCGGTGAGGGGCGCCGGCGCTGGCGACACCTCGACCTGGGGGTGGTCCGGTGCTTCATCGAGGCGGAAGCTCCCCGGGTCCGCTGCCCCGAGCACGGAGTGGTGGTCGCCTGGGTGCCCTGGGCGCGCCACGGGGCCGGTTACAGCCGCGCCTTCGACCTACCTCCTGAAGGAGCAGCTCCGCCAGGTAAATGCCATTGCCCGGCACCACTGCTGGCGCTGGCGATCGCAGGTTGGGGCCCCGGCTGACTGCTGTCGCGGGGCCGCAGATGCGGAGAGCCACTCGGATCTCGCCTCGAGGGTGGGTTCACGGATGGGCATTGGTCACCGTCATTGAGCGAGAATGCTGAGGTGAGCGCCGACTTTCAGGACCTCCTGGAGCGTGCCCGGCTGGCGACGACGCCAGAGGCCTGCGAGGAGTGCCTGGCGGAGATTGGGCGGGAGCTCGAGTCGGTGACCGCTCCAGGCAGTAGGGGCCGCCTCCTCATGTGCCGCGCGCGGGTGCGGTCGAACCAGTGGCGCACCGCTGACGTTTGCGAGGACGCGCGCGCCGCGATGACCCTTTTCGAGACTGCCGGTGAGCTGGAGCTGGCTGTTGACGCCGCCAGCCTGGCCGCCGGATATGCCTCGCGCCTGGGCCAGCTGTCACTGGCCTCGGCACTGGCGACCAAGAGCATTCTGGCCCTGGACTGGATCACCGACGACCGCCTCCGGGTCGAGATCGCCAACCGGCTCGGTATCTTCTGTTACTCGTTCCTGGACTTCGATCGGGCCGTCGACCAGTTCGAGGTCTCACTGGCGGCCGCCGAGCGGACGGGAAACCACGAGAGCGTCTACCGCCAGCTCCACAACATCGCCGACGCCCTGCTGCTCGCTCACCGGCAGCGAGTGATCTCCCACCTGGAGACGGGCTCGGAGCGCTTGGATCGCGCCGAGGCGGCCGTGACCAGGTTGTTCACCGAGGGAACGGAAGAGTGGAACCGTCGGGCGGGCAGCCACCGCCTGCTGGCCGAGGTCCTCTGCGAGCGGGGCAGGCTGGACGACGCGCTGCGCGTGCTCGATGAGCACCGGGCCACGGCCGGTGCGATCAATTTGGCTGCCCAGCGTGCCGCCCTTGCTCTGGTCGAGGCGCGGTGCTTGCGTCTCGCGGGCCGGCGAGAGGAAGCCGTGACCGTCGCTACCCGCGCTGTGGAGATCGCCGAGGCGAGCGGCGACGATCACGAGCTGATGCTGACTCTCGAGGAGCTGGCGGCGGCCGACGAGGCTGTCGGCGACCGGAGGGGGGCGCTGGCACACGCCCGCGAGGTCAAGGCGCGCATGTGGGCGATTCACCAGCGCCAGACCACGCAGCTCGTGCAGGAGACATGGACCCGCGCTGACCTCGAACGGCACCAGAGGTACCTCCGAACCCAGGCCGCCGAGGCCACCCGCGCGGCAGAGGAGGACGCACTCACCGGTATCGGAAACCGGCGGGCGCTGGAGCGCTTCCTGGAGGCAGAGGCGGTGCGGGGGTCGCAGGTCGCCTTCGTCTTCGTCGATGTCGACGACTTCAAGGAGATCAACGACACGCTGGGCCATGGTGCCGGCGATGCTGTGCTGCGCCGGATCGGCGAGCTCTTTGCCGGCCAGATGCGACCCGGGCAGACCGTCGTCCGCTACGGCGGTGACGAGTTCGTGCTCGCGCTGCCCGGGGTCGATTCGGTTCGTGCGCGCGACTTCGCCGAGCGCCTCCGGCTTGCCGTCGTTGAGCACCCCTGGGCGACCCTCGCACGCGGTCTCAGCGTCAGCGCGAGTTTCGGGGTCGCTGCCGGCCCGGCGGTCCAAGCACAGACGGCGCTCGCCGCCGCGGACGCGTCGCTCTACGCTGCCAAAGATGGTGGCGGGAATGCCGTCGTGGCGACTCCCGACAGCGCCGACCCAGACGGCCCCCCCGGATAGGATCGTCGTCGTGCTCGCCTGGATGGACCTCGAGATGACCGGGCTCGACCCCGCGCGCCACGTGATCGTCGAGATCGCGACGCTCATCACCGATGACGACCTCGCGGTGGTGGCCGAGGGCCCGGATCTGGTTGTGCACGCGGACCGCGACCAGCTGCGCGCGATGGATCACCATGTCCGGACCATGCACACCAGGTCGGGACTCCTGGCGGAGATCGAGGCCTCTCCTGTCTCCCTGCAGGAGGCCGGCCGGCAAACCCTCGAGTTCCTGCGCGAGCACATCCCCGAGGCCCGGACGGTGCCCCTCTGCGGCAACTCCATCGGTACGGATCGGCGCTTCCTCTCGGGGCAGCTGCCCGAGATCGAGGGCTTCCTCCATTACCGGTCGATCGACGTCTCCAGCATCAAGGAGCTCTGCCGGCGCTGGTACCCGGAGATTCTCACCGCGGCTCCGCCCAAGGTCGAGGCGCATCGCGCGCTCGACGACATCCGGGAGTCGATCGCCGAGCTCGCCTACTACCGCTCCACCATCTTCGCGACGGTCCCCGGGACCCTCCGGGCATGATCCCGCGCCCCTTGACCTCCGCCGCGATCGGGGCCCCGGACCTCCGACGGTGACCGATCCCCCCACCCGGACGGTCCGCATCGCGGTCGCCCAGTACGAGCCGCGCATCGGTGACCTGAGTGGCAACCGCTCCGCCGCGGTCGCTCACGTCGGGGCCGCGGCGGAGCGGGGCGCCCAGCTGGTCATCCTCCCCGAGCTGGCCTCCTCGGGCTACGTCTTCGGCGGGGAGGAGGAGGCCGGCCGGCTGGCCGAGGACGCCGACACCGGTGAGAGCGTCGTGGCCCTGGTCGACGCCTGCCGCCGCCATGGTGTCTACGTGGTCGGGGGCCTGGCGGAGGCCGGCGATGGCTGCCGCCACAACAGCGCCGTCGTCCTCGGTCCGGAGGGCCGGCTGGCGACCTACCGCAAGCTCCACCTCTTCTACGACGAGCAGTCCTGGTTCCAGCCGGGGAGTGAGCTGGTGGTCGTCGACCTTCCTTTCGCCCGGGTCGGGCTCGCCATCTGCTACGACCTCTGGTTCCCCGAGGTCGCGCGCGCCCTCGCCCTCCGTGGCGCCGAGGTGATCGCCGTCCCGACCAATTGGGTCAGCTCCTTCCGTGGCCGTCTCCACGACGAGCACGGGTACTGCCAGGGGGACATCATGGCGATGGCCGCGGCGGCCGCCAACGGCACCGCGGTCGCCTGCGCCGACCGGGTGGGGGAGGAGCGGGGTGTCACCTTCCTCGGCGCCTCGATCATCGTGGGCCCCGACGGCTGGCCCCTCGCCGGGCCGGCGAGCCCCGACCGGGAGGAGCTGCTGGTCGCCGACGTGGACCTGACCGCGGTGGAGCGGTCCCGCTGGCGCACCCCGCGCAATCACCTCCTCCGTGACCGGCGGCCTGCCCTCTACGCGAGCGAGCCCCCGCCCGAGGTGTCGGGCCGTCCCTTCGCAGTCGCCGCCGACCCGCCCGCGGGGTGACTCACTCCCCGGCGATGGGCCGGCGCCGATAATCGGCTCATGGCGTCCGAGCGTTCCGAGTGGGGCGGGGGGGGGCGGCCCGGCCGGGTGCTGGGCGCGGCCGCCCTGCTCCGGCATTCACTCCTCTGGGCATCGCGGCGGCGCGGCGTGCAGCAGGTTGTCTCCCAGTCGCCGCTCACCCGACGTCTGGTCCGCCGCTTTGTGGCCGGCGAGGGCCTGGGCGACGTGGTCACGGTGGTCCGGCGGCTGACTGGCCGGGGTCTCTCCGTGACCGTCGATCACCTCGGCGAGGACACTCACGACGCGGCCGGCGCCAGGGCGGCGGTCGCGGCGCACCGCGCGCTGATAGCGCGGCTCGCGTCCGAGGGGCTGGCGTCGCGGGCCGAGGTGTCGCTCAAGCTCTCCGCGCTCGGCCAGAGCCTGGATGGCGAGCTGGCCTTCGAGAACGCGCTCGAGGTCTGCCGGGCGGCGGCCATGGTGGGGATGTCGGTGACCCTCGACATGGAGGACCACACCACCACCGACTCGACGCTTGGCATCGGTGCCCGGCTGCGCGCCGAGCACCCATCGACCGGCCTGGTCATCCAGGCGTCTCTCCGCCGCTCCGAGGCCGACTGTCGCGCCCTCGCCCATCCCGGCTCCCGCGTCCGGCTCTGCAAGGGCGCCTATCAGGAGACGGCGGCCCGGGCCTGGCAGCGGCGGAACGACGTCCGTGCCGCCTACCTCCGGTGCCTGCGGAGCCTGCTCGAGGGGGGCGCGACGCCACTCATCGCCACCCATGATCCGGCGCTGATCGACGCCTGCCACCAGCTCATCGCCGCGCGCGGCGACGGCCCTGCCCACGAGCACCAGATGCTCTTCGGCGTTCGCGGCGACGAGCAGGCCCGGCTCGTCGCCGGCGGGGAGGAGGTCCGCGTCTACGTGCCCTTCGGCGAACGGTGGTACCCGTACCTGATGCGCCGGATGGCGGAGCGGCCGGCCAATCTGGCCCTGGTGCTGCGCGCGCTGGTGGGTGGTGGGGACGATCGAGGTGCTGCTCGACCTCACCCAGGGGGCGGGAAACCCCGCGTACGTGTCATCTACGGCCACGGGCTCCGGGAACGCCGCGCCATGAGCTGGCATGCCGCCTACCTGCGCTGGCTGTACCGGGGCGGACGCCCCAGTGCCTTCGCCCGGTTCCTGACCCGGACGTCGGTCCTGGCCTTCAGCGCCGGGATCGGACCCCGGCGTGCGTCTACTCTCGAGGTGGTGGGACGAAACAGCGGCCGTCTCCTCTCCTGCCCGGTGGTGGTCGCTGACTGGCAGGGGGAGCGCTACCTCGTCTCCATGCTCGGCGAGACGGCGAACTGGGTGCGCAACGTCAGGGCCGCCGGGGGCCGAGCCGTCGTCCGTCACGGCAAGCGCGAAAGTGTGCTACTGGAGGACGTCGCCGTCGAAGGCCGGCCGCCGATCCTGCGCCGTTACCTGGCGCTCGCGCCAGGAGCGCGCCCGCACATCCCCGTCGACCGCCGCGCCCCTCTCGAGGAGTTCGAGGCGATCGCCTCTCAGATCCCCGTCTTCCACATCGCTTCCGTCGCCGCACCCGTCCAGACCGCGCTCTGACGCCGCTGCCCCGAACGTCACTCGTCCTCTGAGTCGGTGGGTTGTGGAGAATAGTCCCGGGGTGTCTCCCTCTTGGCCATGATTGCGACCATCACCATCAAAAACGCCAGCAGCAAGAAGGCGTATCCGACGAGCACCGCAACGGCGATGAGTGCGTGGCCGGATATCCAGAGCATTCCGAAGATGAGAATGAGAAGGTACGTCCAGAGCACCGCGAGATAGGCGAGACGGGCGCCGCGCCGGATCCGCGGGAGATCGCCCATCGGACCCCGGAGCCGGCGTCGGATCAGCACGCCGGTGAGGATCAGCATCAGGCACAGAGCCCCTGCCCAGATACCCGCCAGCACAGCGACGTTTGTGGTGGCTGCGGCGATCATCGCGGCTCGCCGCGAAGGCCCGTCACGGCCCCCGCCAGCCGAACGGTCCGAGGATGCGGTGACCGTCCCTTGCCGCCCACCGCCGGGGGGGTGAATTGATCAGGGGTAGGATGCCGGACGGACCTGCCCTTACTCACCGGCGTAGTCGCTAGGCTTGGTCCGGTGCCGGCATGTCCAAATCCTCGGCATGCACCTCAGGAGCCCCTGCGAGCGCGGTGGCGTCGACCCGGAGGGAGCCGGCCAGCGCCTCCGCGAACGACTTGGTGACCTCCTGGCTGAGCAGGGCCGGGTCATCGCAGAGGTTCTCGATGTTGCGCTGGTAGAGGACGATTCGCGCGCCGGGGGCAATGTCGCGCCGCGCCCCGGCGGCGAAGTCGCCACCGAGCATGCCGAGCGGGCCGCTCGTGCCGAGGTACGAGGGATTGAAGAACGAGCAGCGGATGTCGGGGTCGCTGCCCTTGGCCACCGCGGGCATCCCGGGCAGCATCTCGACCTCCACCACGGGCTGCTGGAAGGCGCCGCGCATGTCGGCCATGGCCTCCAACACCGCACCGTCGACCAGCTTCTGGAAGTCGGGCTTGCTGAGCCGGACCGGCACGGGCCAGGTGCCGTCCAGTTCGTGGGCTGCCTCGAAGTCGGAGCCGCCGGCGGAGGGCTTGTCCGGCGCCTGCCACAGCTTGGTCTGGCCGCGCAGGCTCCACGCCGGGGCGAACGTGTTCACCGCGGCGAGCAGGGAGTCGAGGTTGCGCTCGGCCTCCTCGAAGCGGCCCGCCTTGTAGTCGGCGACGATCAGCCGCCAGAGCGCCTGGGTGGACCTGGGGTGAGCCCGGAGTGCTGTCTGCGCGGCGAGCTGCGCGTCCGCGTAGTGGTGCAGCCACCAGAGCGCCTCGGAGGCGAGCAGCAATGCCTGCAGCTGCACCTCGGGCGACGCGTTGCCCAGGTGGCGGTGGGCGACGAAGAGCGCCTCGAACGGGTGCTTGCGGCAGCTCGCCACGTGCCGTGCGATGACAGCCTCGGCTCTCTCGTCGGCCGCGGCGTCCAGGTTCCGGTGCGCCTCGGGAACGTAATTGAGCCAATGAACGAAGCGCTCCGACAGGCCGTCGTCGAAGGCGAGCTCCGGAGGCGGCGGGGCGCTGGCATAGCCGGGGCCGGAGTGATGGCTGGGGTGGTCGGGCGGAGCGGGCGAGGTGGACATAGGCAGAATCATGGCCTTACCGGGGAGCGTGTGGTGGTCGCGGGCTCCCGGTGCCCGGTGGGCGATGATCTCTTCCACCCGGAGCAGCCGGACAGGAGCGACCCGACCCCGCCCCGTTCCGGTCCGGGCGCAGGGGTCAGAACGCAGCGGTCAGGGGTCGCCCTGGAGCCAGCGCCGAAAGAAGGGATCCGACACCTCCCACGCCTCCAGCCGCCGCACGATCAGCTCGCTCTCCTCGAGCGAGGCGAGCGCCTTGCGGACGGCGTTGGCGTTGGCCATCTCCACCTTGCGGAGGGCGGCGAGCCCGTACGGCTGGACCAGGCCCCCGGGGGCGGAGGCGAGCCGGAGCACGCGCCGGGCGACGGGGGCCAGGCGCTCGTAGCGCTCGGCGTAGGTGGTGGACTCCCGGCTCACCGCCAGGGCCATGCCGGCCTCCACCTCCGCGATGCCGATGCTGCCGCCGGCCACGTCAAACGAGTGCTGGGCGAGCCGCTGGATGTCATTGGGTGCGGGGCCGCCCAGGGCGCAGATGCGGAGGGCCACCTCG
>Ga0224557_1002109_pt1 | contig 17595 bp, 17 predicted proteins | sample 714S31014metaG_FD_180677 | JGI IMG/M metagenome (GOLD analysis project Ga0224557, IMG submission 180677) | Peat soil microbial communities from Stordalen Mire, Sweden - 717 S3 10-14 | ecosystem: Environmental > Terrestrial > Soil > Wetlands > Peat | place: Sweden: Norrbotten County, Stordalen...
AGCCAGCGCCACTTGGAGCGCTGGCCATAGGCACTCAGTACAAGCAAGAGCAGGGCTGGCACCGCCAGCGCCCAGTGGTGGGTCCAGGAGATCGGCGATACCAGCAATGACGCCACCGCGCACAGCCAGAAGCCCGTGGCGTCATCACCGCGCCTGCTCGCTCGGGCCGCCAGTGCGACCGCGACCACAGCGACGAGCACGACGAATGCCATTGCCAGAGCGCCCGGGGAGGTGACACCGGTGAGTCGTGCGGCTGCCCCTTGCAACGACTGGTTTGAGGCGTCGGCGACGCTGCCGACAATGCGAGTGTCGAAGATGACCTTGGTCCAGTAGTCGAACGCATCACCGCCGACTACGGCGAAGGACACGACGATCGTGCCGATGAAAGCGCCGACCGACCAGAGCGCCGCGCGACCACGGCCCGAGAGCAACAGGTAAGGGATGAAGATCAGCGGGGTCAGCTTCAGCCCCGCAGCGAGGCCGATCGCGGAGCCCTTGGTGCGCGCCGTGTCGGGGCGGCTGAGATCGAACACAACCAACGCCGTGATGATGAGATCAACCTGCCCGTATCCCAGGGTTGTGGTTACCGGCTCGAGCCACAGCGCTAACGCGGCGGCAGCGGCGGCGATCGTCCAGTCGTTCAACCCGGTGAAGAAGCGGTTCCCGGCCGCCCAGTTCGACGACCTCCAGAGCGAGACCGTGCGTCGCAGCGTCCACACCAGTAGCACGATGTTGATCGCAGTGAGCACGCGTGAGTCGACGGTGATCGAGGCGAGCGTCAGCGGCAGGAGCGCGAGCGCAGTTGCCGGTGGATAGGTGAAGCCGAGGTGCCGCATGATCCGGTGGCCGTAAAGCGGGTGGGCATGCAGGACCAGCTCGGCGGCGCCTCGATAGACCTTCAGATCGAAGTACCGGAGTTTCCGCATTCCAACGTGAAACGGCTGATGGAAAACCGCGGTCGAGATCACCACGTAGGCGGCAACCGAAAGGCCCAGCGCGAGCCAGCAGACAACGCTCGCCCGCGCGTGCAGGCGCTGCTGGCGGCGGCCCGCTGTTGCCTGGCGTGCTGGATCCGTCACTTGACAGAGACCCTACGCAGGGGACCTAAAGGAACACTTAGGAACGCTGAGCGTTGCTTAGGCGCGTGAATGTCGTGATAGCGACGTAGTCCTTGCTCGGACCGGTCACACGCCAATGCTCTTGGACCACGGTGTCTGAACAGACAGTCGTGGCCAGCTCGTAGAGGTCATCGCCGCAGTGGTGAACACTGCGCCACTCGCCGCTCTGCAGGTTGAGCTCGACGAACGGTCTGCCGTCAGCGAAGTGCAGCATCACCGAGGTATCGCTTAACCGCTCATACAGAAGGCGGCGAGATGCGCGCGTCACCTGGGTTCCGAAGCGGAGCTCACCCGACTCGTCGTAGCGCGCTCGCTCGCAAACGAGGGAACTCCCGCCGGATCCCGTGTCCAGCACGGTGGCCCGCCCTTCGAACCGCCCGCAGGTTCCTAATCGGTGATCCTCGATCGATCGCGTGAGATCCCAGGTCCCAAGCAGGAACGCCAGAGTGTCAGCCGTCTGCATGAGGCCCAGGCTAACCGCTAGCTCAGTGGCCGGGATGGGCGGCGTGGGTGTGATCGGCCGACGCACTGCGGTTCAAGTACTTATCGGGATCGGCTTCGAACGCGTGCAGGCAATGGGTTGAGCAGAAGTAGTGGGTTTTGCCCCGGAACTCCTTGGTCAGCGCCGTGGTCCGGTCGACCTTCATGCCGCACACCGGGTCGGTCGCACCACGGCGGGCGGTCAGCCAGAAAAGCACCGCAAAGATCGCAACTCCAAGGATGTTCAGCCCGAGCCTGTAGTTGACGGTGATCGAGCTGAAGATGTCGGCGCGCGTTGGGCGTGACCCTCTGGGCGTAAGCCCAAGGACGCTGAAGAGGCCGTCGACGATCAGCGCGGCGAGCACCATCGTCGTGAACATGAGTCCGCCGATCCGCAAGGCGAACCTGGTGCCGTAGTACTTGCGGTAGATCGCGAGGATCGGCAGGACGATCAGGTCGGCGAAGAGAAACGCGAGCACCCCGGCGAAGCTGATCCCGCCTGACCAGAGCACTGCCGCGAGTGGGACGTTCCCGACCGAGCAGACAAAGCTCAGCACGGCGATGATCGGACCGATGAGCACGTTCTCAATGGTCGGTAGCGGTGCCGGCGCGTGCCGGACGAACAGGTGCTCGAAGAACCCGTTGCCGAACTGAGCGACGAACCCGGCCAGCACGAACCCGATCGTGATCTCCTTCCACAGCATCTGCCAATCGCCGCGGAAGTTGTGCGCTACGTCCGACCACGCCTGCACAGAGGTCAGGCGTTGACGCAACGAGAGCTGTTCGCCGGCCATATGGTGCTGATGACCGGTATCGGCCTGCACGGCGTGCTCACGCCCCTGGCCCTCGAGCTCGCGGCTGACGAACAGCCGCAGCAGCACAGTCATCAGCACGATCATCACGATCCCGCCGATGTACTCGGCAACCGTGAACTGCCAGCCGATCAACACCCACAGCACCAGCCCGAGCTCCCACACCAGATTGGTCGAGGCAAACTGGAACGCGAGCGCGGAGGCGGCGCTCGCACCCTTCTGAAAGAGGGACTTGGCTATCGCGATCGCGGCGTAGGAACACGATGACGAAGCCGCCCCCAACGCGGTTGCCAGGGCGATCGGCTTAGGTCCGGACCCCGAGAGCGCGGACTCGATGCGCTCGCGCGGGACCCACGCCTGCGCGAGCGCGGAGATCAGGAACCCGAGCACCAGCGCCCACCAGACCTCCCACGCCATCAGCAGCGAGTCGCGCACGCCGTGCCAGATCACATCGAGAAAGTCCATGGTTCAACACGCTAACATATACCCATAGGGGGTAGGGGTACTGATAGGATTCGCATATGCCGAAAACCCAAACGCCGACCCGCGGCTACACCGCCACCAAAGACCAACTCCTCGCCCGGCTCAAGCGGATCGAAGGGCAGATTCGCGGGATTGAGGGAATGGTGCAGGACGATCGGTACTGCATTGACATCCTCACCCAGATCAGCGCCGCCCAGGCCGCCCTGGACAAGGTCTCACTCGGGCTGCTGGATGGCCACGCCCGTACCTGCGTGATCGGCGCCGAACCGGCGCAGCAGGACGAGCGCACGGAGGAGATGATGGCCGCCGTCGGCCGCCTGCTGGGACGCGGCTGAACCAACCAGCACTGGCTCGCTTATCGCAACGACAACCCCCACCCGGGCTGATCGAGCGGGCTGGGAAAGGCGGACCAATCGTCGCGGGTGCCGCGTTCGCGCTGGCGTGGACACCGTGCGTCGCCCCGAGCGTCGGGCCGACGCACGGGGCGATCCTCGGGCTGGCTGCGACTACCAACGGGACCGCCAAGGGCGCGCTGCTGCTGGTCGGCTACTCGATGGGGTTGGCGGTTCCGTTCCTGTTCTCGGCGATCGCGTTTACTATAGCCGCAAGGGGCTTTAGGTTCTTCAAGCGGCACTACGTTGCGATTCAGCTGGGGTCCGGCGCGGTGCTGATCGTGATGGGTTACCTCGTGCTGACAGGTCAGCTGTTCGAGTTGAACATCCAAGCCCAGCACTTCCTCGGCCATTTAGGCCTGAACTTCTTTCAGAGCGTCTGAGTGCAGCACGAACTGCGCGCTGCGACCTGCGCGCGCGGTACACCGCAGCCGCCGGTCGGATCGCGTCCGCTCCGGTCCGAGACATAGGGACCTTGACACGCCAAATGGGCTCGGCTAGGTTAGTGGCAATCGACTCATAAACGCCCTTGATGGGGCGCTCTGAAGCCGTCGGAGAGGAAAGAGATCGCTTGTCCCTAAAAGCCCGAGTTGGGACTCTTCTGGGTGCCATTGTGGCAGCGCTCGCGCTCATCGTGTTCGTCGTCGCGCACTTCTTGCTGCCCGTCCCGGCCACGGTGAGCTTCACGGCCGATCACATTCAAGGGCACGCGGTGAACATGACGATCCAGGCCGACCCGGTAAACGACGCCTCGTCAACCCCGGATTGGGCTTCCTATTTCGTACGTGACCCGCATAACGGGAAATGGATCCGTTCCACGGTCTGGCAGCTGCCGGCGCATACCCGGATAAACGTGACCGCCTACCAGTACGACAGCTGCGGTCCGCTGCGCAACCAGTACTTCGGCCACGTGAGGGGGACCGTCGGCAGTGCGATCTACGTCAACGGCCATTCAGAGTCCTTGGCGGACTCGTACAGACAATGCTCGGTGGCGCATTCGTTCACGGTTCCGCAGCTCGGGATCAACGTTCCGCTCGCGGGGGTGCCGGGCAGTGCCAAAAATCCGTGCGCGCAGGCACCATGCCAGCTCTCGGACTCCCATGAGGTGATCAAGTTCAGTTTTGTTACTCCAGGGCCGGGTGAGTATCGCTGGCAGTGCTTCGTCCCCTGCGGTCTGGCGAGCCTGGACGGGAATGGGCACCCGATGGGCACGCTTGGTTTCATGTCAGGGTTTCTGAAAGTCGTCACGGATTAATGGCCGACGCGGCCGCCGCGCGCGTGGATGCCCCACAGCCGCGCCACGGGTTGAGGATCTTCTGGGTCTGGCTCGTCCTCAGCGTGGTGGTTGATGTCCTGATCTGGTTCGTATGGGGCCCACATCTTCCGCCCGGTGACATGTCCTCCTCGGCGGCGAGTCAGCAGCTGGATGTCAAGGTGCTCGCCGTGGTCGCAGCGCCCGTCATGCTGTTGATCTACGTTTACTTCGGTTATGCGCTGACGTTCTGGCGTCAGCGCGACGGAGACGAGGAAGACGGTCCGCCTGAGCTCTCCGGTGCCGCCCGCGCCCAAAAAGTATGGATCTCGGTCACCACCGTCTTGGTGTTGGGCCTATTTGTATTCGGGACTGTCCAGCTGGTATCGCCGGCCGGCGCCGGCGCCGGCGAGGGGTCACGCCCCGCATGGAAGCCCAACGGAAAGCCACTTCAGGTCCAGGTGATCGCGCAGCAATGGCTGTTCACCTACCGCTACCCGGCGTATGGGGGGATGGAAACCACGCAGCTGGTGCTGCCGGTCGACCAGCCGGTCCAGTTCAACGTGACCTCGTTGGACGTGATCCACAGCTTCTGGGCGATCCAGCTTGGCGTCAAGGCAGACGCCGTGCAAGATGTCAACAACGTGGCCTACACCACGCCGCAGCGCACTGGTGGCTTCACCGTGAGATGCGCTGAGCTGTGCGGGCTATGGCACGGAGCGATGTTCGACTACGGCAAAGTCGTGTCGGTTCCTGCGTTCGAATCGTGGGCAAAAAGCACCGAGACCAAGCTGGCACCCGATACGAAGATCTTGCCGGCCTACGCGCTCACTTACTCCCCCAATGAGATCAACGGTCTGGCCAAGTTCTTCTATCAAGCGGGCACCAACGGCGCCGGCGGTGGGCTCTACGGCTCCAACTTCCCAAATCAACCGTGAGCGATTCCAGCCGCCAGCGGCAGTCTTGCTCCAAGGCATGTCCACAAGCCAGCTCGTTTAGGAAAGGGTGACGGATGTCGATCGCTGAACAGCCCACGCAGCCGCAACAGCCCGGTGGCGTGGACCCTGGCGGTTCGTTGCCCTTACGGGCTTGGTGGAAGCGTCCCGCGGTCCACACCGCGCTGCTTGGCGCTGCGGTCGGCTACCTGATCGGGCACTGGCTTGGCGTCCGGATCGGGGGCGGCGAGCAGCAGGTCGTGAATGGTGATGAAAACGATCTGGCGCTCGTGCTCGGCTACGTGCTCGCGACGCTCGGCTGGCTCGCGGGCCTGGGAGTGTTCAACGACGTGTTCAGGCAGATGGCGGGTCGCCCGAGTCGTGGCACCGAAACGTACGCCACAACCGGCGTGGCTCGCTACTTCAGATTCACGCTGGATCACAAGGTGATCGGGGTCCAGTACCTCGTTGGGATGATCGTCTACTTCTGCACAGCGGGTCTGTTCGCGATGGCGATCCGGACCGAGCTGCTCTCGCCGACCGCTCACGTGTTCGGACCGGGGGCCTACATCGAGATCGTTGGCGAGCACGGGACGATGATGATGATGCTGATGAGCTCGGTAGTTCTGGGCCCGTTCGGTAATTATCTCGTGCCGCTGATGATCGGTTCCAAGCGAACCGCTTTCCCGCGGCTGTCCGCGGTGTCGTTCTGGCTGACGCCGGTCGCGTTCATCGTTCTGCTCTCAGCGATTCTGTGGGGTGGGTTCCCGACCGGCTGGACGGGCTATGCGCCGCTGTCAAACCAGGCGACGCAGGGCATGGACGCGTATCTGGTGGCGTTCGCGTTGATGGGTATTTCGATGATCCTCGCGGGCGTGAACCTGCTGGTTACGATCATCTGCTATCGAGCTCCGGGGATGCGCTGGAGCAGGCTGCCGATCTTCGTATGGTCGATGTTGGCGACCTCGTTTGTGATGGTGCTCGCCGCGCCGGTGCTGATCGGCGGCATGTATATGACGCTCACCGACCGGACGATTCAGACGGCGTTTTTCATACCGGACCTGGGCGGGTCGAGTTTCCTTTATGAGAACCTGTTCTGGTTCTTCGGGCATCCCGAGGTGTACATCTTGGCGCTGCCTGGTTTCGGGATCGTGTCTGAGATCATTCCGGTGTTCTGCCGCCGGCCACTGTTCGGCTACAAGACCGCCGCGGCGGGGATGATCGGAGTAGCACTGCTGAGTTTCTTCGTCTGGCAGCACCATCTGTTTGACAGCGGGATCGACTCCGACGCTCGACCGCTGTTCATGCTGACGACGGAGTTGATCTCGATCCCGACCGGCTTCATCTACCTGGTGGCGATGGGAACGTTCTGGCGGGCAAAGATCCGGCTCACCGTGCCGATGCTGTTCTGTCTGGGCATGTACTTCAACTTTCTGATCGGCGGGATCTCTGGGGTCTTCCTCTCCGACGTGGCGGCTGACACAACGGCGCACGGTACGTTCTTCGTGCTCGCGCACTTCCATTACACGATCATGGGCGGTCTGATCTTCGCGTTCATGGCCGCGATCTACTACTGGCTGCCAAAGTTCATGGGGATCAAGCTGAACCAGCGATTGGGGAAGATCCAGTTTTGGACGATGTTCATCTTCTTCAACTCGACGTTCTTGCCGATGTTCGCGATCGGAGAGCTGGGTCAGCCACGGCGCGTCTTCGAATACGCGAGCAACCTGCAGACGCTGAACGACTGGGTGTCGATCTCGGCCTACCTGCTGGGCTGCTCGATCCTGATCTTCGTGATCAACTTCGTATGGTCCACGGTCATCGTCAGGGAGCGAGAGGTCGGCAATCCCTGGCAGTCCCGGGGTCTTGAATGGCAGGTGTCATCGCCGCCACCGCCCGATAACTTCGCGCGCGTGCCGATCATTCTCTCAGCGCCGTATGAGTACGGCGTCAAGGATGCCCCGCCGGTCGCGGATCTGAACCCACCAGCCGGCGCGTTGGCAGGCGCGGTCGCCGCGATGGCCGCGCCTCGGGCATAACCATGACCGAGACCGTGTTTCCGAACGCCGAGAACATCGATATAGATGCCGCCGAATCGCTGTTCTACCACGAGGCCGGCCTCAAGGCGACGTGGGCAATCTCCCGCCTGGCCGTTGCCGCGCTCTCGTTCTTGTTTGGCTCGTTCCTGTTCGCGTACTTCTACCTGCGGTCGATCAACTCCCATGGTCTGTGGCATCCCCACGGGGCCGTTGACCCGCACGCGTGGGCGGGCGCGCTGGTCATGGCCTTGGTCGTAGGCAGCGCGGCCACACAAACGATCGCACTGCAACGCATCAAGGCCGGCAACAAGAGCGCGTGGCAGTGGGGAGCCGGCGCCGCCCTGGTACTCGGTGCGGGCGCGGTAGGACTGATGGTCTGGCAGCTCGAGACGTTGCCATTCCCGGCGGGCGCCTCCGGGTTTGACAGCGTCTTTACGGCGTTCACCCCGGTGTATCTGATAATCGCGCTGGTCTCGATGATCTGGCTCGAGATCTTGGTTGCCCGTGCTGCAGGCATCCCGGCGGCGTTCTTTGTCGAGCAGCCTCCCAGTTACGCCGACACGTTCACCGTGCAGCAGTTCCAAGCGAGGCTGAGCGCCTTCACCGTCGTCTGGAACTACTTGGCCGCGGTCGCGATCGTGTTCTGGGTGCTCTTCTACCTGCTTTGAGCTTGATTGGAGGCTGGATGTCCGCAACGATTCCGCTCGCCGACTACACGACAGGTGGTTCGATATTGACCTTCGCGATCCCGATGCTGTTGTTCATCGTCATAGCAGGGACTCTGTACTCCGTGTTCCTCGGAACGCGACAGGTCCCTGGGCACCAGATCGATGCGCTCGCCCGCACGCCAGGACCCGCACCGGCCACGGCCGCGGTGACAGACACCGCGACCTCGCCGGAAGGCGGCGGCGCCGCACCGAGCCCCGGACCAGCGCCGACCGCAATACCACCGAGGCGCCCGGATTAGTAGCGGCACGCCGCCCCGGATCGCTCAAGTCATGGGTCCCGGATGCGACCCGGTCGTGGCGCGCTGAACTCGTGGTATGAGCCTCGCAATCGACCACTGGTCCTACGACCCATTCCTGATCGTCGCGCTCGCGATCCTCGCGTGGCACGCGGTTGGCCTGCGGCGCCTGACGCGCCGCTCCCGTCACGACCGGGTAGGGCAGCTACGCCGTCACGCCATCTGGTTCTACGCCGGGATCGCCGTGCTGCTGGTCGCTGTTGAGTCTCCGATCGACTATTGGGCGGACGACTACTTCTTTATGCACATGATCCAGCACCTCTTGCTGCTGTTCGCGGCACCATCGCTGATCGTTGCCAGCGCCCCGTGGCAGCCGCTACTCCTGGGCGTGCCGCTCCGCTGGCGCCGTCGTTGCCTGCGCGCGATCTTGCACGGCGGTTGGGCACGTCCACTGCGTGCCGGCGGTAGGGCGCTAGTCCGGCCGGTGGTGGCGGTCGCGGCGTTCAACATCGTGATGATCGCCTGGCAGATACCGGCACTTTTCGATCTCGCAGAACGAAACACGATGATTCACATCTGGCTAATGCACGGCAGTATGTTCGCCGTCGGCGTTCTGTTCTGGCTGCAGATCATCCCCTCACCGCCGCTGCGAACGCGGATCACGCTGGCTGGTCAGGCGGGCGCGCTAATGAGTACGAACATCATCATGTGGATCCTCGCCATGACGATGAGCCTCTTCAGCCAAAGCTCCTGGTACTCGGTTTATGACCATGTTGCCGGGGTGACGTTGCCGGCCTTCGCCGACCAGCAGATCGGCGCCGGGGTCCTATGGGTTTGCGGCGACCTGTGGGCCATCCCCGCCCTGTTCTTCGTGGTCCGACGTCTGATCGCCCAGGAGGGCGACGTTGACTCCGCGATTCAAAGCATCCTCGGCCCACGTCCGGCCGGACGTCCTCGCTGGCCAAGCGCCTGGCACTGGGGCTGATATGCAGTCAATCGCATGACAGTGGCAGAACCAGGGGGCAGCGGATGAGTCGTCTCCTCCGACCGCGCCGCATCGTCAGCACCGTGGTGATTGTTGTGGTGGCGGGCCTCCTGGCAGTAGGACTGTTGACGCACAACAAAGGAACTCAAAGGCTGGCGGCCCCACCGTTGCCAAGCGCGGTACTGAACGGACCCGCGGTGACGCTCGCGTCGCTGCACGGCCACCCCACAATGATCGTCTTCTGGGCCAGTTGGTGCGACCCGTGCAACGCTGAGGCGCTGGCCATCGAGCGTTTCGCCCGCTCTGCAGCTGGCCGCGGTCGCATCGTCGGGATCGCCGACAGCGACAACGCGGCTGACGCGCGGAGATTCATCGCGCACTACGGCTGGACGTTCCCGGTGCTGAGCGACCCCCACGGGACGACCGCAACACAGTTCGGCTTGCTGGGCTTGCCAACGACGATCGTCCTCGACGGCCAGGGGAGGATCGTCAGGGCGCTACTGGGTCCGCAGACGCCTCACAGCCTCGACGCGGCAATCGCCAAAGCCTGAAACCGCTGTCGTCGGGCCCACAGCTCGCCCCAGTGCTCAGCTCAGGACCGGTGGCGTAGCGCCTTCTGCACAGCTTTATCCAGAGCGCCGGTTGGGAACCATCCGTCGTTGCTGAAGAGAACCTTTCCTTTGGACGACACGAGCTCGATCCACGGCTCGTCCTGTACGCCATAGCCGTCCGCGATGTCACCCGTGCTATCCGAGACGACCGGATAGTCGAGCCTGGCCGGGACGCGTGCGAGGGCCGTCCGCAGGGCGGTCGGACTGGGCTCCGTGCTCGCCTCGTCGATCGCCACCAGCGGCGGCCAGCCGCGCCGCGCGGCGGTTCTCTGATAGCGGTTCAGCGCCAATAACTGGGCGCTGAGATTTGAGTTCTCGTCGGTCCACGTGGCGAAGAAGACGACTAGGTGCGGCCGGCCACCGCCGAGGCGCACCGTGCCTCCGACCGGGGTGCCACCGACTACCCGCAGGCTGATCGAGGCCTTGGGCGCAATCCCGCGTTGGTACTGCATGGAGACTGTGGTGTGGATCGCCGGGTGTCCGTGCAGAACTGTGGCCGTAGCGTCGGCCAGGACCTGCGCTTGCTGAGGAACCGCGGCGTACGCCATCTGCGTAAGGAACAGTGTCTGCTCGCGCCCATCCGGGCGAATGAGATACATCGCTGGCTCGTGATCGATGTTCCCTGCGACCGCCTGGACAAACACTCCATAGTCTTTCCAAACTCGCTTGAGTGCCGGCAGCGTGCCGGTCAGAAACACCCAGTCGTGCATCATGTCGTGCGCGACGGAATAGTCACGCACATCCGAGACCCGGGTCGCGTCTGGGTTCGCGTTGATCCCGACCAGCTGAACATCGCGTGCGTCCCGGCCGAGCAGCCGAAGCGACTGCACCATACTCAAGGTCGTCAGCGGGCAAATCGTGGTGCAGTGCGATTCAACGAAGGCCAGCACCACCGCCTTCCCTCGAAACTCGGCCAAGGTCACCCGCCGGCCGAACTGATCGACCAAGCTGAAGTTCGGTGCCGGCCGGCCGCCCAGAGAGGTGCCTGGATCGACCGCACTGTTCGACGCCGTCACGCGAGCCAAGCCGCTGACCGTCGAACTCGCGCCCCCACAGCCAGCGAGCAACAGACACAGCACCGAAACGCCGAAGAGCGTGAGCAAGCCCCGCCTGCCAGCCAGACCAGAGCTGGCGCGCGTCGTGCTCACCTGATAGTCGGCACGCTGCCTCATACGGACGGACTCAGTCTACCCGGAGCCAACTGAGGGGAGCGCTGGCTGGATCCTCCCGGAGAGCGTCACGACGGTCCAAGTGATGCCGGGGGCGCCAGCGCGATTGAGGGGCTGAATGGCGCGAGCTGCCCGTGCAGCCGTGTTGCCGCGGTATTGAACAGCCGCTGAATCTGCTTGCCCAAACGACGGAGCGCAAGCAGCTCGCGATCGAGCGTCAGGGCCGCGGTGCTGGTGCGAGAGGCATGATCGCGCAGCACTCTATAAAGGTCGGTCTCAGCGACAGTCGCACGCGGGAATGCCCACTCGTATAGGTCCTCTGCGGCTATAGCCACGCCGTAGCCGGCAAGAGACCGAGGCGGCGCGCTCGTCACCGCGTCGAACAGGACGTCGTTCAACGCAGGCGTGCATGCCTGCGTGCCCAAGGTCGCAAGGTTCTCAGCGGTCGCTCGTTCGCTCGAGGTGCCGGCCAGGATCGCCTGCGCCGCGACCAACGAGTCGTGCAGACCGCCGGCACAGGAAGCGATGCCGCTCTCCTCCGCTTTGTAATAGCTGCGCATATCACTGAGCCGCCCGGCGTCGTTGGCCGAGTGTAGCAGGTCGCTCGCAACACTCACAGCGACGACCGCCGTAAGCGCCAGCACGACGAGCATCGACCAGCGACGCGGCGGGTATGACCAGGCTCGCCGGTTCGTGGGCTCCAGCGGACCGCCACTAATCAGGGGCGATTCCACCGCACACCGACAAAAACTCGAGCCGCTGCAGTGCATCTCTCAGATCGACGTGCTGGTTGCATAGCGAGAACCGGGCCTCTACCTCGTTTGTGCCGACAAATTCAACAGGTCGCCCGCACGACGGTGTAGGCCAAATATAGTTCGCAAACACCGTCCGCGCCGTGCGCTTCGTTGCCGGCCGTGGATTGAGCGTTGACTTAGCGCAGTCCGCGGCGCCCTTCGGGCCGTCCAACTCCGTGGCGCTCGATCTGGATCGCCTGTGGACGGCCTTCAGAGACCCGCTGTGCGTCCATGAGAGTTGTCTCATGAACGTCTAACGGCGTTCTTACGAGGGCAGCCGACATTAAGCGTGGGCAGCGCAGAACACCGCGACGACGGTGCGAAGCGAAGCCTCTCTCTCCGAACCCCTCTCCAGGAGGACCGTATGCTCATAGCCATCAACCTCATCATTGCCGCCGTTATCGTCGGTGGCATAGTTGGCGTGATCGTTCACGCGCTTCGCATCTCAGAAGCTCCTGATACCCACGGCCTGAAGCAGGTCGAGCACCTGCGCCCCGCACGGACCGAACCCGCCGGCGGGCGGCAGAAGACCACGACGAAGCGGCGCGGCTACGGCCCTGTGAGTGCCAGCCGTGGATGAAGTCGTTCCGGCCGAAAAGCGCGCGGCCAGATCGGTCTTGATCGCGTGGACTGCCGCCGCGTGGATCGCATCGGCGTGAGCAGATGTCTGTGGGCCGTTGCTTACCCAACGACCCACAGACAGCTCAAGTCCTACTGTCTTCGGGTCTGACGTCGTATCGAGCGAACAACCGCGCATCAGACCGGTGACACGCAGTGCTGAGTGTCGCTACGCGCACGTACGAAGCAGGAAGGCTCGGCTTCCAGACCAGGTTCCAGCGGTCTTGGCCACGGATGGCTTCCCATGGGCGAATTGTGGTACCGCAATTGTGGTACGAAACGCGAAAAGCCCGCCTGAGCGGGCTCTCGATGAGTGGGCGATACTGGGCTCGAACCAGTGACCTCCGCCTTGTCGAGGCGGCGCTCTCCCAGCTGAGCTAATCGCCCTGGGACCGGTAAATGTAGCGAGCTGACGCGTTCCGCGGCGGGAACGTACGATCCATCTTTATGGACTATGTGCTTCCCAGTGGGGACAAGCTGAGCCTGGCCGATGGCGCCACGGGTGCCGACGCTGCCGCAGCGATCGGCGCCGGGCTGGCGCGCGCCGCGCTGGCGATCAAGGTTGACGGCGTTACCTACGACCTCGCGCGCGAGTTGCCGGCCGGCGGCGAGGGCAAGGTCGAGATCATCACCGAGAAGAGTGGGGGTGAGGCGCTTGAGCTGATCCGCCACGACGCTGCGCACGTCTTCGCCGCGGCGATGTTGGAGCTGTACCCCGGCGTCAAGATCTCGATCGGACCGCCGATTGAGAACGGCTTCTACTACGACGTTGAGATGCCTGACGGGCTCGCGCTGAGCGACGCGGACTTTCCGGCGATCGAGGCGAAGATGCGTGAGCACATCAAGGCCGATGAGACCTTCGTGCGTGAGGACGTGAGCGTCGGGCAGGCGCTGGAGCGGTTCGTGCGTGCGAACCAGGATTACAAGGTCGAACTGATCGAGGACCTGGTCAAGAACGCTGCGGCTGACGCGCCGGTCACGTCCGTCAGCCTCTACACCAACGGCCCCTTCACCGACCTCTGTCGCGGACCACACGCGCCGAGCACGAAGCGCATCAAGGCCTTCAAGCTGCAGTCTGTCGCCGGTGCCTACTGGCGCGGCGATTCAAACCGCCAGATGCTCACGCGCGTGTACGGGACCGCGTTCTTCTCCAACGCGGAGCTCGAGGAGTACCTGGAGCGACTGGAGCGCGCTCGCGCCAACGACCATAGGCGGCTGGGGCCGCTGCTCGGAATGTTCGGCTTCTCCGAGACGGCGCCTGGCTCGGCCTTCTGGTTCCCGCGCGGCGCCGAAGTCTTCAACGAGCTGGTCAAGCTCAGTCGTGAGATGGGTCGTCCGCGCGGCTACAGCGAGGTCAAGACGCCGCAGTTGTTTGACAGCTCACTGTGGAAGACCTCGGGTCACTGGGACAAGTACCGCGACGACATGTTTGTGACCGAATCAGAGGACCGACAGCTCGCCCTCAAGCCGATGAACTGCCCCGGTCACTGCCAGCTCTACACGCTTCAGAAGCACTCCTATCGAGACCTGCCGGTGCGCTACGCGGAGCCGGGCCTGTTGCACCGCAACGAGGCCAGCGGCACGCTCCACGGCCTGCTGCGCGTCCGCCACTTCGCGCAGGACGACGGCCACATCTTCTGCACCGAGGACCAGGTTCAAGCCGAGGTCGCAGGCGTGCTCGAGTTCGCGTTCGCCACCTACAAGCTCTTCGGCCTTGACGTCAAGCTCGAGCTCTCGACTCGGCCTGATAAGCGAATCGGCTCCGACGATCTCTGGGACCGCAGCGAAGCCGCGCTCAAGAACGCGCTTGACAGCCAGGGCCTCGACTACACGATCAACGAGGGTGACGGCGCCTTCTACGGCCCCAAGATCGACATCCACATGACCGACTCACTGGGGCGCAGCTGGCAGCTCGGCACCTGCCAGCTCGACTACAACTTTCCCGCGCGCTTCGACCTCACCTACACGGGTGCCGACAACCAGGACCACCAGCCGGTGATGATCCACCGTGCGCTGATGGGCTCCTACGAGCGCTTCATCGGGATCCTGCTCGAGCACTTCAGCGGCGAACTGCCGGTCTGGCTCGCGCCAACCCAGGTGATCGTGCTGCCGATCGCAGACCGCCACAACGAATACGCGCAGTCGGTGGCCGATCGGCTCTCCGCAGCCGGTGCCCGCGTCGACAGCGACGATCGCACCGAATCGGTCGGCCGCAAGATCCGCGACGCCGAGCTACGGAAGATTCCGTTCATGCTGGTGGTCGGTGACCGTGAGCAGGAGGCCGGCGAGGTTGGGGTGCGCGAGCACCGTCAGGGCGACGTCGGCGCCGCGTCAGTGGCCACGTTCACCGAGCGTTTGAAGGCGATGATCGAATCTCGCGCGTTAGCTTGATCGGCGCGGCTATACTCACCAGTGTTGATTCAGCAGCTTCACTCCATCCTGCCCAGCGCAGCTTGACGCAGCGCGGCGAGAATAACTAGTGCCGGTCCCTCGTAGGTTCGACCGGCGTCTCCCGGAACGGGATCAGACCCGTATCAATGACCGCATCCGCGTGCCGGAAGTTCGGCTCGTTGGTGATGACGGGAAGCAGATCGGTGTTGTGAAGACTGCCGAGGCGCTTGTATACGCCCAAGAGCGTGACCTTGACCTGGTTGAGGTCGCTCCGGACGCGCGTCCGCCTGTCTGCCGTGTGCTCGACTACTCCAAGTACAAGTACGAGCAGGCGCAGAAGCTCAAGGCTGCGCGCAAGCATCAGCAGCAGATCACGATCCGTGAGATCAAGTTCCGCCCGAAGATCGCGCAGAACGACTACGACACCAAGAAGGGTCATGTCGCTCGCTTTCTGACGGGCAAGGACAAGGTCAAGATCACGATCATGTTCCGTGGTCGTGAAGTGACACATCCGGAGCGTGGAACGGCACTGCTGGAGAAACTGGCTGGAGAACTCGCCGAGATCGCTGTCGTTGAGCAGACTCCGTTGCAAGACGGACGCAACATGACGATGATGCTCGGCCCGTCCAAGTCCATCTTGGCCGCAGGCGAAGAGCATCACGCTGATGCAGAAGCTAAGCCCGCCAAGAAGTACGAGAAGGAAGATCCGGCCGACTTCGAATCCGAAGACCCGGCTGAGGTCGAAGAAGTAACTGCAGACGCCGCGGAAGCCGAGGCCGATGCCGGCGCAGAAGAGCCCGCCGCCCCCAGTGGCGAGGCGAGCGCTGCAAAGACCAACGGCAATGCAAAGTCCGCCGACGCTCCCAGCTCGAAAGAGCCGGCGGAAGCGTCCGCAGCAGCCGAATAGCAACCCCGCCGCCGCTCACGCTCCCAGAGCGGCCGGCAGGGCGCTATCGCTCCGAAGCCCCGAGGCGCCCGCTGCTCCTCGTTACCCGAAGTAAGGGCCGCAATGGCTCAGATGTGAGACACAACGCCCCTTACTTCCCGAGATGAGCACCGTGGGTTGGGGCATGCCCGAGAGGCATGTGCGGCAGTCCCCCTACCCGAATCTCAACAAGATCCCAGGTCCGCGCCATGCCGAAAGAGCATGCCCCAACCAACCGCCTAACCCAAAACGAGAAACCCTCGACGATCTGCTTCAATAGCACGAACTTATGCCGAAGATGAAGACCCATTCCGGTGCGAAGAAGCGCTTTAAGTTGACCGCCAGCGGCAAGGTTCGCGCGCGTCACGCCTTCTCCAGCCACATCCTTGAGAAGAAGTCGCCGAAGCGCAAGCGTGAGCTTGCCCGGCCGTTGATCCTTTCTGACCACGACGCGCCTCGTGTCAAGGTCCTGCTGGGAGCGAAGAAGTCATGAGCCGCGTCAAGCGTTCGGTAAACGCGCGCAAGAAGCGGCGCGAAACCCTGGCGATGGCGAAGGGCTTCCGTGGGGATGCTTCTCGTCGTTATCGCAAGGCCAAAGAGGCCGTCCTAAAGGCCGATCAGTACCGCTACCGTGATCGCCGCAACCGCAAGCGCGACTTCCGTCGTCTGTGGGTCCAGCGGATCAACGCGGCTGCGCGGATCAACGGCCTGTCGTACTCGCAGTTCATTCACGGTCTCAAGGTGGCCGGTGTCGAGCTGGACCGCAAGGTTCTGGCCGATATGGCTGTGCACGACGCAGACACCTTCCGACGCTTTGCTGAGCGCGCCCGTGAGGCGCTGGCTGTCGGCTGAGCGTTCAGCTGCCACCAGCACCGCCAAAGGGCGCCGATCCTGAATGGGACGGCGCCTTTTTTCGTTTCACGACCAGTTTTCACGACCAACGATGCCGATCACAAGCCCCCACAACGACAAGCTCAAGACCGTTCGCAAGCTGCGGCAGCGCCGCCGCGACCGTGAACGGCTGGGCCAGTTCGTCGCCGAGGGTGAGGATCTGCTGGCGGCTGCCGACGCGGCCGGCTGGCAGCCGGTCGAGCGCTTCTGCGCGACCGCGAGCGGCCTGCCGGGGACCGAGGTCGAGCCTGAGCTGCTGGCCGGCGTGACCGAGCTTGCCTCCGGTACACGCACACTCGCGATCTACAGGGAACGGTGGCAGGCGGTCGATCAGGTCCCGCCCGCCCGCCTTTGCGTATACCTCCACGGGGTTGGTGACCCTGGGAACGTCGGCACGGTGCTGCGCTCCGCCGCGGCGTTCGGCGCCGGCAGTGTCGCCTTCGGCAAGGGCAGCGCCGATCCGTTCAGTCCCAAGGCGGTGCGCGCGAGCATGGGCGCGATCTTCACCGTCCCGGTGGTGCACGCCGGCCTTGGCCAGTTGCCGGGCGTGACCGTCGCGCTCGACGCCAACGCGGAGCGCACGCTCGCCGAAGTCGCACACGGTCTGGACCCCGAAGGCGAGGTCACTCTGCTGGTCGGGGCCGAGCGCGAGGGCCTACCGGATGAGCTCTTGGCGGCGGTAGATCACGTGGCGCGAATCCCGATCGCGACTGAGTCTCTCAACGCTGCGATGGCG
>Ga0224557_1002110_pt1 | contig 17594 bp, 8 predicted proteins | sample 714S31014metaG_FD_180677 | JGI IMG/M metagenome (GOLD analysis project Ga0224557, IMG submission 180677) | Peat soil microbial communities from Stordalen Mire, Sweden - 717 S3 10-14 | ecosystem: Environmental > Terrestrial > Soil > Wetlands > Peat | place: Sweden: Norrbotten County, Stordalen...
TGCCGGCTTGCGTATCGCTGATGGTCACCGATGGGGGAGTGGTAAAGAGAGCCCAAGAGGCGCCACCACCAGTTGGACTGAAGGTTGGTGCGGGCAGAACCGGAGCAATTGTGTAAGCCGCTGTCGTTACGAGACTGTTGGCAGAACCGGTTTCGACCGCGATGGCCCTTAACGTCTGTGTGGCAGTCTGCCAAATCGCTCCCATGTACTGGGTCGATGAAGTGGTGGGTGTGGTGCCGTTAGTGGTGTAGTAAATCGTCGTTCCAGCCGTTGCATCGCTGATAGTTACCGATTGTGCCGAGGTGTAAGTGCCGGCCGCAGGCGAGAAGGTCGGCGCAGGCAGCCCTGCGGAAATGGTATAAGACGCCGATGCCGCCTGGCTGTTGGTGTAACCAGATTCGACCGCGATAGCCTTCAGCGTCTCTGTCGCGCTGACTGTTATCGGGGCGCTATACACGCTGGATGAAGTGGTGGGCGTGGTGCCATTGGTGGTGTAGTAGATCGTCGCCCCCGTCGTCGCGTCGCTGATGGTTACCGATTGTGTCGAGGTGTAAGTTCCCGCCGCCGGCGAAAAGGTTGGCGCCGCCGCGGTTGCCACACCCGACACCGTGTAATCAAGCGCAGTGACTGAATAAGGCGGCAGAGTAATCGATCCCGGGCTGGATAGAGTGGAGGTTTCAAGCGCAACCGTAGCGACTGCATGGTTAGTGGCGGTTCGGGAGGGCGCCTCGTTCATGTTGTCCAGCCCCGCGGGAGCATATTGCCTTTGCGTCACCGTTCCCTGCGGAAGATTGGTTCCGGAAAAGCTGATGGTGTGGCTGCTGGTTAGATCGGTGTTAATCAGCACCAAGGAGCGATTGCTTGCGTCCTCAAAGCAGAACGCGTAGAGATAAGGAACATTGTTGAGCGCGGGCAAAGCGGAGATGCCGTTCGGCGAACCCGCGAAGTTATAAGTCAGGTTGCCGGCAATCGGGCAGGAATACATGGAGCCGATAATTGATTGGTTCACCAGCTGCACGCCCAGAAACTCCGGGCGCACGTTATTGGTTGCGCCGCCCATGTCGACAACATTGCCCCATAGTTTGTTTATCAGTCCGTTGGCCGCGCCGTTCCTGTATTCGGTCAGCGAAAAGAAATTCTGTGGCTTTATGCCGTAGTACTGCAGATTCAGCAGAGGCTGCAGAGCCATCACCACGCCCTCTCCTGCGCCGGCGTTGATGTAATCCATGTGTTGCTGGTCGATACTGCCTTCGACGGTGCCCTGGCCCCACTCGTATATGTTGACATTGCAGGCTGACGTGCCCGACGCGCCGCAGGTCGTCTGCGACTGATAGTCGTGGACCGATTGATAGAAGTTATAAACATCGGAGGGATTGGTCACCTTCTCATAGGGTTCGACCATCGCCGGCTGCCACAGAGCGGCGTCCGTGCTGAAGCTGCTTACCGATCCATAGGTGTAGCCCTCGATCTCGATGGAATCCGGATGCGCCCGTGCAATCGCCGTGTCCATCGAGTTGTTGACGGCCGTCTGCGCATTCATCACCAGATCGAAGGACGATTGCGAGTAATAGCTGTCGGCGCGCATCGCGGCAAAGATGTCGCGTGAGCGCAAGCTGTAGTCGTAGTAGTACTCCGAGTTAGGCGTGGTGGAACGGTAGGCAAGCGACTGACCTGGAAAGGAACCCCCGTTCCAGCACTCATTGCAGAAGGAAAGATGAATCTTGCTGAAGACGCTGGTCCAGGGTTCTGACTGGCCCAGAGCCGCGCGCCGGCTTCCATAGGTCGTCCCCGCCGGACTGGCGAGAAACTCAATCAGATTCGCAGCGTCCGCCGTCGAGAAGGTTACCGGTACTTCCAAATAGGGCTGCGCGTTCAGCTGTTGGCAGATCGCCAGATAGTCCTCCAGCGAAAGAACCACCGATCCGTTGCCGCCCGGACTGATAAAGTATCCTGTTCCCCAGCCGGTTGGCGTGCGCGCGTAATCGGGCTGCGTCCAGTTGCTCATGTTCTCCGCGTTTTGGTTGACCCAATAGCGGAACATGCCGGGATTGCTGCCGATCGACGGGCCATAGTAGTTCTGCAGAGTTTCGATGACCTCGTCGCGAAGAACCGTGGTGTTGCTGGAATTGGTTCCGGTCTTCTCGAAGCTCACGTTATCCAGATAGACCGAGCCCACCGTGGTGGTGATTGCAACACGGGCCATGCCCGGCGATGTGGCGCCCTGCGATTCAGAGGCCGTGCAATTCCAGGTGTATTGCGTCCACGCCGAAGTAAGGCTTGGCGTGTAGGATCCGCAGTTGAAGCCTCCCTGCGAAAGCCGAGTGGCCGTGGCGGTCAGCACCGGAGTGCCCGAGGCCGCCTTGGCCCAGAAGGTGAGCTGATAGGTTCCATTCATCAAAACGAAAATGTTATCGCTGGTATCGCTGTCGAAATACCAGTTCGCGGTCGCCGAGGATCCTGCCGTCGACGCGTTCATGTTGAGCGATTGCGTGCCGCAGGTCGCGCACAGATCCGTGGTATCGGAAAGCAGTTGAGCGCCACCGGTGACCGATCCCCATATCCCGCCCTGCGATCCGCTTTCCCACCACGACTCAGGTGTGGGAAACGTCGACTTAGTCAAGATAACGGTGTCGCCGACGCTGAACGCAGCGCTGCACGGCGTGGAAACCGTGATCGTTGGAGCCGTATAAGTCGACTGGCCTACGAGCGGATAATTCGGCCCGGTATTCGATGCAATGGCGCCCGTGCAGCCAAGCTCGGCCCCGCCCGATTGCGACTCCACCACGGTAAACGTCCCGCCTGTCCAGTAGTTCGGAGGAACACCATCGTACTGATCCGGAACGGTGAACGTCGTCTCCGTTCCAGTTGCCGTCAGAGCCCAGATCTGCTGTTGCAGCAAAGGCTCGAATCCTGGGTTGATGGACCCGATAAGGTTCTTGAGAATCTGGCCGTTATCGTAATAGTCAATGGCTCCGATATTCAATCCCATGCGATTCGTGCTGCTCTGCACAATCGATCCATCGTTGAGCGACAATGTTTGCGACAATGCGGAAACGGAAAGGAAAGCCAGAATACTTACGACAGTAACTGCAAATAGCTTTTTCATGAACAAACTCCCTCGACAACTGTTTGATTTTTTCCGACGCTGGCTCTGTCCTCTGGAGGGAGAGCCTTACTGTTATCCACAACAATCGAAAAAGGGAAAACAGCCACACGGGTACAAGCATCTGGCCAGAGCCAAACTAAGAAGTTCTCCGTCAAAAACAAAATACTTCAACGGTCTTGTCTATCTTGTCTTGCACGCCGCGGAAGCAGGCTTAGAGATAGTCGGCAAGCGAGCGTGCTTCGGGCTGTATAGCGAAGCGGAGCCGACCTCCCGGCGCCTTTACGCTCTGCTCTCAGCAGAAGCAGTTACCCGCTTTCCTGGAAGGCAACTGCACCATACAGCACATAGTCTCGCTACTTCTTTAAGCAGGAAAAGTCGGACAGTTCAGTCCTTGCAAATCCCGTCATGATGAAATTCTACCTTTTTAGGGTAAAATTGCAAAATCGCACCACGTTTGCCGTCGAAAGGCAAGCCAGCCGATGCCGTCCCCAACGCGATCGCTCAATCGGACGCATTGCACTTCGATTGCATAGAGATTGATTCACCAGCAACTAATTTCAGCAATGTGGATTGGCGGTGATTATTTTTCCATTGACAACAGAATCGCCCGCACGAAGACTATAATTCTACCAAAGGCGGCAAGCCGTGAAAGCGAACAATTGAGTGAGTTCATATGAGAGCAAGCGCTGCATTGCTGGTTTTTGCGCTTTGTTTGGCTTTCGGAACGCTGAAGCCGGAGGCCGAGAGTCCTGAGCTAAAATGCCCAGTCGTGATCAACCGCGTCGAGCTGAGTTATAACCATCAGGGCGGCGTGTCTAAGCCGCAACTCACGATAGAGTTTGACAACCGCGCCGGCAAGCAAATCTCGAAGATTACGTACAATTTATTGTTGCTCGGTGAGGGCGGCTATCCTCACCCCTACCCGGAGGACTTGACGTATCGAGAGGGCTTGGAGACCGGCAAGAGAAAAGTGTATATCTGGGACTTGGCCTCCGAATCTGTGGACATCCATCGTACCGGCGAAACGGTTGTTGTGAAAAAAGTTGAATTTATTGATGCCACAAGCTGGATCGATGACGGCTCGGAGTCCTGCGTGTTCACGGTAGACTTTCACGCCAGATAACACGTTTGGCCGAAAGACCTTTATGCCGGGACACCGCACCTCAGCCATACTTTCGCACGCGTTACGAGCCCTTTGGGGAGATACCCGAAGATGCAGGAGGGGCCATGACATCTCACGCTGAATGGCTGAACCCGACACGAATCATAGGGATGAGTGCATACCTTTTTGCCGCAGTATCGTGTGCCATCGCATGGGCCAGATATCGCGAATTTCCGCACCTGAGGCGGCTCGCCTGGGTTATCGCGGTGCTGGAAGCCGGGCTTTTTCTGGACATGGCGTTCAGCGTACGCTGGCAACTGCACAACCTGCTGGAAGGCGAAGCAATCAGGGAGAATCTGTATGCCCAGCGCTTCGGGCCACAGCTTGCGGCGCTGATTATTCTGGGCGCGGCCGCAGCAATTGGAATAGGTCTGACCTGGCTGCGTTTTCGCGGCAGAGCCGGTGCAATTATTGCTGGCTGGGGTGCGGTTCTCTCCTTGAGTTGCTGGTGTACCGAAGTCATTTCATTGCACGCCATTGATGCGGTCTTTCACTACACGGTTGACGGAGTCATGCTGGTGAGCCTGTGCTGGGTGGCATGCTCGCTGATGACCAGCCTGGGCATACTGTGGGACTCATGGGCGGTTCACGCGATAATCGCGAGGGCGTGAACCCGGCAGGGAAGCCGCCGTATTTTCTTACAAATTCCTGATAAAAAAGTCGGTGAGCCGCTGAAAGAGAATCAGGCGCGCGCCGTGATCCTCGAACAAATTCCGGCGGTCGGGAAATAGCAGTATGTCGGCATATTTTCCTCTGTCCAAAAGTTCATCGAGCAGCATCCATGAATTTTCCTGATGCACGGACTCGTCTAGTGTCGCCTGTGCAAGCAGAAGCGGCGCGCTAAGATATTTTGCATTCTCCAAAGGAGAAGATGAGAGCCATCCGTCCTGATTGCGCGTGGGGTCTTCCAGGTAACGCTCGGCGAAGACCGCGTCGTAGAGATGCCAATCGGTAATCGGGGAACCGGCAAACCCTGCTTTGAAAAGCAAAGGGCGGTCGAGCATGCCGTGGAGCGCCAGGAATCCTCCGTATGCCCATCCGCAGATACCGATGCGCGTCGTGTCGATCCATGGCTGCGAGCGAAGGTATTGGACTTCATCCCGCAGGTCCGCCATCTCTGCCGCGGAAAGCCGCAAATGCAGCGGCTCCTCAAACAGATGGCCGCGTCCCGCTGCGCCACGGTGATCGACAGCGAACACGATATAGCCGTTCTGCGCCATCAATGCGAGCCAGAGAGAAATGTCCCCGCCCCAGGCCTCGCGCACGTTTTGCTCACCAGGTCCTCCGGCAACATATAGAATCACCGGGTATTTTCGCGCGGCATCGAAGTCCGGAGGCTTCATCATCCAGACATTCATATCCATACCCATGTGTGTCTTCAAGGTGAGGAACTCGATGGAATTGAGCTGTTTGTTGAACTGGAGCGTAACCGGGTCGTCAGGCGCGCTGCCTCCCAGGCTTTCAATTCTGCTTCCGTCGGCTCGGAGCAGCTCCTGACTGGGCGGAGAAGCGTGGTTAGACCAGGTATCCAGTAGAAGATCGCCAGAGGGCGACAGCACAGGGTTGTGGGTACCCTTCTCTCGCGTGATACGCGTCAATCCTGTCCCGTCCAAATTCACGCGATAGAGTTGGCGCTCCATAGCGCTCGCTTCGTTTGCAGTAAAGTAAACAGTGCTCGTGGTTTCGTCGGCCCCAACCAGCGAAGTAACTTCCCAGTCGCCGTGGGTAAGTTGGACGAGCTTGCGGCCGGAAATGTCGTAAAGATAGAGATGGCGAAAACCTGAGCTTTCACTGGACCAAAGAAAGCGATGCGAGTCTTTGAGAAAATGCAGACCGTTGCTTACGTTGATCCAATAGGCGTCCTTCTCTGTGAGGATCACGCGCGCCTTTCCTGTGGCTGTATCCGCCAGGAGAAGGTCGAGAGTTTTCTGGTTGCGGCTGAGACGCTCGATGGCAAGGTGTTTACCGTCCGGCAACCATTGCACCCGGGGAATGTAAACATTTGCATCGTTGCCGAGGTCGATTTGAAGCGGCTTGCGGCTGGATACCGCTTGCACGAAGAGGCGAATTGCGGGAATGGCTTCGCCGGGCTTGGGATAGGCTATGGAGTGCTCATCGCCATCGGAAGCGCGGAGTGAGTATTTGGCGACCGCGCGATCATCTGTCTCGATCCAGGCGATAGAGGACGAGTCCGGCGACCACCAATATGCCAACTGCATTCCCAGTTCGTGAAGATAGACCCAGTCCGGCTCGCCCTCTGGCAAATCGCCTGTTCCCTCAGGCGAAAGGGCGTGAGCGGCGCCGGTTGAGGCATCTGCCAGCCAAAGAGTGTGGTCTTGGAGAAAGCTGACGAAACGGCCGTCGGGGCTTATCTGAGGATTGCTTAGACCGGTTCGATCTGTCAGAAGGAGCCGGGAAGAATGAGCGTCGAGGTCAAACCAAGCAAGTGCGACACTGGTGGCAAGCAACAGAGCGTGCTCGTCCGGAGCCCAGGCATAGTCCTGAAGCTGCCTCGCGCCATCGGCATCTCTTTCGGCCGCCGCGACCTGGGGATGATAGTCGCCGAAAGCGGCTGTTATCTCTGCATCGGAAACAAGGATCTTTTGCCTGCCAGTCGCTGCATCGATACTGCAGATCTCGGTGGCCGGTGAACGATCCGCAGCTTTGCGTGGCCGGAGAGTTCTCCGAACATAGCTGAGATTCTTGCCGGACGGACTCCAGGCCAGATTTGCGGGCAGAGATTTGTCCCGATCACGTTCCTCCGCGATGCGCTCGATGGCGAGAGCATCGGCCGACAAAGGGTGCTGTGCGGCCAGTTTTCCAGCCATTCCCGCCAGAGTAAGTGAGAGCAATGCGAGAATCAACTGCCGTTGAGACTTCCCTTTTACCATGCCAATCCCGATCCTCCTTCCACGAGCCTGCATCATTGCGGATGTTATGGCAAGCAAAATATTCGTGGCGATCAATCAAACGGTGTCTATCCGGGCCGTGTGCGGGCTGGCTGATTGAAGTCAAAAAATTACTATCAATTGAACGTTTCAACTTCACGTGTGACATTACAAAAACACCCAACGACAATAAATTGTATTTCGCGGATGATAATCACTTATAAATGGCAATAAATTGTCATTCAAGAGATAACTGCATCATTACCATTATGTATTACTAAATTGCTGCATGTAAACGGACTATTTCAGTCTACAATCTCATGGTAGTACGTTTCCCGAATCGCAACGAAGAACTTCCCCAATTCCACGGCAACCTCAATTGAAAACTATGCAATAGTAGTTGACCCAAGCCATATAGCGGGTCTCTGATGAGAAGCGTTTATTGCGTATGGACTAAGAGAAGAAAGAATAATTCTGGCCGAGTGAAGAGAGGAGTATCTTTCCGGAGCGTTGTGCGCTGTTGAGTTACTCTGTCTTTCAGCTTTATCAAATGCGCTTGTCCGCGTAGGAGAACAGGACTGTCGACCTAGCCAAGTCTGTCGGCAATCAAGATAGGCGAGCAGTAAATTGCATATGCCGGCGCAAAGCAATGAGAGGCTTGGCAGGCGGAGTTTGGTTCTCATTCTGGGAGACTGCGCAACGAAAGAGAAAGGGGTGCTTTATGTCGAGTTTGCAGAAAATGCGCTGGGTAGCGGCAGGAGCGTGCAGCAGCCGGCGGGCGCTGTTGGGAACGGTGCTATTTCTGGCGGCCGGTAATCTGTGGATGAACGCCCAGGTCAGTGTTACTACCTGGCGCAATGACATCGCGCGGACCGGGCAGAACGTCAATGAGACCATCCTGAATCCAACCAATGTAAACCCCACGCAGTTTGGCAAACTCTTTTCGCAGGCCGTGGACGGATACGCGTACGCTCAGCCTCTCTATCTTCCAAATGTAACTATCGGCGGACAGTCGCACAATGTGGTGTTTGTTGCGACGGAGAATGACAGCGTGTATGCCTTCGATGCGGACAGCAACGGCGGCAGCAACGCCAGCCCTCTCTGGTTTGCCTCGATGCTTACCACGGCTCACGGCGCAGCGGCGGGCGCCACTCCTCCTTCATCGAATGTCATTGGCACCGATATAATTCCGCAGATGGGGATTACGGGAACGCCGGTGATTGATCCGGTGGGCGGTACGCTGTATGTTGTGAGCTTTACCGAGGAGGGCAGCAGTTTTTTTCTGCGGCTGCACGCTCTTGACGTGACTTCGGGAGCGGAGAAGTATGGCGGCCCGGTGGTGATTACCGCAACGGTTCCGGGCACCGGCAACGGCAGCACCGGCGGTACGCTTACGTTCGATCCCGAATGGGAGAACCAGCGGCCTGGGCTTCTGCTTCTGAATGGCATAGTCTATATCGCATTCGCAGCGCATGGCGACAACGGCCCGTGGCATGGATGGGTACTGGGATATAACGAACAGACACTGAAACAGACAGGCGCATTCTGCGCGTCACCGAACGGCGTTGGCGGGGGCATATGGATGGGCGGAGCCGGCCTGGCCGCCGATGTGCTTGATCCGGTCAATCATCCGTATGGCCGGATATTTCTGGCCACCGGCAATGGGGATTTTACGGCGACCACACCGTATGCGGCAGGCATGGACTTTGGAGACAGCATTATCAATCTGGACCTCACGAACGGCGTTCCGACGATTCAGGATGAGTTCACGCCAGCCGGCCAAGCTGAACTGGATCAGTGGGATATGGATCAGGCATCGGGCGGCGTTATGATTGTACCCACGCAGACTACGGGAAGTTATCCTTATCTGCTGGTGCAGACTGGAAAATCGGGCATAGAGTACCTGCTCAATCGCCAGAATTTAGGCGGATACAACACTGCCGGCGACCAGGTTGTTCAGGAACTGACGGGCGCAGTCGGAGACACGGGCGCATGGAGCACACCGGCCTATTGGAATGGAACTGTTTATTATTGGGGGCAGGTTGATACATTGAAGGCATTTCCGCTGGTGAATGGACTGCTAACCGGACCTAACGCGACCTCCTCTGAAAAATACGGCTATCCAGGCGCGAACCCGGTGGTGTCGGCCAACGGGAATACGCAGGGAATTGTCTGGAGCCTTGAGACCGATGGATATATGACATCTGGTCCTTCCGTTCTGATGGCCCACAGCGCAAGCAATGTGTCTACTACACTCTACTCAAGCAGCACAAATTCCTCGCGAGATAACCCCGGTCTTGCGGTCAAGTTCACGGTGCCGACGGTGGTAAACGGGAAAGTATATGTCGGTACGCAAAACCAGTTGAGCGTGTATGGATTGCTGAGTGGAGAGCAGTTGGCCTCGGATCCGGTGTTGAGTCCAGGAGCGGAGACTTTTAACGGCAGTCTTGCCGTGAGCATGACGGATGCAACATCGGGAGCGACGATCTACTATACTCTCGATGGCAGTACGCCAACCGTGGCCTCCGCGGTATACGCAGCCCCAATTACCATTACGGCTACAACTACGATTCAGGCCATAGCGAGCGCCCCTGGTTATCTGCAGAGCGGGGTAACGTCAGGAAGCTATGTCGACTCCTTGCAGGCAAGCACGCCGGTATTCAGTCCGGGCAGCAGCACCTCCACGCAATCCATTTCAGTGACCATCAGCGATTCTACTTCCGGTGCAACGATTTATTACACAACTAATGGGACGACGCCAACGACCGCTTCGACGCAGTACTCCGGAGCGATTACAGTGAGCGCCACCGAGACCCTGAATGCGATCGCAGTAGCTTCAGGATATGTGAACAGCGATGTGGCAAGCGCGACTTACACAATAGATACCGGACAAACAGGGATCAATTTCCCGCAAGGTTTTGCAGGAACCCAGGGAATCATGATTCTGAATGGCAGTACAGATCTCGACGACTCACGGCTGCAACTGACGACTGGAATGACGGGTGAAGCTGGATCGGCGTGGTATTACCAGCCGGTCAATATCCAGGCCTTTACGAGCAACTTCAGCTTCCAGTTATCGAATCCGGCCGGAGAGGGAATTACTTTTGCGATTCAAGGAGTGAGTAATACATCTCTTGGCTCCGCTGGAGCGGGGCTGGGATATCAGGGGATTTCCAATAGCGTCGCCATCAAGTTTGACCTTGTCAATGCGGCGGGTGAAGGGCCGGATTCTATCGGCCTGTATACAAATGGGGTCAGCCCTACCGTTCCCGCAATTGACTTGAGCACAACCGGCACCGACCTGCATAGCGATGATACCTTCGAAGTAAGCGTGACCTATAACGGCAGCATTCTATCGATGGTGATTACGGACATGATCACCGGAGCGGCGTATTCCACAAGCTGGACGGTGAATATTCCTTCGATTGTCGGCGGCGACACTGCTTATGTTGGATTTACCGGCGGAACGAGCGGACTTACTTCCAGCCAGAAGATTGAAACATGGGTCTATACGACCATTTCAAACGGCTCGCCGGTTACGACCTCTCCAATTTTCAGTCCCCCTGGCGGAGCGTATGCTACTGAACAGTCGGTGAGCATCAGCAGCGGGTCAGCGGGCGCGACGATCTATTACACTACGAACGGAACGACACCGACTACGTCATCGACGGTCTATAGCGCGCCTATCGCGGTGAGCGCCTCGGGAACATTGAAAGCGATCGCCGTTGCCTTCGGTTACAGTCCTAGCGCAGTCGGAATCGCGGCCTATAGTCTCGCTCCCATCCTGCCAGCGCCTGTTCTATCTCCGTCTCCGGGCACATACTCGGCAGCGCAGACGGTAACCATTACCGATGGCACTGCCGGAACCACCATTTATTACACAACCGACGGGACGACGCCAACAAACTCGTCTGACATTTATAGCGGGCCCATTGCCGTCAGCGCGAGTGAGACGGTACAGGCACTAGCGGGCGAAACAGGCTATAACAACAGCCCGGTTGCAGGCGGGACTTATACCATTGCAGCTCAATTGCCGATGCCGACGTTCTCATTGGCAGCGGGAACATATAGTAGTTCGCAGCCGGTAACGATCAGCGAAGCGATGGCGGGCGCAACGATCTACTACACAACCAACGGCACAACGCCTACTACGTCGTCTACCGTGTACAGCAGTGCAATTACAGTTAGCGCGACAGAAACGCTGGATGCTATCGCCGTCGAGGCGGGCTACACCAGCAGCGCGGTGGCTTCCGCGGCCTACACAATCAGCACGCCGGGCGTCACTTACATCAACTATCCCAGCGGCGGATTCACGGCCGGCAGCCTGTCACTGAACAATGGGCCGACGGTGACTGGCGGGGTGCTGGAACTAACCACCGCAGCAACGGGAGAAACTCGAAGCGCCTGGTTCACTACCGAGGTTCCGGTGCAGAGCTTCATTACCAATTTCACCTTTCAGCAAACTAACGCCTCGGCGGACGGAATGACATTTGCCATTCAGCGCAACAATATCTGGTCTCTGGGCGATCCCGGTGGCGGGTTGGGCTATGAGGGAATTGCCAATAGCGTCGCGGTGAAGTTCGACCTCTATAACAATGCTGGGGAGGGCGTCGATTCCACAGGGCTGTATATAGACGGCGCGATACCGACAGTGCCCGCGATCGATATGAGTTCCACGGGAATCAACTTGCACAGCGGAGACATCATGGCTGTGCAAATGGTCTATAACGGGACCACCTTGACCATGACGCTGACCGACACAGTGACCAAAGCCGCGGTGACGGAGGTCTTCACGGTAAATATTCCGAGTATTGTGGGAGGCAGTACGGCTTATGTCGGATTCACCGGCGCGACGGGCGGTGAGACCGCGACGCAGAATGTGCTGTCATGGTCGTTTGCGAGTCCAGCAGGAAATGTCGCATCTGCACCCACCTTCTCGCCCGCGGCTGGAACTTACACTGCGTCGCAATCCGTGACGATCAGCGACGCGACGGCGGGCACGAAGATCTACTACACGACCAACGGAGCGACGCCCACTACATCGTCTACTGTGTACAGCGGCCCGATCACAGTGAGTACAACGGAGACGCTGGAGGCTATTGCGGTCGAGGCGGGCTACACGAACAGCGCAGTGGCCACGGCGGCTTATACGATAGCTCCTCTGCTGCCCACACCCTCTTTCTCGCCCGCGGCCGGCACGTACGCCACATCACAGACGGTGACAATCAGCGATGCGACGGCTGGCACAACAATCTACTACACCACCAACGGAACCACGCCTACGACGAGTTCGCCGGTTTACTCCAGCGCGATCACAGTGAGCGCGCCGGAGACGATTGAAGCTATCGCCGTCGAGACGGGCTATACCAACAGCGCTATGGGAACCGCGGCGTACACTATTACTCCAGTGCTTCCCGCGCCCACGTTCTCGCCTGTGGCCGGGAGTTACTCGTCGTCGCAATCGGTGACGATCAGCGACTCGACGGCTGGCACAACGATCTACTACACGACTAACGGAACGACGCCCACTACATCATCTACCGTGTACAGCGGTGCGATCACAGTGAGCGCGACGGAGACGATTGAAGCTATAGCGGTGAAGACGGGCTTTACCAATAGCGCGGTGGCCACGGCGGTCTACACCATTGTTCCCGCGCTGCCTGCTCCTACGTTCTCGCCCGCCGCAGGAACTTACACAACAGCTCAGTCGGTGACAATCAGCGACGCGATGGCCGGCACAACTATTTACTACACCACCAATGGATCGACGCCCACAACCTCGTCCATCGTTTACAGTGGCGCGATCACGGTGAGTGCGACGGAGATGCTGGAGGCTATCGCGGTCGAGGCGGCCTATTCTAGCAGCGTAGTTGCCACTGCTGCATATACGATCGCTCCCGTGTTGCCTACGCCTACATTCTCGCCCGCAGCAGGCACATATACGACATCGCAATCAGTGACGATCAGCGATGCGACGGCGGGCACGACGATCTACTACACCACCAATGGAACAACGCCAACGACATCATCGGCGAAGTACAGCAGCGCAATCGCGGTGAGCGCGACGCAGATGCTGGAGGCCGTTGCGGTTGAGACGGGCTACACCAACAGCGCAGTGGCGACGGCGGCTTACACAATTATTCCGGTGTTACCCGCGCCCACCTTCTCTCCTGTGGCTGGAACGTACACGGCTTCACAGCTGGTGACGATCAGCGATGCAACGGCGGGCATGACAATCTACTACACCACCAACGGGGCGACGCCCACTACATCATCAACCGTGTACAGCGGTCCGATTACGGTGAGCGCAACGGAGACGCTGGCGGCTATTGCGGTAGAGGCGGGTTACACCAACAGTGCTGTGGCTACGGCGGCTTACACCATTGCACGGCTGCTTCCCGCGCCCACATTCACGCCGGCTGCGGGCACCTACGCCACATCACAGACGGTGACGATCAGCGATGCAACGGCGGGCACGACAATCTACTACACCACCAACGGGACGACGCCCACTACATCATCAACCATGTACAGCGGTCCGATTACGGTGAGCGCGACGGAGACGATTGAAGCTATCGCGGTCGAGACTGGGTACACCAGCAGCAGCGTTGTCATGGCGGCGTACACCATCGGAGCGGTGACAACTTACATCAACTACCCCAGCGGCGGATTCACGGGCAGCGCCCTGTCGCTGAACTATGGCGCATCGGTGACCGGCGGTTTGCTGCAACTGACCGACGGAGGGGCGGACGAAGAGCGATCCGCGTGGTTTACAACCAAGGTTCCGGTACAAGCCTTCACAACCAACTTCACCTTCCAGTTGTCGAATGCCTCGGCAGACGGAATGACCTTTGCGATTCAAGGCGACAACATCTGGGAGTTGGGCGATCCCGGTGGCGGATTGGGCTATCAGGGAATTTCCAACAGCGTGGCAGTGAAGTTCGACCTTTACAACAACGCCGGCGAGGGCAACGACTCCACCGGGCTGTATACCGACGGCGCAGCGCCGACGGTGCCGGCTGTGGATTTGAGTTCGACGGGGATTAACTTGCACAGCGGGGACACGATGGCCGTGCAAATGGTTTATAACGGAACCACACTGACCATGACGCTGACCGACACAGTGACCAATGCCGCTGCGACGGAGGTGTTCACGGTGAATATTCCCAGCGTTGTGGGAAGCGATACGGCCTATGTCGGATTCACCGGCTCGACGGGAGGTGAGACCGCGACGCAGAATGTGCTGTCGTGGACATATGCCGCGCCATAGTTTGTCTGAAATAATGCCGGTCCAGACCTACGTATGGACCGGCATCGAATTCGCCCCACTCCCAGGATTAGAAGATATTTGTGAGGCGAAGGTTAAAGTTTCTTGATGGACCAATGGCATTGCCGGAAAATAGACCGCCATAATCAATCACATTCAGTACATTATTGAGGTTTTGTCCATCCGCCTGAAAGCGTATCTTCATGCGGCCAGATCTAAAGATTTCCGCGCCCAGGGAAGCGTTTGTTTGAAACGCTGGATAGATTCGACTACGAGCGAAGTTGATGCGATTCAGGACCTGTTGAGCGTATTCGGCAAGCACCGTGGTCGGATCGCCGTCAAAGTCGAAGGGCAGGCCAGAATCATATTGCACTCCGAATGCGGTCCAGATGCGCGATGTTGCCTGATAGCGGACGCGTGCGCGAACAGTATTGCGCTGATCCTGAGAATCCTGAAGAGTGTTGACCTCAACCACGCCACCCATCTTCCGGCCATACTCCGCAGGAATGCCGGCGGTATAGATGTTCATCTATTCGAGATCATCCGCTTCAATCTCCGGTCCGAAGCTGGGAGAGCGATTGTCGGTCAGGGGTATGCCATCCACAACAAACTGCGTCTGATACTCCGAGCCGCGGGGATGCAACACGGCATTGCCTTCATAGAGCCAGCCCGGCTGCGAGTTTACCAAATTCTGAAGGTCGCGGCCGGGAATTGAACTGAGCCGGTTTTGGATGAATTCCGATCCAACCTGACTTACGGCACCTGCCTGATCTGGATCGTAAAGAATATTGGTGGCAAGAACAAAGATCGACTCATTCACCTGAGGCAGTTGGAGTTGAATCCTCAATGCAGCTGGCAACGATGAGCGAATCTCGATAGATCTGAATTCAGCAGCGAAGCCCGGTTGCTCTATTTCAATCTGGTATCTTCCGAATTGAAGGCGCTGCACGTCCAGATATCCCTGGTTGCTGGTTGCAAGAGCATTTCGATATTGTTTGCTCTACTGACGATCAGAACCGTTGTTTTCACGCCCAGACCGGCGGGATCGACCACATTGAGACGCAATTCTCCTTGATTCGTCTGACAAAGCAGCGGCATGGCGAAGAAGAGGAAGAGAATTGAGTATTTTTTCATAAAGTGGCGACCTCTGTGATATGGCTGTCGAAAGGAATGTTGAACAAAAACGCGGAAGATGCACTCAATAGATGAAAGTACTCAAGCGAATACTCCCGTCAGACTCGATTGCAGAACCGGCTATCTTAGCGATTTCTGACGCCGCGCAATCAGTGCGACTATCGGAGATTGAATGCACGCTCATAATTATCTTTTATAGTGTTGCGGCCCGATCTTATGTAATACACACTCTTTTCTTATAGTGCAGACCGCTTCAATAGGCTAACCTATTTCCATGAGTGCGATATTCCTTTTGCCCGGCCTGCTTTCGCTTTATCTTGTGATCCGAGGGCGTATCGAGACGGCGTTTCTGTCTGTCTACCTGCCCGTTCTTTTGTTGCTGCCTGACGGATATGGGCTCAAGTTTCCGCATTTGCCGGCAATCTCCGCGGCCCAGTCGGCGCTGATCCCGATTGGCGCTGTAGCGCTGTATCGTCTTGCGCGCAAGGGCCTTCCCTCGCTGATGGACATTCTGGTGGGCTTGTTCATAGTGAGTATTACCGCAAGCGAGGTACTTCGCGAGCGTGTTATGAACGATGGCATCTTTGCTGCCCTGATCTCCTTCATATCCATCTTCCTCGCGTATGCGGCAGGGCGCACAATGATTGAGCCCGGACTCCGCCTGGTTACTGTCCGGCGCATTGTGATTCTGATGCTATTGGTGGCTCCCATCGGCTTGTACGACTGGCGAATGGGACAGAGCATCTATGGTGTGATAGGACAAAGGGTCTTCAAGCTTGACAGTGTCCAGGCATTCATTCAACTCAGGTCAGGGCACGGAAGACTGGTGGCGTCCTTCAATGATGCCGAGTTGGCGGGAATAGCATTTGGGATGGCCGCAACTCTGAATGTGTGGCTGGTCTATCTGCGCAAATGGCGTTCGACCGTGAATCTCGGAAAGCCGCTAGACTGGCTTGAGCAGTATCACATTCCAGGCCTTTTGCTGTTGCTATGCGTTTATTTTACGCAATCACGCGGGCCTTTACTTGCCGTGGCAGTCGGGTATCTTATTCTTCAAATTCCTAAATTCAAGAATAAAATACTTGGAACTGTTATGGTGGCCATTGTGATTGCCGTGTCTGCCGCCGGCGCATACCAGTACTTTTCCCGCTATACAAACATCACCGATCCAGGCGCGGTTGTGAATGAGCAGCAGGGAAGCGCACTGTACAGGCGCCAAATGAATGAACTCTACAAACCCATAGTGAAACAGGGCGGCTTCCTCGGCTGGGGCATTCTGAGCCGTCCAGTCCTTCCCGGCATGTTCTCTGTAGATAATGAGTTTCTGCTCGTTCATATCGCTTATGGAAACGCTGGGTATTTTCTCTTTATACTCATCGCCGCGGAAACTTTTCGGCGACTGAACGCGCGCGCGTGGAAACTGCAGGAGAGGGAAGATCAAGCCTTCGCCGTTGCTCTCCTGGCGGCAATGGCGGTGTTTTGGATATCGATTACCACGGTGTATATGGGAGAACAATTGCCGCAGATAGCCTTCCTTTTGATTGGTTGGAGTCAGTCCGTCCTGCCGGTTTCCACGGCGCCGGCGGTCGCGTCGGAAGACGTGGTGCGCTCCCGGTTCACTTTCAGACGGATACTCCGTTAGGCGCAAATACCAGCCTGCTCCACGACGTGGAATTGGTCTTCACGCGCCTACGGTTTAGGTTGAAACATATGAAGAGTACATACAACCTGTTGAATTAATTCATCGAATTGTTATGCAGTTAGTTCATTGTGAAGTTCAAACTGGTTGTGCTATGGTCATTGGAAGCAGAAGATTAAACCATAAAATATTTGTGACATGCATCACGGCACTAGGAAGCCCTGCGGAAATTAAGATTGCACAGTTATATCTACGTTCCGGCAACTAGCTTAATCACTATGACTTACAGCTTACCGATCTGCTGTTTCCGCCACTATTATCAAAAATAGGTTTCAGTTGCGGAATCAACTGTGATGCACATCACTGTCTCGAAAATAGCCGCGTCGCAATATGCAGAC
>Ga0224557_1002111_pt1 | contig 17584 bp, 18 predicted proteins | sample 714S31014metaG_FD_180677 | JGI IMG/M metagenome (GOLD analysis project Ga0224557, IMG submission 180677) | Peat soil microbial communities from Stordalen Mire, Sweden - 717 S3 10-14 | ecosystem: Environmental > Terrestrial > Soil > Wetlands > Peat | place: Sweden: Norrbotten County, Stordalen...
CCCGGTCACCGGCAGGGGCACGGTCTTCCGTCAGGGCTCGAAGCCCGGGAGGAAAAAGTGCTCACCTGCCGGCGGCCACCACATCCGGAGTCTGCCAGACGGCGGGCTCCCTGAGACTCATTAGGAGGAACCGCCCTCGCCCGCCGGGGCCGCGGACCGTGGAACCGCGCGCCAGACCCGCCGCGACACGCGGGCAGCAGCCATGACCTCACCCCGGCAACGCCATCACGGAAACGGACTCAGGAACAGACACGGAAACACGAGGACAGAAACACCTCTCGACAACCTAAACACCTAAAGTCCGTGGTGTTGCGGCCGGGGGTGGCCGAGCTTCCTGTCCTCCAGGAAATCGAGCAGGCGGCTGGGCAGATATTCTGCGCATCGGCATGCCCGAGATCGCCCAGTACGAGCCGTACCCACTGCCGATGATGGCGTCCCAGGTCGGGGAGGTATACCGACTGCTGGAGGACGATGGCCCCCACCGTGCTCCCGATCCGCCATCGCTACTGCCCCGGCAACCTGCCCATGTCCCCGACCCCACCCTGTCCGCGGCGGAAGCGGACGACTTCACCCGAAGCGCTGATGTATCAATATGCGGGTCGGCCGCTGGCGCGTTGGACCATCAGCGGGGGCGGCCAGGTGGCCAACGACACGAAGCCCGGTTGATAACCGCTCGCCGACCTGCCGTTAGGGTGTCCGGGCAGCCCGTCGTGGTTTCTGCGTGCCGGCCTGTACGGCCCTGACCGGCGCTTCGGGACATCGTTCACCTGACCCTGTCAGCAATCGTGACCCGGCTATTCATGTCATTACGCCCCTTGTCATCTGGTCGCGCGACGTGGTCGTCCGTCACGTACGTACGCTCAACCACGTCCTGTCCCGAGCTGATCGACAATCATGACCAGGCGCTCGTCGTAGAAGTCTGGGCGCAGCCTGCCGGCCTGGGAGAGTGTCGCCAGGCCATGAAGAGCGCTCCAGACGACTTCGGTGACCGTTTCCAGGTCGCGGTCGCCAGCCAACGGCGCCAGCGCCTCACGTAGCTCGGCAAAGCCCGCATGCAACGGAGCAGGCGTGTCAGATTGCGCGAACGTCAGATCGACCGTCAGGGTAAACATGGCCTCGTAGAGGGCAGGGTTCGCTCGCGCAAACTCCATATAAGCGCTGGCGACCGCTCGCGGCTCGGCGTCAGGTGAACCGGCCGTCTTGCGGGCGTTGCGCAAGGTGGCGGACAGTTCGCCGAACCCCCCGAGGGCCACCGCGCTCACGATCGCGTCTTTCCCCTCGAAGTGGCTATAGAGGACCGGCTGGCTGTACTCGATGCAATCGGCCAATCGGCGGGTGGTTACGGACTCCCAGCCTTCCGCCTCAGCCAGCTCGCGAGCGGCGTTGACGATGACCTGGCGCCGCTGGGCTCGCTCGCGGTCTCGACGTTCCTGACGGGTCACGCCCCGAGCCTAGCATTGCTAGAAGAACTAGCGCCTTGACACTCAACGCTAGAAATACTAGCGTTGATAGAAAGCTGGTCCCTACCGGAAGATCCCGAAGCGCCTCGATCCGGCTCGCCCTCGCGAGCTCAAGTTGCGGCGTGACGACAACCATCGGAGAGGCCCTGGTGAAGGTCGGGCCTCGATTTCCGGCAATCAAAGGAGAACCACCATGACAGGCAGCCAAACTGATGGACGCACGCTTGCGGCGCGTTACCTAAAGGGTTTGAACGACCACGATCCCGATGCCGTCGACGGCTTTGTGGCTGTCGACTACATCAACCACAACCCGTTCGTGAAAGACGGGCGAGAAGCTAACCGCGCCTTCTGGTCCAGTTTTTTCATGGCATTTCCAGACATCGAAGCGACAATGGACGATCTAGTGGTGGCCGGAGATCGCGTCGTTGGACGATTCACCTACCGAGGCACTCACGCTGGTTCCTTCTACGGAATGCCTCCGACCGGGAACCCAATCGAGATGCGTTCCATCGACATCTGGCGAACCGAGAACGGCGAGTTCGTGGAGCACTGGGACGAGCTCAACCTCCTCGACCTCTTCCAGCAGATCGGCATGATTCCCACGTTCAACCTCGGAGCTACCGAGAGCACGACGTGACAGTGCTCGGCCAGATGCTCATCGCGACGTCCGTGCTCGCCTGCGGGATCATTTACGGAACAGACGTATTCTCGGCGATCGTTCTGCGTCCCGCACTGGCCATAGTGGACAACCGGACCCTTGAGGCTTATGCAAAACCTCGATCATTACTATTAATAGAGTAGATTTCAAGAATGTTGAGAAAGCTGGCGACACTCCGTGTCAGATAATAGGCAACGGCCTCTCTGCCCGATAGAAAGGAGGTTCTCACACACACCTTCCAAAACGGAGAAGCCGTTGCGCTGCTATCGTATGTCAGGCCTGACCTGTGAGCAACTCGACGAACTCGAAGTACGCGTCACCGAATTGCTCGAAGAGCCCTGGGTTAAAGCATCTGGGCGTCCGCGAGAGCTTACCTTGCTCGAAGCACTTATCGTGGCCTGCGGATACGAACGCAAGTAAACATTCAGCCCATGTACGCGGGGTGAATGTTTACTCTAAAAGGCCACCGGACTGCCCAAAGGCGGGGCGGTTTGAATTACCCACCCCGCCTTTGCATTAGGCGTCAACGGCGCTATTCCATGAAGAGTCACGCCTGACCAGAGGTCCGGCCGCGCGTTCTAGTACCAGTTGTACCAGCCGAACGCGGTCCCGTAGGTGTCCACATAGAACCGCTGACCGTAATCCCATTCATAGTTGATGCCAACCTCTGACTCTTTGGCGGTGCCGTCATCCCCGAACTGCATGCCATCAACACCGAACGACGGCAGGTAGGCGCCACCGTTGTCGAAGAAGCCATGCCAGGTGCACTGGTTGGACGGGCCCTCAGCGGCAGCATTGCAGAAGACGCCCCATTGGTAGACGTAAGTCCCGTTGTAGACCCCCCAAGCCTCCAGCTGGGTGTTCCACGCGCGACATCCGTCAAGAGGCGAGCATTGCGTAGCGTAGGCATGGAACTGGGTATAGGAGGCGCTGGCTGCCGCCATCGCGGCGGGGGATGCCTTTGCCCCGTTCGCAGTGATGAACCGCGTTCCGGGTGGCAGGGGCTGCCTGATGTCGAGGATGTAATCCCGCACCTGGCAATTGGGGACCGCGCCTGGATGCTGCTGGTTCAGCGCCTTGCAGGCGGCGGGAGGGAGTGTCTCGAGCCGCGTCGTGGCGCGCGGGTCCTGCCAGATCCGGGCGATGGTTTTCGGGTGCCATCCCGCCGGGGGGATGGGGATAACGCGCGATACCGCAGGCCGGGGGGTTGATGCGGCCGAGGCCGGAGCGACCGCCGCGGCGGAGCCGATGGCCGTGAGGAAGGTCACCGCCCCAATAAGCACGGCCAGCCGTAGTGGTCTCGGTCTCTTATTACTTTTCTGCATCCTGAGCCCCTATCGGGTCATTTGGCAAGGCATTTTATCGAGTTTAGAGCGGGGCAACGGCTGACCACCAGGAAGTTTGACCGGCAATCTGACCGGCAATCTGACCGGCAGTTTACGGCGGCAGGCCAGGCCACGGCTCTCCGGTTCCTACATAGTTGGCGACTAGTGGTACCGACCAAAAGCGGTGGTTTTCGCCGCCCCTGGGCACAGCGGGCGAGGAGGCTGATGGGAGGCCAGGCGCCGACCATTCGGGTAAGGACGCGCCGTAAACATTCACCCCGGCCAAAACCGCGCCACCATCACCCACCGTCAACCGGGGTGAATGTTTACCTCAAGACCTGGCGGATTCTCTTTACCGACTACAGAAGGCCGCTTGGAACGTTCGCTTCCTCGTTCCGGACCGCAATCGGCCTCTACTTCTTCAAAGAGAGTTTTGCATAAGCCACATGAGCTCACGACGTGGCTGGGGCGAGGACGGGATCTTCTTCGAGCACGATGCCCAGTGCCGCGACAGCGAAAGGCACCGGCATTGTGAGGGCCGGTGGCGGGGAGTGGTCAGCCTCGGATTCGGCGCAGACGGGAAACAGATCCGGCGCAAGGTCTCCGGCAAGACCAAGGCCATGCGGCTACGCGCGCGGCCGGCCGACGTCCGGATCTGCCGAATAGCGGGCGTTGCGTGCCCGCATACTTAAGTGCTGTCTGGATATCGCTAACAGCGCGGCGATCGCCAATGCAGCTTCGTAATTCAAATTGTGCTTTAGTCGCAGTCGAATATTTTGCGGCCGCCGTATGGTCGGCTTTGCGGCTGGCACGGGCTAGTCTGCAGGTGCAGCGCGAACCATCCGGATGTCCGGTTTCGTCGCCTGCCTGAAGGGCGGGGCCGATAGGCGCCGACGGCTCGATTCACTGCCGGTGGTGCCGGGTGACTGGCCGATGCGCTGTGAGGTGGTGGGTGTGGCAGTCACGGAGCGCCTGGACCGGTTCCAGCGGAAGCACCCGTGGGCGGGCTTCCCGCTCGCGGTGGTCTACAAGTACTTCGACGACTTTGGTGCCTACCTGGCGGCGCTGCTCACCTACTACGGGTTTGTTTCGCTGTTCCCGCTCCTGCTGCTCGCCTCGACGATCCTGGGCATCGTGCTGTCGGGTGACCCGAGGCTGCAGCAAGAGGTGCTTACATCGGCGCTGCACCAGTTTCCGGTGATCGGCGGGGATCTAGCCCGGCCGAAGCGCCTTGGCGGCGGCCCAGTCGGCCTCGTCGTGGGAATCGCCGGGTCCCTCTACGGCGGGCTGGGAGTCGCGCAGGCCTTTCAGTATGCGACCAACACCATGTGGGCAGTGCCTCGCAACAACCGGCCGAACCCCTTCAAGGCCCGCGGCCGCAGCCTCCTCCTGCTGGCCACTGCCGGACTGGCCGTCCTGGCCACCACCGCTTTGTCTATCGCGGGCGGCGGCGGAGCCGGGGCGCTCGGGACAGCAGGCAGGTCCCTCGCGCTGGCAGCGGCCGTGGTGATCAACATCGCCGTGGCCGTATTCGCGTTCCGTTATGCGCCGGCGCGGCGGCTATCGGTGCGCGACGTCGCGCCGGGCGCGATAGCCGCGGCGGTGATCTGGCAGTTGCTGCAATCCTTCGGGGTTATCTACGTCCGGCATGTGGTCGAGCACGCCAGCGCCACGAACGCGGTATTCGCCCTCGTCCTCGGCCTGCTCGCGTTCCTGTACATCACGGCCACGGCCGTCCTGCTCTGCGCGGAGATCAACGTCGTGCACGTTAATCACCTGCACCCCAGGTCACTGCTTACCCCCTTCACCGACAACGTCACTCTGACAGCCGCCGACCGGCACGCGTACTCTCGCCAGGCTAAAGCCCAGCGCAGCAAGGGCTTCGAACACGTCGACGTCAACTTTGACCAGCCATCATCTGAACCGGTCCACGACGATCCCAGCCTGTAAACAAAGGCGCCGGATTATTTCAGGCAAGCCACCGACAGAACGTTCCTATCCGCGCGGCCACCAGCACGGTAATTCGTCATCAATGGTCATCCAGAACGGCGGGCCGACACGGTCACCAAGGGATCTTCGGATCGCTGGCTGCCAGGCTATCGTCAAACGCTTCGCAGTCCGACCTGCATGTTTATACACCGCCGCCTTGAGGGCGAACACCCGCTAGCCAGAGGCGCGGATGGCTTGGATCGTGGATCTGTCAGAACGGGGTGTGCTGGAGCCAGTGCGTGAGCAGGGCCTGCTGGCCGAGGATTTCCACGCCGGGAGTCGAGGGCGGCAGGCGGCGTGTCAGCACGAGGAGCAGGTCAGCCGCGGGTCCGCGGACGGCGACGTCGGCTTTGCCGTGGCCGTGCCGGACGGTGATGCCGGACGGGGTCCGCGTGATCAGCCACTCGCCGGCGCCGGGCAGCTCGGGGTCGGTGGCGTGGAAGTGGAGGCTCTGGCCGTCCCCGCGCAGCTCCCGTGCCGGGCCGGCTGTGCCAGCGGCGATGAGGCCGAGCCATTCGTCGACGCCGTCCGCAGCGAGGCCAGGGGCCAGATCGACGTCCCGCCCGGCGGCGAGCTGGGCGTCGGCTAGATGCACGGCGGCCTCATGGGCCCGGCGGCGCGTCCAGAAGCTGGCCGGGCGCATTCCGGTCATCGTCCACACCAGGTCGCTGCCCGCGGCCGCGACGGCCTCGATGACCTGATCCGCGCCCGCGTTCAGCCAGGAGGCGTGCCGCACCGGGTCCTCCGGCAGCCTCCCGTCTGCTACCTCACGCATCGGCACTGGCGCGGTCGCGCAGGTTGCAACGATCTGGGCCGCCCACCGGTGGCCGCGGCCGACGTGGGTGGCCAGCTGCCGGAATGTCCATCCCGGGCAGGTCGGTACCGGCCGGTCCAGGTCACCGTCGATGACCCAGGCCAGTTCCGCCGTGCAGGCGCGCAACCCGGCAGAGAAGCGGTCATCCCCGAGCGCATGCATCAGCGTCCTCCTCATAGCGGAACCGCACGGCACAAGTACAACCCCGGAAATGCACCCTACCCGCGGGCCGGCTGCAGCGCCGGAACGAATTCGCGCATATGCCGCTGATCGAGTCCTTGTCTTCGGCAGACGGGCGAGTGAGGCGGCGCCAAGCGGCGGTCCGGGCTGCCGCCACGCAGTGACGGTCGCCACCGGGGCGCACATCCTGTGGCGCGCCTCGGCGGCCTTCGCCCTGAAGCCGGTGAAAGTCCTGGCCGACGGCACCTACCTGGCGGAACTGAGGCCCCCCCGCAAGGGCGACGGCCCCGTCATCACAGTCCGCGTCATCGAGTACACCGTGCACACCGCCACGGAAGACGGCACCGCGGAATCCTCGGAGGTGTTCGCCCTGGTCACCGACCTCCTGGACACCGAGGAGCACCCGGCGCTCGACCTGGCGTGCTGCTATCCGGACCGATGGGGCTGCGAGACCGTCATCGGCCGGCACAAGACCGACATGGGCGATGGCCAGCCCGTGCTGCGCTCCGGCGACCCCGAGGGCGTCATGCAAGAGATGTGGGCGCTGTTCGCCGTCTACCAGGCACTCTGCAAGCTCATCGGCATCGGCGTGAGCGCGGCGGGCTCCGGCCGCCTGCGCCGCCACGTCACTACGGCGCACAGGGCGGCCGCCACCGCCATCGAAGACCTCACCGGGCGCAGTGCCGGAACCTGGGAAGAAGACGAAGACGGCGTCGGCGACCCGTACCGGACGGCACACCTGAGTCAGGCCGGCACCGAGATCAACGCCTAACGCAGCCCCAGCCGCCAACAGTGCAGAGGACCGCGGTCAGCTGTGCGAGACGACCGCGGACGCCCTGCTGTCGGCCAGCCGGGCCCGGTGACCAGCTCGTGGTGACCAAGCTCGACCGCCTCGGCCGGTCGCTGGAGCACCTCATCAGACTTGCCCGCCACCTCCAGGAGCATCAGGAGCATGGTGTCGACCTGGTGGTGCCCGGCCAGGGCACCGGCCCTCCACCGCCGTGGGCCGGATGTTCTTCCAGATCCTCGGCGCGATCGCCGAGTTCGAGCACGCCCTGATGTCAGAGCGCACGATGGACGGACTGGCCGCCGCCTGGGCGCGTGGGCGCACCGGCGGGCAGGAACCCGAGCTCACCCTGCGGCAGGCCCGCATCGCGCGGGAGATGTATGAGTCCGGCGAGTACACCGTGCAGCAGATCGCCAGCGAGTTCGGCGTTACCCGTCCCGCCATCTACCGCCACGTCCTCCCGATCCCGTTCGAGTCACGATGAGACAACCCCGCCCTCGACTCCGCGTCAGCCCGCCTCCCACAGCCTCACCGTCTTGTCGGTGCCATAGCTGGCCAGCAGTCGCCCGTCCGGGCTGAATCTCACCCCGAGCACCTGGCCCTGGTGGCCGGTGAGGTCCGTGACCAAGTGTCCTGGACCGGTGTTATCCAGCCACCACACCGTTGGGGGCTGAGGGCTAGCGGCAGCCAGCCGCCCGTCCGGGCTGAACGCCACCGCGGAGACCTGAGCACCGGCGCCGCGGGAGGCGATGCTCCCGAAGGTACGTGCGGATGTCTGGACAGGGTGCGCCGGATCGGTAACATCCCACAACGCGATGGCTCCTTCTGATGACGACGAGTACTGGCTTGCCACGCTCCACCCGCTGCCCGCCGCCAGCGACCGCCCGTCCGGGCTGAACGCCACTGCCCTGACCGTGTGAACTGGACGGCCGCTGCCGGTGTAGGTGCGGAACAGTTGAACGGTGGCGGCTTGGGCGGGGTGCGCCAGGCCGGTGACATCCCACAGCACCACCGTGTTCTTGGCGCCGGTGGCCAGCAGCCGCCCGTCCGGGCTGAACCCCATCGCGCCGGCAAGACCCGCCCGTCCGTGATGGGTAAGAGTGGCCCGCTGGGCGGGGTGCGCCAAGTCGGTGACATCCCACAGGACCACGGTCTTGTCACAGTGGCAGGCAAGCGACCGCCCGTCCGGGCTGAAATCCACCTCCCGGACACAAGCGAGGGCCTGGTTGATCACCACTCCCGCCACCGCCGCCGCTTTCGGGTGGGAGCGGGGATGGCTGAGGACGGCCCGCCGGGCCGGGTGCGCCGGGACGCTGACATCCCACAGGACCACGGTCCTGCCGCAGCCGGCCGCCAGCAACTGCCCGTCCGGGCTGAACCTCACCACGTTCACTGCCGTGTCATGACCGGAAAGGGTGGCGGCCAGGCTCGGTGATACGGGCGTGGGCGGTCGCCGCTTCAGGAAACGCATGACGCGAGTCTCCCGCACCCCCCGCACTCAAGGAAGGCGGCAGGGTGTGCAGACGACCTCGGACATCCGTGCACCGACCTCGAACACTGACAAGGTCGGCGTGGGCTGCATGGGACCGATCGTCCCATAAACCGTCTCGGAACCAGCGGATCAACCCTCGGTTTCGGGATGGGTTTCGGGACGGGCTGACCTGGGCGTTTCCGGCGCCCGGTCGGCCCTCCCGTATTCGAGCGATTCCGGGACGGGCCGTCTCGGTAGTCCGGGCGGCGGGACCGGCACCGGCCAGTTGATACCGCGTCAGCGGCGCCGCCGCGGCGCCTCAGCGCTCACCCCGAAGTACTTCACCGAGCAAGCGGTGTATCGGCGGGGGAACAAGCGACCGCGTTCACCTATTGAGCGGCGGGGCGCTGTAAGCGAACGGAAAGGTTCGGCTTCTTAGCTTGGCGCCATGAGCATAGCGCTGATCGCAGGGAGGGGATCACGATGAGCTGGTCATCACGCTGCGGCGCACGACCTGTCCACCGGACACCACCTGGGCGTCGCCAAGGCGCTCACCCTGCTCGGCAGCCGGTAACGGACGGCACCGTGCCAGCCCCGTACCGGAGCGGCGGCGCCTGTCCGTCAGGTGAGGCAAAGAACTTCGCTGACGCCGAATCATGAGGAGCAGCAGATGGATTGGAACCTGTTCGGCTGTGCCCGCCGAGGGCACGTGACCTACGCGCCGGACGAACCGCAGCTGCGGGACCGGCTGATGGCCCCGACCGCGGGCGGAACGGCCTGGCGGTGCCTGCGCTGCGGCGTGTTCGTGGCCGGCGGGCCGCGCGGCGGCGGCCTGGCCGCGGCGGCGCCGCTGATCCGCCGGGGCAAGGAACTGCGCAGCGAACTGATCCTGCGCGTGTTCGCGGTGGAGCGGTTCCTCCGCTTCCTGATCGTGGGCGGCGCGGCCTACGGGGCGTGGCGGTTCACGTCCGACCGGGCCGGGATCCAGCGGGCCTACGACCATGCCCTGCCCGCCATCCGTGCCCTGTACCAGGATCTCGGCTTCAACGTCAGCCACTCCAAGCTGCTCGGGCTGGTCCACCATGCGTTCGCGCTCAGCCCGCGCTGGCTCACCCTGCTGGCCGCCGGGCTGGCCGTGTATGCCCTGATCGAGCTGGCCGAAGCCGTCGGGCTGTGGCTGGGCCAGCGGTGGGGCGAGTACGTTGCCGCAGCGGCGACCTCGATCTTCCTGCCGCTCGAGATCTACGACCTGACCGGGAAGATCACCGGGCTGCGCATCGCGGCGCTCGTGATCAACCTGCTGCTGGTCACCTACCTGGTCTGGACCAGGCGGCTGTTCGGCGTCCGCGGCGGCAAGACTGCCTACGAAGCGAGATTGCGCTCCGCGTCGATCATCGAGGAGGAGCAGGCCGCGCTCACCGCGGCGGGGAAGGCCATGGCCCGGCTCGAGGAGCGCGCCGACGCGGCCTTCCCGGACCCACCGCTGACCGGTCCGGCGACCGAGCCGGCCGAGGTGCACTCAACGCCCGCCACCACATCCGAGGCACCGGAGGAAGACCGTGAGAAGCTCCACGCGTGACACGCTGCCCGCCCAGGTACCCGCCGGCCAGGTCGCGAGCGAGGCACCGGCCGCCGGGAACGCCCGGCCCACCGCCCTGACCGCCAGGCTCGCCGCCCTGGCCCGGCTCACCGCTGAGGTCGTGATGGCGATCCTCGGGTGTCCACCGTTCTGACCGCGCACGCAGCTGGCCGCGCGACAACCGGGATCCGGGGGATCATAGATCATGCGCGTGCTGGTGGTCGAGGACGAGCGGGACACCGCCGAGGCCCTGTCGTGGGGGCTGACGGCCGAGGGCTACGTCGTCGACGTGGCCGGCAACGGCGTCGACGGGCTGTGGAAGGCGACTGAGAACGCTTACGACGTCATCGTCCTGGACGTGATGCTGCCCGGCCTGGACGGCTACCAGGTGGCCACGCGGCTGCGCGAGGCGGGCCGGTGGACGCCCATCCTGATGCTCACCGCGATGGACGACGACCTGGACCACGCCGAGGGGCTGGACAGCGGAGCGGACGACTACCTGCCCAAGCCGTTCTCCTACCCGGTGCTGCTCGCGCACCTGCGCTCGCTGACCCGCCGTACGCTGGGCGCCCGGCCGGCGGTGCTGTCCGCGGCGGGCCTGGTGCTGGATCCGGCCGGCCGCACCGCCACCCGGGACGGGGTCCCGCTGGACCTGACCAGCCGGGAGGCCGCGGTGCTGGAGTATCTGCTGCGGCGCAAGGGACATGTGGTGTCCAAGACCGAGCTGCTCGAGCACTGCTGGGACGTCAACTTCGACGGCGAGCCGGCCGTCGCGGAGGTTCTCATGCACCGGCTGCGGCGCAAGATCGAGCGACCCGGGCGGCCGCCGGCGATCCAGACCGTGCGCGGCCAGGGTTACATTATCCGGGACGAGGCATGACCGCGGGCGCCGGCCGCGTGAGCGCGCAGCCCCGGGGCTGGCGGCGCCTGGTACGCCGGGCTGACCCCGGCACGGTGCGCGCCCGCGTCACCGCGATGGCCGGCCTGGCGCTCACCGCGGCGGTGGTGCTGGGGCTGGTGGTGATGTACTGGCTGCAGCTGAACTCCGCCGACCGCACGATACAAGGCGAGCTGCGCACCTACGCCGCCCAGATCAAGCAGTCCGCGGCCAGCTGGCACGGGACCCGGATGCTACCCCCTTCGGTCCTCGACTCGACCGCGAAGGCGCAGGTCCTCGCGCTGGACGGCACCGTGCTGGCCGGTTACCCGCGGAACCTGGCTCACCTGCCCGCGCTCTACACGCTCCCGCCGGGCTCGGCTACGCCGGTCCGGCAGCCGGCCGCGGGCCTCGCCGGGCTGCCCAGCGATCTGTCTGTCTGGGGCGAGCACACCACGGTCGGCGGCCAGCGGCTCACCATCATCACCATTACCGGCACCTACCTGCGCAGCCAGGTCAACCAGACGTTCGCCCGGCTGCTGATCATCGGCGTGCCGTTCCTGCTGGTGCTGGCCTGCGGCACGGTGTGGCTGGTCGTCGGGCGCGCGCTGCGCCCGGTGGAGCAGATCCGCGGCGCGGTCACCGCGATCACCAGCGCCGACCTGTCGCTGCGTGTCCCTGAGCCCGGCACCGACGACGAGATCGGCCGCCTGGCCAGCACGATGAACGACATGCTGGCCCGGCTGGAGGACTCGGCGGCCCGGCAGCGGCGTTTCGTGGCCGACGCCTCGCACGAGCTGCGCAGCCCGCTGACCGCGATCCGCACCGGGCTGGAGGTGGGCCTGTCCCACCCGGACCGCGCGCCGTGGCCGGAGATCGCGGGCCGGGCCGTGCGGCAGTCGCAGCGCCTGGAGCAGCTCATCGCCGAGCTGCTGGTGCTGGCCAAGGCCGACGCGCTCCGGCTGGCGGCGCGCCGCCAGCCGGTGGACCTGGCCGCGCTGCTGGCCGACCTCGCCGCCGCCACCCCGGCGCCGGGCGTCAGCATCGACCTCTCCGTTGCGCCCGGGACGGCCACGACCGGGAATCCGGAGGACCTGTCGCGGATGTTCCGCAACCTGCTGGACAACGCGATCCGGTACGCCCGCCACCGGGTGCTCATCACCGCCGCCGCCAGGCCGGAGGGCATCGTGGTCGAGATCGCCGACGACGGCCCCGGCATCCCGGAGGAGGAGCGGGAGCGGGTGTTCGGCCGGTTCGTCCGGCTGGACGCCAGCCGGGAGCAGGCCAGCGGGTCAGCCGGGCTCGGGCTGGCCATCGCCCGGGAGATCGCGACCGCGCACGGCGCCACCATCGTGCTCACCGAGGCCCCGGGCGGCGGAACCCGCGCTGTCGTCACCGTGGGCGGCACGGCGGGCGCCGCAGCAGAAACCACGATCCGTTCCGGATAAAAATCTCATTGAGAAGAACGGGACGTGATTCCTCGCCCTCGGTCACTGGAAGAATCTGACCGACGACGTCAACGTGATGGCGTCTAGCCTGACCGCCCAAGTGCGCTCCATCGCCCAAGTGGCGAGGGCGGTGGAGCGCGGCGACCCGAGCCAGCAGATTACGGCCAAGGGCACGGCAAACGCCAGCACACCGTCGCCCCGCGCGGCCTCTTTCTGGGGGGCGTAATCCGGCCGCTCCCGTATCGTGGCCTCTATGCGGGGGCCACGATCACCTTGTACGGAGCTGTGTATCGACCTTCTTGGGGGCTTTCGCGTTGCGGCGGGCGAGACGGCGGTGGACGAGGCGGCTTGGCGATTGCGCAAGGCGCGGGGTCTGGTAAAGCTCCTTGCCCTCACGCGCGAGCACAGGCTCCATCGGGACCAGGTGATCGAGCTGCTGTGGCCCGGCTGGGATTCCGTCGCGGCGTCGAACAACTTGCGTCAGGTGCTGTTCGTCGCGCGGCGTGCGTTCGACTCGTGCGGCGATGATGGCGCGGGGCGGATCGTGCTTGTGAGCGACGTCCTAACGCTCGCCAGCCACGGGCTACGCGTGGACGTGCAGGAGTTCGAGGCGGCTGCGGCAGAGGCCGAGCGCGTCCCCAGTGTCGAGCGCCACCGGGCGGCGATCGACCTGTATGGCGACGATCATCGGCGAGGAGGACGAGGTCATCGCCAGCGCCGCGCAGCACGCTGCCGCCGCACACGGCCACCAAGACACCCCGGAGCTCCGCGAGCAGCTGCGCACGATGCTCGAGCCCGAGGAGAGCTACATCCCCGGCGCGCGCCAGCCACAGCCGTTCCCAAGCTAGCCGAACAGAAACGCATCCAGGCGGGCCGCAGCTGGGGATCAGCTGCGGCCCTGCCTACGGCGCGGCTTGTACTCGCAATGGAGGGAGCAACTCGCTTCCGCCTGCCGACCCTGCGGGATGCCAAAACCCGATCGGCGGGTCGAGGATGGCGTTGTCAGCGGCGAGGCGAGGGCTGGACCCTGGTCGTCGGCTCGGCGCGAAGCGAAAAGGACGTGGGCGGCCGGCCACGTCCTTAAGCCAGGCCGCCGCGGGCGTCGGCTTAGCCTGGAGTTCGAGCCCGTGCCACAGGTGCTGTCCAGCGTGCTGACCTACTGCGACATGACAACCAGCCCGGACGGCGAGCACGTGCCGGCCGGAAAGCGCCTCGCCGAGATCCATCACCGCTACGGCCACGGGCACCTAGTGAGCCGGTCAATCCAGCGCGCCACGCCGATGATCCTCCGCGCAGTCGAGCAGGTGCAAGACAGAACCGCCCGAAGCGCATAGCTCCGCAGACCGGAAGAGGGCGATGCCTGCGGACTCAGAGCCGCCGAGAACCACCTTTACGCCGATCACCTCGGTGACGCGGTAAGCACGCTCATTCGCCCGCTTCCGGTCCTTCTCGATTCTGTACTGACGATCTCGGTACGTGGTTCTCGAGCCAGTTCATGGCTTCTTGGCGGCTTTCATAGATGTGCGGGGCCAGGTCCCGGTGGTGCAACTGCCTGGTGAGCTTGAACCGCATGAAGGAGCTGGTCGTGTACCTGGTCACGCTGGCGTAGTGCCGCCCGGCCAGCCTGCGGACCCCGGAGACGTAGTCGTCGGTCAGGGCCGGGTCCAGATAGAAATTGTCATAGTTGACGACCATCTGCACCTTCTTGCCGATGACGGCCAGGCGCTTGCCGACCTCGGTCTCGATTGCCTCGACGTCGTCCGCGCTGACCAGCGACATGCCCTCCATGTTCAGGAAGAAGATGTTACGTTCGGCGTCGTAGTCGAACCGCGCCTCAAGTGGCACGGTCAGCAGGTCGTCCTTCAGCCCCATGGGTCCGGCGGCGAAGATCCGCGCGTCCATCAGCTTCGGCTCGCAGCCGATGATGGGCTCGAACCCGATGTGAGCCAGGACGTCTTTCTCGAGATCCACCCCCGGGGCGATCTCGGTGAGTTCCAGGCCGGCGGGGGTCAGCTGAAAGACGCACCGCTCGGTCACGTAGAGCACCGGCTGGCCGGCGGCGGCCGCGTACTGGCCGCTGAAGGTCCGCTGCTCGACATCGGCGAGAAACTTCGGCGCCACGGCACCGTCGGCGATGACCAGCTGGCCGTCCTGCACCCGGCAGCGGCTCGGCACGACGAAGGTCCCGGTGAACACCAGCCGCTTGGCATTCTGGCTGATGTTGATGAACCCCCCCGCGCCCGCCAGCTTCGGCCCGAACCGGCTGACGTTGACGTTGCCCAGGCGGTCCGCCTGAGCCATGCCCAGGAACGCGGCGTCCAGACCGCCGCCGTCATAGAAGTCGAACTGGGACGGCTGATCCAAGATGGCTTGCGCGTTCGCCGCCGAACCGAAATCCAGCCCCCCGGCCGGGATGCCGCCCATCGCACCGGGTTCGGCGGTCAGCGTGAGGTAGTCCAGGATGTGCTCCTCGGCCGCCACATTGGCCACGCCTTCCGGTATGCCGATGCCGAGATTCACCACGCTGCCTGGCCGGAGCTCCATCGCCGCCCGGCGGGCGATGACCTTCCGCTCGGTCAGCTCCAGCGGCGGGACCGAGTTGCGGACCTGCCGCAGCTCTCCGCTCAGCGCCGCGGAGTACGGCGTGCCGAAGGTCTGCCAGTGGTGCTCGGGCTGCGAAACGACGACGCAGTCGACCAGGATTCCCGGGATCTTCACCTCGCGCGAACTCAGGCTGCCGTTCTCGGCGACCCGCTCCACCTGCACGATCACCAGGCCGTCGGCGTTGTGCACCGCGGTGGCCACGGCGAGCGCCTCCATGGTCAGCGCCTCGCGCTCCATGGTGATGTTCCCTTCGGGATCCGCGGTGGTGCCGCGCAGGAACGCCACGTCGAGCGGCAGCGCCTTGTAGAACAGGTACTCCGCGCCACCGAGGATGACCAGCTCCACACGGTCCTCGGTCGTCCGCTCGTTGATCTTCCCGCCGCCCCGTCGCGGGTCCGCGAAGGTATCCAGCCCAACCCGGGTCAGCAAGCCGGGCTTGCCAGCGGCAGTGTCCCGGAACAGCTGCGAGATAACGCCCTGCGGCAGATTATGCGCCTCGATAATGTTGTCGACGGCCATCTTCCCGAGCTCGGGCGACAAGCCCCAATGACCGCCCACGGCCCGCTTCAGCAGGCCCATATGAGCCAGCCGGTCCAGTCCTCGGCCGAGCCGGTTCCCCGCGGCCGCGGTAAACACCAGCCCGAGGTCGCGGGGAGCGCCCGTCAGCAGGAACCGCTGCTCCAGCGCCAGCGTCAGCTCCTCGGCGAAGCACTGCCCCATAAACCCATCGACCACGACCCAGTCGCCGTCACGAACAAGCCGCACCGCCTCGGCGGCGGTGACGACCTTGTCCCGCATCGAACTGCCGGACAGAGATTCCGCGGGGATCCGCATGGTTCCTCCCGAGGTGAATCCTACCGAAGCTCTGTTGACGTGCCGTCAGCTGCACGCGCCGGTGCCCGTGATTGTCCGAGCCGACGATAAGGGTCTGGATCGTTTCGGTGCCCTCGAAGGCGTGGATGGACCCGACGCCGGCCACCCGCCTCGCCGGGACCTTCCAGCAGACCGCCGAGCAGATGGCCATGGCCGCACATCTCCGGGTGGGCCTGATGGCGGCGAACCGCCCACGTCGTCGGTGCCCACGTGTGATCAGTGCCGCCGAACAGGCGGGCGAGCCGGCCGCGAGCCGGCGGCGGCCAGAACCGGTAGGGCGTTGCGGCCGCCAGCTCCGTTTACCGGCAGCCGGTCGAGCTGGGTGCGGCCATGGCGCAGATCCACAACGTTGCCTGCCCCGTCGAGGCTGAGATCGCCAAGGTGGATCACCAGATCAGCGGCGCAGGCACCGACGTAGCTGACCACAGCGTCCCAGTTGGCCTGCGCCTGCGGCGCAGACGCAGACAGGTGCGTGTCCGACACCAGGATCACGCGCGGCCCCGCCACACCTGAAGCCCACCTGGTCGCTGAGTTCCCTGCCCAGTTCGGTGTGGCACCACCCAGCATGGCCGGTGACCGAAGCGCCACGCGTAACGGCGGGAGTGTGCGCGGCCTTCACCTGTACTTGGGTCGCTCGGAGTGACCTTACGCTCGGAGATCACGACCAAGGATTCCGCGGCCGCCGGCGGAGCGGCCGGAACCGGCTCGCCGCTGTATTGTTACCCCTGCCTCGCGGCTGATTGGCCGCTGAGCGGCCCGCAAGACCCAGTACTGGCCGGCCCTAACCGCCGTACAGCAGTGGCCGGCGCGAGCTGCGGTGGGCGTTCAGCGCGGCTCGCAGATGACCAGCGGGATGTCACGTTCGGTGCGGCGCTGGTAACTGCCGTAACCGGTGTAGGCGGCCACCACCCGGGGCCACAACTCCGCCTTCTCCTGCGGTGACGCCCGGCGGGCCCGCATCGGCCGGCGCCGGCCGGCCATGGTCAGCTCGATGTCCGGATGAGCGATCAGGTTGCGGTACCAGTCCGGGTCGCGGTCATCGCCGCCCTTGGAGGCCACCAGCACCACCCGGTCCCCTTCGATGACCGGCGCCGTGAGCATGGTCGAGCGCGGCTGGCCCGACTTGCGTCCCATCGTGTGCAATTCGACAACCGGCATCCCGAAGGCCGAGCCCAGCACCTGGCCGCCGGTGAGATGAACGATGGCCCGGTGAAGCCGGCTCATGGTCTTCAGGCTGATATCGGCCAGGTACTGCTGCAGGTCCATGCCGCGACCCTAGAACACGACGGGCACCCCGCCAACCACGCAAGGCCCACGCCGAGCCAACCGACCGGGCCCGGACGCCACTCAGCCGGTCACCGCGACCGTCGACGACCAACCGGCGCCCGGATCGCGGCAAATGAGGACGGTGGTCCGATGCCGCTACGCACCGCTACATTCAGCAGTCTTATGGCGCAGTGAGCGGCATCGGTACGGCGTACCGGTCTGGCTGGAGTACGCGTGCAGTAAGCCAGTCGTC